>Ga0307509_10002970_pt1 | contig 26585 bp, 23 predicted proteins | sample 10_EM_MG_FD_202245 | JGI IMG/M metagenome (GOLD analysis project Ga0307509, IMG submission 202245) | Populus trichocarpa ectomycorrhiza microbial communities from riparian zone in the Pacific Northwest, United States - 10_EM | ecosystem: Host-associated > Plants > Roots > Unclassified | place... | reverse complement strand
TTCCTCACCCTCCCCCGTCTTGACGGGGGAGGGCCGGGGAGGGGGCGCGCCCTCAATCTCGACTCGCTCAAAGCAAGCCCTCTACGCTTTTCTTCGAGCACTCAACACATTCGCGAGCCCCGCGATCCGCGCCAACACCCGCGACAGCTCCTCAAGGTCATGCACCGTGATCTTGATATTCATGTCCGCCACGCCGTCGCCGGCGCTCGTCACCGTGTTCATCGCGTGAATGTTGATCTTCGAGTCCGCCAGCACCGCACTGATGTCGCGCACCAGGCCGCGGCGGTCGAAGGCCCGCACGTTGATGTCGACAGGGAAGGAGCGATCGCCGCCCACGCCCCATTCCACTGCGATGAGTCTTTCCGGGTGCGCTACCCGTAACCGCTGCAGGTTCGCGCAGTCCTGGCGGTGAATGCTCACGCCGCGGCCCAGCGTGATATAGCCGGAAATAGGTTCCGGCGGCACCGGGCCGCAGCAGCGCGGGAAGTGCGACAGCAGATCGCCTACGCCTTCGACCGTGATTCCCGATGAGTCCTTGGTAGCGACCGCCATCTTGCGTGTGATGGGCGAGGGCAGCTCCTGCGGACGCGCGCGGCGCTGGATCGCGCCGGTGATCTGGGCCGCGGTGAGTTCACCTTCGCCGATGGCGAGGTAGAGCTGCTCGGCGTTCTCGAGCTTGAACTCGGTGACCAGCTCCGCCAGCGTGACGCTGTGGATGGCCAGCCGCTGCAGCTCGCGCTCCAGGATCTGCCTGCCTTGCGCTCGATTCTGTTCCTCGTCCTGCTTGCGGAACCAGGCGCGCACCTTGCTGCGGTTGCGCTGTGACACCAGATAGCCGAGCGACGGCACCAGCCAGTCGCGGCTGGGATTGAGCTGCTTGCCGGTGATGATTTCCACCTGGTCGCTGTTGTTGAGCGTGTACGTCAGCGGCACCATGCGGCCGTTGACCTTCGCGCCGCGGCAGCGGTGGCCCAGGTCCGTATGCACGTGATAGGCGAAATCCAGCGGCGTCGCGCCACGCGGCAGCTCGATCACTTCGCCGCGCGGGGACAGCGCGTAGACGCGGTCCTCGAAAATTTCCGAGCGCACGCGTTCGAGAAAATCATCCTCGGACTCGGCGCCGCCGTCGCTGGGAGTGGGTTCCAGGATCTGCCGCAGCCAGACGATTTTCTGGTCATACGCGGGGTTGCTCTTGCGGCCTTCCTTGTAGCGCCAGTGCGAAGCGACGCCGAGTTCGGCGTGTTCGTGCATCTCGCGCGTGCGGATCTGGATTTCCACCGGCAGCTTGCCCGGCCCGATGACGGCCGTGTGCAGCGAACGATAGCTGTTGTCCTTGGGCGTCGCGATGTAGTCGTCGAACTCGCCTGGAATGTACGGCCACAGGCTGTGGACGATACCCAGCGCGGCATAGCAATCCGCGATGGTGCCGACCAGCACGCGCACCGCGCGCACGTCGTAGAGCTGATCGAACGACAGCCCCTTGCGCTGCATTTTGCGCCAGATGCTGTAGATGTGCTTCGGCCGGCCCGCGACCTCGCTCTCGATGCCGACCTTGGCCAGCTCGGCATGGATCAGCTCGATGATCTCGGCAATGTAGCGCTCGCGATCCACGCGTTTGGCCGCCAGCCAGCCGGCGACGAGCTTGTAGTTCTCCGGATCCAGGTAGCGGAAGCTCAGGTCTTCCAGCTCCCATTTGAGCTGCCAGACGCCCAGGCGATTGGCGAGCGGTGCGTAGATGTCGCGCGTCTCCACCGCGAGACGTTGGCGCTCTGGCTCGGGCGCATCCTTGCTCTCCCGCAATTGGTTCAATTGCGCTGCCAGCTTGATGAGCACGAGGCGCGGATCGGTCACGATGGCGAGCAGCATCTTGCGCAGGGCCTCGGCCTGTGTGGCGGACAGCGTCGCGCCGGTTTTCAGGGCACCGGAACCCAGCCGCAGCAGTTCGCTGGCGATGCGGGTGGCGGGCGCGCCGAAGCACTGCGCGGCCTGCTCCTGCATGATGCGGCCGGCCTCCAACACCGGAAACAGCAGCGCGCCGAGATGGATGTCGTCGTCGTCGGTGAGCGCGCCGACGATGGCGGCGATAGCGCGTGCCCTGATGACGACGCCGTCGTTCGCGGCATCGGCCGCGACGAGCGCATCCAGAAAATCCCATGCGCCGCGCAGCGCGGGCGGGACGGCGCGTTCGGTGCTCGGCGGCGAGAGAGCAGGGGAATCCGGTTGCATCGCAATCGTCAGCGTGGCGGGGTTGCCGTATCATACCGGCAGCGGGCACGGCCCCATTCACATTAGATTGTGGCACATTACATTGCAGCGGCGAGCGGAGGACATTCTTGCGTAAAGTCAGGCGTCCGCAGAGCCTCGCCGAGCTGGTGGCGCCCCGCCGCGAGATGGTGCTGCCCGCGCAGGTGCGCATTCTCGGCCTGGATCCCGGCTCGTTACGCACCGGTTACGCCGTCGTCGAAACCAGCGCCACCGGCGTGAGCTACGTGGTGAGCGGTGCGATCCGCACGCAAGGCGCGACGTTGACGGAACGGCTGCAGGAGATTTTCACGTCGGTGGACCGGCTCAGCAACGAGTTCAAGCCCGACGAAGTGGCGATCGAATCCATTTTCATGCATCGCAACGCCGACAGCGCCCTGAAGCTGGGCCAGGCGCGCGGCGCAGCCCTGAGCGCGACCTTCGCGCTGCGGCCGCGCGTGTTCGAGTACGCGCCGCGCGAAGTGAAGCTCGCCGTCGTGGGCACAGGCGCGGCGGAGAAGGAACAGGTGCAATTGATGGTGAAGCGGCTGTTGAACATCGTCGGCCCGCTCGGCGCCGATGCGGCAGACGCATTGGCCATCGCGCTGTGCCATGCGCATTCCCGCAAGCTGCGCTCCATGCTGTCCGCGGCGGCGGGCGCGCAGCGATGATCGGCTTCCTGCGCGGCCGGCTCGCCGCGAAACATCCACCGCAGTTGCTGGTCGACGTGGGTGGCGTCGGGTACGAAGTCGAAGTGCCCATGTCGACGTTCTACGGTCTGCCGGCCACCGGCGCGGAAGTCAACCTGTTCACGCACCTGGTGGTGCGCGAGGACGCGCATATCCTGTTTGCGTTCGGCACCGAGCGCGAGCGGCGCCTGTTTCGCGAACTGCTGAAAGTCTCCAGTGTCGGCCCGAAGCTGGCGCTGTCGCTGCTGTCAGGCATGAGCGTCGACGGCTTCCTGCAATGCATCGAATCGCAGGACGCGGACTCGCTGGTGCGCATACCCGGTGTCGGCCGCAAGACCGCCGAGCGTCTGATCATCGAGATGCGCGACCGCATCAAGAACTTCGGCGCGGTGGGAGGTGTCGCAGCTGTAGGCGGCGGCATCGTCGAAGGGCCGGGCGGGCCGCAGGCGGAGGCGTTCGCGGCGCTCATTGCACTGGGCTACAAGCCTGCTGAAGTGACGCGCCTGTTGAAGTCAGTCGATGCGTCGGTGCAGACCACGGGTGAGTTGATCCGCGGCGCGCTGCAGGCAGCTGCCGCGAAGTAACTGGAGTTAAGGATTGCTCGAACAAGACCGCATCGTTTCCGCCGGCAAGCTGGGCGACGAAGAAGCCTACGATCGCGCCGTGCGTCCCAAGCGGCTGGCCGATTACGTCGGCCAGGCCGCGGTGAAGACTCAGATGGAAATCTTCATCCAGGCGGCCCGCAACCGTAAGGAAGCGCTCGATCATGTGCTCATCTTCGGCCCCCCCGGGCTGGGCAAGACCACGCTGGCGAACATCATCGCGAACGAGCTCGGCGTGAACCTGCGCCAGACCTCCGGGCCGGTGATCGAGCGCGCCGGCGATCTGGCCGCGCTGCTGACGAACCTGCAAGCCAACGACGTGCTGTTCGTCGACGAGATTCATCGCCTCAGCCCGGTGGTGGAGGAAATCCTCTATCCGGCGATGGAGGACTACCAGCTCGACATCATGATCGGCGAAGGGCCCGGCGCACGCTCCATCAAGCTGGACCTGCCGCCATTCACGCTGATCGGCGCCACCACGCGCGCCGGATTGCTGACGTCGCCGCTGCGCGACCGTTTCGGCATCGTGCAGCGCCTGGAGTTCTACAACCAGCAGGATCTGCAGAGCATCGTGGCGCGCTCGGCGACTATCCTCGGCGTCGCGACCGATGTGGGCGGGGCGATGCGCATCGCGCAGCGTTCGCGTGGAACACCGCGCATCGCCAATCGGTTGCTACGGCGCGTGCGCGATTTCGCGGAGGTGAAGGCGCAGGGCCGCATCACCGACGAAGTGGCGCAGGCGGCGCTGGACATGCTCGACGTCGATCCGCAGGGCTTCGACGTCATGGATCGCAAGCTGCTGCTCACCATCATCGAGAAATTCGACGGTGGTCCGGTCGGCGTGGAAAGCCTCGCGGCGTCGCTGGGCGAGGAGCGCGGCACGATCGAGGACGTCATCGAGCCTTTTCTCATCCAGCAGGGGTTCGTGATGCGAACTGCCCGTGGCCGGGTGGCGACGCGCAACGCGTACCTGCACTTCGGCCTCAAGGTGCCGGATCGGCCGGGCGGCAGCGGCGAACTCTTTCGCGAATGAAGCATGGCGCGAATGAAGCATGGCGCGAATGAAATGGCGCGAATGAACCTGCCGGCGACGAATGCTCGTCAAGGCTTCACCTGGCCGGTGCGCGTCTACTGGGAAGACACCGACGCCGGCGGCATCGTGTACTACGCGAACTACCTGAAGTTCATGGAGCGTGCACGCACCGAATGGCTGCGCAGCGTGGGCGTCGAGCAGGCGGTGCTGCAGCAGGAGCAGGGATTGATGTTCGTCGTGGTCGACGCACAGACCCGTTTTCATCGCCCGGCACGTTATGCAGAGATGCTGCACGTGTCGTGCGAGATCGAGGAATCGCGCCGGGCGAGCCTGACGTTCAGGCAGAATATCTTGCGGGGCGAGGAATTGCTGGTGACGGGCAGCGTGCGGGTCGCGTGCCTGGAGTCACAGAGTTTCCGGCCGCATGCCCTGCCGGATGAAGTATTGGAGCGGCTGAAATGACGGCCGATGCCGGAATGCGTAACGTTGCAGGAGAGTCTCAATGACGGGTGATCTTTCGCCGTGGGAATTGGTGCGGGACGCCAGCCTGATCGTGCAGCTCGTGATGGTGCTGCTGCTGCTGGCGTCGGTGATTTCGTGGTCCATCATGCTGCGCAAGCGCAACGAGCTGAAACGCGCGCGCGCCGAGGCCGACCGCTTCGAGGAAGTGTTCTGGTCGGGCGGCGACCTCTCCGCCATGTTCCGCTCCATCGACCAGAGCCGGCGCGTGACCAAGGGCATGGAGAGCATTTTCGAATCCGGCTTCCGCGAGTTCTCGCGCATGCGCCAGCAGGCGGGCGTGGGCTCGGAGCAGCTCGTCGAAGGCTCGCGCCGCGGCATGCGCGTCGCGCTGCTCAAGGAAAGCGACCGGCTCGAGAACTCGTTGTCGATGCTGGCGACCGTCGGTTCGACCAGTCCCTACGTCGGCCTGTTCGGCACCGTGTGGGGCATCATGGGCGCCTTCCAGGGTCTTGGTAATGTGCAGCAGGCGACGCTGGCCGTCGTCGCGCCCCACATCGCCGAAGCGCTGATCGCCACGGCGATGGGCCTGTTCGCCGCCATTCCCGCGGTGATCGCCTACAACCGCTACGCCGACCAGGTGAGTCGCATGGAACTGCGCTACGACACCTTCGTCGAAGAACTGTCGTCCATCCTGCAGCGGCATGCGACGACGAAAATCGGCGCCGCTCATAGCGCAGTGGAAGCACGTCCATGACGCCGACGCGCCGCGGCCGGCGCATGATGGCCGAGATCAACGTGGTGCCGTATATCGACGTCATGCTCGTGCTGCTGATCATTTTCATGATCACCGCGCCGATGCTGACGCAGGGCATCAAGGTCGACCTGCCCAAGGCGGGCGCCGAACCGCTGCCGCAAGACCCGAAGGACACTCCGCCGCTCATCCTCAGCGTCGACAATGCCGGCCGCTTCTATCTGAACATCGGCAAGGATGAAGAGTCGGCGATCGGCGACGACGTGGTGGTCGAGCGCGTCGCGACCGTGCTGCGGCGGGAACCGACGACGGCTGTGCTGGTGAAGGCCGACCAGACCGTTCCGTACGGCCGCGTCGTCACCGGCATGGTGCTGCTGCAGCAGGCGGGCGCCGAGAAAGTTGGCTTCATCACTGACCCGGCCACCGCGCGCAAAGCGCAGCAGAAACGTTGATTGCTGCTTGCCCATAGACGGCCAATAGACCGCATGGAATTCGTCAGGCACAACTGGAGATACCTGCTCGGCGCCGCAATGCTGCACGCGCTGTTTGCGGGGCTGTTCGCGCTGACCATGCTGTCGCTCCCGCACGATGCGCCGCCGCCGCAGCTCGCCATCAACGCCGTGCTGACCATCGATCCGAAGCTGGCCGCGCAGGCCGCCCGCAGCGAGAAAGCGGCGCGCGACCGTGCCAAGGCGGAGCAGGAAAAGGCCGCGCGCGAGAAGGCCGCCGAGGAGCAGCGCCGGAACGAGGAAGATCGCAAGCAGGAGCAGCAGAAGGAAACGGAACAACGCGCGGAAGCGGAGCGTCAGGTCGAAGCGAAGCAGAAACAGGAAAAGGAGCAGCAGCGCATCAAGGAAGAACAGCAGGTGCGTGAGAAGCAGGAAACGGAACGCAAGCAGAAGGCCGAGGTCGAAAAACAGCGCCAGGCCGAGGCCCAGGCCGAAAGCGAGCGTAAGCGCGTTGCCGACATCAAGCGTCGGCAGGACGAGGAGGCGCAGAAGCGCAAGGCAGCGGAGGACGCGCGTGCCCTGGCTGCGCGGGAAGCCGAATTGAAGAATCAGATGGCGGAGGAAGAGGGTCGCACGCAGGCCGAAAACGCTGGCGTCAAGAATGCCTGGGGTGCCTTGATCGAGCAGCACATTTATCGCAACTGGAATCGGCCACCGTCGGCGCGTCCCGGTATCGATTGCGAAGTGAACGTGACGCAGACCCCGACCGGAACCGTGCTGAGCGTCAAGGTCGGGAAATGCAATGGCGACGATGCGGTCCGACAGTCCATCGAGGCGGCGGTGTTAAGGGCCTCGCCGCTGCCGCCAGCGCCTGATCCGCGGGTGTTTGAACGAAACGTGACGCTGCTGTTCAGGCCGAAAGAATGAATTCGATTTCCGAATGACTGGAGTGCATCGAATGAAGAAATCCGTGTTGCGATTCGCCCTGCTGGCGTTCGCGCTCGCCGCGCCGCTGGCAAGCATGCTGGCGCGCGCGCAGCTCGTGGTGGAAATCACCCGCGGCCAGGAAAACGCTGTGCCGATCGCGGTCGTGCCGTACGGCTGGGAATCTGCCGGTACGCCGCCCTTCGACGTGGCTGCGGTGGTCGCGGCCGACTTGCAACGCAGCGGCCGCTTCGCGCCGCTCAACACCAAGGACATGATCGACCGGCCCACCGCCGGCGACCAGATCCGCTTCCAGGACTGGCGCTATCTCAAGAGCGATTTCATCACCGTCGGCAAGATGATGCCGGACGGCGCCGACCGCTACGCGGTGCAATTCGAGTTGCACAACGTGCTCACCGGTCAGCGCCTCGCGGGCCAGCGGCTCACCGCCAGCACCGCGTCGCTGCGCGCGCTCGCGCATCGCATTTCGGACATCATTTTCGAACAGCTCACCGGCATCCCCGGCGCGTTCTCCACGCGCATCGCCTTCATCAAGGCCGAGGGCACGCCGCCGCAGCAGCGCTACAAGCTCATCGTTTCGGACTATGACGGCGAGAACCAGCAGGTGATCGCCAATTCCACCGAGCCGCTCATGTCGCCGTCGTGGTCGCCCGACGGGCAGAGCCTTGCCTATGTTTCGTTCGAGAGCAAAGCCTCGGCGATCTACGTGCAAGCCTTGCGCAGCGGCGAGCGGCGCAAGGTTTCGGCGCGCACGGGCATCAACGGCGCGCCGGCCTGGTCCCCCGACGGCAAGACGCTGGCGTTGACGCTGTCGCGCAAGGATGGCGACGTGGATCTCTACACCCTTAGCCTCGCCAGCCAAGTGCTGACGCGGATGACGTTCGACCCGGGCATCGACACCGAGCCGACGTGGTCGCTCGACGGGCAGAAGATTTATTTCAACTCGGACAGATCCGGCAGTCCGCAGATCTACGAAATCAACGTGAGCGATCCGAACCGCGCGACGCGGCTGACCTTCGAGGGAAGCTACAACGCGCGGCCGCGGCTGTCGCCGGACGGCAAGAAGCTGGCGGTGGTGTTCCTGGATCGCGGCAACTACCGCATTGCGATGGTGGACATCGCGTCGAAAGCGGTGCAGGTGCTATCGCAAGGTCGCCAGGACGAAAGCCCGAGCTTCGCGCCCAACGGCGCGACGCTGATCTACGCGACGCAGGATCGCGGCCGCGGCGTATTGGCGACGGTCTCGGTCGACGGGCGCGTGCAGCAGCGGCTTGCGGCAAGCAGCGGCGATGTGCGCGAACCGGTTTGGGCGCCGTTTGCACCGAAATAGGCACGATAAGCATGAATCGAGGCGCGCACGGCGTAATTGCGTGGTGACGCCGCCCCGCTTGTGGCAAAATTTTGTTCAAGTGCTGACGCTTCCTGAAGCTTTACCCGTTTTTCGTCGAGGAGAATTGAATGCGCATAGTGCAGTTGGGCCTGGTTCTGATCAGTGCGGTGCTGTTGAGCGGCTGCCCGAAGAAGCCGCAGACGCTGCCGGATGCGGGTGCGACACCCGTGGACAGCGGCGCAAGCACCAGCGGCACGTCCGGTAGCGACCTGTCCGGCTCCGCGCTGAGCGCCGACCAGCGCGCGATCGAAGAACTGAAGCAGGCCGGCACGGTGGTCTATTTCGACTACGACCGCGCCGAGATCAAGCCCGAGTACGTGCCCGTCGTCGCCGCGCACGCCAAGTTCCTCAACGGCAATGCGGCGCGCAAGCTGCGCCTCGAAGGCCACTCCGACGAACGCGGCTCGCGTGAGTACAACATCGGCCTCGGCGAACGCCGCGCGCAGGCAGTACGCCGAGCGCTCATGCTGCAAGGCGTGAACGAAACGCAGCTCACGACGGTCAGCTACGGCGAGGAACGTCCGGCCGTGCAAGGCAGCGACGAAGCGGCGTACTCCAAGAACCGCCGCGTCGAGCTGTCCCCGGCTCGCTGATCTGCAAGAGCTAGTTCGCAAGAGATGAACAGGACGATGACAACGACTTGGTCGCGCAGCGGAATCATCCTGGCTGCAACGGTGAGCGCTTTGCTCACCGGTTGCGCCACGACAGCGCCGGAAGAAGATCCGGTCGTCCAGAAGATGACCGAGCTGGACAGCCGGCTGCTGCGGATCGAGCGCGTGCTGGCCAATCAGAGCCTGCTCGACCTTTCGCAACGCATTGAAGCCACCCAGGCCGAAGTGCGTTCGTTGCGCGGCCAGTTCGACGAGCTGCAGCACAATCAAACGAAGGTGGCCGACCAGCAGCGCGAGCTGTATGGCGACGTCGATCGGCGGCTCACCGCGCTCGAAGGCGGCGGCGGTGCCGCGGCGAACGCGGGAGCGGCGCCGAACAGCGCGTTGCCGGTGCCGCAGGGCGACGATCGCGCCAACTATCAGGCGGCGTTCGATCTGCTCAAGGACGGCAAGTACCCCGAAGCCATCAACGGCTTTCGTCAGTACATGGTGTCGTTTCCGAACAGCGCGCTTGCCGACAATGCGCAGTACTGGCTCGGCGAAGCTCACTATGTGACCAAGCAATACCCGGACGCGCTGCGCGATTTCCGCACCGTACTGGAGAAGTATCCCGAGTCGCGCAAGATTCCGGATGCGCTGCTGAAGATCGGCTACTGCAACTACGAGTTGAAGAGCTGGGCCGAGGCGCGCACCGCGCTCAATCAAGTCGTGAAGCAGTATGCGGACACGACCGCCGCGCGGCTTGCGAGCCAGCGCCTTGCAAAGATGGAAGCGGAGAACAGGTAGTTGCAGCGAGGTTGACGCAGCGAGGTTGACAAGGACGCTCGTTGCGTCTTTGCGCTGCCGCGTCACTGCAGTGGTCACCGCAATGTTTCGCTACTCGCGTCAGTCATGAACATCTCGACCACTGCCCTTGCCGACACCTCCGCCACCGCGGGCGTCGTGCGTCTCAAGCTCACCGAAATTTTCCTGTCCATCCAGGGCGAAGCCGATGCCGTCGGCTGGCCCACGGTGTTCGTGCGACTCACCGGTTGTCCGCTGCGCTGCCAATACTGCGACACGACGTATTCGTTCTACGGCGGCGAATGGTCCACGCTTGCGCAAGTGCTCGAAAGAGTCGCCAGTTACGGGGTCCGCCATGTCTGCGTTACCGGTGGCGAGCCGTTGGCGCAGAAGCATTGCCTCGCATTGCTGCAAGCGCTGTGCGACGCGGGCCATAGCGTGTCGTTGGAAACCAGCGGCGCGATGGACGTCGGCAACGTCGATGCACGCGTCACGCGTGTCGTCGACATCAAGACGCCAGCCAGCAATGAGTCGCACCGCAACCGATTCGAGAATCTTGGCTTGTTGCGGCACGGCGAGCAGATCAAATTCGTGATCTGCAACCGGCTGGACTACGAATGGTCGCGCGATCTGCTGCGCGAGCGCTCGCTGCACGACGTGTGCACGGTGCTGTTCAGTCCGAGTTACGGCCAGGTCGAGCCGCGCGATCTGGCGCAATGGATACTGGATGACCGGCTGCCGGTGCGCCTGCAGGTACAGCTGCACAAGTATCTGTGGGGCGACACGCCCGGCAAATGAAGCACGCACTCATGAACGGATCGACACGGCGCGCGGTGGTGCTGGTTTCCGGCGGCCTGGATTCGGCGACCGCTCTCGCCATCGCACGCCATGAAGGATTGACCTGCCATGCATTGAGCATCGACTACGGCCAACGTCACCGCGCCGAGCTGGACGCCGCCGCGCGCGTCGCCAAGGCGATTGGCGCGGTCGAACATCGCACGATGCGCATCGATCTCGGCGGCATAGGCGGTTCGGCATTGACGGATGCCAGCATCGCAGTACCCGAGTCCCCCCAGATCGGCATTCCCATCACCTACGTGCCGGCGCGCAACACACTGATGCTGTCGCTGGCGCTGGGCTGGGCCGAAGTGCTCGAAGCCGGCCATATCTTCATCGGCGTGAACGCGGTGGATTATTCGGGCTATCCGGACTGCCGCCCGGCCTTCATCGCGGCGTTCGAGCGCGTGGCCATGCTGGCCACGAAAGCGGGCGTGGAGGGCACGATGTCCTTCAAGATCGCGACGCCGCTGATCGACCTGACCAAGGCCGCAATCATCCGCCGCGGCGTCGAATTGGGCGTGGATTTCGGGCTGACGGTGTCGTGTTATCAAGCGGATGCACAGGGGAAGGCCTGCGGCCAGTGCGATTCCTGCCGCCTGCGCCGCGAGGGATTCAAGGCCGCGGGGTTAGCTGATCCAACCCGCTACTTTCGATAGTTCCTGACGGTGAACTGGCGCGCCCGATCCGGTATCATGCGCGCCCGCCCCACGGCCCCTCCCGGGGCCCGACATCGGCTTCGGGTCGTTAGCTCAGTTGGTAGAGCAGTTCCCTTTTAAGGAATTGGTCGCAGGTTCGAGCCCTGCACGACCCACCATCTTCTTAATTGAAGAGACGCACGACGCCGGCTCGGCCTAGCGTGTGCGGTCCCCGAGATTGACCAGCACCAGCCCGCGTTTTTTCCCGGTCGCGCCATCGACCGTATTGGTGGCATGCCATAGCCGCTCGCTGCTCACTAGGAACGGACCATATGCCTCGTTCACGTCGCCGACGAACACGAGATCACGACTCGCGTCGTAGCCCAGCACGGGTGAGAAGTGTCCGTGGCCGCGGCCGAACAGGGGACCGCGGTGGAAGTTGACGACGTAGCGCCGCTGCGGATCGTTGGCCTGCTGCAGGTGCGCGCGAAATTCGCGCAGCGTGGCGTCGCGGATGATCGTCGTGGGCCGGGCGGTTTTCGTTCGCAGCAGGTCCGCGAATTCATCCAGCGTGAGACCGCCGATCAATACACCGAACCACGGATCGTAGGGCGTACCTTCGATCACAGTGGCCTGGGTCGCAGCGAAGCCCATCGACCGCAGCAGATTCGCGGCGCTGGCCGGGCCGCAGAAACTGGGGGTGCTCTGATATTCAAACCGCCCGGCGCCGTATGTCGCGGCGACTGGCAGCTGCCATGCTGCGGCAAGCAGCCGCGGATCGCGGAAATCGGCGCGCCTTTCGATGGACTCGACCGCGGCATAGTCATCGCCATCGATGAACAGGGGCGCAAATCGCGCGACGGAAAATCCCGCCAGTGCAATCAATACTGCGCAGGCTGCGACGATACGTTTGCGCGCTGCTGTCCAGTGCTCAGGCGGCGTATCACGACGCATCGGCGGTCAGGAGTTGTAGCCGCCCTGGAACGTCGAATACACCTTCTCCTTGGTGGTGATGAACTCCAGCAGCACCGGCTTGCCTTCCTTGGTCGCGGCGATGCCGTTCAGCAATGCGTGCACGACCTGGTCGGGTTCGGTCACGCGTTCGCCGTAGCCGCCGAGCGCGCGGGCGAGGTCGGCGTAGTTGCCGCCGATGTCGGTGGAGCGATATTTTTCCGTCGACAGTTTCATCGGTCCCAGTTCCATGGCCATCGAGTAATTGTTGAACAGGATGGACATGATCGGAATCTGGCAGCGCACGGCCGTTTCGAAATCCATCCCGGTCATGCCGATCGCGGCATCGCCCCAGACATTGATGCAGAGCTTCTCCGGATGTGCGAGCTTGGCCCCGAGCGCCAGGCCGAGCCCGTAGCCGAGCTGCGTCGACTTGCCCCAACCGATGTAGCTAAGCGGTGCCGTCGGCGCCCAAAACGGCGACAGCTCGTCACGAGGACTGCCGGCGTCGTGCGTGATGATGGTGTTGGCGACGTCCGCCACTTGCAGCAGATCCCAGATGACGCGATAGGGCGAAAGCGGCTTGGCGTCGCTGGTCAGCCGCGGCATCCACTCGGCCAGCCACGGATCCCGCTGCTGCTTGATGCGCGCGACCACCTCGCTTTGCAGGCCGCGCGGTTTGCCGCCGCGCAGGCGATCCTTGAGTGCTTGCGCAAGCATCCCCAGCGCCAGCTTCGAATCCCCGAGCAGCGCATGTTCGGTGGGAATGTTCTTGTTGATGTCGTATGCATCGATGGTGTTGTGGATGAAGAGCTTGTCCTTGGTCGGAAAGCGGATGCCGAACCCTGTCGCGGTGAAGCTCGCACCCGCGCCGAAGACCACGTCCGCGTCCTGCACGTGCTGGAACACCTGGCGCGGCATCGCTACGCCGCCGGAGCCCAGCGACAGTGGATGAGTTTCGGGAAATGCGCTCTTGCCCTCGAGGCTGGTCGTGATCGGAGCTTCGAGCAGCTCGACGACTTCGCGCAGTTCCTGCCACGCCTTTGAGTAATGCACGCCTTGGCCCGCGTAAATCAGCGGACGCTTGGCCGCAAGCAATGCAGCGGCGGCTGCATCGACGGCTTTCGGGTCCGGCGCGCTCAGGTGACGCTTCGAGGGCGTGTAGGAGATCGTGCCCGGCACTTCCTCGTTCCACAGGTCGCCCGGTATTTCCAGCAGCACCGGTCCGGGCCGGCCGTTACGCGCTTGCGTGAATGCCCGCCGCAACGCGGGAACAATCGCCGCCGGCGTGTTGACCTGTTCGCACGCCTTGGTGACGTGTTGAAAATTGAGCGCCGAATTGAACGCGGGTTTGACCCATGCGCCGGCGCGCGCCGCGCCTGCGGGGATGACGACCAGCGGCACGCCTTCGGAATACGCCTGCGCCACCGCGCCGAAGGAGTTCTCGACGCCCGGGCCGCTTTGCATGCAGAACACGCCGACTTTTTCGCCGGAGCTCAGCCGGCTGATGGCGTCGGCCATGTGCAAGCCGACGCGTTCCTGGCGCACGACGATGGGCCGGATGTTGACGGCGGCAGCGGATTCGGTGAGCGGGTTGAGCGGATAGGTGAGCAGATACTCGACCCCTTCGCGCTGCAGGATTTCGGCGACGGCCTGGGCGACGTTCATGGCGGATTCCTCGCTGCGTTCGATGCCGTTCTTACATGCGTGGTGCCGCTGCTAGCAGCACCGATTCACACCTTCCCATTTGCGCTGCTGTTCGCGCACGAAGAACGTGCGACGGTCCAGCGGCGCGGCGTCGCCGTGCGTTGCGGCATGATGTTCGAGATAGCGCTCGTATGCATCGTCCGTGGTCAGTTCACGCAGAAGCCTCCAGCACGCGAGCAGTCGTTGTTTCATCAGCGTGCCTCCAGCGCCGGTGTCGCAGTGACGGCGGGCGCTTCGGAAGTCGGCAGCACTGGTAATCCTTTGGACACCCGCCAGCTTATGCGCAGCATGTCGGCGATCACGATCCATAGAATGCAGGTCAGGATGATGGCGAGCGCGGCATCGAGGCGCTGGTTGAAGATCAGCTGCGGTGCGACCGCGGCTTGCTGCGCGCTCAGCGTGCCGGCCGCAAATTTATCGGCCAGTTGATCGGCGGCGGATAGAAAGCCGATGCGCACGTCCGGCGACGTGACCTTCTGCCAGGCGGCTGTGGTCGTCACGATGGCGAGCCATGCCAGCGGTGCACCCGTGACCCAGGCATAGCGCAGCTTGCCCTGCTTCACGATGATGCCGGTCGCAACGCACAGTGCGATGCCGGCGAGCAGTTGATTGGCGATGCCGAACAGCGGCCAGAGAATATTGATGCCGCCGTTAGGATCGATCACGCCGATGTAGAGGAAGTACCCCCAGCCGGACACGACCAGCGCGCTGGAGATCAGTACCGACGGATACCAGGACGTTGCGCCGAAGCGCTGCCACACATGGCCGATGGCGTCCTGCACCATGAAGCGCCCGACGCGCGTGCCTGCATCGATGGTCGTCAGGATGAAGACTGCTTCGAACATGATGGCGAAGTGATACCAGAGCGCGAGCAACCCCCGGCCGAAAGCGGAGGAGAAGATGCTCGCCATGCCGACGGCGAGCGAGGGCGCGCCGCCGGTGCGCGCGAACAAGGTGGTTTCGCCCATCTCCCGCGCGAGCGAATCCATCTGATCGACCGTGACCGGGAAGCCCCAGCTCGTGATGGTCGCGACCGCCGCGTCCTTGGTTGCACCCACCACGCCGGGGCCGCTGTTGATCGCGAAGAACACGCCGGGATCGAGCAGCGTCGCGGCGATCATGGCCATGATGGCGACGATGGATTCCAGCATCATGCTGCCATAGCCGACCATGCGGATGTCGGCTTCGCTGCCGATGAGCTTGGGCGTGGTGCCGCTGGAAATCAGTGCATGGAAGCCGGAGATGGCGCCGCACGCGATGGTGATGAACAGGAACGGGAACATTTTGCCGCCGAAGATCGGCCCGGTGCCGTCGACGAACTGCGTCACCGCCGGCATCTTCAGGTGTGGATGCATGGTGATGACTGCGATCGCCAGCAGCACGACGACGCCGAGCTTGAGGAACGTGGACAGGTAGTCGCGCGGCGCGAGCAGCAGCCACACAGGCAGCACGGCCGCGATGAATCCATAGCCGATCACGAATCCGGCCAAGTGCGGACCGTCGAGATTGAACCACTCCCGCAGCGTCGGATGCGCATCGATCCATCCGCCGGCGACGACGCCGAACAGCAGCAGCGCGACGCCGATCAACGAAGTCTCCAGCACGCGGCCGGGACGCAGGTTGCGCAGGTAGAACCCCATCAGGATGGCGATCGGAATGGTCGCGAACACCGTGGAGCTGGCCCATGGGCTGTTCTTCATCGCATTCACTACGACCAGGCCGAGCACCGCGATGAGAATCACCATGATCATCAGCGCGCCGACGATGGCGGCGTAACCGCCGACCGGCCCCAGTTCGTCGCGCGCCATCTGGCCGAGACTGCGGCCGTTGCGGCGCGTCGACATGAACAGAATCACCATGTCCTGCACGCAGCCGCCGAGCACCGCGCCCACCAGAATCCACAACGTGCCGGGCAGGTAGCCGAATTGCGCGGCGAGCGTCGGGCCCACCAGCGGACCGGGGCCGGCGATCGCGGCGAAGTGATGGCCGAAGACGATCCAGCGGTTCGTCGGCACGAAATCGCGGCCGTTGTTGAGGCGCGTCGCCGGCGTCGCCCGCGTTGGATCCACGCTGAGCACGCGCGCCGCCACCCACGCGCTGTAGAAGCGATAGCCGAGCGAGTACACGCAGATGGCCGCTACGACGATCCACATGGCGTTGATGGATTCGCCGCGCTGCAGGGCGATGCCGCCGAGAGCGAAGGCGCCGATGAGCGCGACCAGACTCCACAATATTTTTTTCATGGCCTTCAGGACTCGTTGAACGGTTCTGCTTGTATCCCCCACCGCGGCGAATCATAAACCGGCGGCGGCGCAATCATATAGCGCGCGCGGTAGCACGATGCGTCGTCAATCGAGGTGTTCAAGTGATGGTTGTTCCGCGCGCGGTCTGGCACAACACCGCACTAGGGAACTTTCGTCTTGCACAAACCTTTCGCCGGTCACTCAAGGAAACTTCGTGGCACGACCGGCACGACGCTCCGATAACCCTTTTTTGTAAGTATCCGCGCACCTGGAGAGACTCAGCAATGGCCACGCGCAAGCGACCGCAGCCTTCCCCCAAGAAGAGCGCGAGCACAACGGACATCAGCTCCAAGGCACAGGTGAAGCCGCTCGCGCGGCCGCCGACCGGGCAGGCGGCGCAGCCTGCGGCCCTGCCCAATTCGCGAGCCAAGCCGGGTGCGGCAGCCTCGACGAAGACGTCCGCGCGCTCCACCGTCAGTGGTCCAACGACCAAGTCAGTCCCAGGCGCTATCGCCGACGCAGCGAGCGCCAAGCTCGCCGGCACTCAAACGCTGGCGGCGAGCTTTCCATTCAACGCGGCCAAGCCGTCGGAGTTTGGCAAAGCGGCGATGACGCCGGCGACCGGCCAGACGGCCGAGCCGCCTCATCCGATGGTGGGTGCGAGCACGCTCACTGAAACGAATGCATCGGTGAAAGTGGGCAGAGGTAATCCGCAGCTCAGCTTCAATCCCGGTAATGGTCCGCTGGATCGGGCGCGCGTTGATTCCAGCGCACGGGTGCTGACGACCAATCAGGGCGTACCGGTCGCGGACAACCAGAATTCGCTCAAGGCCGGCCTGCGCGGGCCGTCGTTGCTGGAAGATTTCATCCTGCGCGAAAAGATCACGCACTTCGATCACGAGCGCATTCCCGAGCGCATCGTGCATGCCCGCGGTTCGGGTGCGCACGGCTATTTCGAGTGCTATCAGCCGCTGGCTGAGATCACCCGGGCCTCGATCTTCGCCGAGGCGGGCAAGCGCACCCCGGTGTTCGTGCGCTTCTCCACAGTCGCGGGCGAGCGCGGTTCCACCGACGTCGCACGCGATGTGCGCGGCTTCGCCGTGAAGTTCTACACCGACGAAGGCAACTGGGATCTGGTCGGCAACAACATCCCGGTGTTCTTCATCCAGGATGCGATGAAGTTTCCGGACCTGGTTCACGCGGTCAAGCCAGAACCGCATCACGGCATGCCGCAGGCCGCGTCGGCGCACGACACGTTCTGGGACTTCGTCTCGCTCATGCCGGAGAGCACGCACATGCTCATGTGGGTGATGTCGGACCGTGCGATCCCGCGCAGCTACCGCATGATGCAGGGCTTCGGCGTGCATACGTTCCGCTTCGTCAACGCGGCGGGTGAATCGCGCTTCGTGAAATTTCACTGGAACCCGCTTGCGGGCACGCACTCGTTGGCGTGGGACGAAGCTGTCAAGATCTCCGGCGCGGATCCCGACTTCCATCGGCGCGACTTGTGGGAAGCGATCGAGGCGGGCGCCTATCCGCAGTGGGAGCTGGCGGTGCAGGTCTTCACCGAGGCCGAGGCCGAGCGATTCAGCTTCGACGTGCTCGACGCGACCAAGCTCATTCCCGAGGAGTTGGTGCCGCTCACACCCATCGGCCGCATGGTGTTGAACCGCAACCCGGACAACTTCTTCGCCGAGACGGAGCAGGTGGCGTTCTGTACCGCACACATCGTTCCCGGCCTGGACTTCAGCAACGATCCGCTGCTCGCGGGCCGCATTCATTCCTACGTGGATACGCAGATCACGCGGCTCGGCGGCCCGAACTTCCACGAGATTCCGATCAACGCGTCGATCGCGCAGGTGCACAACAACCAGCGTGACGGCTTGCATCGACAAGCCATCCCGCGGGGTCGCGTAGCATACGAGCCGAACTCGCTTGGCGGCGGCTGTCCCTTCCAGGCCGGTGCATCAGGCTTCATGTCGTTTCCGCAGCAGGTCGAGGAACACAAAGTGCGTGGCAAGCCGGAGAAATTCGCCGAGCACTACAACCAGGCGACGCTCTTCTATAACAGCCAGACGGAGATCGAAAAGCAGCACATCATCCGCGCCTACCGCTTCGAACTCACCAAGGTTCAGACTGTGGCGGTGCGCGAACGGGTCGTGGCTCAGTTGCGCAACGTCGATGAGGGTCTGGCACGCGCAGTCGCCGATGGTCTCGGCATGAAAGAGTTGCCGGATGCGTTGCCCGTACTGGCGAAACGCGGTCCGAAGCCGGAGGTAAAGTCCTCGAACGCGCTGTCACTACTGGCGCGTCCCGGAGTGGAAGGGATTCGCACGCGCAAGATTGCCATTCTTGTGGCCGACGGCGTTGATGGAGCGGGGGCGCTCGCTATCCACGAAACGCTCATGGGCCAGGGCGCCGTGGCGCGCTTCGTCGCAGTGAAGCTGGGCAAAGTGCAGACTGCAAATGGCGATGCGCTCGATGTGGAGATCTCGATGGAAACCGCGCCGGCGGTGGTGTGGGACGCGATGGTCGTGCCGGACGGCGAAGCATCCGTCGAGACACTCTCCAAACGCGGTCATGCACTGGAATTCCTCAAGGATCAGTACCGCCATTGCAAACCCATTCTGCTAGTGGGCGCGGCGCAGAGCCTGCTCGATGCGGCGGGCATCCCTCCGCAATTGCCCTCGGGCGCACCTGACGCCGGCTTGCTTTTGTTCGACGCCGACGCGTTGGATGCGGCCGTGCCCGCATTCGTCGACGCATTGACGAAGCATCGCCATTTCGAGCGCGAAAGCGATCCGCCGCGCGTTTAGTTGCCCCCTCGATCATCAGGAGTAATCATGGTCACGTCACAACTCAAGGAGCTGCTGCTCCAATCACTGACGCACGAACGCGGCGGCCTGCTTGTCTACCAGACCGCGCTGGAATGCGCTGTCAACGACGATCTGCGCGAGGAGTGGGAAGAATATCTGGAGCAGACGCGGAATCACGTCGTCGTGCTGAGCGACGTGTGCGCGTCGCTGGGTCTCGATCCGGGTGAAATGACGCCGGGCTGCCAAGTCGTGCAACACACCGGCAAGTCGCTGGTCGTCGCGATGAAGATGGCACTGGCGGCGGGCGACCCGGTGGCAGCCGAACTGGTCGCCTGCGAATGCGTCGTGCTCGCGGAAACCAAAGATCACGCCGACTGGGAATTGATCGGGGAGTGCGCCAAAGCCGCTGACGGCGAAGTCGCCGCGGTGCTGCAGGCAGCTTACGACGAGATAGAAGATCAGGAAGACGAACACCTGTACCACACGAAGGGGTGGTGCCGGGAGTTGTGGCTGAAGTCGCTGGGCCTGAAAGCGATGCTGCCGCCGCCCGAGGAAAATGAGGACGTGAAAACAGCGGTGGAGGCGGCGCACGTGAAGAAGGACGCCCATCCTCCGGTGCGCCGACACTAATCGACCCGCTTGGAAGCCGGCACGCCCGCGCCCGCACTGACTGGACGCTCGGCGGCGTTTCGCGTTGAATTGCGCACCGTTCGATTCGTGGGAGTGTTCGATGTCGGCCAGCGCGCTCAAGCTCATTTCTTCCATGGCCACCCGCGAGGTGCTGGCCGAGCTTGCCTCTCAATATCAGCGCAGCACCGCGCAGCCGGTCGCCACGGAAGCCGCCGGCGGCATCGATGTAGCCAAACGCGTGCGCGCAGGCGAGGCGGTGGACGTGGTGATTCTCGCGAGTGATGTGATCGACAAGTTGATTGCCGAGGGCAAGCTGCTCAAGGGTCGCGTGGATGTCGTGAAGTCGGGTGTTGCGATTGCGGTTCGCGCGGGCGTGGCCAAGCCCGACATCTCGACTGAGCACGCTGTCAAGCGCGCGGTGCTGGCGGCGCGCAGCCTCAGCTACTCAACGGGGCCGAGCGGCAGCTACCTGGAAAAGATGTTCGAACGCTGGGGCATCCTGGAGCAGATCCGCAGCCGCATCGTCGTGCCGCCGCCGGGGATTCCGGTGGGCTCGCTGGTCGCTGGCGGTTCGGTCGAACTGGGATTCCAGCAATCGAGCGAGCTGATGCGGCTCGCCGGCGTCACTGTGCTTGGGCCGTTGCCGCCGGCGATCCAGACCATCACCACATTTGCCGGCGCTGTGTCCGCAAGCTGTGGCAGGCCCGATGCTGCACGCGCGTTGCTGGACTACATGGGGTCGCCGGTTACCGCGAGCATCAAGCTGCAAAACGGCATGGAAGCTGCGTGACCTCGATCCGACGTCGCCTTGTCGCGACGTGCTTGTGCTTACCTAATGCAGCCTTTATTGTCGGGATCCTAGGGTGGGTGGCGCGCTGGTTGGTTTGCATCGAATGCATTAACAATCAGCCGCTTGCGACCCAAATATAAATTCGAAGAGAGAAGGGTTTTTGAGCTTTTTCCCGCATATACCGTCACCGCCAGTGAGTGACCGCTGTCCATGATCACCAGGGACGCTGAAACCTCCACCGTGCAAGCCGTCTTCAGCCTGGCCAGGGCGCCGTTCGGCGAGTGTTTCGACGACGCCTTTTTCTTCCCCAGCGACCAGCACCTGCGTGCGCTCGAATTCATGGGCCACACGCTGTGGACTCGTGCGCGCGTCGGGGTCGTGACTGCCGAGCATGGTTGCGGCAAGAGCCTGCTGATCCGCCGTCTGTTGAGCAGCCTCGACGAGCGCTTCGTCGCCGCCGCGGTGAGCAAGGAAAAGCTCGGTCCGCGTGAATTCCTGCTTGAGGTGCTGCAACAGTTCGGCTTTGCGCTCGAAGATACCGACAAGACGGATCGGCGCCGCCTGCTGGAAAGGTTTCTGCATCACCAGGCCAGCTCCGGCCGCGTCTGCGTGCTGATCGTCGAGAACGCGCAGATGATGCATCCGTCGGTGCTCGAAGAACTGCGCTGCCTCGCCGCGGTGGAAGTGGACGGCGTGCGCACGCTCAAAATCCTGCTGCTCGGCCAGCCCACGCTGAACCATGTGCTCGATTCGCCGCGCATGGCCGAGCTGATGGCCACGATCGTGCCGCGTTTCGCGCTCGGTCCGTTGAGCGAGGATCAGACCGCGGCCTACGTCGCGCATCGGCTGCATGCCGCCGGTGCGAAGAATCCCGACGAGTTGATGCCTCACACCTTGATGCCGCTGATCCATGCGTGCACCGGCGGCGTGCCGGCCTTGATCAACAAGCTATGCGGCGAAGCCCTCGTCTGGGCGGCCGAAGACGGCGGGGCGTACGTCACGGCGGCCGCACTGGATCGCGCCATCATTGCGCTCGGCCTGAAAGATCGCGCCCTGCGTGTGACCGCGCAGGGGCAGCTGCCGGTATCGGTCGTCTTCGATGCCCACAACACGCAGCCGGTCGCGAAGCTCGTCGTTGCCATGCAGGGCTTGGCCGAGCGCGAAGTCGTGCTGGCTGCCAATCGCATCCTGATCGGCCGCGGCGAGGAGGCCGACGTGCGCATCGATTCCGTGTTCGTCAGCCGTTATCACGCGCTGATCGTGCGTAATGGCGGCCAGGATCTGCTGCTCGACCTGGGCAGCACCAACGGATTGCTGATCAACTCCAACCGCATCGTGCGGCATGTACTCAGGCACAACGACCTCGTGCAGGTCGGCCCGGCGCGCGTGACCTACCACAATCCATTGGCGGTGCAGGCGACGCAGCCCGATCCCGCCGAGACGATCTGCTTCGCGCGACCGGGGTTTCCGATGGCGGCCGGCGAAGACGACGACACCGCCTCGGTGCTGGCATTCGGCCGGCGCGACCCTGCCGAGCGGTAATTCACCGCTGGGGCGGTCCGCCGACCCCCCGCGCCATTTCTCCACGGATTGCCGGTGAGCTGATTGCCTGAACGCCGGCGGTCCGCTTGCCGCGTGACAGGCTGGTCAGTACAGTGTCGCCCTCCCAACGTTCGTGTGTTCCCAAGGATCAGGTACTGCTGCGGCTCCGTGTTGAACGTCATGCACGGGACGGGCGTCTGCGCGACTCAGGTATACGACGTCCTGGCGCGATGCGGGCGTGGGATGGGCGACGTAGCGGCGATTTCAGGTGCGATTTCCAGTCCGATTTCTGGCCAGACAACTAACAAGAGACTCAAAACAAGTGGAGCGGTGGCGGGTTCACAAGTTCGGCGGCTCCAGCGTCGCCGACGCAACGTGCATGGAACGGGTGGCGCGGATTCTCGAAGCGGATCCTCAGCCGCGGTTGGGTGTCGTGCTGTCGGCATGCCGCGGCATCACCGATGCGCTGCTCAATGTGGTCGCAGTTGCGGAGCACCATGCCGACCACGAAGAGGGCGCCATCGACAAGCGCCTCGACGAGATTCGTACCCGGCACACCACGATTGCCGATAAATTGCTGACGGCGGCCGACAAAGAGCGCTTCCTCGCCAGCCACAACCAGGATCTGCGCGACATCGCCGGCATCCTGCAGACCGTCAAGCTGATCCGCTCCGCGTCGCAGACGGTGCGCGATCTGATCGCCGGATATGGCGAGATCTGGTCGACCAGACTGTTCGCCGCGTACCTGAGCGCCCGCGGCAAGCGTCCCGGCAAAGTCGTATGGGTCGACGCCCGCGACATCGTTTCGGTGGAGTGGGGTCCGCTGGGGCCTGCGGTGCGCTGGGAAGTTTCACGCGCCAACACGGCCCGCATCATATCCAACGAGCCCGCGCAGACACTCATCATCACCGGCTTCGTGGCCCGTGACCCCCAGGGCTTGCAGACGACGCTGGGCCGCAACGGCAGCGACTTTTCCGGCTCGATCTTCGGCTCGCTGCTGGACGCCGAGGAGATTCATATCTGGACGGACGTGGACGGCGTGTTGAGCGCGGATCCGCGGCTGGTGCCCGACGCCAAAGTGATCGACTCGCTCTCTTATAACGAGGCGATGGAGCTGGCGTACTTCGGCGCCAAGGTCATCCATCCGCAGACCATGGCGCCGGCGGTCGCGAAGAGTATTCCGATCTGGATCCGCAATACATTCGCGCCCGAGAAACCCGGCACGCTGATCTGCGCCAAGCCTACCTCCAAGATGGCGGTCAAGGGCATCACCTGCATCGACCACTGCGCGCTGATCAATCTGGAAGGCGCTGGCATGATCGGCGTGCCCGGCACAGCGCACCGCCTGTTCGGCGCGCTGCGCGATCACGGCATTTCGGTGATTCTCATCTCCCAGGGCAGTTCGGAGCATTCCATCTGCTTTGCGATTCCCGAGGCCGAAGCCTCGCGCGCCGAGGCGGTGGTAAAGCAGGCCTTCGACAGCGAATTGCGCCAGGGCCAGATCCAGAAGGTGGAAGTCGCCAGAGGCTGCAGCATCCTGGCCGTCGTCGGCGACGGCATGGCCGGTTCGCATGGGGTGGCGGCCAAGGTGTTCGGCTCTCTGGGCAGCGCAGCGGTCAGCGTGCGTGCAATCGCGCAAGGTGCGTCGGAGCGCAACATCTCCGTCGTCATCGACGGCAAGCATTCTTCGCGCGCGCTGCGCGCCGTGCACTCGAGCTTCTATCTTTCGCCGCACACGGTTTCCATCGGCCTGATCGGGCCGGGCGTGGTCGGCGGCGTGCTGCTCGACCAGCTCGCCGCGCAGGTCGCGAAGCTGTCTGCGGATCTGCAGGTGGACTTGCGTGTGCGCGGCATCCTGTCGAGCAAGCGCATGCACCTGGCCAACGCGGAGATCGACCTCAGCCGCTGGCGCGAAAGCCTGCAGGCGACGAGCGAAGCATCGGACTTGACGAAGTTCGCCGAGCACGTGCATGCGGACAATTTGCCGCACGCCGTCATCATCGACTGCTCGGCGAGCGCGGATGTTGCCGCCAAGTATCCCGAGTGGCTGGCCGCCGGCATTCACATCATCACGCCGAACAAGAAAGCGAACAGCGCGGACCTGGGCTTCTACGCTCGTCTGCAGGAGGCGAAGCGGCAGGGCGGGGCACACTACCTCTATGAAGCCACCGTCGGCGCGGGCCTGCCGATCGTGCAGACACTGCGCGACTTGCGCGACACCGGCGACCAGATCCAGCGCATCGAGGGCATGCTGTCCGGCACGCTCGCGTACCTCTTCAACGTGTGGGATGGCACCGCGCCGTTCTCTTCCATCGTGCGTGCGGCCAAGGCGAAGGGTTACACCGAGCCGGATCCGCGCGACGATCTGTCGGGCGTGGACTTCGCCCGCAAGATCATCATCCTGGGCCGCGAGATGGGTCTGCAGCTGGAGTTGCGCGACGTGCAGCTTGAAAGCCTCGTGCCGGCGGCGCTGACCTCGTGCGGTCCGGACGAATTTCTCGAGCGGCTGCCCGAGTTCGATGCGCCGATGGCGAAGCGGCTCGAAGCGGCCCGCGCGAAGAACAAGGTGCTGCGCTATGTCGGCACGCTCGACGCGGCGACGGGCAAGGCATGCGTGGGCTTGTTGGAGCTGGATCGCACGCACACGTTCGCCAACATCAATCTCACCGACAACGTGGTGCGCTTCTTGACGCGACGCTATAACGAAAATCCGCTGGTGGTGCAGGGCCCTGGCGCCGGCCCCGAGGTGACCGCGGGCGGCATCTTCGCGGACCTGCTGCGGGTGTGCGCATATCTTGGAGCGAAGCTTAGATGAAGCAAGTCGCTACCGCATTCGCGCCGGCGAGCATCGGCAACGTCGCCGTGGGCTTCGATGTGCTCGGCCACAGCTTCCAGGCCATCGGCGACCGCGTCACCGCGCGCCGCATTGCCGAAGCCGGCGTGGTGCGCATCACCTCCATCGGTGGCTTGGTGAAAGACCTGCCGCTGGAGCCGGAGAAGAACACCGCCGGCATGGCCGTGCTCAGCATGGTCAGGGAATTGCAGCTGGACTTCGGCATCGAAATGTCCATCGAGAAGGGCATTCCGATCGGCTCTGGCCTCGGTGGCTCGGCGGCCTCGGCCGTCGCCGGTGTCGTCGCGGCGAATGCGCTGTTGCCGGCGTCGCTGACCAAGCTCGAACTGCTCAAGTTCGCGATGAAGGGCGAAGCGGTGGCCAGCGGCGCCGTGCACGTCGACAACATCGCGCCGTCGCTGTTCGGCGGGTTGGTGCTCACCGTCGGCATCGACAATCCCAACGTGAAGCAGATTCCGGTGCCGCCGAGCGTGCGCTGCGTGCTCGTGCATCCGCACATGATGCTGTCGACACGCGAGGCGCGCGATATCCTCAATCGCTCCATCGACCTGTCCAACGTGATCTGGCAGTCCGCCAATCTCGCCGGCTTCCTGACAGGTTGTTTCACCGGCGATTTGCAGCTCATCCGCGAGTCCCTCGAAGACGTCATCATCGAGCCGCAACGCAAGAAGCTGATTCCGGGCTTCGATGCGGTGAAGAAGGGTGCGATGGACAATCGGGCCATGGGCTGCTCGATCTCCGGCGCGGGCCCGACGATTTTCGCCTGGTGCGAGGAGCCGGACGCCGAGCGCATCCGTGACGCCATGGTCGCCGGATTCAAGGCCAGCAATCTGGATAGCGATGCCTGGGTTTCCACGCTGGACGCCACCGGCGCCAGAATCGTGGCTTGATGTCGATCACTGCGATGCATTACATCAGCACCCGCAATTCCGAGCATCGTGTGCGCCTGAGCGAAGCGATCGCCCAAGGCATCGCTCCCGACGGCGGTCTGTACGTGCCGGCGACGTTTCCGCGTTTCGTGCCGCACGATTTCGATGGCCTGACCGAACTGCCCGAGATCGGCGCGAAGCTGATCGAGCCATTCGCGGCAGGTGATCCGCTCGCTGCGGAACTGGCCGACATCTGCCGCGAGGCTTTCAATTTTCCCGCGCCGCTCGTGCCGATCCCGCAGGCCCCTGCGCCGCTGTCGGTGCTGGAGCTGTTTCACGGACCCACGTCGGCGTTCAAGGATTTCGGCGCGCGCTTTCTCGCGGCATCAATGGAGCGCATCCGGCGCGGCGCCAAGCGCAAGCTGACGATCCTCGTCGCGACTTCCGGTGACACCGGTGGTGCGGTCGCTGCGGCCTTCCATGGCCGTGCGTGGGTGGACGTGGCGGTGCTATATCCGAAAGGGCTGGTCTCGCAGCGCCAGGCGCAGCAACTCGCATGCTGGGGCGACAACGTGCGCACGTACGCCGTGCACGGTACGTTCGACGATTGCCAGCGAATGGTGAAGGAGGCGTTCGCGGATGCGTCGCTGGCGCAGTCGCACCAGCTTTCGTCGGCCAACAGCATCAACGTCGGGCGCCTGCTGCCGCAGATGGTCTACTACGCGAAAGCGGGTCTCGAAATGTGGCGGCAG
>Ga0307509_10002969_pt1 | contig 26600 bp, 23 predicted proteins | sample 10_EM_MG_FD_202245 | JGI IMG/M metagenome (GOLD analysis project Ga0307509, IMG submission 202245) | Populus trichocarpa ectomycorrhiza microbial communities from riparian zone in the Pacific Northwest, United States - 10_EM | ecosystem: Host-associated > Plants > Roots > Unclassified | place... | reverse complement strand
GGACGACGGGAGATGGTGGGGGACGACACAATGTCGTCCGTCCTGGTCCTTGGCTCTTACTTGTCGGGCAAGTTCAGGAAAAGACGGGACGGGACGACGAAATGTCGTCCGTCCTCGTCCTTGCCCAAGACGGACTGACTGCCCCGTTGCGAACACTGACTAGGAAATGAGAGGAGTAGTGTTCTCTAAACATCGTTCCAATCAGTTAAATATACTGAAACATGCTTTCATCCAGTGTTCCAAGTCGTCTTCCAGATGCCTCTGAGAAGCTCCTAACTCTAGGAACTTTGGTTCGGATACTGTTGTCTCATGAAGCCGTATACCTCACTCTTAAATATTAGGTAACCTATTCCTGATAGAGTAATAAGGGAATGGAAGGTATGTATATGGTTAGTAGCCTGAAATAGTTAATCTCAAACAGAAGGCAGGCAACGAAATTGATACCAATAATGCTAATTACAAATAGGTTCATAACATATAAACTTCTGACAGTTGAGGAACTTTTTATGTTTTGAGATTTTTAAGATTGATGATTTGGTTGTGGTAGTAGTTGTGATCACTATAGTCTACCATACAGGCACTTCATGGGAAATTCATTTTTGAGGATTTTTATTTTTATTTTTAAGTACATAGCAAATCAAAAACTAGAATCAGGATGTAGATGGTTTTTTTTTCCTGCCTCCGCCTAGCTCTGCCTACCCCATAGCCTCCAACCCCACCCTCAAGCCCTCCTAACCCATTATCTCCACTTGCCCCTCAAGCTCGAGAACCTTGAGATCTCCTGTGGTTCAGGCCCATCTTCTATCAATTCCTCTTAACATCTCTACCCTTAGGCTTTATCCTGATCTTTTGCCCTCTCTCTTCATTCTTTCACTTGCACACATCCTACACCCCTCCTCAGTCTTACTGACTCCTACCTATCTATCCAGCCTGTGCACTAGTCTTCCTCCTTTTCAAGACTTGTTGATGCTGGTTCTTCCACTGCTTCTCCCAGTCAATCTGAATGCTACTGTATTAGCATAAATGAACCTCCGGCAAACACCTGAATCCACAATGTTCTTAGGTAGATTTAGTGCTTGCCAGTGTATCAACCCAGACTAAGACGATAAGAGAGATACAAGCTTTGTTTAGAGATCATCTCCAATCCAGTAATAGCACATACGATAGAGTATATTCAGGTTTCATTTGTTGAAATTTAAAAGTATATTTTCTATGTTTATTCATCACACTCCCATGTATTCTTTTACTTAGTTTATGTTTAAGCTATGCCTATCCACTGCTTACATTACTACAGCTAAGATATATATTGTGATGTTTTATTGTTTATTTTAGGATAATATCTGCAGATTTAATATGTGCTTTCCAATCAGGTGTTGAGGATTTTACGGCTGTTTATGTATCTCTTATGCACCATTCTTGGTTATGATATTTCTAATAATTGCTCCACAGCCTTATATTTTCACGCACATGATTTGGGATTTACTTGGCTGGATTTCAGGGTCCAACATGTTCGCACTTCTATTTCTTACATTGTTTTTCCTATATTTCCCTTGCACATATGGATGCGCTCTTTTCATAAATAAGGTGCTACCACCCACCTGGCTTAGAAGAATTCAAAACAGGAACCCCTACCAATCTGCTCTTCACCTTCCCACTAACCATATCTCGCAACTATCCTTGTACTTGCAAAGTATTATCCACATAGAATAGATTGGGCCACATTCACATTATTGAACATTATTCCCCTTTAATAGCTTCTGATATTCTCAGTTTTCTATTTGTAATGACTACCCTTTCACCATATATGAGACACCACAATAACCTTGCAAACACAAGTGTATAAAACAAATACAGACTGAAGGAAATGCCCCCACTGTACAGAATATAAAACATACCTTGCTCTTATGTTCTAATTTTGCCTGACCAGAGTGCTGAATCTTATACTTAAGCACATCCCAGACAGTCTTGTGGCAGAAAAGGTCAATAAAGTTGCTGTGTCCAGCAGTGTCTGCACATCCTTTATGGGCAATAATAGCACCATTAAATATGAAGCATTTCCCTTGTTGTACTGGAACTTTAACAACCAACTACCAGAATACTACTTCACCACTCTCCCTTCTCCAAACTCCATAATGCACCTTTGCATTAAAGACCGTATTCTGGTCCAGCCAGTCCTGATTATTTTTCCTACCAGCTGTGTGCCCATGCCTTGTTCAATAGCAATACCATGCCATGAATGGGCAAGATATATGAATTCATCACCAGACGCCCAGGAAATAATATTGGTTATAGACAATGACTTCTCCGGATTGTCAATCGACAGGAAGATTCACACAGGATCCAGGAGGGGTTGGTTGACTTTAAGCCAAAAATCAGAGTCTGGCTTCAGAGCTGTATATTCCATACAAGCCTTAACTTTCATATCATACTCAGCCCAATAGGCACAATGTCTAATAGCATAGTTGCTGCACTTGTGTTGTCTGGATGCTAAGAGGGTAGGAGGTAGGGGGAGGCCTCCTCTGATGTTTCTAGTACTTCAACTAGGTGTATTGGTAGCTGGAATTGATAGCCAAAGACAACACCTGCCTTATTCTTAATCTCCAAGGGTTTCTCACTAGAGGCTAAGTTAGGAGTTGGCTCAAGGCATGAGGTGTATAGCCCTCAAATGCTAGTGTCATGCTGGCATATACGAGCTTGTTTTATGAGGGAATCATATCTGGTCTTGGAAATGTATGTTTCTGGGGCTCCCTGCTCATGCAAGAAGTGTTCCAGAAACTTTCAAATATGGCGTTGCAGAGATTTCATGCTGGCAGGAACCCAAGATTTTCTTGGTATAAGTACGCCAGTTAATAAGGTGCTGGACACGATTGAGGAACTTGGATGATTTTCTCTTAATCATTCTTGCCTAGAGTGCCACATATTATATTAGTCTATGTTCAAATTATTGATACTACCATATCATATTATCTTGAATAGGAGCAACCCAGCCAACGACATCTGAGTTTCCTCTCTAAGTAACATATTATTCTATGTTACTGGTATCTTTTCTAATGTAACCAAAACAAGGAAGTTAGAATATCCTAGATGTGTTGCTCTTATTGCAGTTTATTGAACAAGTCAGGTTTCTTGCTGAAGAGCACTACCAACCATGATACTTTTAATACCACAGAAAATCTTGTGTCAAGACTCAAATATCATATTTGAAAGCAGGATCAGGTACAGTTGTCCAGCTGATTTACAAGATCCTTTTAATGAATCTTGTGTACTGTGTACGGCAGTATCTCTCCTGTGTGTAGCTGTAACCTGTTGATAAACCAGCAAATAAATCAGTGGAAAGTTGACTCAAAGATGAATTGCCAAAATGCCTGGACAGGGATGTGATAAAGACTGAAACAGTTGAACAAATTGCAAAGGATAGGAAAGATTGTTGATTGGCCTCGTATTCTTGATATGGTTGTTTGTTACTAGGCTAGAATACATTGAAGGCAACTTATTAGGCAAAGTATGTGCGCCAAGCCAACTGCAAAACAGAGTTTTCTCTGTGGGCCCGATCAGGCTATGTGACTGTTCTAACTACACTCATACTCACTACCGTATTCATTTTACCTCTTACGTTAGGTATAGTATATCATGGCAAAGATGTCAAAGCCATGAGCGTGAGCGGAGCTGTGTAGGACACAAGATCCCATACCTATGATTGAACAACCTCACAGTTCTTCTCTGAGACTGAAGGACAAATTATTTATTGCTTTTTATTTTATTTTTTATTGTTGGGGTTTCGCTTATCCCAAAACCCAAAATCAATATTTGAATTCTGTGGCAGTTTGGGTCCTTATCGTCCGCCGTAGATGATCACAGAAAGATACACCAAAGATGTAAAACTTATCTCCTTGCTACCACCTACAAAGCACAGTTCAAAGAGTTAGAACTAATGAATAAAAACAATATCATAAATTAGGTATCCCTGCACGCTACGCTACGGACTAAACCCAAACCAAACCAAATCCAACCCAAGCGTCTCAACGCTAGTCATCGTACACAATTCCACTACCGCCTCTATTCCTCAATTTCGCCCTTTCAAGCGCGCTCAAATCTCCTCCACCTCCGCCGCGGTTTGGGGGGTTTTCACTATTGACACCTCCGCGTCCACCGTTCAGACTAACCCCACCACCACCGAACCCAGCAGCACCTTCCTCAGAAAGGTCCTCCAACATTTCCAAAACACCCCGAATACCGCCCTCCACAGCGGCCCAATCGTCATCTACCACGCTGACCCTTTCACGCAGTTCCTGCTCGGCCTGCTCATCGGAGCTCAACCGCTCCTTTGCAACTTCGCCCTTCTCCCGGCCCTCGGCGATGCCAACTTCCGCAGTAGACTCGTTCACCAGAAGACTTGAAGCGTGGAAAGCTTTCATGAATTTTATACTCCTTTCTTTCAGGGTTGAGAGGAGTTCGAGAGTGTAAAGAAGGTCTACTTTGAAACTCGCTGTACGAGGTGGGTCGGCGAGGAGTGGTGTTACAGCTTGCGTGAGCTCTTCGGTGTAGTTTAGTTCGGCGGTGAGGCCGCGTTCGATGCCTTCCTCGATGGTTTCCATGAGCTGGAAGGTCCGGGAGAATTTCTGCTTTGCGGCGTCAAGGATGCTGGGGATCATCAGCCTACAGTTCAGTCAGCTTAAAAGGATGGGAGTGATTACGTTTTCTTTTCGCTCTCGTCAAAGTGCTTTTCCATGCTCTTCATTTTGGGAATATTGCCAGAGGTGTAGAGTGGCTGGATAACGGTTCTTCTGTACCGTCTGTCACGCTCTAAAATCGCAGCTTGAACTTTTTCATGCCTTCGCTCAATGTAGCCCCGGAGCAATAAGAGCCCTTCCAATAGGTCCGTGAGTTCTAGACCTTCAACCTTCGTCCACCGTTCCTTCCCTGAAACAGCATCTTGAAGGCTGTTTATGGTTTGGAAATGTTTGTCCATTAGCCCCTTGATCCCCTCCTGTATTTTGTCATAGACCTTCTGAAAGACTTCATCCCGGTATTTCTCCCATTCAGCCTCCTCTTCCTTAGCCTTTTTTTCTTCCTCTTCGGCATTAAACTCCCCGTCCATGTCACCGATATCACCATAACCAATCTGGTGATCAGCAAATAAGCGATTAGTATATTCTTCGTGCTCTTCCAACCGGACTCTCCGCTCCTCTTCCAGCTTTTGCAGGCGTTTCTTTGAGGCGTCGGCATAGGCTGTATTGATCTTCTCAATGAAAGAGAAGTCCTCACCAACTTCGTCGATAGTCTTCTTGATGTCGTCAAGCACAGCGGTCGACGGCGTCTTGTGGAATCTAGTGGCTGGCAACACGGTAGAAAGCACGTTGACTGTTGCCGGAGTTGACAACCCTAGAATTGGCGGTGCGCGCGTAGGCCCCAGTTTTAACTCATCAAGGTCGGCATCCTGAGATGGGGTGAGGTACTCCTCCGAACCTCCCGGATACTCTTCCTCTGGCTCTGGCGGGAAGTTGGGTGGCTGAGCTCTCGTTGGACTCGGATAGTCCTCGGATGAAGCGACATATGCCTGGTACGACGCCGGATCCGGTGCCGTCGGGGCACGCTTGGGGGGACCGGATTCCGTGGGATTCCCACCCACAGGTGAAGCCATGGTTTGTGATCTGCTTGGTTGATTGTATGCGACCGAATTACGTTTGGGTTGAGATTGAGGTCCTCGGGTATCAATTGTTGAAGCCCTGTTTGCGCCGTATGGAACAAAGTCAGACCCCGAAGAAGCCGGCGGTGAGCCTGGCTTTGTTGGTGGTGGTTTATAGGGAGCATAGGCGCCACTCCCGGGAGTTATGGTCTTGGCTGGAGGCGGCGCTGCTTCGCTGGGACGAAATGGGACATAACCTTGATGCCGGTGAGGCATTGGTGAGGAGGGTTTCTGCTGGGGAGGGTTGTGGATTGCGGGATTAAATGCCTTGTAGCCATCACTCTCAACGGGCGGATCCTCAACCGGCTGTTGAGGCTTCGGCAGGGCTGCACCCGGTCGGAAGGGTTGATAAGTTTCAACTCTCTCAAGTGGTTTGGGTTCCTCATGTTGAGGTGTTTGGTAGGCGACTTCATGAATTGGAGAAGGGATATTTGGTGGATGTGACTGGCTCTGAGGTGTATGATGTTGCCCACCGAACAAGGGAGGTACAGACACATTTGAGGCGGCCTCCTTGTTTGGGATTTCAGGACTTTTCTCGACATTTGGAGTGCTAGTTGGGCCTTCGAGGTTTTTCATACCACCGAACACGCTTCCTTGCCTACTAGGAATATCCCCAAGAGCATTAGGGTACCGCTCCCCACGAATGAAGTATTCTTTCTCCATGAATTCTGTAAAGATTTTCAATTTCTCCTCATCCGAAGTAGCCGCGACCTCCGCCTGTATCATATCAATAAAGCGGTGGATGGAGTCGGCATAGAACGGCTCCAGGTCATCTAGGGGATTCGGTTCTTCTTCAGGCTGGGCTGGAGCAGGAGGCTGCTGCGTTTGAGCATGTTCAGAAGACGGTTGCGGGGGTGGCTGAGGAGGCTGCTGCTGTTGTTGGTACTCATATTGAAACTGCTGGGCAGGTTGTTGGGTTATCTGCTGGGCGGGTTGCTGAGGCGGGTGCTGGGGAGGATCCTGGGGCCATCCGCCCGGAACCTGCTCAACATATGTGCTTTGCAAAGAAGGCTGAGGGGGCGGAGGTGGCTGCTGTTGTTGCTGCTGAGGAGTCACGATTCTCTGTGGCTGCTGCTGCTCATATTGTTGTGGGACTGGCTGTTGCTGTTGTGTCTGTTGTTGCTGCTGCCATGGATGAGCGTCTGGTTGCTGGTACTGATTCGGTGGTGGTTGGTGCGCATGCTGCTGTTGATACTGAGGGGTCGCGATTCGCTGAGGAGTTGCGGTTCGTTGAGGGGTCGCGGTTCGTTGAGGGGTCGCGATTCGTTGAGGGGTCGCGGTTCGTTGAGGGGACTGCTGCATTTGATGTTGAGGGGTCATAATTCTCTGCGGCGGTTGGTGCGTCTGGTGCTGCTGTGGGGTCATGATCCTTTGAGGTTGCTGTTGCTGCCAATGCGGTTGCTGTTGTTGGGGAGTCATCACTCGCCCAGGTGCAGCATGTCCTCCTCCAACTATACTACCTGGTCTCTGCGGCTGCTGAAGACCCGTAACCACCTTGTGAGGAGGTGATGGTGGTGAGGCAAGGCCAGAGTTTCCACCTTGTTGCTCATTATAGTATCCGCTCGGTGCATCCGCCGGTGTTCCCCCTACTTCTGCGATCTCGGGAGTCTCAGGGCGGCTAACCAGCGAGACCTCATCATCACCTGCGCCACTATAGTGCTCCCATCCGCTGATGTCTGATGGGCCAGAGAAAACCGACGCCCCGGTTAAGGGTGGAACAATACTCTGCCGTTGTGGAGCCGGAGGCGGTGTAGGACTTGACACGGGTTGTTGTTGCTGTTGAGAAAAGTGATTGTGGTAAGCGGATACAGCCGGAGCTTGCGAAGGCGGGGGTGTTGGAGTCGACTGAGGTTGTTCCAAGTGATCAAACCTTTGAGTGTATTGGCTCTCAGGACGACCTGGCGGGGCGACGACAGGGTGCGAGTCGGTATGCGGGGGAGCGTGTGCTTGTTGGTCGGGCCCCTGTGGCTGCTGCCCATACTGTTGCTGGGACTGTTGCTCGTACTGCTGTTGGGCTTGTTGTTGAGACTGCTGTTGAGGCTGGTGGTGAGGCTGGTGGTGAGGTTGCTGGTGAGGTTGTTGTTGAGGCTGCTGCTCATATTGCTGTGCAGGTTGCTGATACCGGTCTGGTTGCTGCTGCTGCTGTGGCTGTTGCCAGCTGTCCTGCTGGGACGTTACTGGGGGAGGTGGTGGAGGGGGCGGAGGTGGTGGCTGTGGCGGCTGCTGTGTGCTTTGTTGGAGAATAGGGGGGTATTGCTGCTGAGGGGCTTGTTGATACTGCTGTTGCTGTTGCTGCTGCTGCTGCTGAGGGTTTGGTGGATACTGGCCACCTCCAGGAACACCACCAAATTCAGGATGTAAAACCGGAGGGGTATACTTAAACTTCTTCTTTGGTCCATCGGGTTGGGCTGTACCCCATGCAGGGATGTTTTCCGGAGGTGGCGGCACATAGACCCCGGGCGCAGGGTTTGTATTGACAGGCTGATAAGAAGTGACCCCGGTGCCAGAAAGTGATGGGGGGATATATCTATCTGGCCATCAGTAACGATTCGATAATTTCGGGCACAACAATCACTCACGCAAGATGGTTCTCGGATGGACTCTGTACAGTATCGGCTCCGCCGTTCTGCTGGCCACCATATCCAGTTGCACTTCCAGGCGTCACACCACCAACATTACCCCCGGCGTAATATGCCTGCTGAGTCTGTGGCGCTGCCGGCTGGCTAGGTTGTGCAAACTGTTGTTGGGGGCTAGCCGCTGGCCATTGCTGTCCTTGGTACTGTCCACCATATGACTGCGGGCCTTGCTGATATGGGCTCGTGGGGGCAGCTGGTGATCCAGGTGTTTGCTGGTTGTATGATTGAGTAGTCGGTGGAGGAGGTGGGGGGGGCGGGGGTGGGGGTGGGGGGGGCGGTGGGGCTTGTTGCTGCTGTTGCTGGATAGGCGTCCCAGGGGTTTGTTGGTGAACACCGGCATACTGGGGAGTAGGAGCATACCCAGTTCCAGTATTACCTTGGTATGTTGGCGCTTGGGGGTTATAGTGAACCGATTGGGGACGGGCCTGGCCTAGCGGAGAGGTGGGTTGGTTCCATTGCGGCTGGGCCCATTGTTGCTGTGCAGGAGCCGACGCCGGTGGCGGAGGTGGAGGCGGGGGAGGAGGTTGTTGGTATTGAGACTGGGGCGGTTGGCCGTATTGCTGGGGAGGGTACTGCTGCTGCTGCTGGAACTGTTGAGATGGATATTGTTGTTGTTGTTGCTGAGGGGGGAATCCGGCTGCGAGCAAATAGTCAGACAAGCTCCTCCAGAAAACGTGATGGTCTACCCATCCAATGGGATCTCATCCCATTTCTCTCACTCATCCCGCATCCTACCCCCCTGTTGGCACCAGATATCACGTACCATTATAACCCGAATTCGCCGGGACTCCCGTAGCAGTCCCAGGTTGAATCCCTCCAATCTGCCCGCTGCCGAACTGTTGGCCGTACATATTTCCTTGCTGTTGCTGTTCCTGGGGACGCGCTACCGGTCCAGTCCAGGGAGGTGGCACTTTATAGATGTGCCCTGGTTGCATGGTATTCGTCTGCAGGTTCAGCCGCAGTCTTGGCGTACGGTTTGCTGTGTTCCAAGAGCTCGTTCGCGTTTAGTCGCAGCCGAGGAAAAAACGGAGCTTTTGTCAAGAGAAGTAGCGAGAGAGGAACAAACCCTAGTTTCGTGTAAATAGTAGAGCGGAATCAGTAGCAGTGATGTGGCAGGTGCCGGGTGTGATAATTATGTGGGTAGGTAGGCGGTAGCAGGCTCTGGGAGGAATAGAGAGAAAACAATAGAAAAAAGGAGAAGTCAGGAGATAGTGCAGCTCAGCGCTATTTCCGTCACAGGTCGAAGCAATCGGAGGTGATTCTGGGGGAGCGTTGTTTTGATTGTTCCCCCGTTGGAATGATGGGTCGGAAAATGAACCCCTCTCGCGGTTACGATGGAAGCTTACTGTAACCGAATCACCATCCGTCTTGGCGCTGAGGCTCATGGGTTGATCGTCCCGTGATTCGACAAGCTGGTCGCTGAGCCGGCATCGCCCAGCCCGGCTTTCAAGTCGAGAGAAAACAAGGCTGGCGCCAGATACTAGAGCTTATTGGTACGATAGTCCAAAGTATTCGCACTGTATGATACCGTCGTGCTCAGGCAAACCAATAATTGACAGATACCGACATTCGAGCAGAGAAACAGCCCCTTCATTACTCACGCAAGCAGGAACCACCAAAACCATGCTTTACTCCCCAGCTTCTCCCCGGCCCTGCAGGAGAGGATGACCGTTGTCAGCCTCCAGACCACTTGGCGGTCCGAGCTTATGAGAAGTACCGTACCGTACTCGTACATCAAAACGTGCTTCTTAGCCACATGCGTCAATCTGCTTTATTATGCCATAAGGGCAAGAGATGCGTGCCAAACCAGGCGTTACATGCGAACAACGACGATCCCCAACCATGGTTACTCAGACACCACGAGACCAGGAAGAAGGGCCAGGGAAAGTTGCTCATCGACACCGTGATTGACCAGCGCCACATGATGTACCGGTGCTCGAGTATTAATTACACCCGGCGCATGGGAGATCACACGCCTGGGCATCTTTGCTGACCCTTCGCTGATATATGACGTTTGTTGGGCCCCCTAATCGCAGCCCTCAGGCATTCCAAGATCTTGTTAGTCTAATTTCCCCGCCCCAAATCAATTTAAGCCCTATACGAAGAAAATCTATGATAGCTATCATACAGTAACAAGCAAACCCGATAGTTACAGTGGCAGCTTCGAATGTCGCGACTAATCGTATCCGCGCATGACATGACCCTCATCAGCATTCAGTTAGAAGGACAATAGTTTCGGTGATTCAAAGATTACACGGCGCATATCCGATACTTGAAGACAAAGCTACAATCCGTGATTACGAGTCTAACCCTCCAAGGAGATGAAGGTTCTCAGTGCTAAGGTTTAACTCGTGGCGAATATTCTCGTGCCAGACGCCAAACCGTGGCAAGGGAGTGAGGTGAGGTACTACGGTATCCAGCATCTGGCGGAAAGACCGATGGCAGTATCGCTGAAACCAACACCGCAAGGAATATAATTGATAGCGAAAATACATCGCGCTATACCAATTAAATACTCACACTATATATCTAGCACCCCAGAATTTCTTAGAACCCTCTAAGCCCCGCCTCACAGATTCACAAAGCTACGCCATAAACCGCGAGCACAGCCCAAATTAAGGAGAGGGGAAGAAGAAAAAAGAGAGAATACGACGAACGAAACATCCTGTCAACTTTGCCGAAATCTAAAGCACATGCGAGATCCCGTAACAAACTTCAGACCCTACTCCGTCCTTGGCTCTCTCTCACTTGGTAAAATATGTAACCCACTCCTCGGTTTCGCCCGTCTTGAGATCGACCCTCACGGGGGGGGGTATGCACTTATCCACCCTACCGATATAATCCGCCCAGACGAAAACGCTAGTTCCACCCAGTCAGTAACAGAACCAAATAGGAGGAGGAGTGCAAAGAAGTGTGATACTTTGCAAAGTTCAGATTACAGTAAGGGCATCCCAAACCGCCAAACCTCACATCGCAAATCCCGAGACAGCGGGAGCCTCCGGAGGAAGGTTCAACAATGTGGTACCCAGGGGGCATAATAAGGCCGGGAGCTTGGGTGGTTTAGTGGTGCGGATTTTATTCTGATGGGTGCGGGTTGGTTTCACCTTTCTCCTCGAGACCCGGGGTGTCAGGTTCTGAGAATTTGGTACCCTCCTCCCCGCACGGGTGCTGACATGTCAATGGTTCAGGCTTCTCCGCCGGCTTATAAGGTGATCTCCCGGCGGGAATTTTAGTCGCCGGGCAACTATCCGGCCCTTTACCCTCATCATTGCCCTTTCCTTTACCGTCTTGGAAGGTGATGGGTCCGGATGAAGTAGAGGTGGAAGGGGCATTGGGGAAGAAGCCACTTTTGTTAGGGAAGGCAGACGGTTTGGCGCCACCAGATTTAGCAATACGTCTTCCTACTCATTGATCATTAGTATGGTGGCGACCGAGGGAAATATAAAGAAAGGTATCGTATATGGAAGATTACTAGGAAGATTGGTCTGATCCTCCGGTTTCCAGCCCGTCAGGGGGTGAGGGATGTCATCAGTCCTCCACTTCCGCATCGTTGAACGAAAGTTTGCGTTTGATGCTCAATGTTTGGTTAGTAGAGTAGTTTGGGTCGACAGAAAACGGGGAGTAGGAGACGGTAGAACCGCGGTCTCCCATTTGAGCCCTATGGCCTGTGCAAGCTGGAAATACTTCTCCCTTAGTTTGCGGGCAAGGGGGCAACCTTAACCCCAGGGTATGATACCTAATAGGCGACCATTGGTTGAACCGGAGAGCGAACCCAAATACTAATATACCAGCATAAGCCCCCCCTTTGAGACCTCGAGGTCTTGTTCATGTCCGCATTAGCTATAGCCATAATATAATTTCCATAAAAGGATGACGCGGAGAAAAATGACCCTAATTTCATTTCGTGAAAGCGAGTGAGCACCCGTGAGAGAGGCTCGGTGGTATCAGGAATTTCTGACGATCTATCATATTATGATATATTAAAATCAGAAACTTTCCGCGCCGAATCAGGGCCAAAGCGATTGGGCGATCAAAATATCTGGAAAGGGAGACAGAATTATGGGACATCTCAAAACAATACTTGTCGCGCCATGTGATGGGCGAGGTACCCCCATGGTCATACAGTACAGTACTCCAGGACCAGATTCCTTGAGAAAGAAACATCATTTCTTATTATCTTCAGTTTTATCTTCTCTTTTTCATCATACTAATTTATCAAGGCCTCATCCCTGTTGCTGCTTTCTAGGTTTTCGCAGGCTCTTGCTGCAGAGTTATCTGAGAAGCCATTCCGGTTTTCAACGAGCCACCAAAGTACAATAAATAAGACGTTGTGGCCGAGTGGTTAAGGCAACAGACAAGAAATCTGTTTCGGCTGCGAGCGCCGGTTCAAATCCAGGGGATGTTTTTTTGTTTCAATTTTTATTCCCCTGTCAAGGGAAAATGAAAACCTGGCCCTCGTGATAAGGATGGGTTACACATGATAGTATAGGCTAATGTGAGGGGGGAGAGGGGAGTCCATGTTCATAGATGATATCCGGCTAAATTAGATCTACGATGCCATACTACTAACCCAAATAACTTAGACAATAGGACAGGGCAATAGCTCCAGTACAAGCAGTCGGTACTCCAACCCATCCTCTTCTTTATATGCGAGAAGTCAATCCAAATATCTTCCTCTCCATTCCACCGTCAGGGCTTTCGTGTTTACTCTCAACAATCTTTTTTTCCCCGAGTATTTTTCTTCCCTATATGAGCACAAACCCCCTTGCTCTTTTTGTGTTGGAATCGGCGCAGGTTTACGTTTTTGGCCTGTTCAGAAACTTCCGGAAGTATTACTTCAGAGTTATAGCAGATATGTTCGGCCAGTCGCTAGACCACCACTTGGGACATGAGGATCTAGGAAATAACATCATATTGATGTATATGTATATTCATACTACAGATTGTTATAAGTAGGGCAGTCTCAGTGCTATATCCTTTGACTCCGGCCTCTTCTGTGTGACTTCCGACAGAAATGCCGGTCTCCCCGTCGAGTGATTTCCGGTGATAAGAGAAGCCTAGCCCACAGCCGAGTGATGGGAAACCGATGCAAGTAGTTTGGACAACCTGTCGACCCTTAGAGCTGGAGTAACCAAGGCAGTTTGGATTAACGAGTTGCCTCGTTGATTAAGATGGGGGTGTGAGGTCAGGAGGGAAAGAATATTATATAGGACATTTGATTTCCGGAGGAGCGGGGGGGGGTACCCAAGGGATAATTGTACCCGGAGCTTTATCCTAACAGATTTGGGCATCATATCTAAATACTTCTATACTGCGATAACAAATAAAACACTTGAGAGTTCCCCCATGCTTCCAGGCTCTAGCGTGGGATCAAAGACAACATACTAGAAGGGTTAAGCAACACCCGAGTTACAATAGGAGCATAGCCAAGGGTAAAGCACCCAGGACCCGCCATGAGTGTGTGCTCAGCGCGTGTGTTAGCTGTCCCATCTGAAGTTCAAAACCCCCATCTCTCACATCAGTCGCCCCCACAACCTCAGAGCCGGCGAAAAATACCACTATATTATAAAGACTCCTAATCTCCCACTCTCCTTCCCTCCCCCCCAGAAATTTCTGACCTTAACTGTATACGTAAATTTCTGGTTTCCTCTACCTATTATACTTTCCCACTTCTATCTCCACATCTTTACTCTTTCTTGACACCTTCAGCCCTATCTCCTCCGGGCGAAAGGGCCCAGATACCCAAACCTCGTTTCCCCCTTACACCTAAGAATTCATTCTCAATGTCTTCTTTCTCTTTCTCTTCCGCCGTCAGGGCTTTTGTGCTTGGTTTCGTTTATCATTTTTTCTGCGAGTTTTTCCTTTCCCATGCGAGTACTACTCCTTTGGCCATTGCGTGGCTTGCTGCCTTCCCATTTGTTATGGCCCCCATTTTTGTCCCAGAAGAACTCATTACGAGTTTCATTTCTGGCCTCCCTGGCGCTGCGTTTGATGTGTCTTTGATTTCCTTTTCGGAGACTTCATCGCAGCGTGCGAGGGAAGACCCCCCTGCACCTTCTACTGTACCTGTTCCTGCTCCCGTGCAGTTGCACACTATTCCTCTTTCCGTTGTGTTGGAGAATTTGTACCGTGTTGATACCCCTCCCCCCCCCCTCCCGTGAAGCTACAGGCTGCGGATATTCTCCCTGCTTCGTATCCTGCTTCGTTCCCCCTTCCTGTATCCCCATCCCCTACCCTCCCTGTTGTTTCCCGCTCTATTCCTGGCCGTGCTCGCAAGATTAAGATGTGTTGTGTTCCATAATTTGGGATCAGCTGTTTTGTTCTGTCTTTTTTTTATTAATATAATTCGTTATGAGATGTTTTTTGTTGCTTCACCCCCCGAATTTTATTCCTGGATTGCCAACTTGCTGGCCTACTGACACAGGCGCCATTTAAGTACCCCATCTAGGATTATCACCTCGACGTGGTGCTGGGGCTTTCAACTAAGAATAATCCTTCCCAGATGAATTGAGAGACTCGGGATTGCTGGGCTTTTGAAGGACATAAGATCTATGATCTATCTCTTACGTCCGCCTATCAGCTCTAGCGAAGCAAGCTCCCTTTTTAGGTAGTCTCAACAACAGAAAACTCTCCGGAAAAGCAGCTGTGGCCCTGAACGCTATTAACATTTTCAGCGATTTCCTCTCTTGCAAGCTACACTCTGCCTATTTATTTCCTTGTATTATAACCACATTTATTTTTCTCCAGCAAAGCAAGGTATAGTTAGATAGTGCCAAGTGAAAGAGATAAGATCGGTAGACGCCAGATAGGTATAGCCAAGATAAACACTAAGACCGCACTGCAGTGCCAGTTAGGTGGGGGAAGCCCGATCTATGGGAGGAAATAAAGCTACACAAATCCACGACCCACTCGAGATGGAGCAAGCAGGAGAAAGGGAAAGGGAAATAAATTGGTACACGGGGGCTGGTGAGCGAGCAAATGCTGAGAATTTGATTGTTTCTTTTCTCATGTTTGAGAATAGAATACGGTATGGTGGAATAAAATACTGTATCTTATCATACATACGGTAAGAACACCGGTAAATTCACAACCACCAACCCTAACACCGCCCAAGGGATATCTGATTCTTTAGAGAGAAATTCTTATGATATCATAGTATGACACGGCCCCTGTGATGGAGTAACCCCATCGTGGGATGCCATGTGAGGGCATATTAGTCAGCAGGCGAGTGGGACTGTCGCCAATGTCCAGGGCTACTGGTGTTTCTGGTGTTTGTGCGATAGAGAGCCCACCGTGCCAACGGCTACCACAAACTGTATTTAGTCTCAGCTGCGTTCTCTCTCTGTATGACAACGGCCATCACTCTGCACATCGAATAGCGAACACACTTCAGTTTTCCTACCACGGTACCACCTTCGTTCCGGGTCTCTTCTGCGCACGGCCAGACCTCCATTACCCTGGTGGATGCTATTGCGCGATCGAGCTCTGGAACAAAAAGTAGGGAGAGCTGTGGGCCCCTTTTGCATGCAACCTTTGGGAAAACCACAATCCGAGCAACAGCATTTCAAAACCTTCCCGTGCCCAACTTCATCCGCCTCTATATAAATCACTAGAAATCATCGATAGGTGTGCGCTTGATCATTTCCACTATTATCTCCTTATTTCCTAACAGGAGTAGAATATGGAAGTTTGCGAACAAAACGCGATATTCAAGTTCAGAGAGGATAGAGATGTTTCATTTTCCCACACCAAGATTATACTTAGAGAGGGCGACCAATATTACTATGCGATTACTAGTCGTCGTTACACTTCCGAAGTCGAAGTCGATCTACGTGAACTCGACCTTGTTCCGATTCCAGTTTCGCAAATCTGGCCGCCATTCTCAATACAATTCGGGCGGGCGCCCGAGCCACTACCTCAGGGCTGTTATGTGAAGCGACATAGTCTAATATATTACGGCGGCCCCGGGGGCAGCCCCGAGGGCTCCGCCGAACTGGCTAGTCTCCTGTTGCATGAGGCTGGAATCCGTGAGATCTTGAGGGCATCTCCCCACCCTAATATCGCTCAATATCTTGGATGCATAGTCGAGAACGATAGAATAACAGGCCTTTGTTTTGCCAAGTACGGCATGAATTTGAAAGAAAGGGTAACTAAGGACTCTCGCCCTTTCAATGCGGACCTCTTGTTGCGGGGTATTCAGGAGGGCATTCGGCATCTTCACAGTTTGGGTCTCATTCATTGCGATATCAACCCGGCCAACATCGTGATGGATGGGGACACTCCGGTTATCGTGGACTTCGATTCTTGCCAACGTAAGGGAGAAAAATTAGGTTTCAAGGCTGGGACCCCGGACTGGACGAATGAGGACTTCGAGTTTGCAAGGCCCGAGAATGATGAATATGGATTGTCGAAGATTCGAGATTTTCTATTCCAAGTTCGCAAGATGTAAATAAAATTGTCAAACACACATTTTTGTTGTTGGAGACTATGGTTGAATGTGTAAACTTGTTTGCCGATTGCCACGTCACCTTGCTCCCCTCATCACCACTTTCCTTTCTGTTTCCTGATACTTGTTCCGCTGCTTTCCTTGATAGAACAACGGTCTCTACTTCTGACAATTTTCTACCGCATTACCTGGTTTTATTCAGCCTGCCGCTAGTCACTAATCAAGGTTGCGGTCCTATTGGGTTTGTCCTTCAGGCTCTGGTTCAAAATTCTCGTTGTAACAGAAATAACCTCGTGCAGGTCCTGTGGGCTCGGGAATGGTAGGGGAGATGTGGGCCTTGTGGTCGCTCTGCTTGGCACGTGACACGAGTGATTACGAATGATTCGCTAGTTTAGACTGTTGGAAATGATCCGCGGTCGGTCGAGTACTTTAGGTGGCGGAGAGAACAAAGTGCTTGCAGACCGCTTGGTGGGTAGAGATAGTGTGGACAGAACTTTACTGAGGGTGAAAACAAGAGAGAGATTCAAGGTCAAAGTGAGAGTCGTGTTAAGAGCAATTTGGTTAGTTTAGTTTACTGTGTAGAAAGAACTTAATGAGTGGAGTTAAGAGAAGAGAAGCGAAACGAAAACAGAGCGCAAAGAAGACAAGCAGGCCCCTTAGCCGATGGAAACCAAGCTAAGCGGGTGACTAAGCTTCGGCGAACAACCCAAGATATCCAACATGGACACTGTATACTAACGCCTTGAGGTTTGCCTGATGAGGGTGGGCATCTGAGCTGTTGGGGTGGATTACCACACCGCAACTACTCGCTAATTCCCACGGGCTCCAGTGTCAAGAAATATCTTAGATCAGCCGTCTACCTTGACAAGTTCTGAGAGTAATAAATAGTGCGCTAACACCCTAATTGCCGAGATAAACTCCCCAACACCAGATATACAGGCCTTGTGGAGCCTGCGCTTTACCGGTAAAGTTGCGAAACGCTTCGAATACATAGAGATATATTGCGGATCTAACAGGAGGGAGTACGAACTCATGTGTCTATCGCCCGACAATGCTCGTCACAAACACAATCAGGCACCATCAATGCCTTTGATAAGAAAAAAAATTGGTATGCCAGCTTTAAACGTCGCCCTACGCAAAAACATACGCAAGAGCCACGCCAACTTCTAGAATTACTACAAATACGTTTCACCCCTCCCTACACCTTCCCCCCCATTCAGAAATCACTCCTGAACTCACTATCGTGAACTCTACTACTGCTCTTCAAGTTACTACCACCACCACCACCACCACCACCACCACCACCATGAAACACCACATTTCCCTTATTCCCCTATTCGCATTTCTCCTCTTTCCCACTCACCACTGCCTCCTCCTTCGACCTCACCTCCACTCCAATGTCGAACCCTCCCTCCCCCCTTACCCACAGCCAAGTCTTACAAGTGCCCACCATCGCGGCACTCCCGGCTCAACGATTGCAATCAACCCCACTCCTCCTCCTCCTCCTCCTCCGCCTTCACCGACCTACATACCACGCGGCTCCTCCGCCGGTCGCGAAAGCCCAGACCCAGACGCCCCGTTCCTAAACCCCGTCGTCGTCATCACTATCCTCAGCTTGATAGGGCTCTGCCTTTCTCTCATCGGCGCAGTCGCCTACGCCTACAAATTCTACACGTGCCTAAACAGGCGCAGAGCACGACGGCAGGCTCGGAAGGAGGACCTCTTGCCTGTGATCCTCGTTGGCGAGAGTGCAGGGGTGGTAGGGCCTTCCGGGATGCAGCTAGATCTGGAAAGGGGGGATGTGGAGAGCGTATGGGAGATGGGCCGGGAGATTACCACTCCAATGCCTGGGAGGACTGTCGCCGAGGCGGAGAATGCTAGTTCTAGCTCGAGTGGTCGGATTTTTACTATGGAGGAAGGCGGTACGGTCAGGAGAATGAAGGTTGCTACTCGGAATTCGGTGCTTCGACTTTAGGTCTTGTGTGTTGCTTACGAATTTTTGCGTTTTCGGCGGTGGAGTTTAGGTGGTTTGCCAGATGGGAGGATCGGTGTAAATTAGTTCTTATTTTTATCCATGGGAGAGGCTCTAGGGGTTTGTATTAAGTGGGTAGGCGGGTGATAGTTGGTAATGCCTATTATCTCCAATTGGAGTTGTCGACTTGTTGCACAAGAAAATTAGATATTCCTTTCCTGGCGAATACCAAAACATCCTTTCTCTGGCAACCAAGCTCATGACTTCCCTGATGAGTTGGTGGAATATCTTTCAACTAAAACCCAGGTTGCTAAAGCCAGAGCAGAAGTCAGCCTTTGCTATTATAGAATCACGTGAGGAAATCACCCTCTCATACCCACGAACGCCAGCCTCCAGATCAGATCTCTCAGGGGTCTTTGGATCTGTAGGTGGGGGCTTGTCCACTTATCGCCAATACTTTGCGAAATATGCTATAAATGTCGCAAAATATCCCCGCAGTGTGCTCTTAGGGCCCGTTTACCTACAGACGTCCGTCTAAAAGTCTGAAACGATGCCGACCGTTAAGGGGAACTTGACAGTGGGGGATAGTGCGGCAAAGTAGATGGCGTTTACGTAGAGTAGGCAAAGTAACTTTTTAACGGTCTAGCTACAAGAACCCAGGACCGTGGAAAATTGGTCAACCACTTTTGTGCCGTTTATCAGATAACGGTTGAGACGCCACCGCCTAGTACAACCACCTTTTACAAATTTAACCCCTAGAAAGAGACAGACAGTTGAAGGTATGTAAAGAAGGCGGGATAGTGGCATGTTTAGCTAATATACTGTCTAGTATATAGCTGAAAGCCTGTTTATCTAACTGACTTTCTTTGACGGTCGGCACTGTCTCTGGTTGCTAGACGGCCGTCTGTAGGTAAACGGGCCCTTAACCCCTCAAAGGAAATTACCTCCACCTCGTGAATCTACGGTACAGTACTCATTAGCAAAGCGCTGGAGCTCCAAAAATTTCCTGACGATCCACACTGCCAGGGTTTGGCTTATACAAGGTTCCGGTGTTTGTGCGTAATCCTTTAACCGAATATACAAGCAACTGGCATATCTTATCATACTCGAATACTAGCCAGCAGTCGTCCCACCGCAACATTTGGCGGGAGTTGACCTAAGGGCATTACCAACCCTAGACCTACCCCACAGCAAAAAAGTGGTTCGCCGAGCTTTTTTTTAATGCTCGACTACTCCACTTGCCCCCGGATTCGAACTCATGATGGTCCCTGTTTCAAATTAGCCAACCAGTCTCCTAAGCCATTAGACCATAGGAACTGGCCGATAATGCTTTTTCTTCTTGGTCTTTTGAGTGCTTCTTCGGAAAATAGACAGTTCAGACGCCTGATACTTTATCTTTGGTATGATATGATAAAAAAGGACACCGGTATCCAATCATAGTGCTCTCCGATGATATCGATAGAACGAGGAACAGGGGGGGGGGGTTCCGGTGTATATCTGTGCTCCGCCTCCGAAACACTAACTTTCTTCGTCGGAGGACAAATTTTGCCCGAGTTCCATGGTTAATATTCCCGATGTAACTATTCTTCAGTATAGGAAAGGAATGGACAGGGATAAAAAATTTCTATGGTAAATTATCTATGCGTATCTGACCGCCCATACAAAATTCGGAGTTCTATATTCCTGTAACTTGTAACTGCGGGTGCTAAGGCTAAATGATCGAAACTGTTTCCCAGGTTGTACAAGCTGTAGAATACCTATCCTGTACTGTGCTACAAGGGTCAGGGATAAAACAATAATAGGGAGCATAACTAAAATGTCAGTAGAAATGGTACCGTACACCTGAGAACCATGCCCCCGATAGGGTCTCTATTTCCTCTTGTCCCACCCAGTTTTGAAAAAGATAATCAATGAATAAGGCGCCAGCCTTCAGTTCAATACACCAACTAAAAGACACTTCTTCTTCCCGGACTCTTGTTAAGCAATAGGCTAGAAGGTTTGCGTCTCCAGAGAGGCTTGTTGTGGCGTGCTACTATTTTCGACAAAAACAGACAGAAACAGTCTCCTCCGTACCACCTTTTTATGCTTGACCCCCGCAGTGCTCAAGCACTCAAGTATAGTGCACCTGCCGGAAGCTACCGGTAGTGGAGCAGAGTCCGGAACCTTACTGATTGTCCTTGCGCGGTACGGAAACTTACCGCAGCGTAATCTTCGAGTCCGGAGAAATGCCACAAGCGCGAACGTTGTTATCCCGGTAGCAACTGCAGCGGGCTAGGCAACTGAACTGTCTTCTCTTCCTTTTGCCTACTCTAGCTATGCTATTATGTTGTTCTTAGGTATCATACATGATAAATAATTCCTTGGGGTACAACCGTTGCGCCGGGGATAGGTCTCGCAGGAGATGATCAAAGGAAAACGCTAGGGTGGGGCTCTTAGAGGGTGTCTTTTCGGGACAGGAGCTCTTGTGTTTCATCGCAGAAAAATATCCTACATCGGACGCCTTGGTCTTTAACTTGGTGATTTGTATTGATGTCAGTTCTAATACCAGTGTCGGTCGGATTCCCGCCCGGTACAGGGTAGGAACCTATTAACCGGAAGAGAAAGGAATATATCTGGCTGGATAACCCTGAATAACTGTTCCATAACTTCTTACCGGACCCTGTACAGTACAACTCTGACTCTCCGATTTTCGCAGCTCGTCTCTACCTTGTCCTCAATATTTATCCGGCAAGAGCCGCTTATCTAGACCTCTGTTGCCCTTCAACCACCCAAGACTGTTAGGCAGGAAACCGCAGACCGGATTTCCCACAAGATCCTTCGGGCGCCCAGTTCGAACTGTGGCCTGTGTGTTTCGCAATAAAAACTTTAATGTAGAAAATGGGGGGGCAGTTAGAGATATGTGTTTCACGCTTCATCGTTAATCTAGTTTCCCCGGCGAATATACGTGAGCACCAGCAACCCCTATGTAGAAAAGAAGAAGAAAGTGCCCGGCTACCGGAGACGTTTTGTTATTTGTGGATCTTAGCTGATCTGCAGCCTTCGAACCTACCCGGTCCCCGAAGCAAAGGTCCACTTTTCCTCTTCGCCGGGATACTTGAATACCAAGAACCTAGTCAATATTTATACCTAAGGAAGGTTACGATATAATGGATTCCGGAGCGATGAAAAACAGACCGTGTAACACAGCCCAATTTCGGTGATGAGATTTTACGGGACCGGAGGATATGTGAGGTCAGACCGGCTCTTTGAAATTGAGATCAGCTTGCTTTACAATTATTTTTCTAGGGCTATTGGGAGAATTTCTTCTCCCAGAAGAACCAAGGACCACTGTCGCCGTAAGAAGAAATTAAGTTAGCCAAAAAAAAGAGTCCTACGGCAATAGGCATCGGTAGGATATAGGATGAGCCACCAAGACTCCTAAATAGCATATATGTATCTCAAGTATCCGTACCAGCCCAGATTTATTCGACTCATTCCACTCTATCCCATCAGACTACTCTCGAAACAAAGCAAAAAAGAGAAAAAATCCAATAACCAACAGTACTATAACAAGAGATAACAAAAGCGGGACATCTCCCCAATCATGCACCTCAAACCCCTGGCCCTTCTCCTCCTCTCCACCACCTACCTAACCGCTGCTGTTCCGATACGCCCCGCTCAAGGCTCACCCCATGACCTCCTACCCCGAGCCACAACCAACCCACCACGCACCTCCCGTGGGGGTGATGAGAGAATGCCCAGCGCGTCCGAGGGAACCCGTGGCACAAGGAAGAAGCTAGATATTGCTACGCCCAGTATCGAAGAAGAAGAAGGGGAAGGAGAAGAAGTGGAAGAGGTGGAAGAAGGGGAAGAAGACCCAAGCACTGAAAACATAGAGAAGGATCCCGTTGTCAAGTCTCCCTCTAGCAGCACATCAACAACAAACCCGAAAAAGAAGTTCAAGCAGAAAGGGGTGGATACCACTCTAGGGGGAATTCCAGAGACGTCGGAGTCCGGAAGCGAGGGTACTAAAGTCCCAAAGAAGAAGAAGAAGAAATGGAGGAGTAGGCTCTGGTGAGTGGGTGTTGGCCTCGTGGGCTAGTGATCATGGGCGACGACGTCGAGGGGAAGCGGGCCTCCACCATTGGCGGTCTAGATTAGATAAAGGAATAGAGGGAGGGGGTGGAGCAGAGGGGGACTATGGGGCGTTAATTACAAGTTTCCTTTATTTGGTGCGAGTTTACTGCGGAAGTGCTCTCTGTTTCCTGGTGAGAACGGACGAGCGTGGAAGCCAGAACGGATGGCACAAATATATCCAGGAGCGTTCCCCCGAGCGGAGTTTTGTATTCAAGAGATTTGTTTCACGGATAAATAGAGAGACAATTAACCATGTATACAGTACGGCATGGACTAGCTTGCTCGCTTCTGGGATTCTTTGGCTGTTGTTTTTGGCTATTTTGTAGAGGTGTGTGTGGATTGTAGGGGGCTTTGGGGGGGAGGGACTTTGCGAAAACGTTGCTATTGGGGATCTGTGATTCCTCGTTGACAAACAGCATCATGTATAAAATCAAACCCCAGCGACTCCCATGCTACGCTCACCCACCCAATCGGAAAAAACACCCTACTTATACTATATGATATACAAGTGGAGATCCCTCGCCGGGACCTTAAGCGAGTCGAAACCAATTTAATACTTTTATTGCCGGCCCGGGATCTTTGGCTAGTCTGTTGTTCTTAGAATTAGGATGAGTTAACACCGGTTTCGAATCGAGGGAAGTCCCAAAATCAGCTCCTAGTAGAGAAGCTATTGCAGCAGCCCCCGATATATAGTATCACGGATGCCTTAGGTCACTGAATGAGATAACAGAGCACGGAAAGTTGGTGGTTTGCTCCGTAGCATAAGTAGTCGAGCGTGTCCCTTGGGTTTTTCATCAAGTCCAGTGACTGCAACATTTGCTGTTGGAATATGCGATCGGTACTTGGAAGAAGTGAGAATAGAAAGTAGTCAAGATCTCTTATTGCGACAAGGCTTATCCATTGAACAATAAGGAAGACATATCTCAGCTATATAGTACAGTGGTTGAGTCCAGCTGTTACCACCGTAATCCCTCCACAAGGAAATTAAAAATAAAAGACTATCAGAGTGACCTGAGAGGAACGAAAGGAACAATGAAAGAACGCACATTAGGCTTCAACCAGTAACAAGTATGAAAAACATAGGAAGCTGAAAGAAGCATTTGAGAGGAGCAAGAAACCATATACGAACATTTGCTACAGCCTGGTAACGAGTGACCGTATGTGAGTAGGAACAACCGTAACACTCTCGGGGGCGGACCGGGAGGCACTGGTTTTCAAGAGCGCTCTGGGAAGGAAATCCGCAGCCTATACCAACTGTGCCAACCGCCGCTCTTTGAATCCCATTGACTACAGGCACCGGTAGGCAGGAAGCGCTGCACTTCCGAGTCGCTCATAGCCCCGTCACACATAGTCACTCGCGAATGCAGGGGCTGGTATTGCTCGAGTCTCTCCTTTATAAACCTCATGACCCCGGACCAGCTAGCCAGACACAATCCTCCGAGTTAGACTCAGCAACACCAACGTACAGGAGTAGGTGTGCGACACCTTTCGGATGACCAACGTGCTTGGTGCCTGGTAAGGGCAACCACTCCCGTTGAGTGTTGGAAAATGCATAAGATACCAGTAGGATCAAGGGTGGACAAGGGCATTAACGTACCAGCATCCGGCCGTATCATAGCCACAATCGAGCACGCACACGCTCAGAAGCACTCTCCCCCACACTTCCCCCCTTTGCTCTCCACCCCCGCCATTAGAATTCCGAGTCCCCTAGGAGTGCCGGGCCTGAATCAAGGATTTTCCGGGTATATCCCCACCGAGTGAGCTGGGCCACACAATCTCTTCTCGCTACCAACTCCGTAATACAGCTTAAATCGCAACCGAGGATTTTCGATTTTCCCTAAGGACAGAGTGTTGTATTTGTCGTGCTTTTGACGATATCCCTCAGCCCAGTTGCCCCCTTCTCCTAAATGGGGAATGATGGGATGCAAGTAGCGCCCCAGTGATGTTAGGGGATTTGCGGGATTGCAGAGCGGTATCGATTGATAACAAATCCTCAAACCTTTAGTTAGCCGCCCCCGTAAGTGAATCGAGGACTGGGAAAAAGCGATTCATAGGGGTTCCAATATGATCCCTTCGTTCGTATGCCGAATTTCACATACTTTTAGTGCGCGATAGTGCAAGGATCAACCAAGGAGTAACGATTGTAAGCTGAGAGGCTGCACCAAGAAAAAAGAAGGCAAAAGTAAAAACCAACCACAAACAGAAGAACGACAAACGCTGCAGATGCCCAGTATGAAATTTGAGAATCATGATACTTTTGCATACAAAATGTCTTACATAAGGGCACTTTACAAAATGAGCATTAAAAATTGGTATCCCCTAAACTGCTGAGACATTCAGGCCCATTTGAAATGTTGAACACTAGCCTATCAAGGAAATAATCAACATGACATGATATCAAAATCAAATGCCATGTAAGAGGGGGGATGTGGAAACTCAATAAGAGGGAAAAAAAGGAGAAAGTAGCTATTAACACAAAATTATTATATGGGTGCACACTTGTGTATCAATATTTCGCAACTGCACACCGGTTTTGGAATAATTAAGAACTAGAAGTCCTACTGAATGCTCTAAACTGTCCACCTAGTGTTCCTGACAACACCCCTCACACTTGCACAGTATTATCCATACAGAATAGATTGTGCCCCTCATGTTCACATTTTGAACATACCTGATCTAACATATGTTTTGGCTTATGTTTTCTTCTTACCCTATGAAAGAAGATATACAGGCTACTTAATAGATGAGTTATAACATGTGTAGATAGTCTGGTGAGGGAACACATGAGCACAAGTACAGGATCATCATTTTTAGTTTGATTTATATTTGGTTTAATTGACTTGATTACAGCTTCACAATTGGCCCTTTAATCAGGTAAGCTATGCTATAATATGGTAAGTTCAGCTTGCTTGAATAAAGTTTATAATTAGTATTTGGGTTATGGAATAGTCAGGTAACACTGGTGGAGGCTTCACTATAACTCTTTCGGCTTGCAGGAATACAGGATTACAGTAGGTGTACCACTGCTGGTAAGGATGCAGATTGCAGAAAGTCTATGACTCAGGACTTTTGTAATTTAATCAGTCTCCTCGCTAGCAGGAGAAAGCAGACTTTAATAAACTTTCAGTCTAATAATACACTTGCTTGAACCATAATTCTTAAGTTCCAATTGGGTTTTCAGCTATTATTACTTGAACTACAGGTTTCATGAAGCCTCTCTTAACCGCGCTACGATTAGGTGTACCACCTATGCTCTTCTACTTTCATTAGATATGTGTAAATCTCTTACAGTTCTAAACTGTGTTAATATATAGATCATTATTCCTAAGTCACATCTATCTTGGCAGTGTCTTATCTTTATGAACTTTCATTGCACAAAATTGATGGAATAGCTCAAATAGTATTCGATCGAATTCTTTCAGCGGCCACCAATTGACCTCACTACAAACCTCTGGGAGTGAACTTAGAAGAACAAGAACTGCTAGGTGAAAAGGTGTAACAGGTTTATTCCTGTCTAACGAAAATACAATAGGACCGGCGATAGACCTGCTAGCGCTGGTGCTAAGGGAGGCTTCCGGGGACCGGTAGCTAGAAGGATAATAGTTGAAGGACAAATCGAACTCAGGGACTCAGGGATTGCCGTTCAACCAAGTGTATTCTTAGACTGAAGGTCTGTCGAAGTCTGCTGTCTCCTGCTAGCCAGGAGACTGGTTTAAATACAAAACCCAAGAGCGATAGCCTTCC
>Ga0307509_10002968_pt1 | contig 26608 bp, 31 predicted proteins | sample 10_EM_MG_FD_202245 | JGI IMG/M metagenome (GOLD analysis project Ga0307509, IMG submission 202245) | Populus trichocarpa ectomycorrhiza microbial communities from riparian zone in the Pacific Northwest, United States - 10_EM | ecosystem: Host-associated > Plants > Roots > Unclassified | place... | reverse complement strand
GAGGCCTGCAGGCTCGGGCCAGGCTAGATCCGAGAGAATTTCGACAGGCCGGGCCCGGCTTTACCGAGGCCTGGCCGGCCTGGCCCGTTGGGAACACTGGACAAGTATATCAAAGCCAGATGTGTAATTCAGTGACCTGGCCCTCCAACAATCGTCCCCAGAAGGGATCTTTAAATACCAAAAACTATTGCACTACGTTGATAGGTCTTCAAAGTATTCGTACCCCATCTCCAGCAGTTATCACGCAATCCATATTCCTTTCATTCCTCGCATTGCTTTCCGTACTTCTACCCCGCTCTCCGCATTTCTCACCGTGTCCTTATGACCATGGTCAATCGTTCGATTTCTTTCTAGCGTATTCCATTTTGTGTACTTGGGTGTCAATGGGAGAGATGCCCGATGGTCAGCCACAAACAAAGCGCCGGCGATTCAACAACACGACAGACTTACCCACCGCCCCCGGCACTAGTAGGAATCTGGCTAAAAAGCACGACACATTTACGACATATTCTCACATTATCACTTGATCCCCACAGTGCTGGCTGGTACTGTTGTTAGATGCCCTGCGTAGCTCACAAACCGAATTTGAGGCAGTGTTCCCAACCATCTCTGGCGGGCAATAGTCCCGTCCATCCCGGGCGGGGTGGGTAAGGACGGCCGGGCACGGCGTCCGTCTTCGATAATGACCGCAATCCTGTAGGTTGACGGCCGGGCTTAGTGATGGGCACGATCATGCTCGATCATAAAATTTTGCTGTGCTCGAGCATGGGCTAAATTTTCTGCTCGAGCATGATCGTGCCCATCACTAGCCGGGCTCTGCTGTCTTAATGTGACTTCCGGTAGGGCCCGGACAATTACCCGTAGGGCCCTATAGGTATTTTGCATACTAACTTATAATAGATAGCACCCCCTAAGTTGCATGGTAAGTTAGTTCATTGACAAAATGAGTGAGTGACCCATTTTCATATCAGAGGCTGAGTAGATAAACTATCCCTAAATATACGCCCAAGGTGGGAGTATATCTCACATCTGATAAGCCACCTCGGGAAGAAACCGCGTGCTCTCATTTTACCTATTTTCTTATACTGCATTATCCAAACTGTGTCCTTTAACTACAAGTACCATGTCTGAAGCATTCCTCGCATGGGAGCTAGGGCTGACTCGGCCATGATGGTTCCATCTCCCAAGTCGTGAGAGTAAGAGTGAGCAGTAGAATGAGAAGAAGTTCGTCACCGTTGTTGGTGAGCACAGTCTTGTGTGTTTGGGGTTTCGTTTCATTTTACAGCCACAATCACACCTTATCACTCGAAATGTTGATATTCACCAAGGTTCCATACCTAGGGGATAGGCGGAACACTGATGGGACATGGTTGGGGGGGATTGTGTTTGTTGGCGGTTGCACAATGGACTAGTATGGTATCATAAGAGTGACTATTTGTTGGTTGAGACGTTGGCTAAGGCAGGGACGCTTAGGATGTTTTAGGATTTGGCACTAGGGCAGACTAGAGGTTAGTGATTAAGGTTTACTAGGTGATGGAACATATCAGTGTCGCACTATGATAGTTAGGAAACAGACCGTAGTGTCAGGACTGCGCAGGATCGCAGATGATAGGAGAAATAGTGTAAGAGGACGAAACTCAAGGGATGGAATCACGGAGAAGATGTTTCGGGAAGCTTCTAAGGAGTTAGGTGGATGGAGCGAGGATAGGAGGAAAAGGTTGTGAGTGTTGCGGACGAAGAGCCCCCCTGTCTATGTCAAGTTTGTGTATATATAGAATACGTCCAGGTACGTAGAAAGAGCAAGAATCCCAATACATTCTCTACGCAACATATCCTTCTTTCATTAGAAAAGCCTGTAGGGCCCGGTGAAATCAGCTGTCAACCCTTAAATCGAATCGTATTTGTTCGTTCCGTCTTGCTTGCCTATTCTCCTCCGCATCAACATACTGTTAGAGTTCACAGAAGCGGATAGTTGTTTCATTTGTTCTAGACAGAAGGATTGACGGGATAGTAGTTTTAGTTGTTTCATTTGTTCAATACGGAAGGATAGACGGAAGGATAGATGGAATAGTTTTTGGTTATGTTTTTCCTTTGTTCTGAGTGGGGAGATCGACAGGTAGAAGGGGATTACGCATGAAGGAGAGATTGATAGGTGTGGCAGACGATAGAATGATTGAGAGAGTTTTTTCTTATATAGACTTATGTTTGGTTAGTTAGTTTTGGATGAGGTCGAGCGAATGAAGTTTTTGATTCTCCCTAGTACCCTTTTAATTTTGCCCTAGTCTAGTTTGACCGGTTGACCGTTACGCGCGCATTATCCTCGCAACACATACAACAGGTTATATATACAAACATCCAAGTCCAGCGAAGCCATTAGAATTTCAAACGTTCCGCTGCTCATACCAGTTCTCGTTCTCAGGCGTATAGTGTCATTCCTTCTCCCAATCATGCTGTACATTCCACCATTACACCATTGGACAATGCCAGTAACCATGCCTAGTGTTGTGCACGAGCCGAGCAGACTCGAGTCTCTTAGCAACCGGTCTCTTGGCGGCTCGAACAGGGGTCCACGAGCGGACTCGAGTCTCTTGGAGGCTCGAGCCCAGGTCTGGACTCGGCTCGAGCCGGCTCGTGAACAACACTAACTATGCCTGCAATACGAATCATTCCACATACCAGCAAGTGCGATACATTCTGGACAACACCCGGCCGTCCGCCCCGGGTGTAGGTTAGGACGGACTACAGTCCGGCGTCCGTCCCGGGCGAGGGCAGATAATACAGTGTCCGTCCCGTCCTGGGAAAGGACGGACGGACTGGACGCTTGGGAATACTGTTGGCAAGGCGGGTCTTAGCTTTTCTTCGGTGGTGGAAGAGCTCTCGGGGTCAGAAGGAAAGAAATTAGGACTAGGTGGGTGGGTGGGTAGGTAGAGGGATCAGGACCTGCGGGCCCGGAAATAGAATCCCAGAGGTCCAATAGCCCTTGCCGCTCATAGTGGGTCGCCGGTAGGAGTTCAGGTTGACCATTAAGGTCTGTGGTATCCGTATTAGGATTAGGAGATATGAACTGCGTCTCCTCCACAGGAACAGCTGAACGTGTGTGGGAGGCCTAGCCACCAGGATTGACCACACCGGAATCAACATCGTCCCATTCCAGTAGGATCCCAGTAACTCCATGATATTCCCGGAGAGAGCTAAAAATACGGAGACTTTGCTCTTGTTATATGGCACGGTGGGAAGGACATCCTTCTGTTCCAAAAGTATCTGGACTGTTTTCAACAAATCGATTTGTGCACAGAGTTTTTGGATGTTTGGCAGCCTGGGATCAAAACTTTTGATAGATACGAACAGGTATGAACGCAAGGAAAATGTATCCAATAAATAATAAATGAGAAAACAGTGACTGATAGCCTGTGTGCAGAAAATAGAGTGGGGAAGAAGAAAACATCCGCTAGATGATAAAAGAATGACCAAAATGAAAACTGGAAACTTTTTATCTTGCTCATATCATGACCTCGCTTTCCAGCATATTACGTGTGCATGTGGAATCTCGCATCTCATTTCCTCTTTTTTGCCCCGTTGCCGGATATCTACCGATTTGAAACCAAGATATTATTCCCATTGACGATTGTGGCTCTTGCTCCTGTATTTGTTATCCGGGGTGCAAAGGTGATAGAAGTCCTATTTCCGTGGGCACGATTAGGCGGTTTGGGGGAAATAGGCGGTTTGGGGCGGATATGATATTGGGCGGGGGGGAAGGTTGTTCGTGTGGTATAATGAGCGTGGCGAGGGCAGCTGTAGTGATGCCGTGTTTGACACTGTCGCCCCATGCAGAGAAGGGGTTTCGGGGTGGTTGATCGGTGGTTAACTACGTATACAGGCTTATGGGAAATCCGCACCAAACCAACAGCAGCGAAGCGGGTATCGAACCAAGGTGGTGTGGAGCTAGTTCTGCTGATAGGCTGAACGCGTGGAATGTCGGTCGGGGTGTGTGTCTACGGGCGGTGGGTCGATGTGTGGTGAGGGGCGGGATTGCGGGGGGCTACCTCTTGTGCCTGTTCTCAGCGGCCGACGAGAGTGGGGTCCCGCCATGGAAGGTGTCTAGATAGTCTGGATTGACGTCCTCTGGTTGCGAAAGCATCTGTACTGCCTCAGGCTCCTCATTCCGATTCTCGGCAGCGAGCGATTGTGGTGTCCGGCCACAATCGGTGTCTACACGTTCGAGATTGGCGTCCTCTCGTTCGAAAAGCATTTTCATGATCACGTCATGCCCCTTCTCAACTGCCCAACCGAGTAGTGGTTAGCGATATACTTCTGCCCTGTCGGGATCGACGTTTTCTCGTTACAAAAGCATCGTGACTATCCCGACATGTCCTATCCAAGCCGCCCAACTGAGGGGCGTCCGGCCATATTCGGTGTCTTCATGGTTGGGATTGACGTCCATTCGTTTCAATAGCTCCTTTATGACCTCCTCCAGCCCTCTTCGAACTGCCCACGTAAGAGCCGTGTTTCCCATGAAGTCAGTTGCGTTAACGTCCCAGTTCTTCATCTAATAAAGGAGTAAGAATGTCCGCGATTCCTAGAAAGTTCTACTCCATGTAGTCCTGTAAATCCCCTAGGTCCTCTTTCTACCAGCGTTAAACAGGAGTCCCAGTCTATAAATTGATAACTGTCCCATAACAGTAGTAGAGAAGATATATGCTCACTAAATCTACCGAGAAGCCTTAGTGCAAGTATGTTGACATTGTTAGTGATCTCCTTTCTTGCATGCTTCCCCCAGTAAACAGAAGCATATTTTAGGAGCTGCATTGTTGGGGGGGGGGGCAGAGATGAGTTGGGAAAGGATGTCTGAAAGATTGAAAATGGAGATATTTCGAATAGACCTCCGCAATTGTCAGTGGGGACTACAGAATAGGGTAGGATTGCAGAAGAGATGTTCCTGCAAGGTGAAGTGAACTAGGCAGACAACAAAGTTGAGGGAACTCATATCGCAGACCTCGTCCCCTTCCTCCGCCAACCAACATACCAGATATAGGCAAGCAGTGATGATATTGATAGATTTTGGAACACTATCAAACTCAGGAGAAACGGAATACAAATGCAAGCTGGTTATCTGAACATGCACAAGGTTCATGTAGGCAAGGTAAGACTCATTGCGAGTGGTTTCATGAGCTTCTTTTACCTGTAACAGGTTTTTTTCCTGTCTAAGGGATATACAATAGGACCAGCGATAGAACTGCTAGTGCTGGGGCTAAAGGAGGCTTGAAGGGACCAGTAGCTAAAGGGATAATAGATGAATGAAAAATCGGACTCAGGGATTGCCGTTCAACTAAATATATTTTTAGACTGAAGCTCTGTCGAAGTCTGCTGTTTCCTACTAGCCAGGAGACTAGTTTAAATACATAAATTCTGCGTGATAGTTTTCCTGCAATCACGATTATTACCAGTAGCTGTACACACACTGGCATCCTGTAATCCTGGAAGAACAAAGGGTGATAGCTCAGCCTTCACCAGTGTTACATAACCATTCCATACGAGGAATCCTAAAGATAAACTTCCACCAAAGTAAACTAAACATAGCATACTGTAGCAGAGCCTATCTGACTCAGGGAGTGTAGCGGGGCTGAAATCAAATCAAATGAACCAGATATAAATCAAATTAAAGATAGGAGTTTCTTCACTGGCCACTCCTGTATACTGTTACCGCAACATGTACACAGGTTATACCACCCAACGAACATCTTCTAACTCGAACCTCCATTGTTGCAAGATCTGCTTGGTCTTCACAATCTGCATACATATTAGTAATAATTGCACATGTTAACAGAGAAGGGACATATCAGGAGTGGTTTACTCGCTGATTGGATTGTGGGATTGGACCCAATCAGAACAAATAGGGTTACAGTATGGTCTTAGTGCAAAACAATCAAGGGAAGAACCATATTGTTACAGCCGACCAGGCAAACATAATGCAGAAGGCGACATTTAAACGACAGCGACCAGCTGCAAGCAAAAAGGATACCTTTGGATCATTACCTAAGGAACCTTCTAATATTGTGATTATAGTCAGAAGGGAAATCATTACCAAGCAAGGCAATCCACACTCATCAGCAAAAAGGTGGCCTGCGTCAGATACAGTAGTCTTGTGTCCTGACTCTCCTAGGCAAAACTCTTCGTCCGGTTTGTCCTGTACATCGTGTATTCCTGCACCACATCTAGTTGTGTCTGGTATGTCCGGAGACCCTTGCCTACACTGGGTTCTGTCTAGACACATGCAACTAAGCAACTCTGCCTCCCATGCAGCTTGACTTAAACCTCAACACTATCATACATCAGGATTCCCTACTACTCTTGATTCTCCCTTCGGTCTTCTTTGTCTTCTAGCCCAGATGTGAGTGAGGAGTATTTCTTGGCAAAGAAAATATAGTTTGTGCCGATGCCTCGTGAGTAGGTCATCATATGCTTAATCTTAAACTTGCACAAAAGACCCTCAGGCCAAGTCACACTAGCACTCAGAGTTCTATTTTCAGAGCATAATCTTTGAATTAGCGAAAATGCCAGCTCACTCCAGTCTGAAAGGGAGTGATAGTCATAATACTCTCAAGTCTAGCATAGTGCCTGGTAGTTTCTTGGCACTTAGCCTTAAACTCGACACGATGCGACACACTCAGGCTGTTTTCATCACAACACTCAACATTCCCACTCCGGGGCTACAGCTGCAATACTCCACCACAGCTAGACAACCAATCCTGAATCTGACACCAGGATGTTCCTAGGCTCAATGCTAGCTATCCTGTAGTATAAAGGACGTCTCTGTGGCATCAAAACTCAGGAAATATCTGACGCGTATGAGAGTTGTTTTTATAGATACCCTGGCGATCCCAGAACTCAATGGCTGATTCCGCCACAACCACTGCTCTGATCCTGAATCTGATTGCGGGAGATTGTTGGACTCGACGCCAGCTACGTAATGGTATAAGGTACGTCCCTGTCACATCAAAACCCATGAAATCGCTGTTTTCTGTGCAGGATGTATCAGGTACTATCAAGCTGGCGATATTTTACTCAATGGCAGATATCTCCACAACGTTTGGGCGGATTTTGGTTGTGTTGGTTGGAGGTTGTTGGGCTTGACTCCAGCTTTTCAACTGTGTAAGGTACATCTCTGTCGCATTAAGACCCAGGAAATCGCTGTCTTCTGTGGAGAGAATTGTTATACTAGTGGTAGCCTTGGTGATATTTTACTCAATGGCAGATTACTCCACAACCGTCGGACGAATTTTGATGCTCTTTATAGGAGGACTTTGGGCTTCATGCCGGCTTTCCAACGGTATAAGGTACGTCTCTGTCGCATCAAAGCTCATGAATTCGCTGTCTTCAGTGGAGGGTGTATTAGGCATCAAGGTGGCGATATTTGACTTGACAGCAGATTACTCCATGACCACTGGAAGGACTCTGATGCTCTTTGTGGAAGGTTGTTGGCCATGACACAGGCTTCACAATGGTATAGGGTACTTCTCCGGGAGACACTTAGTCATGAAGTAACTGTACTGAATGGTATACTGGCAATCCAGAACTCGATAGCTGATTCCTCAACAACCAGTCTTCCAATTCTGGATCTGATTGCGGGAGATTGTTGGGTTTGACGCCAGCAACGCGGTAGTATAGAGTACACCTCTGTCGCATCAAGACTCATGAATCCGCCAACCCTGGTGAGAGTGGTCTTTCTACAGGTCCCGGAACTTGATGGCAGATTTCTCAACAACCAGTCAGCTGATTCTGGATCTGATTGTGGGGGATTGTTGGGCTGAATACCAGTTGCGTGGTGGTAAGAGATTCTTCCTCCCGCGATTTCTATTTATGAAGTTATAGTACTAAAAGGTTTCTGAGAGATCCCAAAGCTCGATGGGTGATTCCTCCATAATGGCTAGGCCGATTCTGGATCTGGTTGTGGGGTATTGTTGGACTCGATGCCAGCTACGCGGTGGTATAACGTACGTCTCTGTCGCATCAAAACCCATGAATCCGCCAACCTTTCTGAGAGTGGTTTTGTACAGGTACCTGAACTCGATGGCGGATACCTCCACAACTGGGGGGCCAATTCAGGATCTGATTGCAGGGGATTGTTGGGCTGGATACCAGCTACGCTGTAGTATAGGATAGGTCCTGAGGCGGCAATTCCCCATTGAGCTACAGGGTCCCGGGTAGAGAATGAAGGTGTCAGAAGGCTTCTTATGACTTAGTGTTTCCCTGTCACAGTAAATTGGCCTGTATATTAGAACAATAGAAAACTGCTAGTAGTGGATTTAATAGTTTGACTGTATGAAATCTATTGTGACCTAGGTCAGAAAAAAGTAAAGGGCGAACCCTTCACTTATCTCAGAAAGATCTGGTCTAGCGTCACGTAGAATCCAAAGTATTAGCTGTTGCATCTGGTAACATACTGAGTATTAGGTGCTGCATCAGGTAGTGTCCTGAGTATGAGGTGCTCCGTCAGGTAGTGTTCTGAGTATTAGGTGCTGTGGCTGGTGTGTCCTGAGGATTAGGTATTGCATCAGGTTGCGTCAGATACATGGTCTAGTAGGGTGGTTGTATCCTGATTCGCAATTTGCGTTCTAATGCCAGGTTGTGTCAGACGCACAGAATGCACAGAAGCCAAGGTATTACTTTTGCTGATGGTGAGTTAATAGTCGACTTAGAAAGTGGATGACCAGATCTGCAATCTGAGCAGGGCCAAGAAAGAAGGTAAATGCAACAGGCTTGGTTTCAACTGGACTCTAGGTCGAGGTTGTCCTGTCAATTGGAAGTTTAATAACCTGGTTTTGGTCCTCTAATAGAAGCCACTCAACTAACTTGGCATTGTGCTAGGTCAGGTTTGGATACTTATTTGTTGGAAAGGTTACTAGCTCATGTCCAAACTGGCACCGCATTTGTGAGGCTGATTTGTGTGTTAACTTAGCAGGAAATCAATAGAGGTGGGGCTGAGGAACATTGAAAGGGGAAAGGTTTGTGTTATGTAGATACTACAGGTAAAGATTTTCAATCAGAAAAGCAGAAAGAGTTTTTAGCACTAGCAATTCAAGGATCTTAGTAGATGAATACAGCTGGCAGGAGTGAGAGAATATGAGTTCAACAGCAACAGGAGCAAGCGCCTAGCACATGGCGATCCAGATATTGCTTTCAGCAAGATGGGATAGGAGAACTGGAATGTATTTAGTGCTAACCCTATAGTCATATACTAGGATACTAATTCTTGGGCAGGCCACAGTGAGCATCGACTACATGAGAATGCCCCCCATAGTGCCCAGGCCCCAGAGAACCTTTCTATACCAGATGTATTTCTTAATGGAAACAGGTGTAAATTTTACTTGCTGGCTGGCAAGTTGGACTTTGAAGGCTGGGAACCTCTGATAATTAAGCTTAGGGTCGGCAATACAGGGATCCTTTGCGAGCATTACGGAAATGATCCGATATTCAAGAGTAAGGTAAAGAATTGTGTAGGTGATTATGAGTTTAAACTTGAGAGCCTTGTCTGCTAGGGAGTGGCTTGGCAAATAGTGCTCGATCCAGCGAGAACTATTCAGTATTGGGCGCAGTAGGTTGTTGGCTGATCGCGGATTATCAAGGTTGACCAAAATGGGTTCAAATACTAGCTTGTCGAGTCCAGTATTGACCTGACTTGCAGTATAACTTCTCGTTTGTGACATTACTGCTATAAAGTTACACAAATACTTTGTATTGGCTGTCAAGGTGAGATAGTCGAATAGATTGTCAACAAGAGCGGGCTTGTTGATGGGAACTACTTCAAGGTCAGGATTATCCAGGAGATTATACTAATAAGAAATTTCTTCAATTGTGCGATAGTGGCCAGCATCATAGTTTTTGAGCAGGGAAATATCAAAGGCAGATTGTGGCTCATAGTTGCCTACACAACTCACATTGCCTGCCTCATGTTGATATTAATCATATGCTTAGTATTTATAATCCAATAATATTTAATTGAGAAAGGGTAACTTACAGCTATGTAAGCTTGCAGTACTAATAACTCCACTGTGAGTAGCCTTGATGTTGGTGCTCTTGCACTGAATCTTGTAATTGCATTACGACTATTTGCTATATGTTTGACATTAGCAATGTGTAAATAAACAGATTATAAGAGAAACAAGCAGAAATTTGATTAAAGGAGAAGGTGTATCATCACACGAGAGATTTCCAATATGAGCAGATTTAGTGTCAGGTTTGTATGCACTAAGTGCTGGGCTACCAGCTGGTTTAGAGAGACTTGACTCAGATAAGCCTTCCGAATAGCCCTCCGTGATTTCAGGCCTTGATACTAACAATCAGCATGTCTATTATAAATTGCAATTATAAGAAGCTATACAAAGAGCACAGACAATCCTGGTCATTATTTAGCAAAAGATGACTTTCAACAACAGCCTGGGGCACCATCACTTGCCTATCTTGCTGGGTCGGATTAGCCCCTGTGGTTATAGTACCCTTATACCTAATATAAGAGTAAGGAGAAGCTAGAACTCTCTGAAGGGTGTCTGACTCGGATCGTTAGGGCTATTGCTTAACAGAGGTCTAGTACCAGTACGCTCTCCTAGTACCAAATAAGATTAGAAAATAGCTTAAAGTCCAGATAATTGCAGGAATTTACTTGGGCCTTCAGGAATGGATAATGGCTAACTTGAACTCGACATATTCGTATCAAGGTTTGGCCCCATTGGCAGATAGCCCAAATTGTGCATAAAAGCATTACGTCTGGTATTGGACTAGTGAGAAATAATGTAGTACCAAACAATGATAGTCCCCTATTATGGTTATATGTCAGCAGAGCTATCAACATAGGTTATGGTATGAGTATGTATTGGAACTCACATGAGTATGATTGGTATTTAAATCAAGGTTTGACACGTGTTTCAGGTTGCAAAAAAGGTTATTGTGGTGTCTGTTGTCCATGATCGTGCTGCGATCTCAGTTAGCCACCATATTTGAATTGATTTAGCAGAAGATGGCTTGTAATAATAAAGGGTAATAAGTGGTATTGCATATGAAAGGAACAGAGGATATACATGTTTTAACAATGATACACAGGGGTTCAAGTGTGGCAAGTAGAAAGAAAGTAAGAGGGATGGAAGAGGAAAGGAGAAGGAGCAAGGAAGTGCATAATTTATAGAAAGAGGGAGCTTGTGGGATCAGCATCAATGAGAGCAAACCTGGTCCTTGAGTGCCAGATAAAATCAATAGGTATAAAGTGAGAGTAAAAGTACTCTAACCTATTTCAGCTTATTACATAATGCAAGAGAGAGCAGATCACATAGTACAGCAGAAGATCCAGATAGAGTCAGGAAAGTGATATTATCCTCACCAATATAGAATCAATTTATACCACCAGACTGTCCTAAATATAGGCTGTGTATAAGATCAATACCTATTCAGGAAATGCTATAATACAATCTCATTCAATATTATTATAATATAAGAAGAGGAGAGAGAGTACTATCTTTTAAAACTTTTGAGTATCAATATCAGGTAAGGCAACGCAGATAGGTCTAGCACTCATGTAATTAATATTTGTACTCAGCTATAGAGTAATGATACTAGTAGCTAGTATTGGTTCTTGTGATCATCTACATGAATATCAAGTCTAATACATAATTCTTCACTGATTAATCAACTGTCACTCTACCTGTAATCACAATCGAGAAAGGTAGCAACAGTGCCCTAAATCTAAGATCTTATAGTATACCAAACAGCAAGTTTATACAATGTAGTACAGTATACTTGCTGGACTACGTTTAACTCTAACTTAATACAATTACCTAAAATAGAGTTCAAGTTGAGGATGATTAAAGGTGAGAGAGTCATATGGTCATGGTAGAAGTTTCGAGACCTGCTGCCTAGTATATTCTTTTAGAAAAATATTTGCAGCAAGCAATATGAGTTTAGTAAATATTGTAGTGATTTGCAGAGTAATACTATGTATAATTATATAGAGTGAAATTGAGAATAAAGCAGTGAGGAGAGGAAGTTAGTATCCTACCTTGCAGATTATTATAGGGCATAGTGAGGCCTTGGTTAATACTCCAGTAAGGATGTCAATGACCTCTGTCTTTAATAGTATAGCCATCTGGTGAGTTGGAAGAAAGTCATCAGACAATCTTTCCTACTTCTTGAAAGATTAATTGAGCTCTTTATGTAGTAAAAGATTGAGTACTGAGAGGAGAGAGATAGATTCGAGCTAGTACTACTACAGGGAAATGATCTCAATACTCTCTTGTACCTCTTGTATCTGTACTCTGTATTAAGAATTCAGCTTCAGAGAAATTATGGTGCAAGATTGATATAATCAAATCTACTAGCCTGACAAGAAATTTAAACCGCTTACTATAGATATTATAGAGAGTTGGACTATTAATTGCACCATAACTGTAATACACCGGGCCTTCTGCATTAACTGTAGCAGAATGAATGTGGGGAGTATTCTGAGTGCAAGAAACCTGGAGAATTATGATGGAATTAGTTGTATTATGCAATATACTACCTCTTGAATCATGTCAGCTAAGCAGAATGCAAGCTAACATAATCATGTTCGTCAGCCTTACTATGGATTCTGGCTTTTGCTCTTTTATACAACTGTATCTATATATATACATAGATTTCCCCAAGCACTTGGACTTCTTCGAGTCTATGGTGTCAACCAGATTGAATAAACCAAGCAAGCAAATAGGTATACTCTTCTTTATGCAACCTCTAGGTATCAATGATTAGATTGTAGTAGCAGAAATAAGACCATATCTTGCTAGGACAAAATATATTAGAGGAATCATTACTAGTAGAATCTAATATGTATTCTATATAAGAGCTGAAAATGGAAGAATTAGGTACAAATTAGATTAAATCTGAAGTGAAGCTACTGGAGATAGTTAATGAATATACACCGATCTGATTTATTCATACATAGCTGTATTAATGCTCTTTGTAATACTTTATATCATATAAGACAAAGATGAAATTGAGTCTATATCCCTGCAAGTACCATAGTAAACAGGAATGCCTCCAGTTTTATTATGTCGCTCTGCAGAATATCTTCGGTTCAAGTCATGTAATTCAATTGGAAATACTCTACCCCCATACGCACTATTAATATAGTATAGTCCACTAGACTAATATAATTTGATACTAATCTATGTACTATTTAATTGTTAATACTAGGCATTATAAGTCATAACAGTTCACATGCTAATTTCCACAAGGTGCCCAGCCCTCCCGTCACTACTATTTAAACCTTACCCTTTCTTCACTCTATCTTTTCTCTTCATCTCTTCTCTTTATCTCTAACACTCTCACCCTTTCTCCACACTTCCTCTTCTATTTACAACTATCTCCTCCTTCCTGCAGTGCTTAGCCGACAGCATCCACTACTGCCACTCCCCCCCCTCTGACAGCTTATTCCTTCTTTATTCATACATCTCTCTTTTCACACCATGACCCAGAACTCACTGTATATATATATATATATATGTAGATTGATCGTCCAGATAGCTGCATGCATGAGCATCCATAATGGAAGCATAGACTCTATAAATTAAAATCAATTCTAGATGGAACCATCATGGTCATTCAAGTACAAGGCTAAAGAGAAATAGCTCTTGTGTTATTATCTGAGGCTAGCAGGATGTTTTCTGTTATGATAATAGTATAACATGAATTGAGAATACACTATCATCAATATAGGCTTATCATTAGTATGACTATGAAGTACAGTATCCAAGGCTAATTTTATTGGATACTGACCTATAACTTATTCAATCATTCACGCAATATATCATGAGTCATAATTGATCGTTCATGTTCTTATATTCTATTCTCAGCAAGCCTTCTCAGTCTTCTCTTTCTCTCTATACAAACCTCACTCCCCTCCTACTTCATCCCCTTCCTCCATCTCCTCTCCCCACCACCACCACTACCACCACCACCACCTCCATTCCCTCTTTACACCCTCTTCCCTCTTTCATTCCTACTACTATCCTCCACCATTACCGCCCAGATCCCTTGCGCCTCTCAAGCCCCTAGTAACGCCCAGGCCCCTACCACCTCCTAACCAATACCAGTACCACTACCCTACCACCACCACCACCCACCCCTGTTTCTCCTTTCTACCTCTATTTACAATCTCATTCTACTGTCTCTGCTCTGAACACAACAACCACCGCCTCCTCAACTATTACCACCACTACGACCACCACCACCACCACCACTACCACCTTCACTTCTACTACTACTACTACCACTATCACCACTACCACCGCTACTACTAATACCTCAATTGTCTTCCCACCACTACTACCTGTATCTACCCCTTCCCTCTAAACCTCATTCTGCAGCTGCACCTCGAGCCTTTACCACTCTCTATACACTTACGACTACCCTACGTTCACACAACCCATTACCCTTACAACAACCCATAGCCACTTACGAATGATACCACGACTTTCACCCACCAGCACCCATGTGGTTCCTGATGGCTGAAGCGGTTTTGGATCAGGTTTTGACCCAGCTTCTGAGCCCTGACCTTGAGTAGGATCTCATGTAAGCAGGTGGTAAGTGTTTTTCCCCTTCTGTTCTGTTATAATTTATTATGTAAATTCACCCTGGTACCCTATATTAACCTGTTTATACCAGGTTCTGGAAATTGTGCATTGCATTATGCACTCTTGGACAGAGGACCAGATCGGCGAGTTTATGTGTCAGCTAGGAGATTCCAGCATCTCTGAGTGAGAGGGTCAAGCCTCACTGTTACTTGGTGCCATCTCATGCATTTCCGGCACTCATAAGTTCCAACCACGTTCCCCCTCATATCTCTGCCTATGTCAGAACCATAAAAAGGTGCAGAATAAATATTCTAATATATGGAGGAATAGGACAAGAAGATGATATGATGGCTCTTGATGAGGACAAAGTAGCTGGACACGAGGAGACAACAGTAGGAGAACCAGCACTCACTGCAGAAGCCACAAGCCACAGGAGTGGTAGGAGATATCCATTCCCAGAATGAGTCCTCAAGAGCAATAGGATATACAAATAACTAACAAACTCAAACTTGAAAGAAGTGGCCTATCAGGTGACTGTGGTATGCGAACCAGAGACTGGTTCAGACCTGTTACACCAGTTCTGAACCTTGCTGCTACTGCAGCTCAACACTCATCTGCCCAACCGGCACTAATTGTTAAACTTGTTCTACTCAAACACATCACATCCACCCAGGGCCAAGAGTAGTCTACCAACACCACCTCGCATTTGACCTTGTGCAACACTCTTGGCAGTACATCTAACCTTGCCACCAACTCTGAACTCATACAAATACCCAGGTTGCCCCTGGCAGGAGCTGTTGACACAACTTCTTGTGTGGGCAGTTTCCAGCAACCTGTCACCACTGTGACCATGTCTACCTCACCCATCACTGCTCAACCCGCCTCAACTACCAAAGTTCGGGCTACCTAAAAGCCTCCTCTGCAAATTGGCTCATGCTCTACAAGGACTGGCAGCAACACTATGGTGGCCAGAAGAAATCTGCAGTCTGGTAAGCTGTACTCCTCACCCCATTACAGGCTACTACCTCATTACTAATATACCATATGATATAATTTATAGATAATGATGATCATGATAGTGATGATAATAAGGGGAGCTTTGAGTCCGAAGAAGAAGACAGCCATATGCCAGATGCTAGCGGCACACATGCAGATGAAACATTAGGATCCAATGAGGGCAGTTCTCTACAAGTCCACTAAGCAACCCTGCCGGCAATTCTGGCCAACCACCTTGTGGCTCAGTATCAAAATCATCGAAAGTATGCCATACTAATATACCAGTACGAAAAATGTTGCGCGAAGTCGGGAGAAGATTTCCACCGCATTCAGGGTTGAAAACCACTATAATGAACTCGTCTTGTACCGGAACATGGTTTCACTAGCTAGCCTCCTTGCTGAACTCTCAACACACAACTCAGACCATAATAGCCACTATTCTGTCGATTATCTAGGCTTTAAGAGCACCAGTACGGGGATGACAACTGGCTGTATGGTTACTGTAGACATACGATTGGAGGCAATGCCAGTGCTTGATGTTGCGAGAAGGACCAAGGAATATGCTGCGGGAAATATGAATGTGGAAGCTATTGTTAAGCTTAAGCTCATGCTGTCATACGTAACGCTTTACCTGACCATGCAGTATGGATTTCTACCCTGGATGCGGGCCCATGAGGGTATATTTGTCAGTAATCAGGCACTGGATTCATGCAAGCTAGAAGTTATCCAAACACGGTTTGCAGACCAGGGGGTTTATCTGAAGCTTGGTATACATAAAGACAAAGAGTGATATGGAAACGTCCTCTAGAACGTGGTGTCGATACTAGGTGTTTTGGGACTAGCGATGCTTGCAATCTGTGGACCGGCTCCAACCATACATTGCATGGAGAATGGATTCAACAGCAATCACATGGTGGGTGTCGGATCTTGTCTGTGATGCAATACATCTTGAATGTGGATTTGCTAGGCCTCGGCAGCAATTGCGATCAAGGTCATTCTTACAAACTCTCCTCGGGTACACTCCATCAATCAACTTTTGCGTCTCCTGCTTACCCAACCCCTTCCCTCATGCAGCATATACAATTTGTTCTCCTACTACCTTCTTGCACTAGCAAAACACCACCAGTGAGAGATATCACAATCAGGACACCCCAGGTGAGTCCTACCGACCAAAGGGGCGTGAGCATCCTCAGCAATATGGCCTTAAAGCCTGATGTTCATTTGTTCCGACAGAACAACTATCGCAACATGACTATGAAGACTGTGAAGCTGGTGGATTGATTACTCACACAGGATAGAGAGAAAGAACTGGTCAGGGGGGAAGACGATGGGAAGCTGCGGGCAAACAAGCCTATGAGCATTGACATAAATGGGGTTCGGGATACTCCTGTCACCGGAGCTGATTGGCCACACTTTGTTGAGATTCCTTGAAGCTCTATGAAATAGCAGATTACTCCCAGAATCTGCTATGATTTTACCACTCATCAGCAAAACATATTCTACCTCATGTATTATATACATATCTTCTTGTATTCTTTGGTAATACGTGTTAGGCATTTGGGAAAGACATTGCTTTTCCACATATTATTCTATACCCGGGGGTTACCCTGCCTTCACTCTGTGAAACTAACACCCCCCTCTGGCCCCGCAATTGGGATGGTGCGACTACACTAGACAGCGTCATAGTTGCGTCCCAACAGCAAAGGAGACTATTATTGTAACCTCACACGGTCTCCTGGTGAGATATCTGTGGGAATAACTTTAGGGTTCTTTCCTTTGTGACCTCTCCACTTTCATCTCTGGTCACCTTGACCCTGACTGCCCCAAGCGCCAACCCTCGTATGCCCAGGTTGGCTCTTTGAGTGCCCCCAAGAAGGGAAAGAAGAATAAGAACTAGGCCACCGCGTTAAAAGTCGCAGCCCCTAGTAGCTCCAGCCCTGCACCACAGGCTTCTAAGTCACTTCCGATGGCTGAAAGAAGGTTCTACACCCCTCGTTCCTCTCCCATTGATCACCCCGAGTCTCTCCTGAAAGCTGCTACATTTTCCGACATTGCTCTCCGCGTCCTAAGGGATACAAACTGTACCCTCCCGCTGGCAGTTACGGCCAAGTTCAATGACAGAGGATCGGTCACCCTACTCATCTCCAACCCCACCACACCTGCGGCTGCCTTCGCACCTTACTTCGACGCCCTTACAACCCAACTCAATCCCTCCTTCCCAGGAGGAGACTCTCCCAGGCTGCCCTTCCATCTCGTTCCCATCGAGATCCAGCTGGCAATCCACTCCATGAGACTCGCCTTCCTCCCTGCCGACCCTGAATATAATGCAATACAACCATAGTGAGCAAGGTTACTTAAATACAATAACATTGATTCAAAACGACGCTAGTTACATGTATTTGAAAACACAGCAGGCAGCATATAGCGTCTCACCCTCCCCTTCCACTAGCTTGTATGCAACCTCAAGACAGACAGTAATTATAGTCTTATCAGAAGGTATGGAACTACCACCTGCTGGTTCACAGAACAGGCGGGATCCAGTGCCCACTTTGTAGCTAAAATACCAATATTGCAATCAACTTGATTGCCATTTGTGTCCCCGAATTCACCTGCGTCCATGAGCCTCTTGACCTCAAACTTCCAGGTTGACAATCCCACCAGCTTATTTACTATCTAGAGCACGTTATGTTAGTAATTGAGAAAGTTTAGTGGGAGATATTTAACTCACTTCAGTAATAATAGTAGTGTGACCTGGAGTACACGCAATAGCACCAAGCTGATAAAGCGTTGCGGTATCATCATAGAAGGCCAAAAGCAGAGGAACAATTTTAGTTCCTATGGCAACGGAGGGGAGAAAACTTTGGTAGTTGATATTAAAAAGCTTGCCACCAAGGAGTTCCATAATTTCCTCAAGAAACCTCGTGTGGCGGTTGCAGGTGACCAGCTACTGAGTCTTGTATGGGCCTAATATAGCCGATCGAGGAACGGCCTGTTGGTTCCAGTAGATACCCATAAAGCTAAGGAGGGGATCTCCAACACTTCTTGAGGGTAGGAGAGTGGCAAAAATATCAACCCGAATTGATGCCACCTATTGTCCAGTCAGCACAGGGTCGGACCTAAGTTTGATTTCTGTGTGAAGATCCTGTGCCAAAAGCCAACTTGCAAGGTCCAATTGCCGATTATTAATGTTAGGGTAAAGATTCTATAGTCAAACTCAGGTTCAGAAATCCTCAAATGTCATACAAAGATAAGAGACAATACCACAACTCAACTAACATCTGAATTTTTCAAAATAGGTTTTTCAAAAAAGAAATCTATGATTAAGATCTCCAAACTCTCAGGATGTCAATAAAACAAATAGTTTTTAAATTCATTAAAAGGTGAAAATGTTGTTTTGGAATCAATATTGTGCCAAAACTAGTACTGTGTGGCTAAGGTTGTTGTGTAAATCTCATACTTTTTATGGTGAAAAAAACAGAATAGTATGAGAAAGATTTTCAGAATCTGTACATCTTATCATGATATGAAAAAACAATTAAATATAACTAAGAAGTTGATTTAACAAGTAAAGAAAACTTGATTCAAGATTAAAATCAAAGCTATTAAATATATGTAGTTGTAGAAAAAAATCTTCTCGGTGAACATTGTTGTACTTGGAAACGATATTTGCTGTGAGAAAATTGATTTATGAGAAAAGAAGTGTATAAATAAGGATAATGTTTATAAGCAAATTCTTGCATATTAGAAAATTCTTTCACAGAAACTTATCTCATAGGAAAATTATCATCTCAGAAAATGATTTGTAATGAGAAAAGTTGTTTATTTTGTATAAGAAAACTGCTCACAGAAAATAATTTCATTTGGGAAAATTATTTATTAGAAGAAAATTATTTCATGAGAAAATTATTGAATAATATTATGATAATATTTTCGGCTAAGTGAGAACAATTTCATGTGAAAACATTATTGCCTTTAAGAAAATTACCTTTGTAGGGAAAATGTTTTCCTTTAAGAAAACTAAATTATATGAGAAAAGAATTTGGTTGAAAATAGTTTCATGTAATGTTTACGTATAAGAGAAAATTATTGAATGAGAAAATTTTCTTTCTTGTAAAAAAGATGGTTCATGAGAAAGTTTTCTTTCGAGAGAAACTAATTGCAGGAGAAAATTCTAGAAGTAGAATCAGGCTCAGGGTAAGAAATGCTGTATCTATTGTATGAACTCTTGGCGATACCACAAAAAAAAAGTTGGCTTAGGGTTAGGAGTTAATTATATTGATCTTAGAGACAGGAACGTAGCAGCTAGCTCACTAGATACACAGTCGACACGAACACAACCAAGTCTGTGGCATAACACAGCAAGGAAGAAGACAGCTGCACAACAGGCAGAGACATCTGAGATGAAGGAAACAACAGCAGAAGATTGGGAGCGGGTAAGTATAAGGCCCATACTAGGCACAGAGGTAAGTACTAATACCTGAGTATTAGTACGGGGAAACGAATCGACTGTCAGCAGAAGACGTGGGATAACCGAAATGAGGCTGAGCAAACAAGACCGACTCCGAGGCGTGCGTGATGACGAGTCCGAGGCCCAACACTGATGGCCCAGTAGAAATGAAGTACATTTAAGTAAGAGAAGATAATAAGACCTTTTATCAAAAGAAATAGCAGTAAAGCAATCGTGTGCAAGGAAGCGGTTCATAAATAAAGAGAGGACTTTTGTAGAAACAAAGAGACAAAATGCCAGATGAACTTGATGTAAAGTAATAAGAAACGAGATGAAAGGTACTGAATCGGTAAGTAAAATACATGCGATAAAGCAGAATCAAATAAAGGAAAGAAATAAATATCATAAATAAAGACGGCAAATAAGTTTTATAATGAGAAAAAGTGTTAAAAGATAATAAAGGATATGAAAGTATAACCGTGAACAGAAACGGAACAATCAAGATACAATACGGAAGCAAAAACAGGGTTTTTGTATTTTTCACAAGTGCCAGTACTAATAGTGAGTAGTATTGGACCTTAGTAGGTTGGACATGGTAAGTGTCCATGCGTTGAGAATATTCCGTGCCTGGTTCCAGAGTTTGTTGTTGAGAAGATAGTCCACAATAGTGTACTTGGTGTTGGGGTTGATTAGGTAGCGGTCAATAGTGTTCGTTACGGGGCCTCCGGCGCCCCGAAAAACGCGGGCCCCGGGCCCAACTCCCCGCCCCGCCCCACTGAACGGCCTGGGGCATGGCGGGTTTTTTAGGCTTCCCTGCCCCTGCCCCCGCCCCCGCCCGTTCCCCAGACGGGTTCCCTTTAAAACAGGTGGGGAGAAACCGGGCCCAGTCCAGGGAATAAGCGGGGACTCGCCCTGGACGGGGGCGGGGAGGGGATCACTCCCAAATAACCCCCCCGGCCCGTTGTAAGGGTGGGGCCTGGCGTGTGAAAACCCGCCCCGCCCCGCCCCATAACGAACTCTAGCGGTCAAGTTCATAGATGAACTGTTGCTCTTCGGTTAGGCCAGGATGGGGATATGGCATACACTTGGTATGTCCGTGGTTGAAGTGATCTCCACGAAGGCATTTGCGTCGCCACCTAAATACCCCACGTGCCCATGCCAGGAATCGTGCTTGATCTGCAGCGGGTGCAGTAAGGAATACATCACAGTCCAGGCCAGCTACTCTGTTTGTAACGATGCAAACTTGTAATCGCTTTGAAGAGTGAGGACTGATAGTAGAATGGATGTGAGTGAACTTCTTGGTTGGTAGTTCATCAAGAACCTGGTCATGAAGAACACTGTGAGGTGTTTGTTGCAAGTTGGAAAGGTATTTGATGAATGCGGGAGGGCGATTGAGAAAGTGGTAGAGCAGAGAGCCATGTTTATGAATACGCATAGAGTGATTTGACTTGTGGTACCAGTTATTGCGATTGAGAATAGACCTGAGTGGATTCAAAGGTGACATAGCGATGAGATGTAGATAAAACCTGGTAAATAGGTGCTGGGCTCGATCCACAAATGGCAGTAGTCCTAATAGGTGTGATGTAATGTGAGGACGTTTGGCGTTACCACCGGCTATGCAGGTCAGACAATTGTTGTAGGTATTCGTAAGTGTTATCCATTCCTGACATTTGCTATCGGGGAGGTAATTGGCATAGATTAGCAGAAGGGAAAATTCCAGTGTTGGTAGAAGGATGCATTTCAAGATGTTTAATCGTATTCGGGGGGCCCAGGTGTCTGAAAACTACCACATAGCCACAAGGCAACTTGCAACGCGTTGGCTGAGAAGATTTCCTTCTTCCAGGAAATGAATTCCTTTGCTCTGAAACATGACTTCTCAATACTTGTAGCAAGTAACGAAAGGAATATGCTGGTTCGTGAGAGTGAGCGTATGGGGTAGATAGGAACGGATAGGTTGATTGGTAACCATATAAGCACATTTTGGTATATTGAAGGATATTCCATGCTTGTCCGCCCAGGAAGATGACTGGTTTACAAGACTTTGAGTATTGGTAATTGTAGGTGCAATGAGGCCTCCGTCATCGGCCAAGAACAAGGCTGAGGGAAAGGTAGGTTGACTATTCCAATTGAGCGACTGTAAGAGACTATTCATAAAGCGGTTGAATAAGATGGGGGAGAGGAGAGATCCTTGGAGAAGGCCACAAGTACGAGGTTGTTTTTGAGACACACAACTATTGACAATAAGTGAGTCTGACATATCCCGATACCGGAGCTGATAGACAAGTTGCAGTACCGGAGGATTCATCCCCGGTTCTGGGAGTTCATGTTGCAGGTATATTCAGCCAACCCAGTCAGAAGCTGAGGAAAAATCAAGGAACACGATATGTTGTGCATCTGCTTCAATCAGGTGATGCAGTGTAAGAACATTGGTGAGTGTTGAGTAGCCAGAGCGAAAGCCAGCTCAGATATCGGAGTAGGTTATATGTCCTGAGGCTGAGATAACTGGAACGATAAGGGACTCAAAGAGTTTGCGGAATACCCACACAATGCTAATTGGCCGCGAGTTGGTTGCAGTATATGGCTTTTTTCGATCTGTGCATAGAGGGTAAATAAGGGCTTCATTCTATCGGGCTGGTGTTTGTCCACTACGTAAATATGCATGGTAGAGTTGACATAGATATTGGGGAAAGGTTGTTTCAAGCAAGTGGCGTAAAATGATAACGGTAATCCCATCACTACCCGAAGAGGAGGTGCTGGAGATTCGACCGAGTTGAAACTTGATTTTGTCGGTAGTAACGGTATCAAGCAGACTAGATGCAAGCACGGTAGCTTCATCAAACGTGGGACATGGAGAGATGTTTGGTAGTATAGAAGATAAAGGTGTATTCAAAGCGTAGGAAGGAGAATCTGGCGTATCAGCAGGTCATATACCTTGAAAGTTCGGGATATGATGGCTGGTATTGAATATCGTGGAATAGTGGTCAATGAACTCAGCTATTGGTGTTGACGTTGAGGTAGCACTAACCATGTTTAAACCTGTGGTGGATGTCTGTTGGACCCTCTTGACAAGTTGTATGCTTGATGGCATATCCAATTGTGTTGCAAGCCTTAGGGTTAGGAGTTAAGTATATTGATCTTAGAGACAGGAACATAGTAGCAGTAAGCTCGCTAGGTACACAGGCAATATTGACACTACCAGGTCTGAGGGATAATACAGCAAGTAAGAAGACAACTACATAGGCAGAAGCAACTGAGATGAAGGGAATACAACAGGACAAGAATGAAGGATGTATACAAGGCCCACATCAGGCACGAGAGAGCGTACTAATACGGAAGTATTAGTATCCTCGGAAGGAGCACATGCCAACAGGAGACCTGTGGCAAGTGCAAGAGACTGGATATACAAGGCCTACCCAGAGGCAAACGGGATCAGGAGTACAAGGCCCTACCTGATGGCCGAGTAGGAGATAAAAACAAGATGTGAAAGAAGTACTTTTCAAAAGAGATGATTGCGAAATCTTTTGTCAAAATCAACAGTGCGACGAAAATCAAGTACGTGAGATATGCAAGGAAATAAAAGAAGAACCTTTATGAAAACAAATAAACAAGATAACAGATGAAGATTTAAACTCAGCTTCAAGTATCAGAGAACAAGCAGAAAACACATGAAATTGAAGTAAGAACGGAAAATAGAACATATGTTTAGTTAAATTAACACACAAGAAAAAAGCAAAAAAGACAAGGAACCAGGTTGCAAAAATCATGAACTTTTGAAAAAGAAATTGTGAAATCAATCAAGTGTATGAATATTCAGGATAAAAGAAAAAACATTTTTTTGTAATATTGAATAAATAGAGTCCTAGATGTGAGAAGCATTAGTTCTCAAGTGAGTGGACATAGTATGTGTCCAAGAGTCGAGTATCGTTGGTGCCTGGTTCCAGAGTCGATGGTTTAGAAGATAGTCCACGATTGTATACTTGGTGTTTGAGTCAATAAGATAGCGGTCAATTTCATAAATAAACAGTTGATCGTCCATCAGGCCAGGGTCCGGATATGGCATACAGGTTGTATGTCCTCGATCAAACCTGTCTCCGTAAAGGCATTTTCGTCCCCAACCAAAAACACCTTGTCGCCATGCAAGAAATCGTGCCAGATCTGCAGCAGGTGCTGTAAGTACCACATCACAGTCAAGACTTGGTACCCTGTCTGTGACCATGGAAACCTGTAATAGCTTGGGGGAGTGTAGAGGAATAGTTGTACGGATTTGACGGAATTTCTCAAGGGATCATCAGCAAAAACGGACCCTGCGTCTGATCCGTCGGCGTTGCGTCCTGACACAAGCGACGCATCTCCTGCGTCCCATGCGTCCTGTACGTCCTGACTTGCATTGCAACGCCCCGCCACTTCGCACGCTTCCAGATACTACCTGGCAACGTTCCTTGCGTCCTGACGCAACCTGGCGCCCTCCGTACGTCTGGACTACCCCAGACTCTTTCTCTCATCTCTTCTTTCTCCTGATGCGGCGATAGCTCCTCATCACCTGGTCTCCGCGTCCTGACCCACCCCTCATCCCCGCTCGTGTAATCACAACTAATTTGCTGCTGGCTCCGACGTCGCCTGGTGTCTGGGGCGGCAGCACCTTTTTTGGTCCCTCCCGGGTCTCACGTCTCACGCCTCACTGGTCTGGCGAAATAATGATCCAGGTTTCAAGAAAGTCGCTTATATATCTTCTGCTATATACAGTATCAATATGTAGAATTCTCACGCATAGCCGAATGCTGATTCTCACGCATCGCCGAATCCTGATTCTCTGATCCGGATTCCTTAATAAAACTCATTAAATGTTCTCAAATCAATCCGGCTATTTACAAGCCATCACCAGTCCTCCTCCGGGATCAGGTGTGCCAGACTGAGAATTGTTCATATATCAACTATTGTAAACCCTCGCGTGTCTTCCCTCATCTGCACTGTAACCAAGCCATGCAGATCCGATAGATGCACTGAGTTCACTGGGGTCAGCAACTGAACACCGGTGACTCGACGCACAGTATCCTCGGATCTGAGGTCCCTGATCTTCAAGAGGGCTACTAGCTTTGCCGGGAGACGACCCCTCAGCGCACGATACATTTCCTCTGTGCCCGCTTGTACCCAAACTCAATCATTGCGACTGCCCTGGTTTCTAAAGTGTAGGGTGCCCGTGGATCGTGCACGGTAGATCTCGTAAACATCGGCTTCTTGGAATTAAAGAACTGGGACTTCGAGTTGTGTCAGTTGTTCAATGGGAAGTGATCGAAGCGTCGCATGGTCTTCCGGGAGACCTTAGTCTATCGGCAGGTTATGCCTGCTATATCGTATCAATTCACGATATATAAGCTCAAGTGAGACTCCCGAGATCCGGCTAAAATCAACCATATTAGACATATCGCTCCGGTGTCTCTTCAAGATCCTCCTACAAATGACTGGCAGCGATACTGTACTGGTTGTACTATCTAATTGCTTCAGGACGTCGGGTGAGAGATCTGCGCCGCGATTTTTCAGTGATTGCAAGTTCAATAGTCTCATCCAGATTGCATGTTGACAACCGTAGCTATGCACGATCTGGCGCGCGGCATCATTTTTATTTGACTGGCGCCATCCTTCCTTGATTTAGGTCTTGTGAGCTAGCTCTCCGATCTCCGTAGAATACATCGGAATATTGCCAAACTGGCATATATGGTCACAAAAGTGGCTTAGTAGATGCATTTTAATGAAGTTGAAATGTGATTCGCCGTGAATCATGTCCATACGCAGTTCATCCTCTTGTCTCGATCGTCGGCACACATTCGGCGCCGTTGGGATGGGGCCACTCGCTCCCTTATCAGGGCTCTCTGACGTCGGATCTCCTTTCCTTGCTTGTCAACTTTGGCCTGTGTGTGTTTTGTCACCTGAAACTCCAAGATGATATCTTTCATCTTATGAAACTGGTCCAGATAATCTTCCATGTAGGCTATGGTGTCTGGGGTGTGGCTTCGGTATTGTGCCATCATATTGAAGTCGACGGGCGCCCTGACGCATCTGAGAGCCCATTTGAAAGGTATTGCTTGCACACCTCCTGGCCGGCGAAGAGCCACGGCGAGAACTCCCAGAATACAACGGCCCAGATTCCTCATCTCTTTCCCTTGCCACTGCGTAATCTCGCGGTAGGCTTTTTTGGGGACTAAGAATCCTGGGTATGGCGGTAATGCCTTCCAAACCTCCTCAAATGCCTCCAGTCGCCCGTGTTTCTTCGGAAAGGCTTCGATCCAGTCCATCATATGCTTAAATAGCCCAAGATACATGGTATGGAGAAGAAGCTCGAGAAGAAGAAGGGGGGAAGTGAAGGAAGAAAGGAGGGAGTAACAATGTCTGGTTTGTACAGATCAGACGCCAAAACCCGGTTGAGTCTGTGGAATATATTTTGGCCAAGACCAAGATTCATAACGTGGTCGTCGTCGGTCTCCGAGCCTGAGGTTTGATTTTCAGGTTTGTAGCGTTGGTACCTTGCATAATCTCGGGCTCGATAGCTTCTGGCATTGGTTCCTAATTCGTTGGT
>Ga0307509_10002967_pt1 | contig 26617 bp, 32 predicted proteins | sample 10_EM_MG_FD_202245 | JGI IMG/M metagenome (GOLD analysis project Ga0307509, IMG submission 202245) | Populus trichocarpa ectomycorrhiza microbial communities from riparian zone in the Pacific Northwest, United States - 10_EM | ecosystem: Host-associated > Plants > Roots > Unclassified | place... | reverse complement strand
CGGAGACCAAGAAGATCAAGATGATAAAGGAGGAGAATCAGAGGGAACAGAAATGCGACGGCGGCGGCGGGTGTCTGTAGCCGGAGACAGTCTGGGGAGAAGTAGCCTGGCCGCTCTGCTCGTCCTCTACACTTTCTTCGTTGGGTTTGGTTGAGTGGGAGGCAAAGGACGGACAAAAAACTGTACCGTACTGCCTTCTTGCTGCGTAGGTGCGGTTAGAGATCTTGTGTGTTCTCGTCCCTAACGTACTGTAGGTATCAGCCGTGATTTGCTCTATCACCAGCGGTGACCTGTTTTTTTATTTTCTTTATTTTTTCCCTCCTCCTCCTCCTCCTCCTCCTTCCTCTCCTCTCCTCTCCTCTGCTTCTCTATTTTTTTCGCACGATGTCGGTTCCCCGTGGCACCTCTTTAAGTCCTACTTTTCCTTTCTTTTCTCCCTTTCTTTCCGCTCCTCTCACTCTCTGGTGATATCGATTATTTTTTCCCTATGCACGTCTCTGTCTTTCTGGGTCTCTCACACCCTCTCCCGGGACCGTGCTATGCCTATGTGTCTCCTCACAGCGATCTTCCCCAGACAGGACTTGACTGACTGCGGAGCCCTCGGCAGTGATGGTGGTGCTGGTGTGCAACTCTCGATTTCTTAGAGTCTCTCCTCTTGGGCTGGAGCTGCAGACAGGGGGGATCCGTCGGTGGATTCACGCCAATCATCTTCCTTTTCCAAGGCACAGCGTTACCGTGACCTCTGCCATTGCTTTTATTTCCCTTCTCCCCTGTGTCCGCTTTTTGCCTTTATCGATGTAAAAGATTATTCTTGCTGCTGCTGCTGCTACCTGTAATAACAAACAAAATTACAACCGTCGGTATGTGGGGCCTAATCAAGGGAACAGCTAGCGAATTCAAAAAAAGCTCATAAATTTGGTATTATAGACGGAATTCCATTTACCGGCCGGTATTCTACAAGGAAACTATGGTGCTGGGCGTGAATAATTTTAGAGGATTCCTATGTTCTCCACAACTTTAACCTAACCTCATTGGCCTGGCAACGAAGCCCATTGACAACAGTGTTACTCACTCTACTTCTTTTTTCCTTGTGTCCCTAGATTTGTCATTAAATTCTTCAAGCGGTCGGGAGAGGAGCATTTTGTTTCTCGGAGCACAATTTATTGTGTATGTAAGGAAGTTGAATTGTACAGTATGATACCGGTAAGAGGTTGTACTTTCCCGAACACATACCATAGTTTGCAAGGCACCGACAAATTGACAAATATCGGTAGCTAAGCTTCATCGTGACAAGCCCCCCCTCCCAATCCCCCAATGCTGAGCCGGAAATAACTGGAGGCGAGAGAGGAGGGGGGAAAATAAAAATAAAAAAGAATCGGGAGACTCGCGAGCGGCCACTCAGGCGATTGGAGGGTGACTCGATAACCCTGGGTAGTTTGGTGGCACGCGCGAAACTGGCTGCGATATACCAGCTCAGCAGTAGTGAAAACAATCCCAAAGAACCATGGCATTCTTCTTCTTCTTCTTCTTCTTCTTCTTCTTCTTCTTCTTCTTCTTCATGCGTCTCTGGACGTAGTTCAAAATTACCTGTGGCGGCGGGTGTGCCTGTGCACTTGAGTGCATGCTGTGAATGATTGTTGTGGACCCTGGTCATGTTTTGTTCAAAGAATCTTTACATACTTTCTGGTGTCTATGGAGTGTGAGTAAGATCTCGGAGCTCACTCCCTCGGGCCAGAAATTCCGGAAGTTTATTAGTTTCTTGTTCATCAGGTTAAAGATTTGGTCGAACAGGGACAGCACACATCAATATGGTCAGTTCCTTGACATTCAGGGCTCGCAGAACCACCAGGAAGTTATCCTGTTGGAACACCATGCATTCCCCTTCTCCCCCGCCTCTACCATCGCCTTCTCGTAGGGGCATGTATCGGACACTGCATTTACCGTATGTAGGAGTTCCGTACGAGCCCAGGTACCCCTCATGCTCATACCGTGGATGAGTGGTTGACCGGTGTTCGCCTCCAAGCTCTCACCCCTCATGAAGCACAAACACAAATATTAACTCACAACTAGCAACGCAGTCGCTATTATATGGCGCACTAGTGCCCTGCGTTCCATTCTTCACTGCGCGAGGGCAAGCACCGTACCGTACCCTACCGTACCGTACTGTCTCTCCGTGCAAATCTATACCTCCTCAGGCATCACTCGCCCACACGTAATCAGTCACCCTAGCAACGGTCAAGCCACCGTATTGAACAACCTTGAAGAATGTGCAATCCTGCTGGCACTTTCTATTCGACGACTAAAGTAGCCCGAGTAAAGTCTCCGCATCGTGTATCGCTCCGGACACCCTCTACCCCCCCCTCTCTCAGCCAACCACCATCGGCGATGCAGCACTTGCGTCTGCCCTTTTCCCCTCATCAGCAAGCGTCACAACATGCCCGATCACTAAGGCAAAGGTTTGAAAATAAAATAAAAGTCCAAGTATCAAGCCGCTCTCGAAGTTTATTTCTTGGGCTGTTCAGTGGGTTCTTTTCTTTCTTCCACCTTCGGAAAATGCCTCCATGTTGAGCGAGCCTTTATCCTGAACCATCATTTCTACCAATGAACGCCTCCAAGATACACAACAAAAGGGGCCAAGATCTTGTTGCGATGTGAACCCCCCTACTTGTACCGGTATCTCGGCCACCCTCCATCTCATGCTTTTCTTTTGGGTGGGCTATCTAATCAGAGCAATCTAATCTAGATCATCTAGAGGCCTCGGCAGCCTGACCCAGCCTCCTCCTCCGCCTGCCACTTGCTTCACTGCCGTGCTCGGCCGTTTTAAAGTAATCGGATCGTCAGTTACCTACGGAGGTGTGGGCTATACCGGAGCCGGATCACACATTTTTTCTCATTCCGAATGCTTAAAAAATCGCCCGGAACACGCCGGGCACCAGCATGAAATTTTATAGGGCAGACGACCCCCCTCTCGCTCTAGGTGTCTGATTTCGGATATGGGAGGAGAAATAGATAGCGGTTCCTTCGCAATTGTTATCATTTCGACTGCCTACTTATCCTTAGGACAGGGCAAGCAACCCTAAGAGAGAGCTATAAATTCCTCTTTCGAGAAGCCTCTTGAAACTGCACCGTTCACTCGGAACATATCTTGAAATACCATCTTAATTTCTTGGAGGGGTGGGGGGGATAGATAGCGCTTCCATTCACTTGCCCTCCTATAGCTCAACTTGGCAGGGCACGAATTTACATGAATACGGTATACCACGAGAGAGCATTTTCTAGGAGACTTCGCAGAACCTCAAGAACTTCTATCGCATAGCCTACGGTAGTGAACTGGTACACTAGACCTAGGCCCATCCTAGACGCTTACCTATGACCTCCTCCCCCTCCCCCTCGGGCTATCCTAGGGGGCGCTTACCCGGAACCCTGACGATCATCGTTTTCTCCAGACAGTTTTTCGCCGGCAACACGGACGTCTCTTTTGAAGCACAGGTGGCTAAGGAAAAGTGTGCCGAGTTGTAGAAACATACTACAGCTTCCTAAGGCTCCTTGTGCGCACCTCGAATACTGCGCAGTCATCAAATCCAACCGCAATGTCATGATAATGAGGCTACGGAGTATTCCTCAGAGCAAGAAAAGACATGTCCTTACCATGCCGAAATTGATGACTTTGCCGCGGGTCCCAGGCACTGGTGTGTTTGTGGATATGGAGAGCATGATACACAAGTCCGACTGACTTCTCCTGACAACCTATTTCGGGAGATGGAGGAAGATCGAACTAGCTCCCCTAGGAACGCGAGTCCAGTCTTACGATTGCATAAGCTCGATTACGCCGAATGATGCGTTCTTACCTAACCCTCGCACGCTCAAGGCTCTTCCGGGGTAACCCGGGTGTCCCTGTCGTACCGTATGGGAACCGACTACCGTTGCGTTACGACCCGGCAGCGTAAAAAAAGAAAGAAGAGGCGTTGACTTCCCGCTATTACATCGGCGAAAGCCTCATTGATATATATCTACCATAATATGAAAACAGACTAATCGATCAACATCTTTTCTGTGACGGGATCGTGATACGGTACTCGTTTCTTCGAACCCAACCCCCAATTCATAGCCCTACCCAGGCGCTCCTGAAAAACGCGCACTATGATATGGTGCAATTACTCCCGGAGCGCCTTAGGGTACGGTACTCTTTTCGTGACTGATACTTTTTACAACTGAAAAAAAAGAGCCAAGCCAAGCCAACATTTCGATTTCCCATCAAACCTTAAAAACCTCCATCCATCCATCTCTCCCCGCGCCCCCGAAATCTATAAGGCGTCGCCCACTCCCAAATTTCCATTCCTACCGTACCATCGAATCGTACATATCGTGTCCTGATCGGCCCGTTACACACACAACTCACATACCGCATACCGCACTCCGTGACTGTATTTACTGTACGATACGGTGCCTGGGGGGCGCATTAAAAATCGGAGAACTACTCCCGCTCATCCCAAAAAAAATGCTTATGGAAGTAAGGGCTGTTACGATTTCCGATTTTTTGATGACCCCCACAAAAAGTGCGATGATGCTTCCAGAAGCGGGGTGGGACGGTTCATACACACCGAGTCACTAACACGGCGAGTCCCATAGAGATGCGGCTTAAGCGGTACCGCACCACATCCATCGCAGTTCGGGAGACATGTTGTGTTAGGGGAAAGAATGAGTGAATGGCAGGCCATGCAATGATGTGATAGGCAGCGTGTGCGTCGATAAGAGGGAAGAATCAAAACTCGGGTTTTACGATATCATAACCGGTATCGCAGCTTTATCTCGGCACGTGCCCAGGCGCCTGAGAAGGCTTTTTTTTTTGGGGGGGGGGGTACGGTAAGCCGCCATTTCTGCTATTGTAGAAATGACATCCTGAGAAACTGCGATTAGTAACTCGAACTTTAAAAAGCCCTGAATGAGAACAAAGGAAATAGTCTATTATAATCTCTCGTGCCTTGCTATGATAGTGTGCCGGGGGGCGAGAATACATTCACATTTTTAGTAAGTTTGACGCCTGTTGTGCTTGTACTAGCACAAGTACCGTACTACCGATAGCACTCGCCAATTGGTACCGTAAAATCTCGTGAAATCCACCATCTCCGGTCTGTCACGTATACCCTAGCAAATGGCGACATCAGCCCAAGATAGGTTTAGCTTGTCGGATTAACGAGATCTAACACAGCCAAATGACTCAGGCTATACCGTGTCAGGAAAGCACTAATCCTTCTTGAGAACCTTTTGACTCAAACCCCAGAAATAAGGGGCTGCCGGAGATGGTGGATTTCACGAGATTTTACGGTACTTGTACATGTACCATAGGGCATGCGGGAACAGCGGAATCATGCCGATAGAGTTGTGTCTCTGAGCGCCAAGCCGGTTGGTCATACAGTCTGTGTCCCTCCCGGGCCAGCGCTCTCCTATTCGTCCAGTCCGTCCAAGACTGGGTGAGGGCGACAAAAGACCGACTGGACGGCACTGGCGCGGCCCCACGGTACCGTAGATGGGGTGCGAGATGGGGTGGGCAGCTGTTGACTATGAACTCGCCCAATTCCAAAAGTGCCCGGGTGACTTGGCGCCAATATCCGAGCACCCGGGCGGAGGTTATGAAATCTTGGCGCCAAGGCATCCCGATACTTTTCGAATAGACAAGTAGACTATGATACAGATATCTAAAATAGTTGAATTCCTCGAACCATGGTAGACTACTTTATTGAATGGTCTGAAGCACTCACCGCATCGCACGCAGGAGGGAGAGAGAGAGAGGAGGGTTGTGGCTTAGTCATCCATCTGTGCTGGTTGGCATCGGTATGATACCGGTAGCGGGTCTCTTGTGTTTTTCTTCTTCTCTGACTATTGTATCCTAGACAATACCATCTCTTTCACCTTCTAGCAAAGCAAACAATTTAATTTGTCCTACTGCCTCTCCTGTCCTCATCTCCGCTGAAGCCACTTCTCGCACATTCCCGCCCACCGCCCCAATTCGCCATCTCCGCTGCTTCAGTTCCCGCGTCTGACTGACCGCCTTACAATCACCCTTTCCACGCTGCTGCTCATCTCATTGTACTCCCCCTGCACCATTTCCAGCAGTTTTCGCACAATGGACAGGATGACGTTATCTCACAGCAAAGAGCAGAGTGCTTGTGAGATGTTGTGCGGCACCGATCGAGGTGCCGAGCGGTTAAGTTCAGGACTGCTCGTGCAGCACAGCACAGTGCTAGGGCACAGGGGTTACGGAAAGCGATGAGTATTTTGTGGCGGTGCGTTGAGCACACCCGCCACAAAATACTCATCACTCATCACTTTCCGCCAGTCTCATAGTTTAATGGCCTAGCACTTCCGGTAACATATCCGTTGATCTCGTCGGCCTAGGAGTTCACCAGATCCTTATCTTCTTTCTCTCTTTTTTCTTTTTCTCCATTTTCGTTCATTGTGTTTGTGCTTGTGCCTCCCCCGTGATGGATAGGTAAGCAATGCGGGGAAATGGGAAGGGGGGGAGTAATACTGGTGTTTTTAGTGGGGTTAGATCAGGCTCATACATGATCGTCACGGGGACGATATTTCTTTTCTATCGTACCATGTCTTTTTTTGTTATATCGTTAAAGCTAAATACCGTTAATATGAGAGAATGAATAGGTGATCGATCCGTTCCTTTTCGCCCCGGACATAAGTATTGGTAAGGTGAAGGTCAATAAATACCAAACAAGTATGATAAGGGAGAGTGAGGGAAAGTTGGGCACACAGATCAGGGGAAAAAAAGGGCGAGCCTTTTTGTTTGAATCGAAACCTTCGGGCTTGATAGAAAACCAACAAGCAGACGACAGCATGTGTATGGATGACTGGTTATGAAGATCTTGTGAGCGCCTGTTTGGGTTGGCTTACAGGGTGAAGGAAAGAAGGAAAAAACCACCTCATGAATGTTGTTTTTGTTACAACAGGCGTTGCTTTCACCGACAGGGCCTACGGTAGGTTGTTTTTTCCTGTGCAAGGCTGGCTAAGGCCGGCGATTCCGTAAATACGCTAGGGTTAACCGGATGGAAGTCTGATGCCTACCAAAGTGAGAAAAGGGCGAGAAGGGGGTAGAAAAGGGAGAAAAAAAGAGGGGGTTCATCACCCTTTTACCAGCAACCTAACTTCTTTCAAGGGTCTAAGACAATAATTTTCGGAGACACCCATACAAAACCAGTGTCAATAAAGGCTATTCTCCGCATGATTAATACAGCGATAGGTGGCTATTCGTGGGAGAACCAAGAAAAACCCCCCCTCTCTGATGCAAGCCAACCGCGCACCGCTTCTTATAATATCGTATATATCTCCCTTTCATCAACCCGTTGTTGGCCCTCCCACTTTGTGCCTAGGGAGTTTTCGCTCTCTCTCCTCTTTTCGACCCTTGGATACAACTAACCGGCCGCAACAACTGGGAGGGAAGTTTCCTGCGGCTAATTCCTACCGGTTATGCAAGTATCGGTCAACCATAGATCGGACCCATCCAGCGTCAAATCTAACAAGGATCAAGGCGCTTCTGGAAAACTCCCTTCTGAGTGCTAGTTGAGCATTATTAAATAGGGCGAGTATATACTTGTTACTCTACCGGTACTCGTGCTGCTCAGATACGGGGCGTCTGATGATTACTATCCTCCGACGGGCTGATTTGGACGTTTGGAGGGGATGAACTTACTCTGGGCTTTAATGATGATGTAGGGATTGCGGTGCACCGGGAGTTTGATGTTGCGCCTGCTTTGTAGATCTTGGGCTGCTGCCGTGTCTCCCGAGTGATACAGCGTGGCGTCGGGGTTTTTCGGCCTGTGGCGTATTTTCGGAGATGCCTGGTCAATGAGGGTGGCTGACCGGGTAACTGGCCCCCTGAGGCTGCAGCGGCGGAATTACTCATGCGGGACCTTGTTCTGATTAGGCAGGCGAGAGAGCAGGAAAATGCCCCGACGAGTGACTTTGTGTGATTGTGCTCATCCTAACACGGGCCAACTCTTATTTCTTGCTAGAGAAGGCCAATTTTTTACTGAGCCCCGAGGCTGTTACTTTCCACCAATATTCCTATAGGCTGAGGGTAACCCCCACCGCACGCATACCCATTACTGGGGGTGGAATAGACGACGAGACCCGACTGCAGGACAGACCCTGCAGAAGAGATGCTTAGGTCCTTTCCGTCGAAGAAGTCCCGAAAGGGCAAGACTTGGAGCGAGGGACCGGACTACAAAGAATGGCACCCATCAGTCCTCGGGGACCTGGTTGGTGGGTTGATGCACGTCAAGATTCTCGAGAGGTATGGGGCCTGAACTATATATCGGTCAGAGGGGGCTTGTGCAATCCTTGACATCGAACTGCTCTTCTCTGCCTGTGAGCATACTCTAGAGCAGAAGGCTGCATACCAGGCGGCTTGGACGTGCGCACGGCATACCAATATAATACTTATCATGATCCGGCAACGCCCCGAATTCGGGAAAAAATGGTCTGGAGACACATCCCCAATTCCTCCCTGATGGCAGGGGAGGAGTTATAGAGGGTATCGCTGTGGTACTAATCCTAGAGAACCCCCCATCCGGGCCTAATCCATCCCCTACCCACATCCGTCCGTCCTCCCAACACCCCTGTGGAATGCCAGAACCTGTGCACTACCCTCCCGAATATGAGAATACCATAGTTCCTCCTAGAGATGCCGGAGTAAGTTGAAACTCATCCCGCTAAACCCTAACCTTAGCACTAATACTAGCCGAGACAGGGAGTTGTGTATTATCCTTGAACTAAGTGAACTCCCGATCACTACCAAAGGCCGGAATCTGCGCTTCACTTTCTAGTCACTGCAAAATGGGATTACAATGCCCGGCGCATATCCACAGCGCCTGGGCAGAGGTCTTGGTGATTAGATGCCTCTACACCAAAAATCGACTTTTTGAAGGGGGTTTAGCCAGGCTCCTATTGAGCCTATGCAGATAAATTTCCAAAAACCATCCAAGTTGTTATATCTGCATGTAGGATTATCCTCCAACTATTTACAGAGTCTCCTGACACATCACCATCATGTCAATATTACAGCTCATCGGGGATGGGGGGAATTTTTGTTGGGGGTTGCCAGGGCAACTACTTGTAATCTGGCAAAAGTCGGATTAAGGCAACCGAGCCAACAGGAGGCGCGCGAAGAAGGCCAATTCGCCACAGTTTGAACATAGCGTAAAATCTCGTATAATCCACTATCTCCGTAGCAGGGGTTAATCTCCGCACTCAAAGACAAAACATCCAAGAGGGATTAGTCTTTTCTTAACACGGGAAAGGCTTGAGTGTGCTGAGTGTGTTGGATCTCATTAACTGGAATTCGCAATTCTGGTAGCCTGCGAGACTAAAAAAAACCTATCGTGGGTGGACACCGGAGATTAACCCCCTGCTACGGAGATAGTGGATCATATGAGATTTTACGGTATGCGGTACTCGAGTGGACCGCGGTGGTTGGACAAGAAAATCCTTGGTATCGTCGATCCGACTTTTGCCAGATTATACGGTATCATACCTTAGCAAATTGGCGATAATTAGTGATGCCCCTTCAAGCAATGGTGGAACTTTGCAGGCTTGCAGAGCCCTTAGTTGCTGATGAGTATACTTCAAATTAATCATGATAATAATTATTACATAGATAAAGTACCAGTAGCTTTAAATCTGGAATTTGGGGAAAGGGAGATGCATTTTCCTATGATATGAGATATCAGTAATTGAAAAGTGATGTTTTTCCCATTTTTGGGGGTGGAAAGGAGCATCGATAAACCACGGCAAACAATTCCCCTATCCTCTCACGTGCACCTAGAAAGCGCGTTCTACTAATGTAATGCCTACTATCACTTTTCTTCTTCTTCTTCTTCTTCTTCTTCTTCTTCTTCAGGCTTCTCACTATCTAGTGACATGTGATGCGAGCGCTCACCCCACCTTCCTTCTTTGCTCCGCGCATCAAACCTGCGCTTCCCACGCCCATACCTCGTGCTACTATTAGCATGCGCTAGGGCCACGTTTTCCACAGTGTGGGGTGACAATGGTCACCCATTTGTGGAGATGCGGATTTTACTCATTGTCTCGTTTTTCAGCCACACTGGGAAGAGTAGTTCTCTCGCTCTATAATATACGAATCCGTCTGACTGACTGGTTCTTGTCCAATTCCCGAACGAAGTGAAGGTTGTGCACTACTTCCACCCACTATGACAAAGCAATAGGAGTTGCAGAAATCACCCTCTCCGATAGACAAGATATCATGTGATTTTAGAGCTGTGCCTGGTGTGGGGGTTGTCCATTGGAGACAGCAAGCTGTTCGTTTTGCGGTTTCTCTGTCAGGGTAGCCGCCCCGAGGGGTGCTATCAAGAATATCGAGAGAGATATATATACTAGTTCCCGGGAGGTATCCCTGATCTCTGGACAGTATTTTAGTCGCGTTGAGAGATGGATGGATGGATATATATATAGGGTAGGAAACAATGGCGTGGGGGCATTCTACTTAGGGATCCTTAATCCAGACCCTGGCGCTCGTGGAAGACTCATGCCCATTAACTTACACGTACTGTACTATCTTCTTGGGGGGCAGGTTGAATATATGGATATATCATCTCGTGCTGTTCTACCATCCCACATTACGTGTGCTCCAGATAGGAGGTCACACACACAGGCGCTTATACACTAGTAAGTGTCTAACGATAGGTTGGCGCAAGTGTCAAGTTGTTTTCCTACATCCCAACCTCTTTCGGGGGGATCATGTCCAACTTTTTCTAAGCCGGTTAACTACTACGAAGGCCTGGCGGGGCAGAAAGGCGACCGGCCAAAGGCAATGACACGAGTGATCCCATATGATAACAGATTGCCCGCCCCTTAGCTTAGAATGACTCGGTTCAGGCCGATTCTACTTAATACCACGCACACACACACATCCGAATTGATCGGTTACACATGAAGAGACTCCAAAAGCTTATATAAGTTGGAGAGAGAGCTCATGTCCTGTTATGGCCACTTCCGCCGCCCCCCCCCTCCCTCTACGTCTCACATGGCGCCAACCCTGTGGCACTGTCTCAAATCAATCAATCAATCTTCAGGCAACTTTCCAGATCCGCTGCAGACTACCAATCTTGGATTATTGAACGGGTCTTACCAACCAGTAGAGCTCCACACCTGACTCAGCCTCAGAAAATACAGTCAGTTCACAAGGCAATTAGTGGTGAACCGGGGCAGTCGATGACAAATAGCCACCCTCGCTGATAGATCTACCTACCTACCTACCTACTCGGGCACCCCACCGGTAGGTAGGTAGTCAACATGAGCTGGGGAATCTTGTACTATTCGGAATCTGCACTTTCTTTTTCTAATTGGTAGTGACAAGACGGTCCTTTTTCTCTTTTTGGGTTCTGCTTTGTTTTTCTCCTTCTCCTTTCACCGGTATCTCTGCTACCATGCCTCATCGATGGCGGGCATTACCCTTAGCAGTACTCGGTGGTGGACGTTAGTAATGGGAGGCACAAGGATTTGAAACCCCCGTGCTCATTACTGTCGGAAGCAAGAAATGATTTAATTTGGTCGGTATAATAATAATAATATTATTATAATGCTATCATAGGAAGTGTAAAAAGCTTTGACATCTCGAACCCCTGCCCCTCCTCCCATCACGAACGCACCGTACACCCCCGGGTATGGTCCAGAGCCGAATTCCGTCCACCTGGTAGCGGCACCATACTGAGCCGCCCTATTACCCTACAGCACCTATTGAGGAAAGCTAAGGCCTTCTCCCAGTCTCCATAGGTCAGGATTATTATTTTTCACTTTTCCTTCTACCCCCGCCTGATGGATTGTTCAACACTGATCGTATTATATAACCGATTGCGGGGGAATTGAAACTTCCTGTGCTCCTGCTGGGCTAATTCCATATGGACTGATTATCTCTTGACATCTTAGCCGCTGGGAAAAGTTTGGTATTTCACGTGGTATAATACTACCGTAGTGAGGAAAAGTGATCCTGCTGGTGGGTAAGTTAGCTTTTTTTTTTCCCTCTTCGTCTTTTTGTTAAACGTTGGGTGCGGATGCGCCCACAGAAGAGAGGGGAGACTGTTGTATAAACGTTGATGGTTGATGTATAATCAATCTTAGAGCTCTTTCGTGTGCAAAGGAGTAGGTCAATGGCGACGAGAAATGTTTCCCTGTTATACATGGTGAGCGCTGGCTTGCGGAATTCTTTAAACTATGCCCTTAATGCCACTCGGCCCCGGGATGGCCAGCTGATAAATGATGAATACTCGCTAAAGTACGCAGGCAAAGATCGTACTAGTACTATAATACGACTTGTGATCCCTAATTTAGGGATTGCGTCCAACCTTCAGGTTGCGTCACTGGTTTCGGGATAGTTGGCATGGGGGGTGGTATCAACAGCGTCATGGGTTATCATTCGATGTTCGAGCGCAGTCCGGGGTTGGGGGTTGTGTGTGGTGGAGCGCGGAGTTATGTGCTGCAAGCTGAGGGGAAAGTTGTTGAGAAATGGTCCTTTCTATGTATGATACTCACTATTGCGGATATGGGGCTGACGTGTGATATAGGTTGGCCTTCTACGTAATGGCTTGCGTCATCAAGATAGGGTATATACATACCGTTCATGTCTCCGGTAGTTGGGTAGGGAGCTTAATCAATAATCTTCCCCTGCAATATGGTACAAAACGTTCAATTCCTGACACGAGTGATTGTGAAATGTCCGCCACGACTCGTGATTGATTAATCACCTCGGTATCATGCTAACTTATGGCTTATGGAGGAAGGAGGGATCTCCAGTATGGGATAGGGTGAGCGAAGGTGTTTCGCCGGGAACCTATGCGGGTTCCTCGGCGAACTGGCACTCAAGGGTGTTAGAGCTGTGGAGTGTGATAGCACTCTGAATATGGTTCTCGGATTAGGTCGTGCTTGATCTTTGGGTAGCGGGCAGGCAAGTAGGGGTGCGGACGTGGTAAGTGGTTTTGTAGGCCCCTGGTAGAGGGGGTTTCGATCTTCACGAAGGTTTTGTTAAATAACTAGTAGCACAGTTTACCGCTCTACGGATAGGTTTAGAAAAAGAGAAGTGCATAAACAAGTTATTTATACTTCGGAAAAAAAGAGAAGTGCATAAACAGGTTATTTATACTTCAGAAAAAAAAAGAGAAGAAATAAAAAAAGCATTCCATTTCTGATTGGGCCGAAGCAGCAGTGATGATGGAAGATGGGCTCAAAGTCTCAACCGTTCTCGGTTTAAACTGGGGGTCTTCTGGCAGCTCGATAGCGACGTCTTGCGGGGGGGGGGGGGCCCCCCCAGAAAAAAGAACATTTCCTGACTGAAGTTGCCCATGATAAACGGGAAAACAAAACAAAAGCAACAGATCTTCCTGAAACACATGCACACACCAACTGCCTTCCAAAAATGGCTCTCCCGGGCACATTTCTCTGCTTCGATCGAATTTGATTCCGCTAGGTTATGTCTGCTGCACGAACACTGCGAGTCATGCATATATTCCAACATGGTCTCCCTCGCTGTCCGGGGTGGGTAGAAGGTAACAATCAAAAACCACGAGCTACTCACCAACGCATGCACCAAGATTTCATGCTTCGGCAATGCTCCATTTCTGCATCAACCTCACGCCACTACCCCGGGGTAGAATCCCTAAGATGTTCTTGAGATCTTTCGTGATGGCGGTCTGCAGCGGCGAGCAGCCGGTGACGTCCTCGATACTAATGTCGACTCTGTTGTCTGCGAGCAGAAGCCGTACCCCGGTCTCGAGCCCGCGGTGAACGGCCGTATGGAAGGGGGTCCGGCCATAGAGGTCTCGGATGTTAGGGTCGAGTCTCTGGTCCGCGAGCAGGAGCGGAATGACGCCGCTGCTGTCGCCGATGACAGCGTGGTGCAATGGGGTCCTATGGTAGCCACTGATGGAGTTGATGTTAATTCTGGGGTCGTCCAGGAGCGCCCTTGTCACATCTTGGTGTCCGTATCGAGCGGCGTAGTGCAAGGGCCTCTCTCCATTGTCGCCCTCGATCTCAGGATCGACCCTCTTGTCGTCCAGGAGCATCTGCACCACCATTCTGCGCCCCATGTATGCCGCGAGGTGTAGTGGGGTGTCCCCCTCTTCATTCCTGTGGTTCACGTTGAACCTGTCGTCCTCCAGCATAGCCTTGACAATCCCCTCAGAGCCGTACTGGGCTGCAACGTGTAGCGCTGTCTCGTTGAGGAGGTTCGATATATTGACCTTGAGTCTTTTATCCGCCAGGAGAGCCAGTGCGACTTCTTCGCGGCCGCAGCCCACTGCAAGATGTAGCGCCGTCCTGTATGTGTGGTCCTGCGCATTGACGTCTAGGGCCGGGCTTTCTAGCAGGAGCCGCACAATCTCAACTTCGCCTTCTTCGGCTGCGATGAGCAGTGGTGTGTACACTTCCGTTTGATTGCCGCGATTCAGAATGGCATTGACGTTGACGCTCTCCTGCTTCAATAGTAATTTCACCATCGCCGGGAGCCTACGGTAGACTGCTGTGAGGAGCGGCGAGAGGCCGTCCGGGTCCCGAGCGTCCGCTTCAAAGCCGCACTCCAGAAGGGTGCGCACGGCGTCAAGGCTTCGTGAGCGTACAGCTTGGCCGAGTAGCCACCCTCCACCAAAGAGGTTGATGATTCCTCTATGAACGAGCCTGTTCACCTTAGCCCTATCCTGACGCATCGCCACAGCGTTCAGTGCTGCCGAAGCCTTCTGCTTGAACTGTAAGCAGCATGTATTGTCGAGGAGGGCGGGGGCCAGGAGGGCTGCGAGCCGACGGTTTGTTCTCAGTAGGGCATTTGTGTCGTGAGGGTACTGAAATTGGGATATTTGAAGGATGATCTCGTTTGGTAGATTGAGGAATTCCATGCAGGTGAATGCTTGGGCGACTATCGGGTCGCGGGTGAATATTATCGAAGTTGGGATCCCATGGGCATATGTGCGGAAGGGTGGAACTATGGCTAAGACTTAGCCCCAATCCCGAGCGAATGGTTCGTAATGCCATTGTTGGATCACGTGGGTGAAATGAGGGTCAGTCATGTATAATCACCCGCAGAGAGAGGGCTTTTTTGTTCTGGTTTGTCACTTGACACCCTCGCCAGATTTACCGGGCAGCACTGCTAGGTTCTTTGATATTGGGGGGCAACTGAAGGGATGGATCTTACGTGCTAGGGGCTTTGCTAATATGACTTATAGTACCGAGCTTCAAGAAGGAATGTACTCATGCGCTGCTCGAAAACAAACGGAAAAGCTAGGGCTGATCAAAACAAGGTCCGGGGTATGGGTGGGGGAGCTGCAATAACCTGGCATAATGTTCACTGGAAGTGGAACCAATACCCAAATACTGTAGCTATGAGGCATCCAATCCACCGTCCCTTCTGAGGTTGCTCGGCCCGGAGTCTATAGGATATGTGGCATGAAGTTGGGGTGTTTTGAGCAGAGCAATCCTCAAGGCTCAAGTAGCTGATATTGCTGACTGGGGAGTAGAGTTTTGCTCAAAATTGGCATTGAATCAAAGATTAGCCTTCTGGTCTGGTATTATATTGCTAGGTATAAAAGAGACTCCGACTTGTTGATTCCACCCTTTCCAGGGCTGTTGTTGCAGTCAAAACAAGGGGGAACACTGTTCTACAAATAAAAGGAGAAACGGATAACGAATTGAAAACAGGCAGAAGGAGAGAAGGGTGAAGGAACCAAAGCATCAAATTTGGGGCCGAAAACGTCGGGCATTTCCAATGGCGAAATTAAGAGATCCCTGAGGAAACTAGTAATAAAATCTTATAGTGAAAAGAAAGAGAAGAACCCTAAGCCGGAAACACCAGTCGCAGAGAATCAAAGGCCCCGAAAACAAACGTAAAAGTACTGCCCCCAAGTCTATGTCTGAACCCTCTTGCTACCCATACCAATCTCACCCAGTCCAATCCCACCACCGCCACAACCCCAATCCCTAGAAACATGCGCTTTTCCTATCCGTTACCCCATAAGGCCGTGCATCCGAACCCCCCCATTAATATGCTTTCCGGCGTCGAAGCCCAACTCAAACAATTGTTGAAAAAACGAAGCGTCTATAACGGCTTTCTCCTCTGCTCCAAATCGCCCTCTGCGAGCGAAACAGCAGCCTTAACCATCTGAACAACATTGATCCATTGCTTCGCGGCGCAGATCGGGAAAGTGGCTATGGCGACCATCCACGGCCAGGAATGGATTTCCGAAGAGAACTGCGGGAAACTAAGAAGGTACATTGCGAGGAAAAAGAGCTCATTTGCAGCACAAAATACAAAAAGAATTTTCTGAGGGGAGAAAGTTAGAGCGAGAATTCGGAAGGAAGTGGGGGATTCAGGGCTTACATTGTTAGAGTAATAGAGGTTCAGGACTCGAGAGCGTTTCTTCTCTACCTTCTTGTGAGACCCTGCACCACGATCGAGAGATGCGTACCTGTTGGTTCGTTAGTTGCTTTGTTCGGCTACGGGGTTGTGGTGTGGTCGTCTGGATTCACATGTGCATATAATGACTAGCCAAGTCTAAACTGATGAGCCCCTGGAACAAGATGGCCCATTTCGGATAAGCCGAAGACAAGAAACAGAGCAAACAACTGGTAGTGCAACGGTCCGTAACCATGTCCAGCACAGCGCCGAATTTGGTCGACTGAGAAAATTTGCGAGCGGCATAACCGTCCAGAGCATCCAAAAGACAAGAAAAGGAATAAAGGATTGTGCAATAGTGAGGGTGGTAGGACATGTAGTATAGCGAGGCGCCAGCGAGGAGGATTCGGGAGTATCCTGAGATCCAAAACATCAGAACTCATTCCAACTCATTATTTTTTTTAGGACAGCAGGACTTCAGTACCTATCAGGTTTGGGATGAACAGGAATATGTTCTCCGGTCGAGGCTCTGCGGACTTTACCGGTGGGTTTGAGCGTCGTGTGGGTGTGTTTGACTTCGGCATGTTTGCTGTCTCGATCGGACGAAAGCTCAAGAAGGTCCAGACGATGCAATAGTAGCTGAGGGAATCACCTGGGCAAGAATTGGAGAGAGAAGAAGAGGAAGGGTAGAAGGGGGATCGTTAAGGCAAGGATAGGGGATGAAGAGGGAAAAGGAGGTTCAAGGGAGTCAGGGTTAGGGAACCGATCCCATAGCCCGGAAGCTAAGACTTGTGACGCAAGCACACGACTAATGACCAAAAGCACGATGAGTATCAATAGTAGTAGAGGACTGAAAGAAGGCTGATGGGTAGTGAACGGCACAAATGGCAAAGGCCGTGAAGAGTAGTGGTCTGCGGAGAGGGTGGTTACTTTGTTTTTGTAAACTCCAAGATGGGAATGACAGACTCGTGGCAAGCTCTTGGTCAGGGCTAAGTGGTAGAGGGGGGTGAAGATGGAAAATGGTGATAAAGGAGTGTCAGTGAGGAGAAAATGAGGAGGAGGAAGAGGAGGGAGTTCTTGGGGGAGAGGAGGAGGGGAGGGTAGAGATATGTGATATAGGGCATGTGGAGGGGAGAAAGGTCATGACCGTTGCGACAATGACCCAGAAAGGAGTCGGGTCATAAATGAGTGAGAGACAAGAGCGGCTGCGTGGGGAATTTTACAAGTATCATACTTGTACCAGCATGTGGATGGTGCAGGGAAGCATAGGAAAAAGGTTGCTGTGTCCTCTTCGGCATCCCGACGGCTCAATTGAGCGGAGCATGATACAGAGTATGCTCCCTGTGACCTTCATGGACCTGGGAGCCAGAATGTGGATTGTCTACGGTATGGTGCGAACAGAACAGGTTATGAGGTTGGTGTTTACAGTACTCGAGTACCAGTGCGTGCTATCTAGTGACTTTTCCATGGGGATTATGATACCTGACTAAGCAGCTGAGCCTCATCTTGCTCTGACCATGCTGAGAGATTCTGCAGAAGCGCACTTGCAGGAATGGCAAGGGCTGACTAAGCAGCAGGCATTGGCAACGAACACCAAACCTTCTGAGCTCCCTTTCTCGCTCCTCCGATCTGTTGCAAGAAGCAACGTCGAAGTCGCGCTTCACCATTCCGCTCCCTCACCGCCATCGGTCACCAACATCTCGCTGCCGGGCGTTGATAAAGAGTCTTCCCTATCCCCTTTACCTAGCCCTACGCTTGCTGCTCGAATCACTATTCTTTGGGGAAAGAGAAATAAAAAAATAGAAATAGAAAGCGGCGACCGCGCTGAGCTCATGGAACCCGCTTAACTTGCGCAGCTCTCACATCGTTCCCGCACCTGCGCACTCTGCTATCCCGACACTTCCCAGATATAATTTCCTCCCCCACCACTCCTTTCCGCAGAGCCTCATCCGACAACATCTCGTCTCCTGACACCACCCCCCACACTCTCTTATCGATTATCTAGCCAGCAACACAGCAACCTTCATCCACTCCTTCACTACTGAAAATAAAGATATAAAAAAACCGGCTGCGATACGCCCTTCCAATATTGTAAACCTGATATTTGTGTGGACCGACCATGTCCACATCCACCTCCACCTCGAATGCTGCCCCCTTACCAAGAATTAAACTTAATCAATCTGGTGCTACCGGCTCTGGTCAACGGACATATACTGGCAAACATCCTCCACCTGGTCATAGTAGCCGCTCCAACGGTTCTGGCACACACGCGCGACCTCCGCCATTACCTTCGCCTACCCCTTCGGTTTCTGGTGGGAATGCTGGGAATGGGGGAGGGGCTAACGGTGTGAATGCAAATTCTACTGGGGCTAGGATATCGGAGCGACGGAGAGCTAATAATAAAGCTGGGGGCCCCGGAAAGCTAAAAGGAGGAAACAGCGACAACAGAGTAAAGGGGCCTGGCGGGGGTAATGAGGCGGAGAGCGTTCCTCGGCCAACAAAGGTAGGGAGAGCGTCTTCCAGATATGTATGCGACATTTTACGTGCGGCGATTTCAATTAATGCGTTGAATTTGCTGATAATGAGCTTGGGCTAGAAACTTGGAACGAAACCATATGTCAATACAACATCCGTAATCCTCCAAAAGTATCAAGGCCAACCTCCAAGCATAGTACTACATTTACATCCTCAGCACTTCCGCTTTGATGGCCAAGACGGTGGATTTGGTTATGCGAGTCCAATGAGGGTATGATATGGCCCATTCATTGCGTTGAAATTGCTCTCGCGCCGCCGGTAGAAATTCTCCTGAAAAGCATCAAAAGCTAACTGTTATGTTTGTGTAACTTAGGTAATACTGGAATGCTTACGGTCCGAAATAATACCGCACGAAGTAGTCGAAGAGTTCAGAGATGCTGGAACAAAGTTCTACGATGGTAGGTATTGGGTCATATATAGTTGGCTAGTACACGATTAACGGACCACACTAGGTTGCTTGATTGTACAAATACATGATCACCGTTCTGCCTCAACGGCTTCTTCCTCTAAAGCGAATGATAATAGGGTCATTCCACATTCTATTCATAACTATAGCGAATCTCTCACCCCGTCGCCCTTTGTTCCTTTTCCTAAAGAAAAGCTTGTTGTTCCTGAGCGCGGTATGCCTGGCGGACAATCAACGGTATCGCAAGGGCAGACGGTTGGGAGTGACAAAAAGGATGTCTCCCTCCCTTCAGAGGTTAAGAAGGATAAGGAGGAAAAGGAGGAAAAGACAGAGAAAAAAATTAGGATCTTCACAACGGTTCTCCATCCTACGCAATTGACCTTGCACGCAGATATGGCTGTTATGGCATCAACACCAGTTCCATCACGGCTGAATTCGTACTCGCGGCCGCAGCAGTCAAGTTCTACACTTGCTACCCCAACGTCCGCTTCCATGCCCGTACCACCTACGCCTACCGGGTTGACTATCAACACATCGCCTGGGGGCCTGAGCGCAAAGACAATACTTAATGATAGGACTGCTCTAAATTTTGAAGCAGCTACCCTACTGGCTACATCTCCAGCTTTGGTTCTTACCCCCGCCAAGGATCCTGAGCACGTCCAAGCGATCCTCCGCACGCTCAGGAATCCACACAACTCATTTCCCATGCCTCCCCCCAAGTCCCGGAAGAGGACGACAGCTGAGCTTGCAGCAGATGAGGCCCAAGCTGTTCAAGAGGAAAGATTGCTTCTTATTATGGATGAGCGCCATTCGGGGCATACTTCTTTGGCCCCGGAATCGGCTGTTGGTGACGGAGCTAGTGTTGGCAATGGGTTTGAGCCCGACTTTAAGAGGTTTAAGTTGATCGAGAGCATTAGGACTCAGATAGAGGAGGAAAGAAAAGCAAAGATGATTGAGAAGGATAGGCTGCAGCGACAGGAAATGGAGCAGCGCAACCGGGAAAACAGGAAACGAGAAGAGCTTGAAGCCACTCGGAGAGCTGCAAGCCGAGCTTCTCAGCATGGTAGTCCTGTGTTAGCGCAAGGGCCTGCTGTTGGTGCCGCAACAACCGCGGCCCAAGTGAGTGGAACCACTACCACTGCTCGCCCTGGAAGTTCTGGATCGGTGCAAAGTCAGTCAGGACAGCAGGTTAATAACCTAAGGCTACAGCAGCACTTGCAGCGCCCGCAGGCACACCAGCAACAGGTTCAACAGCAACAACAGCAACAGGCCCAAGCTCAGGCCCAGCAGCAACAGCCGCAAGTGCAGCAAGTTCAACAGACCCAGCAAGCTCAGCAGGTCCAGCAGGTCCAGCAAGCGCAACAGGCGCAGCAACAAGCGCAGCAGCAGGCGCAGCAACAGGCGCAACATCAACAGGCGCAACAGGCTCAGCAGCAAGTGCAGCAGCAGGCCCAACAGCAGCAAGCGCAGCAAGCACATCTTGGTGGTCAGCAACAGCAACAGCAGCATGTTCAGCAGACTGGCCAGCAGCAGATTGGTATGGTTCCACAGCCGCAAATGCAGCATCATGCTATGTCACAGCCAAGTGGAAACACAGTAGCTCCAGTGACTACAGCACAATATAATCTTATGCAGCAGCAGCGAATACTGTCTCAACAGCATGCCCAGCAGAATAGCCAGTCACCAAGACCGCACCATCAGTCACCGCATCTTGCCCAGCAATCGCCGCATCTCACTCAGCAGTCGCCACACCTTGCCCAACAATCACCTCATCTTCAGCATAGTTCGCCTCGCATAGCCCAGCATCCGGCCCTCCAACACCAGCACCAGATGCAACTTCAGATCCTTCAGCAGCAACAGCTTCAAGGTGGAGGCATGAACAATACAAACGTGGGCGGTGCGCGGGCCACGATGATCGGGAAGACGACTACAGGCGCTAGTCTTCGGCAAGGGCATCACGTCCGACAGCAGCAACTTCCACAGCAGCAAGGGCATCAGTTTCAAGATTTAGGCAATTTTGCTTTAAGTGGTAACGGAATTGCGATGGGTGGAGGAGGGATGCATCAACTTCCCCCGGGAATGGCTGGGCCGATGCCTCAGGGGATGGGCCAAAATATGATTGTCAACATGGCCAACATGAGGAATGGCGCTCAAGGGATGGGGATGGGTAGAGGAGCCAGCAGGCCGTAAACGGAGCTCTGGAACCTCTACGAGGTCAGGAGGAAAATGAGTTATGCTCGGTACTGTTTTCCTTTGGGTTGGCTGGGTTGGCTTCAACGGAGGGTCCTATCGAAGAGGGCTGGGGTTGGAGGAACATCTCATGAGGGAGCACTTGCTATACTAGTTTTCTTCGGGTTGGCTGTCTCATTCTCCGCTTGCTTGCTGCTGAACTCCCCGCCACTTTTTTCCCCTTGCTTCCTTCCTTTCTTTTTCTTCATCACTGGCTTGGTTTAACGTGCAGTTTTTAGTGTCATTTCCCTTTTGTCTTTCTGGCGCGGTACTATATTACGTTATTTTGATTCTCCCTTTGTTTCATTTTTGTCCCTTTTATATTGGGAGGCGTCTTTGTTAGGAAATCTCTGCGATTGTTTGTTCTGTTGATCCTTTTTCTTTACTGGCCTGGTTTAGTGCTGTTAGGGTATTTTCTATTTCTATTTTTGCCTCCCTTCCCTCCCCACTGTCCCCATTCTACTTGATGTTTTTTTGTTTTTTTTTCCCTCCGTTTCTTGGAAATAATTTGTTAGAGGTCTGGGAGGGAAGGGAAGGGAAGGGAGATGGTGTCCACAGGGTTTCCCAGCTAATGATTTGGAACAGTGACGTATATACGTAATGACAAAGTATATATACCGGCATGAGATTTTTTCTTTCTGGTCTTTCTGAGTACGCTGGCACTTGAGTATTAGGAAAGGTGCAACTAGCGATTTACTTTGTTCCTCAGCTTTCCGATGCGATTTCTTGCACAATTGGGTGCTCCTTACGGGGGTTTAGGAAAGGCTGGAGTGGGATGCTATGCTATACCTTACTGAAGAGGGAAGGGTGGAAGAAGGGAGGGCGTAGAAGAACTGTGTCTATAACTGTCATTATTGATATTACTACTGTTACCAAACTTTTGTGGTTTCCCAACTGTCCTGTTCCATTGTGCTCTCAATTGGTCGATCTGCTTTAGCACTCACTATGCTGGTATGTCACTGGTCCGAACAGACAGAGTGCCCCACGTCCGCCGGCCATCGGCGCGCAGCATAATTCTACTCGCAGGACCGACCGAGTGACTCACAAGTCACGCATCATCCGATGCCATAGCCATTAGTGGCCGGAGATTGTGCCTCAAGTTACCCAAGCCTGCGCTTGCCCGTATTCCATCGAATCACCTCAAGCCACCGGGGGTCTACCATCCGCCACGAAACCGGCATGCGCAACAATACCTTTAACATCATGTACTGGTACTGGTATTTTACCCTGGCTGTACCTCCGGCGTCGAGCAGGGCAATACCAGCGCTGTCCCGGGGATCGATGATCCGAGATGATCTGGCAATTAATCCGTGCGTCTTCCGAAAAAGCAAACAAAACACACAGCCCAATCCCTGCGAGTCTGGAAATATATTTATCCGACGATATCAGCCCCTCCGCACAGCCCCCCGCTGGGCTACGTGGTGACTTTTTCGAGTCACTGAGTCACAAATCTGACCTGGACAACGGGGCAGGGGGGCTCACGTGCGGACGTGTTAACATACGTGTTTGCGGGTAAATCGCAACCCACACACGCGCGCGCACTAAATTTGTTTTGGAGGAGAGTACGTGAGTCAGGAAGGGCATTTCGTAAGGTACCTTGCGTGCATGACGAATGTTGTGGGACACGTAAGGGAAGGAGAGATGATTTGCGCTAGGGGTTTTTCAGCCTTGGTGCATGTTAGGTTGACTTGGGAATTGGGGGAATTGGGGGGGGTATAAGAATGGGAGGGTTTCGCTGTGCTCTGGGGATTTGGAAAGAGCAGAGCAGAGCTGCATACAGTAATCTGGAAGAGATAGAGAGAAAGAAAGAAAAGAGAGAGATAAAATGCCGAGAACTAAAACCCAAGATGCGGCTTTCAAGATTGTGAGTTTTCTTCCCTTTTTTACACTTTTTTTATTTTTATTTTTAATCTTGCGCTTTTGCTAATTGTTTTGTGATAGAACGGTATTAGACCAAGGGTTTATTTGTCCCGTGGCGATACACTCTCTGCGTCTTCAGATACGGACGATGTGAGGTTTGCCATGAGTCGGGTTAAGAACCATTGTTTGTCCCCCTTCACTTCGATTGTTTGTTGGTTGCATGATGGTTAATTTTGGCTGTGGTCACGATAGATCATTGCGAATGCCCTGGCTGGACCAATTCCAGCGGTCCACGGGTCGCGCGCACGTGTCGCCATTTGAGAGCGCTCCTTGGTGACGAGTACGAGATTGAGCGATTGAGTGTTCATGGAGTGAAAATTGGTGGTAAGGTTTTGGTGGTTGGATCTAGACTGAGGAAGAGGTCTGCCCTCGCTGTCGAGGAGGAGGAGGAGGAAGAGGAAGAGGAAGAGGAAGAGGAAGAAGACGACTTTAAGCCCGAGAAGAAATCCCTCAAGCGTGATAGGAAAGGAAAGCAAGTTGCCAGCGAAGACGATGATGGTGAAGCCGAAGTCGCTCAAATTGATGACGAAGAGGGTGTCGGGGAAGAGGGACAGAAGGAGGAGGAAGAGAAGCCAGCTAAACGTCCCCGCCGGGCAGTGACTACCGCTGCTGGTAAGCAGGCCGCTGCAGAAAAGAAGGCAAAAGATGCTTCGTTCAAACCTCTACTCGCTGAGAAATGGGACTTGGAAAAGGGCCGTGATCCTACAGGATGGCACATGTCTGAGAAGCTGGATGGCGTGCGCGCATACTGGGATGGAGAGACCTTCCGCAGCAGAGAGGGGAATCCGTTCTATGCGCCGGCGTGGTTTACGAAGAGGATGCCGAAAGACGTATGTTCTTCCACTATATGGTGCCTTCCCATTACTGGTGGCCGTGTTCTAATGGGGGTGGGCACGATAGATAACACTTGACGGCGAACTTTTCACCACTCGCGGCGGCTTCCAGGATTGTGTTTCTATCGTGCGTGCGCATAATAAACCCGATGCCTGGAAATTCAGCGTCACATACCAAATCTTCGACATACCGAGCATGGGACACAAGCCCTTCGAAGAACGCATCGCACACCTCAAAGACCTCTTTGGGAGACTACGCATTCGCTGGGTACACATCCTCGAGCATACAATATGTAAAGGCCGACCGCACCTTTTTGATACTCTAGACAAAGTCGTATGTTTCCCCCTTCCACTGCCTTCTGCATGCCACCCCCATCTAACAACCCTCTCTCTTCCATAGACAGCCAGCAAGGGTGAAGGACTCATGCTCCGCGAGCCCGGATCACTATACATCAATAGTCGTTCCAAGACGCTCCTGAAGGTCAAGCGCTTCTTCGATGCTGACGCTATCGTACGTGGCCACGAGCGCGGCTCTGGCAAGAACTCAAACTGCACTGGCGCCCTCCGCGTCGAGATGCTCGACGACAATGGCGAGCCCACCGGTACGTTCTTCAAGATCGGCACTGGCCTCACGGATAAACAGCGGCAGAATCCGCCGAAGATTGGCAGCGTCGTAATTTACAGGTTCCAGGAGCTGTCGCGGGACGGGAACCCGAGGTTTCCGGCGTTTGTGGGGGAGAGGGCTGATTAGGGTTTTCGGGTGACTTTTTCTTTTTCGGATGTAGGGAGGGGGGGGGGTGTTTGGGAATGGGGATTTTGGGATGTCGGATTCGTAGTGAATGCTCGTGATTCTCTTTTCTTTTGGTTTCTTTGGAAGGATTGGATTATGGCTTTCCTTGGCTGGCAGGTTGGCGGACTGGATAGGGCTGGATTAGACTATGTTCACGATTCAATGAATTGATTATACCATCCATTAAGCGCTTCTTAGCCACTATGTGCGCAGAACCAACCTCCCCTCTCCTCTGTATTCAGCCCCCCTAACCTTCCATTAGCCCCCCCAACCCTCTTCGGCCCGGCCGGGATTGACAACGAACAGAGAAACCCCACTTGCACCCACTTGGCCACGAAGCTCACACAGAAACTCGAATAATCAGACTAGTGCTAAGTAGTCGAAAATCACCTACCCCGGAAAGGGCGGGGGGAAAACTTAACATAAGGCGAGCCACAATGCATACCGGTACGGTACTCAGCCCCTCTAAGAGAAATCAAAAAAAAATATCAAAAAAGAGAGAAGGTGCCGAACCCTACCTACCGGTAGAGGAGCCGACTCCGACGACCCAATTAGCACCCGGTCCGATTGTCCCAACATCTCTGGTAGCGGACAATGGGGATTTGAATTATCGAAGCTTCTTGCGCCATTCTTACTAAATTGCGAGCATTTTTTTTCTTTTTTTTAACACCTGGGACGGTGCGGTATATCGAACGCCTTGACCGCCAAATCCGCTGGCCTCCCTCCCAGCACGGCCCTTTCGCGCAATTGGAATACCGGTACCGGTACGGTGCTGCAGCATTAAATTACGCAACGCCCCCCCCCCTGCTAAAAAAAAACCCATCTGCGGTCCAAGATTCTGGAAAATGTCTCACTAGTAATCCTCCCTCGCCTCGTCCGGTAACATCCGTCGAGTGATATTCCATGATAAGCGTCGATATACTGCAATATAGCTGGTTGCATAGTCCCACCGATATAAGGTAGTAGGCGAGTACCGCGGTCTATCTATCCCTCTTTTCTTCCATTTCCCGTTACGCATACTGTTAGAAAATTAGGTGGAGGAGGAGGAGGAGGAGGAGGGGCCCGGTGCTATTTCTGTATCATATTTGCGGGAGTGGCTGCCCAAGCGGTTTAGGTATCGTAGGCAGGTGCTTCTTTGGGCGTTCGTGGACGGGACGAGCGGGATCTAACGAGCAGATCTGCCCCCCCGGGCCCCTCCTCACCTTCAGCCATGTACTCGTATATACTAATTTGTAATGTATCAGAACTAGCCGCTAAAGTTACTGCATTTCTGTGTGCCGTTACGGGGCTGGTTGACAGAATCGGATGAAGGGGTGAATGTCGCCGGGTAAGTTCCAGAGGCTGGGGGGGGGGGGGGGGAGTATTTAGTTATTTTTTTCGTTAAACCTTGTTTATATATGTGTTACTGTAATTTCAGGGGGGTATGGTGGAGGATAGATAGGCACAGCCAAAATGTGCTTTTCCGTGGCATTGTAATGACAGTTTTGTAGGGCGGGCGGGCC
>Ga0307509_10002966_pt1 | contig 26620 bp, 27 predicted proteins | sample 10_EM_MG_FD_202245 | JGI IMG/M metagenome (GOLD analysis project Ga0307509, IMG submission 202245) | Populus trichocarpa ectomycorrhiza microbial communities from riparian zone in the Pacific Northwest, United States - 10_EM | ecosystem: Host-associated > Plants > Roots > Unclassified | place... | reverse complement strand
ACGGAACAGCTATCTAAGGTTAACCAGCCAAATATATTCTTTTCTGCTCCGGTTAACAGGTTCCTAATCTCGTCCCTCTCATCAAATTGTATCCAAATTAAACCAAGTTTGGAAGCTCGAGTGATACCAAATGACGAATTTATTCCCTATGATACTTCTAATTGAATATTTAAAAGGGAAAGAAAATAAAACTAGCGGTAAGCCAGTGACCCTAACTCGGTGACAGCATCCAGAACCCCCAACCCCCCCCCCTTGCCGCCCCACAATCCATCATACCCTGCCCCGCACTTGGCTCAACCTCTTATTTAGGGGGCCGATCATGCGAAAAATCATAATGGCCGATACACCCGCCGACAATATCAAACGCCTTAACCAACTCATCTTTACTCAACCCCTCCATAACCTCCCAAGCCCTAACATTCCTACTATCCTTCTTCGGCCCTACCGCCACCTTCCCCACAGGCCCGTACTTCATCGCTTCCTCCTCCGCCGCCTCGAACGGCGAATCCCCACGAATAAAACTAATAAAGTGTTCTTGCATCGCCGCCTGCACCTTGCTCATCGCCTCGTGGGTCTCCTCCGGGAATGTGTAGTTTCCAAACAGCGACGGCATCTCCGCAGCATGATGGGCTCGCCGATTTTGTGGTCCCCACGGGTTGGGCTGGTCGAAGTTGTACTCGTATACTTGCTTGTTCTTGCTACGCCAGGCTGCGGCAATGCGGTGGTTTGGATAGGAAACTAGGAGGTCTGAGAGGAATTGGAGCGTGCCGTCGTGGACTCGTCTTGTTATGGCGGGCACTGGGGAAGAGGGGGTTGTGATCGTTGGGATTTGGTATGCCAAGAGGAGGGCTTCACCGGTTGCGCCCAGGGATCTAAAAGCAGCTATCAGGTCTTCCGGGGGCACCAGGGGGATGCGGGGGACGTAGACCGAGCCCTGGAAGTGTTAGAGTGACTATAGGGAACCGATAAAGGAGGGAAGAGGAGTAATACATCAAACTCAGCATCCCCAATCATCAACGCATCACACCACTCTGGCGCTGCAGCACCCACCTCTCCCCACCCCTTCGTGAAGAACCCTTCATCATCGGTATATGGCGCAAAGTCAAACCCATCCTTCTCAATAGCCGCGACAACATCCTGTGCCGGTGCCGCCTTAAGTACCTCCTCCCAGCCCTCCTTCTCAACATCGGCGCCCAAGTTCTTCGCAACCTTCTTCGAGAGATCTATTCCCCAGGATTGCGGCTGGGGGTTAGAGCCGCCCAAGGTTCCGCTCTGCATAATCGCACGATTGAACAGCCCCTTGGCATCTGACTCCGGTACCGCGTTAAGGTGTGCCTCCGTAGAGAAAGAACCGGCGCTGTTACCACCTATAGTAACCATTTTCGGGTCGCCGCGGAAGCCATGGATGTGCTTATGCATCCACTTTAGCGCTACGCGCTGATCCAAGAGACCGTTATTCGCGCCGAAGCCACCCGGGAGAACCCCATAACCGAACGTGTTGAGGCGGTAATTTATCCCCACTGCGACAATGGGTTTTCCAATATTTATGGACTTCTTGACGAAGTTCGCCATGTCTAAGAGCGGGACACTACTCGAGATCCATTTATTCGCACCGCCGTGGATGTTGACAAATACAGGGAGTACCTCTTCTGAGTCTGAGGAGTTTAGGATTGAGCTGGGGGCGGTAATGACGAGATTTAGGCATTCAAATTCATCTTGTGTTAGACCCGCGGCCGCACGCTTCCGTTGGTTCTCTGGGATGCGGAAGAAGAGGCCTTCGTCGTCGAAGATTGATTGTGGACACATAGGGCTTTAAGGGGGTATCGTTAGCGTTGATCTACTTTAAAGAGATGGGAGAAGGGGTACCCATGATTGGTGCAATCTATCTCGGCAGGATACGACTCCACCATAGTGGATTTCGCATATCTTTCGGCGAACTCCCCAAACTTGATGCCACGGAATTGCACCACATGCCCATCATGTAGGGGTACCCCGCGAAGGCGGCTCCTAAGAGATGGGTGTTCGAGAACAGGGGATATCGTCATTTTCTGCTACAATCTTGGTTGATTTTCCAGTACGGGGACGATCGTATGAGGGATAGGGAAATCCTTACTGTCTTCAAGGTACTTATATTCATTCCTCTCTGCAATTCCTAGCCTAATAAGCCGATCTAATAGGTCAGCTAAAGCAGAAGAATACCCCTCGGCGTTTAGACCTCAACCCTAACATTTAGCACATCTCCCTAGTATTTCATCCTCTTCACCTTGGCCGAGACGACACCCAGAATATCTTCACGAACGAGTGGAAGGATCCTCCCTACACTAGCCCAATCTCCGGTAATCATACCCGAGTCCCAACTCATCCCACGCCCTCTAACGCCTAGGACTCAGGCGATTCCATAATAGAATCACAAACAGTCACTCGCCAGAATTACCTGGCCCACCTGAATATGAAACTCCCCAGTAGCCCATAGCCTTGAGCCTTGGCTGCAGAGTGGTCAGTGTGGGATCGATTTTTAATTCATAAGTCTCGAAATCCTATCAAAAAGAGCCGGTGGCCCTTGGTCATAAGATCCCATATATTGTCCAGAGTAACTAACAAGCTACCGATCATAATAACGGTAGCATTAGCATCCGAACTTGCAAGAATGATAGCAAGGGGATTCCTGTGCGGGGGGTTTTCTGCAGGGTATCGCGCAGGTGACGCAGTGGTAGGGTTTCGTACAGAAACATGATTCGAAGGAGGAGTAGTATAATTCTTTTTGTTAGCAAAATGTCATTGTCGCACCAGACGCCTCGCGGCGCGGCGTGCTGACGAAGGCTTGAGTGGCTTTGTAATACGCCCCTTGCGCAAGGGCTTAGCCGGAGTCCAAGTGCCCCTGCGGTTAGCTAGTCGAATTGCGATCCGAGCAGGGGTTTTTTTGAGCCGCAGGAACCACCCGAGTATCACGGAGCATCCACTCCCTCTCGCAGAAACAAGATCAAAGCCTCATAGTCTCTATCTCTATCGCCCTTCTTTCTTCTGGAAAATTGAGTGAATTGAAGATGTCCCTTCGCGCCCACCTCTAGCTTCCCTTACCTCCTCATAGTCACATCCCATCCACAAGCATGAGGTTAGCACATATCCCTCCGCCCCCTACTCTGCCAAGCCACTCGGCCAGCCAGCCGAACAGCCCCCACCCGCATCCCGGCGTCAGCAACATCTCCGACCATTCTCTTCTTCTAATTCCGACCCCGATTCCGATCTGACCTAGCGCTTAAAACCAGATACCCGAGTCTTACTGCGTATTTGCGGGACTGAGCGCAAATCAAGCAATCGCCGAAAGGCTAGTGTCTAAAGTCGCGGAGTTAAGTTAGGCTCATGAGGGTACTCGAGATTTTAGTTAAGTCGGCGGTTGCGAGGCTGGGAAAGGTGGGTGGGGCGTGCGACGGGCGAGTGAAGGGGGATGCCGGACAAACTGCCCGCCCATAGGCATGATGGCTTGTGGTTCGATCGGTTTTTATTCGGAGGGGGTTGGAAGAGTTGCTAAGCGGGATCAAGTAGGTTGGTGGTTTACATCCTGCGAATGCCCGGATTGGCAAGCGTTTCCGATGAGAGCCCAAAAAGAAACCAGATGGTTATTGGCCTGCCCGACCGGAGGTAGTTACAGTCCAATACCGTGGCGGTACAGTATTTAACCGTATGGTTCGGGCAGGCACGGGCTCAGCCCGGTGGAATATAACCCTAACTCCAATCATAATTCACTGATTGAGGCCTGGCCCCGCATTAATTTCCCAGCTCTCCGGAATAGCAACCGGGAGGTACTGTGCTCGATTAAAGCACTTTCCACCATGGAAACCATCCGCATCACACGGATTAAACCAAAAAGGCCTCACAGATGAAAGACCTCTCTTGAGAAAAGCTATCACTTCGTGTTGAAATGTCTAAAACTAAAGATAGTATTGTACATACAATAACCGATCTCCCCCCCAAGAGACTCATTCAATCTAATGTGTAACCCGCTGGTTATACCACCCCGGATGAATATGAAAGATACCATTTATAAGACGATGCAGTCTATCTATAGCCGAGGACTTCTCCACAATCTTCTTCTCATCGAGTTCCTCATCCAATTTAATTCCAAGATCCCCATCCCCATTATCATTATCAGCCGTAGCAGGCTTCAGAACTCCATCTACCCCCTCGGCCACATCCTCAACATCCTTGGTCCCCGCCTTAGCACCCTTCCTCCCATCTTCAACAATGCCCTCTATCTTCTCCTCCGCGTTACCTCCAATTCCCTCCTCGGTCTGAGGCAAACCCCAGATCTTCCGAAGCCGCTTGATCGATCTCTCCCTCGCCTCTTCACGGAGCTTAGTGGTGTTTGGAGCCCATTTCTTAGTCTCCTCCTCGGCCGCCTTCCTCACCTCTGCGCTCCATGGGGCAGAAAGATCTATAGGCTTTCTAGTCCCCGGGAACTTATCGCTAAGGAACTCTTCCACAAACAGAGCGAAGCCTTCTATGAACGTATCGTGGTCTCCACCACCCCACTGTTCAATAAAGACACCGTCTTTGTAGAGGTTGAAAGTTGGGAAACCATTAATCTTTAGGTTCGGATCTGCACAGAGTTCGCCATCTGCCCCCGAGCATTCGTACGAGGCGAAGGTGAAGTTGTAAAATTCGGTGAAGGGCACCGTCACTGGGGAGGGGCGGGCGAGACTAACGTTCGAACGGGTGTAGGTTAACGCCGTGTCGTACCACCCCGGTGCTGCATCTTTCGAATAGTGACACCAGGCCATGTAATGCTTGACGAACCTATGGGGTGGGTTAATAATTTTTCCCTAGGGCTTCGGCAAAGAATTTGGGTTCATACCAATAACCTGACTTGATTGTCTCATAGAAATCCCATTCGGGGATTTCTATCGGCCCATCGGGGTCTGGGCCAGTTCTCTTTGGCACTGCCGCTGTTGAAGTACTGGTGGCATCTAGTGCGCCAGTAGACAATGAAGGTATTGTGGAACGAACGTGGGCGTCATATCGTGCAGGCCCTGCCAAGGCAAGCGGAAATAGCGCCAGCGCAGTTAAAAGAGCGTTTTCAAAATGCATAGCCAGTGGATGCGTTCACCAGGGGCGAAAGAGGGCTCGCCAGCGAGGGGGGGTAAATAGTTATGTATGAATCTATGTGCCGGCAAACAATACGCGTGATGGGCGAGGCGGTGTGCTGGTATTGGACATTTTGTGTGGACTAACCCCGGTAAAGCACTTTTGACCGCTCTCGGTAGCATTTTCAAGCGTAGATATTTGACCAAGCTATATCTCCGGAAGAACCCCCATCTCGCCAGTAGGGGAACCGGAAAGCTTTCCGCCGGCGGTGAGGCTTCACCGGGTAAAATGGGGATCAACACAGAATGGGCTAGGATTGCAAGGACGATTGAGCCGGTCAGCACAGGCAATAAGTGTAGAAGTGTACTGTACTTTATAGGGGTTTCAATAATATTAGTCTCGCCCATCGCGAAAGGCGGCCCTTTCTAACGTCAAACAGAGAATGATACGTCGTGAATGTCGTCTACGGCCCCGATTATTTTTCGGGCAGTCCGAAGCAGTAAGATTCGCAGCTAGGCACGCTAAGCCTATTCTGGAGAGGCTTGAGTGGAGAGAATATTGAAGCTTGCCTGCCCCAAGCGCTGAACCACTCGGGCACCCAAAATATTGAAAATCCTATTCCCCTACCAAATGAACTCCGGTAGAGGGAAGCACCGGAAAACATACCGTTGTCTCCGTATACGGTTGACAGAAATACCGTGCTATCGGATGCTCTCTCACTTCCGGCGTTCTTTGGGCGAATAGGAACTTCCGAAGGGAGGCAAATTTGCTTCACTTATCAATATTCCACAGTCAGGGTCAAGTAAGATAAAAATCAAGGAAAAAAAATAACGATGAAAGTTGATGAAAGGGGAGGGTGCGGATGGTTGCGGATGGATGATGTCCTCTCCTTCGCTTTTCCTCCTCAAATACCCCTTTTTCTATGGAGCTAAGCTAACAAAGTAACGGTATCAAACATTCACGATGTTTTCTGCGTCCCAGCGTACCCCCCCATGGTCATCCACGTGACTGACAGTGCGGTACTATTTCCCGATCCCCTCGTCCCTACCCGATAGAGCTCAATGCTTCCCAATGCGGCCTCAGCGCGCCTAGCAAAAGAATTTCATTATGAACTTCCAACAGCCCAAGGGATATCATACTAAAAAATTACTCATGAAGCCCCAAGCCCAACTACTGCGGAAGCCATAATGACATCTCCGTGTTTGTTTTTTTCCTCTACCAATAACTTCTTTTCCGCCCACGTTGTCACTAATACCAGTACAGTACTTATTCTAACCTGTCGCATGCGCCCTTGCGAAGTTTCCAACAACCCCAGTAAGATGATTGGGCTTGACCCAATGCCGTGGCCCCCCCTTGGGGATCATATCACCTTCTGAAATCGATTGACAGCCTTTTAAAAGATCCTAGCAGTGCTACAAGTGCGCTCCATCCTAACTAAGACACGAGCTCCACATCTCCCCAGTTGGACTTTAGCAGCATAGCAGAACCAACACAGGATTCTAACAAGGACTGACCCCGCATCAGGCGGGTTCGCAATGTCCAAACACATTCCGAGTCGCTTGCGAACCAGGGCGGGAGGCTCGCTTCCCGGCTCATAAAAAACTCTGATTACCAAGGGAGTGGCTGCACCATTGAATATCGAGAAACACAACGTTTGGAAACGAACCTGGCCGCTGGTTTGGCATACATGATACCGAGAGCGGTGAGGGACGAGAGTTGGAACTTAGATCCCAACTCAAAAATACAAGACACAATTAAACAGGACATACCACGTGAGGACCACACCTGAGCACAGTAAATTGGGCGCTACCCCTATGCACGCTGTGTGTTAAAACAACTCACTATCATCAAATTAAATTCCCTCCAGCAGGAACTCCTTTCCCCTCTTGGAGCCCCTCGCCCATTACGACGGGCAAACCCTTCAAGGTGTCAAAAGAGAGGCAGAAATTACCAAGAACCAAGCAATCACTCACAACGAGATTTGTGCCCGGGGGCCGACGGCTGCGGCGGACCAAATAGTGGGGTAGTCCATCGGGCCCGGAAAGTCCTTGATCATTCAGCGGGGTGTGGGCTGAAGTGTCGGATCGGAGCAAAGGATCGAGGAAACAATCAGGATTGAGAAAACAACTGTCGTCGTGTTTGGGAGGGGTTGGAGACAAATTCGAACCTGCGGTGTAATGTTGGGCAAACGCGCAGCTGCACCACACCGCAGGCGTCGTACTTGGTCTATAGTGGCGTACATAGATGATCCACTCCCGTCTAATACAAAAGCTAAGTGTCAACTATCTAGCTCCACTTCAATATAGCGCTTGCGGCTCCTTGCGGGCGAATAAAAAAGGGGTGTTGTGATAGGCCATGACCCCACTTTCCAAGCGTTTGTTGTAAATACGAACCGGTTTTGCACGATAAAGTGCAGTGACAGATGTTTTAGTGGGCTAGTACAGCAATTAATGCGCACGCAATTGATATCTAACATCACACCAGAGCCAGTGGTCCACTTCAGTTGAACTCTTGGAGACGGGCAGTATATGTAGCAGAGATATAGCTTCTTAAACTCTATAATATATACTAAGCCCAGCCTCCAAGAATTTTCCTTCCACAAAGGGTGGTAAGATTTGTATTATGCTCCTCCCTTACTGTTCCAGAAAGTTTTTAGGTGTAATAGAAGGACAATATCACTGCTCTCCGGTCAAGAAATCCGAGAAAACTAAGGGAAATCTTGTCCCTGTTCTCAATTTCTAGCAATTTTCTAGCATATTTTCACCCATTATGATGCAACGATATGATACGATGGTGGTTTGACCAAAATTTCTGACCTACTCCCTCATTAATATAGTTTCTCGTATGCAGTCATGAAATATGGTTCGGCCTATCGATCCTAGAGGTAATCCAGCGGAAGTCTCATCTCCCGGTTCCCCGGGATCAAGTAGAGATTCCCGCTCAGCTACCCGACTGCCCATTGCTACCTTTCCAGGCGTTTAAACCCATAATCTTGCCAGCCCGTCCGTCCAAATAGGCGTGAAAAAAAACCCTCAAATGCCCCAAATCTCGTGAAAAAAAACTTTTCAAAGAATTATTGGCCAGGCGGCTGTAAATATTTACGGCTTTTCCTATTTATCGCTAATTTTCACTCTAAGATCCCAGTCTCTCTGAACTAAAAGTGTATGAAATCCGGGAACAGACCGAGGGATATTTTCCCGGTATTAGAAGGAGTCTTACCAATGCAACTAATATCTAGCACCCGAGCTCGCCGCCAATCACCACCAAAAGAATTGCCCAATAAGTCAAAATTCCACGGTATGATATAACATCCGCGCTCTCAATCATGGATTCACCGCTCACGATCGATCTTTAATACCATACTATGTACCAATGGCCATCCAGCAACCCCCATGAGACATCTCGTGGGCGGAAGATACCGGCAAACCTCTCGCGTGTTGAGTTAGGGCTTCATCCACACCAAGATCCAACGCATATATATATTTCCCAGGAGACCAGCTCCTCCCTATCCTACGTTTCCATCACCAAGTTTTTTCCTCCTCAGTAGACTCCTGATAGTCTACTGAGGAGGACGATCCATTCCCGTCGAGTTTCTCCCTCCCCACATTACATTTACCAATTGCCACGATCTCAACAATATCCATCTCTCGAGTCCATGGCTACCAGGCAACTGATAACCGGGTTCGAGAGCCCTCGGGGGAAAAAAGCAATCTCTTTTCTCCAAAGTGTGGATAGCGGTGAGGGAAGGTGGCGACCGTTTGTAAGATCCGGGAGAGAGTAGTGGAGTCCCACTCGATTTCCTTATTACTGACCCCAATATTGCCTCTATTAGATTTCGCCGTCGACCCCTCCGCACCCCCTACCTCCAGGGGTTGACGAGTTGCTTGTTTATGCTGTGAAAAAGGTGAGACCCCCATATATTCGGTAGTCCACCGAGGCAATTATGCTTACTTGTCTATAACTTCGCAGGTCCTTTCATCTGTATTGATGCATTGGATGGCTCGGAGAATCTTGTCGGGTTGCTGCGCTGACCGGGGACACATATCCATTCCGAAAAGTCAGTATCTCCCTCTTTCTCTTCCTCTTCATTCTCAACTAACTTTCCGAAAGACTTCTGCCACTGCGCCGGCGCACCAGTGTGATTCCAGGACGGGAGAGCGGAGTTGATGAATTATGGGATCTGTGTGGGCCGCTAGACAAGGCAAGAATAAGCCTAGGCGTCCATGAACTATGTCATGCCCTAGCATGGGAGAGCGTACATGCTACCTAGGACTAGTCACATCGACACTCCGGCTAATACCTTAAACAGCCTCCGCCTTCATTGACCCACCTGAACTTTGATCTCCCTTTAAAAAAGGCTTTACGGAAAAAACGATCTTAAACCACCTAAGAAACTCCTTCCGCAATTAAACCAAATGGTTCCACGGGAGCCACGCAAGCATAGTAACACCATCAACGTATAGAAAGGTTTGATTCACCCCACCCGAATAACCTGATGCTAGCTGACTGAGAGGCAGTGAGAACAACGTTCGGTAAACCCGAAAGGATTTGCCTCGGGGGATCCCTATGGTCGAACACCACTCTCATTGGCCATATGGGCCGCCTGGGAGTTGTTTTTTCCAGGTTCAATCTTTCACTCATGGCTTAACCCATTCCATATTCATATGATGCCCCTCTCTGACTACTCCTTTTCAAGACGTGATTTGGTACTCATACCAAGTTATGTCTTGAGAGGCCTGGGCCCCGGATGGCGCCCTTGGGTTTCAATAAGAATTTGGGCTTGGAGTCTGAACTCCAGAACCGAATTCCAAGGGTTTTCAAGTTTGGAAACTACACTTCTGCCCCACTAAACACATTTGTACTTAAATAAATTCTACACTTGCATCCATCTTTTTTCGCTGTTTCATTGTTTGTTTTGTGGAGAAGAATGGGGAAAGACGGACAACCGCCTATAAACCCCCTTATGATACTTAAACTAATTTATCAGGTTCAAAAAGATACAAAGCAGAGAATCTTGGGCCAGGCCATGGGAGACGGTCTGGTCTTAGGTATAGCAATAACACATCTACATTCAGACAAACCCAAGCGCCCACTTCAATCCGAGCAGACCATAATTTCTACAGGCACATTCTGCCGGCACACCGCCCCTAAGATAACAACGAAAACGTATATCACACGCCTCCCTGTATTCCCTTCTCTCATTACAAGGCCTCCCACAATTCGATCCACCGTTCCCAGTAAATTCATTCTGTCATACTACCAATGGTGAAAGCACCCTACTGACAGCCCCACACTCAGCCAACAAATCACAAGACTTCCACCTATATTCTATCCTATCATACGTTTTTCCAAGCCAGATACCCTAAAACCTCAGTTATAACGAACCCACCCGGAACGGTCGTATGGGGAAACCAGACCCTCCGATTGATGAAGAGCTTGCGAACAGGGCCAGATAACGTAAGTAAGCGCCTTTGGACGTTCTCCTGAGTCATTCGCTGCTCTAGAAACCGCTGTACGACCTGCCCAGGCGGGTTCGTTATAACTGAGATTTTACGATACTCTTGCCAAGGCTAATTTCCTAGTGCGCCTGGGGTAGTTCAGTCGAAGGAAGGTGCTATCTACTTACAGGCTATACCGGCCACTCAGAGAGCAGTATGAGTAGTACCCTGGAAGGTGCACCAAATTGGTTTTCAATCTTCAAAAAAAGGGGGGGGGGAAAGTTAGCCTACCTTATAGTGACACTCACCAAACCTTGATTAGAAAAGCTGAATGCCTCAAGTATTCTCACCACCTAAGTACTTTTTTATTTTTTTGCCTCTATCTTTCCCCTGGTGCCTTGGTACTACAGTAGTCTGGATCTATGAACCCGGCGTATTGCCGTGCTGAATAAAGGTAGTATTATACCCGAGTAACATCTAATAGCATTCTACACGTATAGCGCTTAGATACGCTACCTGCTCAATTCGATGAATTGTACTAACTATACGCTCCTAGGATGTTTTAGTGATATAGTTTCTATTGTTGAAAAAATGTACAAAGGCCGAGCTATATGCCGGAAACGTATGAGAGTAAGAGATGCTTAAGAACTTCATTCTATCTCAGAGTGCCGGAAAGGCCCATCATTTATGCAGCGAAACGGCAACATATATCGGCAGTGGAGAAGAAGCCACAGGAAACAATACCGAAGACAACAGAAAGCAAACGAGAACAAAAGCACACACCCGGCCGACTAATTAGGGAGTGATATGCAGGAAAAGTCAAATAGGGTAGATCGAGCTCGGAGTGTAGGAAACCGACACTAAGGAAAGAATGACCTGCTTTTTCGTACTCTAAGACGTAGAAAGTACATATCCTAAAGCCCAATTTCAACATCGATAAAGTGATGAAGTTCGAGTGATATTTAATGATGTTTGCTTGAGCATGCCATAGACATGCATGTACTTGTTCGTACAGCTACTCGGCATAACTCATTATGAAATGCGCCCTACCACACAAACCCCGATTACAAAATACCGCTCTCCTCTGGCTACAGTGAAAGAGGAACTTTTATCCATCAATGCTTTTACCAAGTGGCTATATGTGCACCGTACAGGCACAATACGACACCATCAATCTAGGATTACTCTTCTCAAACCCGAAGAGATGTCCTAAGACCACACAAGCCCTACAGCAGGAACCTAACATCCGATGCGAAATATGGGACAGCAGAAATTTTTTTATCACATCTAGGTAACAGCGACGTTAAAGTTTCTGTCTATGTTGCTTGTTGGAACCTGTAGTCACGGGCGTGCTCTCTTGTTTGTTGGAAATAGCAGTTGATGGCCGCACTTGGTGCGGGATGTGCCCGCTCTCTGTGACCGCAGGGGCATACGTACGCACTAGTCAAAGGACGCGCAAGCCCTCAATATGTTTTCAACCCACTTGTTTTTCCTTCCTTCACACCTTCTCCTCGCCACACACCTTCCTTCCTGTACACAACTTTCCTCAAGTCCTTCCTTCCACTAAGTTGTCATCAATCAATCATGATTCTCATCTCCACCTAAGCGGTTTCAGTCCACTGCGTAAAATCCTCACCGTAAATCATTACCTCCGCAACCAAGATTTTCAACATTGTTCGTTGCTGTGGTTACGAGTGATACCTCGTGACCACTTGCGTCACCCCTTGTCCCCTCTCAGAATCTTCGCCCCTCTTCTACCTTCCTTCTCTGTCTCTTCTCTTCATTCTTTTTCTCTCCTAATCCTCTTCTTGTTCAATAAGCAATACAAGCCGTTCGCTTTCTCCGGTGACCACTCTCCTTTTGAACTTGTGGAACTACTCGCTTCCACTCCTTCACACCCGATAGCTCTCAACATTGCTGGCAGTTAAAGTGTGCTAACTCCATATTTTTGGACCCTCAACCCTTTTGGTTTGTGTGTAGGAGTGTCCGGAGAGGCTAACGTTGGGGTGAATGAGGAATTGATAGCCCTAGGCGCAACGGAGTTTAAAGGAACCAAACGCCTTGGGCCAGTGTTCCCAACCGTCCAGTCCGTCCGTCTTCGGGGGAGGACGGGACGGACTACGGCTCATAGTCCGTCTTTTTGGGGGTGCTAGGACAGACTACGCCCTGGGAGGTGAGGACCGGACTGACTATAGGGGACTATAGTCCCGGCGCTTGGACCTCCAGTACTAGCCAAAGCCAATCATACACCTCCAAACGAATTCTTTTCACATCATGAGACATCACTCTTGCAGTCCCCTGCCGTAGTCCCCCACCGTCCCTGGCCGTCCTCACCCTTTCCCGGCCGTCCCCAATAGTCCCCCACCGTCCCCCACCGTCTCTGGCCATCCCCTGCCGTCCCCTGCAGTCCCCCGCCGTCCACCCCCCTGCCCTGAACTAAAATGTCTCACCCTGTAGGGGCCGCCGTCCTGCCCAAAGACGGCCGTCCTGCACTTAGGACGCCCCGGACGGTTGGGAACACTGCCTTGGGCAAGGCGACACGGCGTACTCACCAGAATCCCGAGATTACCGCGATTAGCCTACCTTAGCCATCGAGTGTGGTTTCTCCCAGACTATCGGGAGCCTTAGGTCCTGAGGTAAGAACCCAACGAGCCCCGTCTTAAAGTCCGATACCATCTTCACTTTAGCCTTGTCCGCTTCAACAGGCCTTAGCCCACCGAGACCTCCAATCCTCCGGTGCTCGGCCACCGGCGAGTTCGTGTTAGCTAACTAAGAGGCAGTGAGAACAACGTTCGGTAAACCCGAAAGGATTTGCCCCGGGGGGGCCCTATGGTCGAACACCACTCTCATTGGCCATATGGGTCGTCTGAGAGTGGTTCAATCTTTCACTCATGGCTGCCCGTTGGTGGTTAGACAGTTCCGGCGGGAAGGTGCACATGGTCCTTCTCATAAAGAACACCGTTACCAGAACCGTCAAGAAATTGGTCATCGAAAAGTGGGAGATTTCCGAAACTGAAAACCCCCAGGTCACCCGCGATCACGACGGACCAGCATGGAAACGCGCAATGCGCGTCAGGAAAGTCGAGATCAAGCAGTGTTGCAAAGAAGGCATTTGATGATCGAACCCGGGGGGTTAGAAGGGGGGGGGGTTGAATCGGGGCTTCTGAAAATGGGGATTGAAGGGGGGGGTTCTTTAATGTCTTAGTAAGCAAAAATAGCAGGAACTCTGATGGGAATTTTTACCTTCAACCCAGATGTGTGAGTGTTTATTGCTCAGAAGCCAGGAAAGTAGAGTGCCAGTGCCAGTTTATTTGCTTTCTCTGCTACATTTTGCCCTCTTTTCCTATCATTTCATTTATTTCTTTGCTTCCAACTGCCTTCGAATATCATGGTTTACCGATTTGTTAGAAGGAGGTCTATCTTATAACCCCCCGATTCCAAAAAGCGCGTTCCTAGCCTTCGATCATTTTTTGATCGAACCCCCCCCCCTTCATTGCAACATTGAGATCAAGGGCGGTAAGGTGGTTGGGGCTCGCTTTACTCGGACATTAGCCCTTAATGTGCAAAGGCTCTAGAAAAGAAAGGAGAAATCAGAGTGCTACTAAGAGGTCCGTATTGTGCTGGACCCGTGATATAGTACCGGTGCTCGTATTATACTATACGCACGACACTTTTGTTGTGATAACAACACCGTTGCGTTGAACTGGGGATGCCCGGGGGCACCGACGCTGGCAACAAGCTTTCTCTATCCCTGCCGTAAGTTACTCCCGAAACCTTGGGGTACAGTACCAGTAGAAGCAATGCGAGGTCACGCCATCGACTGGCTTTTGGATGAAACAGCTAAACACTCTGGAATACCCCGCTTAAGCAGCGCCCTAACAGAGCAGCAAGAGCCTCTCATATAACTGTTTTCGGGTATGCCTCCCGGGAGATTATAGGCCTTTATCCTACCAGTAATCTGTTCTACTGCATTGTGGAAAGAGGGGGGGCACTTGTCCCACTCACGGGGCTACATCACGCATCATATGTACCTTGAGCGTATACGATTTCTTGTTCCTCTTAAATATGGTTTCTTTCTCCTCTCGAATGATTCTCCCCTCCCAGCTCTCTATGTCTTTCATACTCGTTACTGATTGAAACCTAATGTGCCTTCTTTCATTGTTCCTTTTATTCCTCTCGGGTCATTTCTTTGATAATCTTGGTTTTTCCTTTTGTGGAGGTATCGCGGTGGTAATGGCTGAACTCAACCACTGTACTATATAGCTGGGCTGTTTTTCTTATTATTCGAGATAAGTGTTGTTGCAATAAGAGATCTCAACTACTTCTAACTTTATTACCACTTCTCCGTCGAAAGTACCGATCGCATATTGTAACATACCTCGAGTTACAACTGAAGCTGCGCCCTATCGAGTGAGGTCCTATGATCCCCACAAACTCTGGGCTCTTGCATCCCCGGTGAAATCAGATAGAAGCTCATTTGATAATTTCTTTCCATCACGCAATACTTTAAGGCTATCCCTCCCCCATATATACTCCTTTTGACAATTCATGCCCGCAGGATGCGCCCCTTGCCCCCCCCCCACTCCCCACTTTCCACTTTCTTCTTCATTTTCACTCCTTTCTTATTATTTCCCGAGCTATGGCAGGATAGGCAGATGCCCCCCACAACGCGCGATAGCAGAATACATGCTAGAATTAAAAAAAAAAGTGAATAAAAAATCACAGATTCTCACTAACGTATGATAGACGCCCGAGTGAAAACCCAGCCTCATAGTATCTACTGTACAAAAGGTGTATTGTTCACCACCGCTCATGGTACTATCATACAAGCAATACAACAGCAGTACTTATGTAGCAGAAATAGGGCCATTCCAGCCCTAATTGGAGTTGATGATGCAAACCTCCTTCGCCCCCACCGTTTGAAGGCTATCCCCAACTATCGACAGTCAAGGGCAGAATTTGGAGCAACCCACACTTTTCGTGTTAGTCGGCATAGTAAGTAAGTTCGATTGCATTTGGGCTACCGGGAGTAAGCACCCCGGAGAAAATTGGTGAAAATCTAGAGGACGGGGTAGTTGCTACTCGAGTACCAGATAGAGAATAGCCAATCGCTCACGTAAACCCACATCGAGGACATTGCAAGACTGCAACTCCAACGTAGCTTTCACAAGCTGAAAAGCTGAAAGGTTCCCGGCGCGGCGCGTAGGATGTATTGAGCAGGGTGTTTGATCTTCCTGTGGTAGGGTTGTAGATGCGGATAGTTGAAATCAGGGTCCGGGGAGCGCGGTGGGCAGTTTTGAACACCAACTCAGTACTTCCACTACTGATATATACTTAGGTGTCTGTTTAAGAGAACTAAGAAGTTGCGGTGGCATGCGATTACTAGCTTTGATCTGGCGATAAAGTTGTCTAGAATGGAATGTAATCTAATCGGAGATAATATTAACCGTATTAGAGTAGGACTCCCCGAAGTTACAGTCAGCTAACTGCTCTAAGGTTTCACCCGCCCTCTCCCAAGAAAATCAGAAGCCTAGACGGGATCCCCACAACTAAGGACCGTTACCCCCCCGTATAGCCCAGCCTGCAAACATCTATAGGAACAAGCACATCGAACAGGGGCGGCAGACCACATTCCGCCAGCGCACATCATTCCGCGAAAAATCACATCGCAAATCACGTTTACTCAACGCCTCTCCGCAACAAAGAAGGATCTGTATTTATTTAAAGATACCCGCAACCGAAAAAAGGACTAAAAAGGAAGGAAGAAAAAAACACCCCATTTTAGTTTTTTCCTTTTAACGCTTCTTCGCAGCAGCCTCCTTAAGAACCTGTACCCCAATCCTGGTCAGCGCGCTCGCAAGTCGAGAGGGGAGAGGGAGAATAATGACCTTCTTCACGATCTTCTGCTCCTCAATCAGAAAGGCACGGACGACACGATCCTTAACACAGTTTGCGCAGCGTGATCCACCATACGCACGCTGGACGGTCTTGGTAGGCTTGGAGACCTGGGAGTATTCGCGGGGACGAAGAGCGGGGACCTGTGGGACGTCTGTCAGTTATTGTCTTTTCGTCGAAATTCTAACCCGAATATTCTGCAAACGTGTGGCTGCGGTGTTTGCGGTACTCGGTTACTTGGTTGGCTGGTTGTAGAAAAAATGCTAGCATCACCCCTCCATCCCGAATGCCTAATCCCCGGATCCATCCGCATCCCACCTCAGAAATTCCCAATCGACCGAGTAACGACCATCCCGCAAGAGCCACCGCCAACCACCCGAAAACACAGACACAGAGATAAATCGGGGTAAGCTCACGCCAGGAAGTTTAATTCCACAGTCACCACATTTGGGTGGGCTCCCTCTCTTCTTAATGTGAAGGTAGCGAAGCTTGCCGCCGGGAGTCTTAATAACGCGGACCCTGTTGCTACGGGTATTGTACCTAGATCGCCCTCCCACAATCAGTCGCCGAATCTAAATCCTGCCGGGTCCGTTCGCGAGTCCACGGCGGGAGTAAGAAACTCACGGATTCCTCCGCCTCTAAACCCTAGTTAGCAGTTCGCTCAGGAAAAAGCCACCTAGAGGGAAAAAATAACGTACATAGGTCAATCTGGTAGAAACCATTGCGTCTGGTTATCGTCGTGGCGGATTTGTTGTTGGGTGGTTTGTCAATCGTCTCGGTTGGTTGTATGCTGGCGTGGTTTTTGGGATAAAATTTGTTAGGGTTGTGTGGTCCCTAGGTGCTGAGTGTGCGGATCTAGCAGTCCTAGGGTTTACCCGTGTGTGGCTGATATAGATGAGGCTGGTCACAGCACAGCCACTGGGGTAAGGAGAGGCCGAGGTTACACACATTCGGATCACCAGATCACCACGATAACAACACTGGTTGGTTAGACCAGCAGGTTTCCGCGTCTAAGATGATGCGACGAGTTACCGATACTACAGATACTACACATACAAGTAGCTGGATTATTAGCAATTTCTTCGAAGAGCAGTGCTTGTCCGGAGAGCTCGCAGTCATTACCAATAAGTTCGACGTTGAGCCTTTTTGGTGGTAATGTCCCAACACCAGCTCAGCAAGCAATCCTCAACCCCACACGCACCGGCGGTACATACTGTACCGGTACCCGTGCTATCAATGCACCCTGGAATCGAGGCATGATACATACAACAGAATTGGTGCATCAGACTCCAATATAAACAAGCTTCAATTTACCCTCCAACCCATCCCCTATCCTCAAAACTCGACCGCCCATCCCCCCCCCACAGCCCAAATCCAATCTCGCGCAAGCTCCCGTCCCACAGCCCCATACGCACCGCAGATCTCCCCCAAAACGCCCCTGATCTACACCCCAAAAAAGCCAAAGGTAAAAAGGTAAAGAAACCATCTTGCAAGTAAAGCCCCCTTCCCTTTCCACCATGTCATCCCTAAAATTCTTACGCGGATCCAGGAACATAAAACCCACTCTTCCTTCTCATCTTCGCCATCCTCCTTTCTATTCCCATCGGTGGTGTTCTTCTATACCCGGCAGTAGCCCCCACTCCCACGTCCATCCTCGACCTCGCCTTCACAAGCGCACCCGTAACAGCGACGCAACAACCGACCTCTGGCGAGCGCAAGGGGTAGGCCGGTTCCCAACTTTCCTCCACTTGTATTCGCCCCCAACGTTGCTGTCATTGTTTCTATCACTAGGACAGACGGTTGAGTTGAGGAATCCGAGCTGGAGGAGGTGCTATTATACCACAGCTGCTACCACCACCACGACGGCGCATATAAGGAACGAGGCAACAACGGGAATGAGTAAAGGCATCATGGAAAATAGCACGAGTTCCGGTGGCGCCACCACCGTTGCTGCGGCCACGACTAACTCTACATCCCCCTCCTCACAAAAAGCAGATGCGGGGCAAGATTCGCAGCTCTCCACCCCCGCATCCTCCCCACCAGAAGAGCCCGAAGAAGATTTGTATACAATCTGCACCCGTCTATCACAAAAGGTAAACCTCTTTTTAGAAACCGATTTCTCCAGCGAGCTCTTAAAAGGCGTGCAACGCCAGACGCGCATTTCACTAGGCGTGATTGAGGAGGCTTTACGGCGATATAGGTACCTCCCTCACCACCCCCGCATCCCTCACTGCACTACTAAGGCTTTCAACAGATTAGAAAACCTCTCCATATCCTTTAATGGTGGCAAAGACTGTCTTGTCCTCCTAATTCTCTTCCTCGCCTCTCTCCCCCCGCACCTACCTTCCCCCTCCCAACCGACTTCCCCCGCTTCGGGGGAAAAGAGAGGAATAAGGATAAATTCAGTATATGTAACAACAACCTACCCCTTCCCCCAAGTCGACTCCTTCGTGCAAACCTGCATCAGGGCCTACCACCTCTCTTTAGCCCGCTACTCCCAGCCAATGAAGGCGTCCTTCGAACGCTACCTACAAGAAAACCCGAACGTGCAGGCGATATTCGTGGGTACGAGGAGGACAGACCCGCACGGGGAACTTTTGTCACACTTTGACGTTACAGATCATGGATGGCCAAAGTTCATGAGAGTGCATCCGGTTGTGGATTGGGGGTACAAAGATATTTGGGGGGTATATATTCTCCCTTCCCTCAGAATTACGTGCTAAAGGCAGTGGCGCTAACTGCGGGTGTGATTGGGGAACAGTTTCTTCGGGAATTGCAGGTGCCGTATTGCGTGCTTTATGATATGGGGTATACGTCGCTCGGTGGAACCAAGGATACGCACCCCAACCCAGCGCTTTTAGAGGACGGGACGGGAGTGCAAGAGGGTCAAGACGGGGAGAGGAAGCGGAGATTTAGACCTGCGTATGAACTCGTGGAGGATGGGCAGGAGAGGTTGGGTAGAGACCGATAGAGGCTTTTTTCATTGCTTGGCTATGATAGACACTAGAGAAGGGGAGGGGGCGAGGGATTCAGCGGGGGCAATACACCTAGATTCTTTTTTTCTCCTTCCCCATTGGGATTCAATATTTTTGAAGGGTTCGAGTTTGGTGGTTGGGGCAAACCCATGGCCCTTAAAAGGTATCATATAATACGCAATTACACGGGCTGCGATGATATGGGCGGATCTGCCGGGCGGTTTCTCTTTTTCCCCTCTTTTTCATTCACTTCTCATGCATCCTGCGCTATACTATACTACCCCCTCGCAGCTAGATTTAGAACCATCTTATTATAAGTTGAAAGACTCGATACCATACATCTCACCGCAATCTTCGCTACAAATATAAACCAAACATCCTCATACCGGTGGACCCCTAAATCGATCGCACCAAAACAGCACCACTCTTCCCTTCCGTAGCCAGACAGTTAACCCCATGCCCACCGCCAGCAAAACCCTACCTCAACTCAAATGTCCTCGTATTCTGTGCACACCAAACGAGCACGACACAACAAGAACACTCCCGAGTCCTGGAAACCCCTTACTTAATCCCTCCCTCCCTCCCACCCGCCCCCAAAAAACAAAGACAAAACAAAAACAAAACCGCCCAGCCCCTTACTTACCCACAAGCAGTCCTATGATATGGTACGTCGCACATGCACCACGCACCGAGATACAGTACACCCCACCCCTCCGAAAAACCCCCGCAGCATACACACCCAGACCAGCGAAAACGATACCCGTACCGTGCCCGCGGAAGAAAGGGCGTACGTACGTACCACTCCGAGCTAAAACAAACGAGAATATACCAATCCAAAAATGGCGGAATGGGTATGGAACTTAATTCCACTGCACGGTGCTAACCCATCGCAACACCCACCCACCATAACCAGCGCACAAGGACTCGAAATTGCGGAATTGGTCTATTATTATATACCTCGCCGCCCCGAAAATTATACAAAGGCGACTGACTGACTGACTGACTGGTCGCGGTGTTCGTCGGGGGACTGCGGTGGATGGATGGGTTTAGTTCCTACTCACTCACCGGTTTCATCTTGCTTGATGGTTCGGTTTGTCCGGTGGGGTTGGGTTGGGTCGGTGCGGGCGGATGGGTGGGCATTTCCCACCTTTTCGCATCCCGTCTGGGAGTGTGGGGTGGGGTTAAGGTCGAGTGATGGTTTGTGATGTGGTGTTTGGCGTTTGTGGTGTTTTGCTGGTGGGGGGAGTGGGTGCCCCTCCAGAAGGCTTGAGCGGGTGTGGGATCTGGTTGTGAGGTTTAGGTTGTTTGGGGAAAGCAGGTTACGTGTAGCGCGGGATGGATTAAGCTGTTGGAAAAAGTGAAGCATGGAATCATGTGTATGGCAAGCATCGTGACTGGGCGATCCAATTAGCAAGGAAGCAATGATGGCGTGAAATAGATGTGGTATAATTCGGCTACAATAGCATAAATATATGATAAGAGAATAGAAAATAAAGTCAAATTTAATTCAAAGAAAGAGGAGCCGAAAAAGTAAGGAGGATGATAGAAAATGGAAAAAGAAAAGAAAAAAAGCCATGAATATAATAAAATCAACTTCCATCCCAAAAAAACACCCCTCTCCTCCTCTAATTAGTACTACTTCTTAAATCCCCCAACCACATCAGCTACCAAAAATTCAACCTCTAGACCTGCCTCTTTATACACCGTTTGGACCAAGAGCTGCGCTCGCCGATGCACATCTATAAACTCCTTTTCCAGCGCGGCCAGGACACGCTCCACCAACGCAGCGTTATCATCCCCGCCATCGGCGGCAAAATGCTTGTCAACCCTCTTTTTAAGCGTCTCAATGCCGCGGCGGATCTCCTTCCCGTCGTGGTGCGCGAGCGCCTTCTTGAAGACTTGCCTCGAGTGGGATTGGCGTGAGGGGATGTCATCTGCACCACCCCGCTGCAGGACTTCCACGCTCTCGACGAAATCTAAAAGTTTGCCAAGCGGGCGCCGGATGACGGAGGAGGTATAGAGGCCAACATGCTCGGCGAGATCGCGTTCCGCGCGGGTCTTGAAAAGCGTGAGCACGGGGTTTGTAGTGTTCAAGGGCAGTTCCTCTAGGTAGTGGTGCATGTTCTCAATCATCATTATGTGGTAGTTCAATTGCTCCTTGTCTTCTGGGTCGAGACTGGAGTTTGCAACCGTGGGGCTTTCCTTTGCGATTGCGTGCAGGGATTCAAACATGGCTTTGTTTATACGCTCGTAGCCATCATTCACCAGGTCGCGGATGTCGAGATCAGCGGAGGACCCGGGAACCTCGGCAGGGAGTTGGTCTTCGATTCTGCTAGCGAAGGACTGTGTGAAGTATTAATATCGGGCTTTCAAAACGGCCCATGGGTGGTCACTTACTGGGAACACCTTCATGAATGGAATAACGCCCTTTCTCTTCTTGATCTTAACCTTTGTCTCTTCAATGGCCTTGATCTGGTCATCCAGGAACCTGGAAAACAACCCTGCAAGACGATCGTGCAATTTCTGCAACATCTTGAACAAAAACTCCTGGTCTGTATCCGGAAGAGCGGCCATCTTCGTTTCAAGTGCATACAGCACACCAACTCCCTGCAAAGGATCTGCTCTAATAGCCCACTCAACAAGACTCTGCAAATCCTGAGGCAAGAACCCAAAGAGCCCCGTCATAAAGTCCGATACCATCTTCACCTTCGCCTTGTCCGCTTCAACAGGCCTTAACCCACCGAGGCCTCCAATCCTCCGGTGCTCGGCCACGGGCGAGTTCGTGATAAACTCGGAAAAGTCTTGCGGCAACTGCGACGACATCTGGAAGAACTCAACTATAAAATTCTGCTCCTTTAGTACTAGGTTATACATCTCTGTCAGGGCTCCTGCGAAAGCCTCATGTGAATTGATCATCCCATCTTGATTTTTGTTCTTGAGGTGGTCGCCGGTTGGTGACCTGATCTTTGCCAAAGTTTGTGACCGTTTGACGGTCAATTTCCGGGCGGCCGTTACAGCGACGTTGTCAGTCTCCTTCTCTTGTGCGGTAAAGACTGTTATAGCATTAGCACCTAGAAACTTGTTTTTATTATAGGCGGGTAATTTACGTAGATCTATTTCATCTGAGATGGGCTTTTTGGTGACCTTCTTCCATGCCAGCACGTGCTCCCTAAATTCGTCTTGGAATAAGCCTGAGACGGGTCTCTCGTAAAGCTTCTGCAGCCCATAGTATTCCTCCAAGTCGACGTCTTTGGTAAAGGCAATCAATCCAGAGAATCTGTAAAGTGACACATAGGCGCTATCATGTCCCAGCAACTTTGGTTGCTCAGGACTCATGGGACTATTCTTTGAGCTCTTTGCAAGCTCGACGACCTCTGCCCCAAACTTGATGGTCATGAACTGTTTCATTCTCGCCAGGAACGAGTAGGTATCCTTTTGATACCCCTCCTTTCGCTCTTGAAGAGCCCTCATGGAGCCAATCCCCCCATCGCCCCAGGAACCTCTCCGACCACTCCCGACAGGTGACTCGGGTGCATTCCGCGCCATCTTCGGGTCGATAGTCGTCATTGCCTTGTAAAGAGCAAGCAGAGTATCCTCGATAGACTGCAGAGCTTGGGGGGAGTCTAACGATCCGTATTTGAGTACCTCAAGTTGTTGAGGCACAATGGATATGGTGGACATGAGGTTCTGCAGTTCTCGCTGCAAAGTCTTCTGATTAGCGGTTTGGACCTGGAGGCCCTGGGACTGATTTTCAATGTGAGAGATGTCATCATTTAAGCTCTATATATTCGTTAGTATGAATTAAAAAAAGGGAAGAAAAGGAAGAAAGGGTGGGGATCTATGCTCACGGTTAGTTCAACGGCATATAGGGTCAACAGTGCATCCATCTCATCGCATTCCTGAATCGCCTTGTCAAGGAGGTTGGACAACTCCTCAACCCTGGGATCGCCATCAGTATTCACGATAACATCCTTGGCCTCAACCTCCGCAATCTCTTTGCGAATCTTCATCTCCAAAACATCAACCTTTCCTTGGGGATCCCAATCGAATTCTCTCAGTAGTTCCTCAATGTCAACAGTCACCCGCGAAGTATCCACATCATCCAGGTAAGAGGATCTGACCGATCTGCGCTTCCTGCCCTTAGTATTTGGTGATCGCGATCTACTTCTCCCACCCCGCTGGCCACCATCACCCAAGCCATCTGGTGATGTGGACCCACCTGGGCCGGTAGGGATTTCTAATGAATCGTGTTTCGGTCGGCTAGGAGACGCGTTTTGTGGGGCAGAAGAAGAAGGCAACGTCGGAGGTTTATCTTTGGATGTAAGAGTAGCTCTCCGGACCTCGTCTCTTAATGATGGCCCAATCTGTTTTTCTGGAGACCTCTGGTTAGATGATGGTGGAGGGAGGTCACGAGCCGTGGAAGGTGAACGTCTGCGTTCACCCGGTACACCTGCAGTGCCATATGATCCATTCCCACCTCGTGCATCCCGATCCCTGTTCTCTTCCGGATATTTGATCTGCGGTACCTCCTCCTGTCCGCCCGGATCCTGAGATGGCGTTCTAGACATAGCGGTCGGTGTTGTAGGAGTCTTTGGTCGTTGCCTTCGATCTCCCATCAGTCCTCCTGCAGCGTATGTGTTTGCCGCCAAACGGAATTGCGATGCTACGTCCTTGCTAGACATTTTGTTGACCGGACCACGTGGGTCAACCAATGGAGAAGGCTCGGGGAGAGCTACCGGAGGAGGAGGAGGTGGTGGTCCTCTGTTGCCATTGCCGTAGGGATACTGTTCTGTGGCTTCTCGAGATCGATGGCTAGAAGCGGAAGGAGTGCGGAACATTCTCTCAGATGATGGCATACGACGGATTCCTCGTTCGTCCTCTAGAGGAGCTCCCCTAGTCGCGGAACGATCTCTACCAGACCTTGAAGATCCGTTTGATGGCCGCCTCCCTGGCCCCTGCGGAGGTATGGGGGGAGGTGAGGGATCATTGGGAGCTGCGCCTGAAGCAGCCGAGTACGCCGAAGCTCCAGATATATTCCGACTTCCGGGGGACAGGTCTGGTGGCCTCCTACTGCTTGGAAGCTGATCACTCGATTGCGATGGTCGTAAAACGCCGGGACCAGTGCGAAGCCCATCAATCCCCTTATTTCGTGGCGACAGCTGCCTTCCCGGTGACGCCGCCATATTATCCATAGAGACGGCTGATGTGAGGTTGCGAAGGGGGGTCGGCTTGAGTGACGAAGAAAACTGCGATGGACCTGGAGATATGGGCGAGGGGCCAGCCGACGAAGCTCCCCCCATATCATCCCTCAGTCCTTCCTGCAAAGAAGCCGCACCACCCAACATCTTATCAACTTCCGTCCCTCCAAAACCGATCAACTTTGGAATTTTTCCGCCCGTGTACTTTTTGTAAATTTTAAGCAGCGACGAAATAAAGAAATCCTTCTCTTTACTCGAATTGGCCTGCCAATAGTAGGGTTTAATAATAGTGACAGTGAATCCCTTCTCGAACGGCGCAGGATGATTCTCTATCTCGGACAAATCATCCAGGTTCCACGTCTTTCCAATCTGGAAGGCCCCGTTCGGATTCTCACGAGCTTTGTGCATGCGAACTCGTCCAGTCTTCCGCACGGCAACGACAATCACCCGGGACTTTTTCTGATCGCGGGGGCCATCCACAGGTGGTGGGGCCGATGGGGAGGCTCCATCCTCGATAACTTTGCAGTGTGTGATGTAAGATTCTAGGACTGGCTCAGGCGAACGGGGGAGAGACAAGCAGCGAGCATTAGTTTATTCGTACACGAGCAGAGGAGAAGAACAGCCATTAACATACGAGCACCATCGGCATCGGGTTTCGAAAAACACGAAGCGATGATCCGCTTCTTCTCGTCCTCAAACTGTCGAGCCTTCGCACTCGCAGCTAAGGGAGGAGGCCCAGCTGCACCAGGGCCAGGAGCTCGGTTCGCTTGAAATTGGTCCGCCATGGTGACGGCAAGGCCCGCCAGTAGGTGAGTGGGTAGGGCAGAAGGCACTGCTCGATTGCTCGAAGGGGAGGAAAAGGGAGCTGTCTCCAAGGATATCTCGGAGGGACTCTGTGGATGCGTGTGTGGATTCGCAGTTCAAATGTTTGAGGTTGCAACAGAGGTATCGGAGGAGGTGAGGTAGGCCGGGGGGCTGCCAGCCAGCAACCCTGCCTCGAGGGTCATGATCATGAAAGTTAATATGATAGAATAAAATGGTCCTTGGAGTGGAATAATATTACACCAATTTTACAATCCATGAAGGTTTAGCGACGGCTGTCTTACATTCTGTACATGTTCAGCGTGTCCAGCGGGCAAGCAGGATGAACAACCCGCTGGTTTAACCGTGAAAAGGAAACAGGATGCCACAGCACCAGCCACAGCAACAACAATCCCGACCATAAGAAGTACCCTGCCCGCGCCACTGGACTTTCCCTTGTTATCGCATCCACGTTTGTGGGGAAGTTGTGGCCAGCCCGCTCGAAGCTCAATTATATATTATATGATATATCATTGGTGTGCTGACTGTGACAGACGGTACATACCTGACCGGCGTTTGTCAGTGTAACGCAGCGAAATTCAACCATGGATTCAGGAACGAAGAGTGCTGGTACGGTGACACTTGGTGAGCCTGGAGCTGGTAATATGGCTCACCATGCAATTCTGCGGTGCTTCTCGTGTTACCGCTATTTGCTACTGTATTTGGAATTATCCTACCGTACACTGAATGCTCATCCCGTGCCATGGCATGCACTGTCCCTACTCATCCGGCACAGCCCATCCGAAGCTGAATACCGAGACGTATGATACTCGAGTACCAAATAATTCCAAATCATTTCTATGGTGGGTATTTCCATTGTAATACCGGTACTCGAGTGCTCACTTATAACAAATACAACAACACAGTAAGATAGATTTTTGATAATTAGGGAGAAATATCAGATATCAGATTGCGGCTTCAGAGCCTCCCCCGAGTCCCCGCAAACAACCCTCCGATCTCCAGGCACAATGTGTCTCGCTCAGCCCCTTCCCCCCCCTGAATCCAAAAGCCATTGCCGCACAGACACTTCTTGATGACGCGATCTATCATAGCATTCCAAATCCCCCACTTCGTGCCCTGGTACCGGTATTCCATACGCTGAATCCGTCTCTCGAGATCTCGGGGGGGGGGGGGGGGGGGGGGGGGGGGGGGGGGGGGGGGGGCGGGGGGC
>Ga0307509_10002965_pt1 | contig 26620 bp, 30 predicted proteins | sample 10_EM_MG_FD_202245 | JGI IMG/M metagenome (GOLD analysis project Ga0307509, IMG submission 202245) | Populus trichocarpa ectomycorrhiza microbial communities from riparian zone in the Pacific Northwest, United States - 10_EM | ecosystem: Host-associated > Plants > Roots > Unclassified | place... | reverse complement strand
AAGGCGGACTCGAGTACAGTAGCTTAGGAATGGATCTCTCCGGACCGAACATCCCCCTCCTCCTCCGCCGCCGCCGCGGAGATATATGATGGCGATTCGATGGACTGCTATTCTAAGCAACTTCTTAGTTTACACACACACACCCTTGCTCTGTTTCTGCTTCTATTGTGTTGCCATCACTAAGAAAGGAACAGCCTAGATATTTATGAAATAGGATTATGAGAGTTTTTATTATTATTATTATTATTATTATTATTATTATTATTATTATCTCCATTTCTCTCTCGCTATTCTGATTATTATTCTAATTTTTGGTCATCATTGTACTTGTAACTTTAGGTCGTATCGTTGCGTTCTTTTTCACACTTTCCTATATAAGAAGTAAGAGAGGTTGTACCTTCCATGTATTGGGGACGTGGGGGGGGGGGGCAAGTCGGGTGTTGTGAGTACGGTACGGTAGGTATAATAGGTATATACACCGGGGCTAGAGTATGAACAGTATACAAAACAGTACAGTATGATATTAATATTATAGAGGGCACTTGTAAGCGGTCCATAGCATATAGTAAGTACAGTACCAATTCACTCGATCAGACAACGGGAATGTGCGATTGCGGGAGCTCGGGAGTGAGCGAGCGAGCAAGCAATGAAACAAAAGTGCCGTAGACCGTAGTGGTGGTGGTGGTTGTGGTGGTCTACGGTAGTTACATAGCTGATATTGTGGGGATGGGGAAAACAAGATGGAGCAAAAAAGCAGCTAGTGTGATACCTGACCCAATTGCCAGGCCAGGGGCTAACTCTATCGAGGGGGCGGAAGAAAGAAAAAAGCTTGTTAACCTCCGGGTGTTCGAGGAGATGCATATGGCAATACCCCTACCATTCCGTGGAACTCATCAGAGACAAGTGGGGAAGGGTAGTCTGGTGGTGGTGGTAGTAGTGGTGGTGGTGGTTCAGAGAACGCAATATCACCAAGGCAAAATGGATGAACCGAGATCAGGTGCAGGCAAGATGACGGCCCGGGAGAAATGTTTCCCTGTTTCCATATTTTTGGGTTATTCAATAATATTTTTAATTTTTTAAAATTGGGAGTGGGAGAAACAAAATAATAATGAGAGAGTTGACTTGTCAGATCGATCTGTGGTGCGTTTTGTTTATGTGGGGTATATCTCTTGTGGTTTTTGTGAAACAGTAAAATAGTTCGCTACCAAGCGGGCTAGGCCGGATGTGGAAATGGATTTATTGTTCTCACACACCGCCCAAGGGATAGCGTTGCACTCGCACAGCAGCATATGTAGCGTGCCATGGCACTGTCCTCGTACTTGAGTACAGTTGGGTACAGTACAACCGGGGGTGGGGGGGTTGAATGGATGGATGGCCGTCAGGCGTGAGCGTGGGGTTTCTCTTTTATCTGCACAGGGCCAGGTGGATTTTCTCGGTAGCCAATCATGGAACCCCCACAGCCTACGGTAGAAAAGATGGGAAAACAGGGGCTAGAGACATGGGAATCGATTGGCCCGAGCCACTAAACCCCCCAATCAGAACCCCAGAACCCTTGTCACTTTTTCCCATTTTTTTTACCGCAAGCTGTATGGTGCGACAGACATTTTAGCAGCACAGGTATCCGGTAATAAGTACCGGTACCAGAATATTTTGAGTCTGAATTTGGTATGAGTGGTCAGATGTGCACACATAATTTGCCATACAAAATTCTGATCCCTAATTTCGGGCACTCCAGACCTACTGTACCACCTATATGCCATTCGCAGTACAAGGCAAGTCGAGCGCTCCAGGAAACCCCGATTGAAGACAGCGCATATTGATGCTCTAGGATTCGTTCAGGCATGAAGTGCCTGAGCATGGGAACAGAAAAATATATGGTCAATCATCCGTGCATATAGGTGCGCGCAAACAAGATTATGCCCCCAGTTTTCGGGTGCAGAGGTTCAAGAAGGAGCGAAACTTGGGAGGGAGAGCCTGCGGGTTGGTTCCTTGGTTCTTGTATTCCACGAGATTGTTCTGGGGAAAATAAAATAGGGTAGAACGAACAAAAAACATGTTGGACGACATATGCTTGATATCCCTGCCCTTGGGTTCCCAAAATGACACAGTCGCACCGAGGGAGATACCGGTACTTTAATATGAGTACCGGTACTCCCCAGGACACGCGGTGGATCGTGTCAGTTGCTGGGTCTCGTGGATCCATCCAACAATCATGGATAAACATCGAACGAACTCTTCCAGGCAGTGGTGCCCCTCACCGAACCAGTCACCCCCAAACGGCCCGGTACATTTTTTTCCCTGAACACACAACCTTGCTCTTCCCAAACCGTCTGATTGGACGCCCCCCCCACCCTGTGGGATAACAAGCTTTATTTCCAAGCTCGCCAAGACGATTCCCCGAGAAACAGATGGCACCGATATCATAAAAAGTAAAAAATAAATAAAAAAGAGCACAGGAAGAAAGAAGAGACAAAAAAATAAATAAGAATAAAGACGATAGCAGGACTTTGGTGTGAACAAACGAAGCACGTGGCCGCATCTCCTTAATAGTTCTCCCAAACGACTGGAGGCAGGACCGTCCTGATGACCCTCCAGTGCCCTAGAGCGCTCGTTTCCTGCCAACCAATAAGCGCATCAATGTTGGACTCGCTAAGAGTGGTAAATCCACCCGACGCCCCCAAGTACTGATCGAGATTTATTTCGAATTTAGGGAAGAGGTAGTGTCTCCTCGAAATCGACCCCAGAGTGTCGGCATCAGCCAGTGCACGGAACGTATAGGGATCCGGAGAACGGGTGCAAAAGATAACCTAAGATTCCAAATGATTGGTGACGGTTAGCAGAGCCAGGAATGAGTAACTAAGCTTTTTTCGGTGGAGGGAGGGGGGTGTAGAGAGGGGGTGGGGAAAGAGGAAAAACAAAAAATAATAAAGATACGGTCAGGCATGCTCAGCTCTCCGGAAGAAACGGCATGGAGGAAAGTGGAGAAAGAGAGGACAAAAAAAAGAAGTGTGCATTCTTCGGACGGATTCGTTACTGTAACAATGACAGGGTTCGAAAGAGACAGGGTCCCAACTATCCGCCTATCAGGACATGCCCCTCCTCCTCCCCCCGCGGGGTGGGTCTGGTGGGTCTTGGGCAAATAACCGAGAAGCAGGGCCCAGCCTGACCTGGCCTGAGTGACAAGAGATGTGTCCTAAAGTCATGGGAGACGAGGAGATAAACAGAACTGGGAAACCAGACAGGACCCAAGAAAAAGGCAAACATAATGCCCTAAAGCAGGGTCCAAAGATCCTGTAGCACAAGCCAGATAAAGATCCGAAAAGCTTGTTGAGCAGACGGGAAAAAAAACGCACTTGGCATATGTGGTTTACCTCGACCTGAGGAGCCAAAGAAAAAGGAACAAAAAGGGAAGAACAGATCAATGCTTAATGCGAGAGTAATTGCAAACCGCTTAAAGAGACGGAGTGAGAGCAATCGGGGTAATCAGGGGTCGTCAGGGTTGTAAATAAAACTCACCATGTTGGTAAAATCAACTGCGGCTTTATCGATGTCCTCCACGGGCATATCCTCCCTGAAAACCCTGCAGCCACTGAATATCGTTCGCACGGTTTCAATGATCGACTTTGCTGCCTTCAACTTCAAATCGCCAGCCCAATTCTATGAATCACGTGATTAGTAACTCCGATAGTATAATACCAATACAGTTACTCCGAACCCTGGTCCCATCGGTGAATTATCGGGAGTGTTCAAGGGTCCAAGACGTCACAACTCTTCAAGTTGCCGTTCAAAGCAACCGAGAAATTGTAACCGAGAGATCAGGGTTCAATGGGTAAAGCTTACAATCGCAATGACGCCGTCCTCGGAGAGAAGGCCTCTTAGTCCAACAAGGAATTCCCGAGTGAACAGGCTCGCCGGGACAGCTCCTCCGGTAAAAACGTCATGCAGGATATATTCATACTTCTTCCTGTCCTTGCCCTTGTTGCTGGTTTCCCTCTTAACAAAGGTGATAGCATCTTCAATGTATGCCGTGTGATTCTCTTTAAGCTGGAAGAACTCTGTCGCATATTGATGGACAACGGGGTCCAGCTCAACGACATCTGTCTCCACCCCATGAGTGATTAACCCGTTCACAGCAGTGCCGATTCCTAAACCACTATAAGCGAGCAACGGTAGTCAGTCTCACCACATAAATCTAGAGTAAATCATAGGATTGTGGGATGGATATACATAGCTAGAGCCTTTGGGTTGGGGTTCTTTGGGGGTGGGTCAACTAGCCGGACGGCTTCCAACATCACAAATATAGCATAAATTGGTTCTTTAAGGCCCTGCTCCACGTACTCGAATCCCGGAGGAGGTCTCTCCCACACTCCACCCAATATGGAATGATCGCAGCGCAATACTCTGAAATTTTGATGGTTGTGTTGAAGCACGGAAATATAACCTGTATTGGACTCCTGACGAGCTAGAAGGGTATAGTTCGAGGCTGCCAATGTTTCATTGAGCCCCATAGTAGAGGTACACATGCTATTGTACATGTTTGTGTGCAACATCGCAGGAATAGCTGTAAGGAGCAGGAGAGAAGGAGACACCAATGCATAAATCCCACCAGCCAGGTTAGGGAGCCCGCAGCGGGTGAGAATCCATGACGATCCGATGCGGTTCACAAGGTGTTTCGGAACCAATGATTGCATGTTCCAGAAGTACCCGACAAACACGCCTGCCACGATTCCATCTTTGGCAAAGTTTCTAAAACCAGCCAGATGTGCTGTAGAGTAAACTGACAAGAAGAGTAGAGGGTAAAACGTTACACCCTCGGTGATAATTGGGCCCCAGATAGGGCCCCAGCGGTCCGAGAATCTAGCGAGGATTCGTTGAATCGCAGGCACATAAAAGGACATAACAGGCAACAAATTCCTAGCTTTGAATGGGAGCTTAAATGGAAGGTATTTCGCAACCCACGCTACTGCAAACACGAAAGCCGATATCTTTGAGTGATAAAGTGACGTCGGGATCCCACCGTAAACAGGCGCTAATGCTATTTGAGAGGCGTAGGACATGATTGAGGCAGTTGATAGAAGAACGACAGCCTTAAACACGGCAAGCAGTTTCGAAAAACCCAAAGTGGTGGGGACAGCAAGTGAATTTCGCGAGGCCTGAGCTCGTTTTGCCCTAGCTCGCGCACCTTTCGCAGACGGTTTGGAAGGTGCAGTCGCCGCCATCTAGAATTCGCTCGACGACCAATGGAAGGCGAAAATAGCGAGGTTAGGAATGCGTCTTTAGCTCCGAGGCCCGATGATAGAAGGCGTATTTATCAAAGAGTTTTCCGGAAACAAGAACGACAAGGCCGGCGTGTCGATAAGTAAAAGGGTACTGTAGAGACCAAGAAAACACCGCGTGACTGAGGGAAGAAATCCTGCTGTCGTGAGAATGTTGGAGGCGGCTGTAGGACGCCTTCCCCAAGGACCGGAAATTTTTATCTTTACAGCAGAAGAGGCAGGATCAATTTCAGCATGGAATGAGATTCTGAAGCGCCCGGAGCTCGGAGCTCGGAGCTGTCACCCTAAACGAGGGCAAAGGGTGCCACTTGGCGCCTTGGCTCAAACGCGCGGGACAAGCGGTTACGATAGCAGATCTAAGACCTTGAACGTCATTTGTCAGGGTTGTTTATTCTCCTTTCCGATCACTCTCCTTCTCTTTTTTCGCCCCTACAACACTTCTGGACACTATTTGGTATTCCCGTCCCCCCTCATTCATGCCTGGAAGAATTGTCAATGAAATGGAAGTCGACCCCCCTGCCCTGGCGAGTGGACCAGGGCCCATCGATCAGACAACTAATCAAGGTTAACCCTCCGCACCTACCAACCACACTCGAGACCATACTAACTACCTCCTTCTTGAGGAAGCCGTTCAAGGGGAAGGCCCTTACTCTAATCCAGATCGAGCGCGACGGATTACAATCAGAAATAGACGGTAAATAAGCCACCTACCTGCCTACCGTACCTTATTCAGCCCTAAATATCGGAGCTCCTTGAAACGTTCCCCTCATCCCTCCGATATGTATGTCCATCATGAGCCAAAGAAGGAGAAAACGAAGCTTACCTCCGATCATGCCCAAGTTAAAGCCTAAACTACATCTCGAAGAATTCATCAACATACTTTTCGTCCCCGGATCTGGAGCTCGCCGACCCGCTTCTGTACGACAGGCTAATCCGCCACTACCAAACGCCATCTGAGCGGGAGGCGGAAGGTCGGAATAAGGGTTGGTCTGGCATACTCGAAGCCGACATAACCCGCTCGGAGGCCAAAGTTGAGGCGCTCCGCGAAAATCCCCGGGAAACACTAGAGTCGCGGGCAGAAACGAACCAGGGGCAGACAGTATCGTCGAAAGAGGAAGCCGAGCAGGTATGGCGAGAAACCATGACACTACGGTTTCTGGCGGGGAGGGATGAGGAGGCGGATTATGCAGCTATCGACGGGAACGAGGAGTACGATGATTATAGGCAGATAGAGAGAGATGCTCAGGACGCCTACTTTGATGCCGAGAGCCCGTCAGTGGAGGGGTCCACGACTGGTGATACTGGTGTCCAAGATTTTTGAATATTGTTGAGTCCTTTAGGGCAGTTACTATATCAAGTGCAAAAGTCACCCAGATTAGTTATCTAGAGAAGTGATCTTTTCTGGGCTATTTTCTTGAGATTCTCCAACATTTAACCTCAACTTATAGCACATCGGGTTGCAACCCAAAACCTTCATTTCGACCCCGATTATAGGGCTTGTAGGGAAACTCTATTTTCTCTAGAGTAGCATGCCTGGTTGACCCCAAAATTCAATAACCAAGCCACAATAGCAAGGTCAAAATGAAGGCCCCCTGGTAAATATCCCGCAAACCTTCGCTCCTAAATAGCGCAGAGACATTGTAACGAAACTGGTGCCGCCACCAACAATCAGAACGCCAGAGAGACCAAAAATACATGGAGAGGACATTGGCACTGGGGTTTAGGCATCCATTGCTTCTTCGGGGAAACTTTTCAAGTTCCCCCTCCCGACAGCCAAGCACTCTTCCCAGGAATTGGAGATACCGGACTACAGCTCGAGGCCATTACAGCTGCCATCAGCAGCTCACATTTCGTGGTTCTCAAGGCTAGAAATAGGAAAATCGGGACGACGGGACCTAATGCTCAAGTCATGCACAATCACTCGATACCAAATTCTCGTTTATAAATTATAAGGCCCCACCAAGCCCGCTGAGGCACCACAAACTCGAGACACACTACTGCACGACACTCGGAAGCGTATTTACTTGGAGCTGTATGCAGTACTGCGCAAACAGCTATCATACGCCCTGCAACTCTGCCCCTATGTCAGGACGAAGAGACGAACGCTTCGACATCGGACGCTTGCATCAACGAAACCTCTAAAGCTGCACTCAAGCGCCACTGCGGTGGATACGTCAACAACTTGGCACTCGCTGGGCTCCCCCATCCGCGCCTTCCTCACATGCCTCTTCGGGTATTATAGATAGCAATATGTATTAGCTTCGAAACACAGGAGACACACACACTATTCAAGTTATTTCTAATGCATGTCGGGGGGCGGGACTGGCTCCTTATCTTTCTGTAATTTGGTAGTTCCCTAACCTCTATCCCCCCCCGATTTAGCCCAGCAGATGGGAGGCCAGACGCGTAACTTAGTTCAGGTACCGGCGGGGTGTGGTTCCTTGTGGAGGGGTTGAGCTAATGTCTGGGGCGGGAATCATAGTTGTGAAGCACTACCGATGTAAAGTAGCATCTTATTATTTAGCGGGGGGACCACCATGGAAGAGAAAAAAAGCATAACAGAGCACAGTGTATGCATGAAAAGTTTTGTGGATTGGGCCGGGCTTTGCACACGATTTACAGGCCGCCCAAGTCAGAGTCCACACCAAAGTCCGATCTGATCCAGCCCGTGGTAGGCGCTGCAAATACAAATGCCCCATACCAAACGCGCAGGGTGGGATTGGCATTTCCAAACCTCCACATCGCATCATTCTGCTAATTGGACCCCCCCCCCCTTGCTGTGTTGTTTTTGGACTCAAGGATACACAAAGTCCGTATAGAACTATTCCCACCAACCCCCACAACTTCACGTGTAGACCTAATATAAATTCCACCCCAACCTTGACTGCTTCCCATATCCACCCATATCAATACGAAAGCCAAGTTGAACATAACCCGCTCTCTATGGCCCCTTAGGTTGTAGCCAATAATAATAATATTATAGTATAATGTCATGGTATCTTCCGGTACTCCAATCCTGACTATATCATACAAACCCGGGCGGACCTTACTACTATATCCTTATAGTAACGATCGCAGCCCTCCCAATTGCGGAACCCATAATGTTAGAAACGAAGAGAAAAATAAATAAAACCCTCCTCAAAAACCAAACCGTCGGCCGGCCAATTCCAGAGTTTTTATTTTTACACACCGTATTGCGGAAAAATAAATAAATATGGGCTTCCAGCCTCCCAGTCTGGACGCTCAATGGGAAGGTAGAGAAAATAGAGTGTATAGAAGAAAGTGAAAATGGGAGTGGGGGGGTGGAAGAAAAGAAAACGAGAGGAAGATGCAAACCAAACGAACTACCGAGTGATAATCTATGATCGAGAAAAAAGAAACAACCGTGAATAGCCAATGGCGACGAGTTATCTCGCTCGCGGTATGCGAGGCGGGGGTGAAGAGTGGGGAAGGATGGAAAAAGTGGAAAAAGTGGAAAAAGTGAAGAGAAAAAAGTACACCCTGGATCCAGAAAACATTGGGTGCATGGCAAGCAGCCAAACGGATCAGCAAAAAGGAAAGAGGAAAGCCAGAAGACCTGTACCAAACGACCGACCCCAATGAGGAAACAGCAATACCATGTGAAGCTTGAGTACAGTAGCGGTTTAACCAGCTAAAAGTAGGTTAGGACTCAGGAGTGAGAAAGCTTCGCACTAATAGCTATCTGGAAAGTGATAAAAAAGATATTTAGTCGAGAAATTACCCACCGAGAGAAACAAACGCCCCCATATAGAGGGCTCAAACATAACAACAAGCGCCGTGCATAATGAGAGAACGTTCCTGAAGATTTCAAAGAAAAGGTCCAGTACAATATAAATGTAAAAAATGCGTAGAACAGGGCAACGAGGAAGCAGGCTGAAACGATGACAAACAAACAAACAGGGTTAGCGGAATCCAGATGCAAGAGAAATATCCAACCCTTGTGTCTTTCATCATGTCACTCATCCATCAAACTCAAACCCTAACCCTAACCAGGTATTCAGGCTCCCCCGAAAATCACCATGCCTTCTCAGTCATTGTCCAGGTATCTCCTCCAACCTTCCCGGATGCACTCGATACCCCCACCATTCTCAGCCTCCACAATCACGAACTTTTCCCACCTTGCCTCACCAGTCTTTCCGCCGATCCCAACCGCGACCACAGAGTCCTCTCCGATCCATCCCAATGCACCCCGACCACCACCTTCAAAGGGCGCATGTGCAGCACTCCATTCACTGGAAAAATACTTCGGAAGGAGAGGGAGCTTGCTCAACAACGAGTATCGCCGATTATCGCCGGACGGGGCATTGGAAGCTGTGCTGTGTGAAGATGATGGACGAACCGGTGGCTGGGAAACAGAAGATAAGGAAGGAAGTTCGAACACATGGAGTGTATTTTTGTCACTAGTTACAGCAAGCCTTGATGAGGAAGGCGATATTGCGAGTGAAAATATTGCGGCCTTATCGATCCCTCTGCGCAGCTCTCTAATCATCCGAGACGTAGCTGTTGAGTAAACGTGAATCAGCGTACCCTTGTTGGTATTAGTAAAGTTGGTTTTATATTGTAGGAGCATTAAGGAATACCGTTTCTGATGCAGTGGCTAATAGATCATCCTGCGGCGAAATTGTGATTGCCGATAGTGGAGTTGAATGTGCAGGTATGATACTGACAATCCCGGTTGCCAAATCAAAGATATTTACATGACCTGGTGTCCTACCGGGAAACGCTAAGAACTTTGATGAAAGCGCGACAAGCCCAAGTGGGTTATCATGTGTTTCAAAGACGTGTAATCGAGTAGGGGGCGACGAGAAGGCATAGATATGAACCGTGCCAATCAAGACAACTATTATCCGCTGCCGTGACAGACGCACAGCGTGAACCTCGGAGCGGAACTCAAGAGTTATCACGGCCTTTTCCTTGATATCATCCCATATTATGACTTTGTTTGGAGGGAATTTCGGAGAGCGACCCCCGCCAACAAGAGCAAGGTAATTAGCTCTGCCCAACATACATGCTACACCAATACCAGCACCAAGACCTATAAAAGTAGGATATGTCAGTCCTGAGTAAAACCATATATCTGGCATCGGAGAGCTGGGAGAACATACTTCGAGATATCTGAAGGTCGCATGGATCTGTATTGTAGACTGAGATATTACGACATAAATAAGCTTCTTGATCAGGTGCGGAGGGATTGGAAGGAAGAGCATACCACAAAACCCACTATCAAGGCCAATAGAGAAGCAAGAGTTATCTTGGTTCAAGGTAGCAGAGAGTGCTTGCGGACGGCCGGTAGTCGCTATCTGTGGTCGGGTGTTCATTGCGAAGGAGGGAGCAAGGGGAAAGATAGAGCAGAAAGTGGGGGAAGGGCAGTGAATCAGCAAGGAATGAACCCAAGAATATGAGCAATAACAAGTAGTATCACAGAAGATGAATAGTGCCGGTCCGTTAAGTATAGCAAAGTGTGAGAGAAGAAATGGTGAGGGTGAGGGAGCGTAGGTAGGAGGAAGGGAGGGGAGGAGAGGTCCAATATCGTAATTCTATGAGAACCACTACTGTATAAGAGGCTCTGTATGACGACGGGTGATACTATCGCGCCAGATATAAGCTCGAGACTCGGGAATAGTGGTGATGATTAGGGCACGGGTGAGCTGCAGAGAAAACACTGTACTCCCGAACAAGCTTTAAAGGAAAGAAGCGGTACCAGTCCACGCCAGCACTGGATGATGAGGCTGCTTGCTGGCTCTTGCGGGTGTCCAAGGTTCGCCACGCGTTGGCGTCGCGAGGGACAAATCAGGCCCCAGTGGCTTTACCGCTCGATCCCCCGCGTACGATAACGCACGCACCTGCGTTCTGTCTATCCCCGTATCACCAGCACCCAGATTTCAGGGACCTTCACCCGGGCGGTGACACGGGAAGGAGGATCGACAGCAGTCTGCTGCACACTGCTTGCTTCTGCTCCTAATTTGCCGTTGCTGCTGCTTTGCTCCGGCTTCTCCTCATTGCCTCCTGACTGCGATTCGATTCGAATCCTGCAACTGCGTCCATCCGCCTTGATACCCTACTGACACCCCCTCAACCCCGATCCATCTCATCTCTTCCTCAACCATAACCACTGCTCAGTGCACCCCCGTACCTCGTCCCAGGCACATCAGCCCGAACAATACCTTCTACAACGGTTTCGTGCCGTTTCAACAAACTCAACCGCCTCACCATTTCAGATCCGATTGAGCTACAAGATAATACAAACAGACCGTTCGGCCATAGTAGCCTTCTAGGAGACTTTCGACGGCAAAATGGACCGCATCGGAGGCTTCGGCGAGAGGCCTGGCTCGGCCATGTCCAATACATCATCGACCGAATCTGAGAAGGAAGACATGTGGTCGTCAATGCTGTCTTCTGTTGCTTCTTCCAAGAGGCTGCCACATAAGTCCATCCTAGTCTTAGGTACATAGCATCTTTATCCTCAACGATTCCATGGATTGGAGCTCTGGAGCAGTAGGAGGCTAATGTATTGTTGGAAACACCTTAGGTGGATCGGCGGAGGGGCAGAAGGAGTTTGTGGAATCCTTGGGGGGGGGGGGAGCAGGGAGTAGCACTGGCGGTGGGAGCCGCAAAGGGGAGAAGAGGCCCCCGATAGCTAATGAGTTTGCTTTGGGCTATACCTACCTTGATGTTCTGGATGCCGACCACGAAGGTTGCTCTTTTTTACCAAACCATTCCCTACATTCTCTAATCATCCCATCCGTGTAGATGTTCTTGCTCGCCTGGGGGTGTATCTAATTTCCGAACCTACCCCGTCTTTCATACCGCTTCTCCAGCCTCTTTTCACTCCCGCAACGCTCCCCGAGACTTTGGTTGTTATACTCCTAGATTGGTCAAAACCCTGGGATTGGATGAGATCTATTAAGACGTGGGTTCGGTTACTCCGGGGGATATTCACTAGCTTGGATGATGACTGCCGAAGGACATTGGATGAGGTTACACATGCGTGGGAAACTAGACGCAGTACATATACGGATGCTGGGGGTGGAGAAGTAACCATTCCACTGGGTCCGGGAGAATTTGATGAGCCCCTTGGATTGCCTCTTTGTGTTGTCTGTTATAACGTATGACCTATTCCTTCTTCCCTATATCTATAACTCTTTGATTCTTATTTTTCAACGTGGTATACAGGCGGACAAGATTGAGATGTTAGAGAGGGAGCGAGGTTGGAAGGAAGAGGCATTTGATTTCGTTCTCCAATTTCTAAGGACGGTGTTGCTAAAACGTAAGTATCGCACACGAAAGCACGTTTGTTCCCGCGAAAGGAAAACGTGGCTAACATTTCAAAGACGGAGCTTCGTTAATTTACACGACTCCCTCTACGCCATCCCCGATAAGGCCGTTAATATTATCCTTGCTATCAATACAATCATCTTCACGGGTATGCGGCCACACCTTTGGTGAAGAACATCACTGATACCGGAGTATAGCAACAACCCTTGAAACATAACGTGATTGATCGTGATAAGGTCCTTGTGCCTCCACATTGGGATTCCTGGGGGAAAATTCGTGTCCTACGTGAAGGCTTTGACGTTGAAGGGATAGGTTCCGGTTGGAGCATTGATATTTCCCCGGGCCCAACCGATCAGTCTGGTGTGGAGGATGGGGCTGTGGAGATTTATGAGGAAGTCATCAAGGACCCTAAACGCGGTGATCCCGAGGGACTCAATTTACTCAACAAAAGTGGGAGCAGTGGTGGGATTGAAGTGTCCGCTGTCGATACTCAGGTATTCCTTGCTGGCCAATTGAAATTCCTGGAGGACAAAGCTGCAGAAGAGAAGGCTACAAGAGGTGGGAAAGAAGACAGGTACAATACAGCAAGTGGGGAGGAGGTTATGGAACACGTAGGGCCGGTGCAGTTTAATGTTGGTGGGATACAAGTCGATGCCGAGAATATGCTTGAAAGGTTAAAAGTAAGTATCCTAACCCTACGCTCCTTCATCCAACACCCATCAGGAGTTTCGGCTTGGGTCCTGGACTGTTCCGTAGCTAATTTCTCTCAATAAAGGAACGAGACCAAACCAGGGCTTCCGAACGGGAACCAGTGCCGCCGAATCCGACAGGCGAAGGGAAGAGCCAAAATGAGGTATTATCTGCATTCTTCTCCTCGCTGATGAGGAAGGGGGCAACCAAGGGAACCTCACCTGGATCCTAGTTGGACAACTGTAGTCAAACCATAATATATCACTACTTGTATTATTCTACCTTTAACACCCTAATGTACCACTTTGGGTTCTTTCCGTCCTGGTACTCCCTCAGTCTTCTACATGTGGCACTCAAATAATTATTATTGGTTTCCCATTTACTCTCCTTCTCCTTCTCTTTCTTTTCTTTTAATCGCCCCTGGTCGGAGGGAGGAATCCCACCATGACCCATCCAGGGTTTAGGGGAAAGTGGGGCTATTTCGATTGATTAAATAGAGCAGAGCAGCAGACATGTAAGTTATCTATGTGCCGCCGAGCAGGGAATGCAATATAAGAGAGGGGAAAGCAAAAGGGAAAATATGGGCAGGGTGTCATCCAGTGTTCCAGGACAGCACTAATTAACAAATTTCAATACCATACCAGTATACAATTGGCAAACCCCGGGATGTGTGCAATAGCAGAGGAATATAGCGCCAGTAGCAAACAAAGTGCTATGCACAGCAAATATCCCTAGAGCACCTGTGAAACTGCCACTGCTACTATTGTTTGGTAATGAAATTGTATATTATAAAGAGCGAGAGCGCAAACCACCTGCCTATATATTATACGGCACTAAATTTGTTTTGTTTTTTATCCCTATGGCCACCGAACTCCGGTTGTAAATGAAATAAAATGAAATTGTTAAAGGGGAAGTGTCATAGAAGAAAACGAAAAGGATAAGGCTAGACGACCAAATCAACTAGATACTAAAACTTGAAATTGAAGCCAACTTATTCCTCCAGGAAAGACTTGACGCTGCCGCCAATGTTCTTGACGTCTAGCAGGAAACTATCGTGACCAAAGAGACTAACGTCCTGGCCGAGTTCGACATGCCTGACGTTAGTATTCCCAGCCTTGCGCAGGGTATCCGCAACTTCACGCTGTTGCCAGGCGGGGAAGAGGATATCGCTCTCCACTCCGAGAACCAACGTTGGAATATTCCTCATTGGGGATAAGCCCAGTACCAGATCGTCGGATGCGACTGCATCGTCGCCGCCAGACTCCGTCTGGGAGGAACCTTTGCTCGGCTGCTGCTCGGTGTACGGCACTGTGGGCAAGGACAAGGAGCAGGCCTCGCTCTCGCTGCCGCCGTGCTCGCTGTCGCTGGAGTAGGCCTTGAGGAGCTTGTGCTTGTTCCTCAGGCGCAACTTGCGGAGGCTGTCCTGGTTTGCGATGCCCAGGTCGAAGAGATCCATTGCCTTCGACACGTACAGGAGACTATTGGCGTCGTATTCCAGGCAGAACTTCTCGCCCGCGTGGTCAAGGTAGGTTTCTATTAGAAAGTCCGGACATAAAGCGGGAGGGCGGGAGGGGTCTGCGCGCTGCCGGCCGAAGCGTTGTTCCCATTCGGGACCTGAGCGGTAGGTCACTGTGGCAATTTGCCGGGCCAGCTTCATTCCTAGGTGGGGTGGGACCCCGCCGTAGTAGAAGCCGCGGTTCCAGTTTGTGTCGGCCATCAGGACTTTATTTTTTGGAATTATTTTTTGGAACGGTGAGTCTTCCAAGATGGGTGAAATTTTATGGGTTTGCCTCTTACATACCTTGTCTCTGAGAATGCCTCAATGCAATGCTGTAGGGGTGGCTTCGGGCACAACCGCTTATGCTCACGATCCTACCGATCCTATCGGGGTGTAACACCCCCGCCGCGAGACTCTGCATGCCGCCCATACTAGCTCCGACACTTGCCATGAGCTTGCCTACGCCCAGTGCGTCGAGCAAGCGAAACTGAGCCCTGACCATGTCACTCATAGTCAGGATGGGGAACCGCGTGGCGTATCGCTTCCCGTCGGCAGGATCAATGCTGGCCGGTCCTGTAGATCCGTAACAGCCCCCAAGCACATTCGTACATATCACATAGAAACGGTCCGTGTCGAGCGCCAACCCAGGACCTATGAACTTCTCCCACCAGCCAGAGCGTGGATTGTCCCCGTTGGACTTTGCATGGGAGGATGCGGAGAGGCCAGTGTGGAGGAGGACCACGTTGGACTTGTCCACGCTCATCTTGCCCCAGGTTTCGTAGGCTATGGTGAATTCCTTCAGTATACCACCATAGTCCAGCAGCAGCGGGTCCTTCGATGTGAACTCTTTATGGACACCGGTCGTGTAAGAAGGTTCAGGACCACTAGTCGCGGACCGGGACACGATCTCCTGGGTCCTCGACTCCACGGCGTCCAGGCATGGGAAGGACATTTGTGGGTTTGACGCTACGGACTCGGAAGGCTTGGATGGGGAAGCGCTAAAGTTCCGGAGTGGCCGCCATGGGTCTGTTAATAACGACGGGGGACACTTTCGTAGCTTCGCCGCATTGGTAATGGAAGGCATGTTCGTACAGCAAGGCCGCACCGCATAGCAAAGCAATTTCGAGAATTGAGATCGCATGTTTGTTAGAGATTACGAGACTCAACAGGGTGCTTCCTCGTATCTGCGATAAGGGTGTGTCAGGATGAAGGTGGATCTTGTCTCGGAATTTTTTTTAGTCCGTGTCCCTACGAACGCGATACGATTCGGCGGATGCTTGGGCTCCTTGTCGTATCACTGATGAAGTTTAGGGATGGATAGGGTAGGCGGGTGGGATTGCGGGGTGAAGGCGGGGATGGAAAGGAGAGGGCTCAGGGCGGTGGGAGAATTTTACACCTGGTATAGTAGCACATCCGATTTCCGATTTTCCTTTGTGGCCATAGTCGACTCGAGTACAAAAGAAAACCTGGAATGACGCCATCCCTTGGGAAGCATGCCCGCATCGTCAGAGTGCACCTAGGAATTTCTAATATCAATCACCTCCAACACACCTAAGATAATTAGGAAGCTGACAAAAGGCTTTGTTACATCTTGTCGCACACTCCCTGATCTACTTGTACGATGCGCCCACTTCCTGGTCCTGCCACGGAACGTCTCTCATGCCGTGCTGACTTTCGACACCCGATCCGGATTAACTTAGAGTGTTTGCGCAGAAGGACTTAGGTGGTGCTGACGTAAGCTAATGACAAAGCTTGGCTGGTCAAGGTGTGAAAACCATGAAATCGCACTTAGAACTAAGGGCTAGATTCCAACTTCCACCACACTTTTATACACTCATGAAGGTATTATATAATAATATCATTTTGCTACTCAAGTATGATACAATTTTAACAATAATTATTTCAAGGTGCTTGAGAATTGGACATTGTATCGCCTCCCGAAAGGACCCAGTTTAAGAAGCTCCACATTTGTCGGGGGTTTCGCGGGTCTTGGGATGCGAGTGACAAACCTCCAACAACACTATTAATAACTCCACCTGGGTCAGGCCAAGAGGTACCACAAAGCTCGAGTGACAATACGAAAAACCACTCCGCAGAAGCTCTGTGCCTAGTATGGCAAGACTAACGGTCTCCAGTTTTTCCTTCATACATTTCTATTTATATCAGACGAATACGTTGCGTGGATCCTCGGATGCTGTTACCGTACCGTACTCTACATTACTGGTATAAGTACGATGCTCCAGCTGCAATCGCACGTACTCAAGTATTTGAGTACAGTACTAAGCGACGGTTAGCCAGTTAGAACACGCGGTGTCGCACACACGCCAGGGTGTTTGTGCAACTCTGACCTGCGTGATATTCTGTGTTCTTTGACTCTTTGACCAGCCTCCTTTCCAAATACATGGCGTACAGCGCAGCATGGTACAAGTGCAATGTCTCGATAGTAAGTGTAGAGCGCCGTGGAAAGTAGTACCGAATCGCAGCCCAGCTCCAGTCTAAGACATCAACTGTGATACCGGTGCTCCTACTATAGAATTCATCAACACGACAGAAGAAAGAGGGAGAGGGAACCAACGCACAAGCAGCTGGACACGAGCCACGTCTGCGTGAGGAGTAGCGCCATACGGCAAGCTGCTGCTGGGCACAGCTGCAAAAACATAAACCCGTCGTCTGACCCGGATGCCGTAATGCACCACTCCATGATGCAGATCTCTATCGAATCCCATAATTACCGGAAATAGAGCTAAATAGAGCTATGCAGCACGAGCAGGAGCGGAATATTTCAATTCCATTTCTCACTGAGCGAGCCACCATTGACTGCCAACTACTAATCATGATACTCCCCACTTTCGCTTCAAGCTTACGACAACTTCTAAACCTTTGGCAGGACGATGGGGCAGTCCACCTGCCCAGTTACGATTCCCTCTCCTCCCTCCTCCTCCTCCTCCTCCTCCTCCTCCTCCTCCTCCCACAACATCACATTAGATCACATCCTGTCTGCACCGTAGCCTCCATTGGCCTAAGGATTTTGGCCGGAAGATGCGGGACTCTTTGCCCAGGTGATTGATTGATACTGCCCCAATGTTATTGTCATCTCGGACCGAATAGAGAACCTTGCCATTTCGCGGGTATTTTTGACAAACATCCGATCTATCCGAAACCCCACCTCTTTATATTGCTTTGCATTGGTAGTTGCGGGAGTGGGGATTTGTTGTTATGCTGGGGGTGCGCATTTTATGATAGCAATAGCATAAGTATGATAATTGAAAATTTCAATCATCTTTCACAATCGTTCGGTGGTGCGAGGAGGGGACTAATTTATAGCATGAACTATTGATAGCACAGAGCCATCTCACTTCTTTTTCTTCCTCTAACCTATTCCATCGGCGTATCTAGGGTAAATATATTAAGTTAACCCTGCACAGCGAGCCCTACACCCAAATAATTACTAGCCACCATCACAATCTTAGCTGAAGCTCAGCCTATTGGGTTGCTCGGATCCGCATATGGCTCGCCATGCCGCGGAATCGGTTACCATTTTTCCCTGAAAGTTGGTTGGATGGATGATGCCGCAGATGGTAAAAAGTTCCTTGGAGGGTTGAAAAGGTGAAGGGATTGAAAACGGCAAAAAGCTAGGCCATGATTTAGGTATCATACCGGTAGTTTATGAGCAATGCTACACTGCAGGCAGGATACCGTTTTGTTCGTTTTTGCTATGTTTTCCCCCCACAATCAGTAGAGTACATGGGGAAAGGGAAAGGGAAAGGGAAGAAAAGAAAAGAAAAGAAAAGAAAAAGAGCAGAAGGAGATATGTCTACGGCAGCAGACAGGCAGACAATGAACACGAAAGATTTGTCCCAATGGAAAAAATTGGGGGAAAAACGAACTTGGGGTCAGGGCCATCTCGTGTTGATTTCATCTCGCAACCGATCATTAAGCATGACCGTTGCTCCAACACCAACTAAAAAACTGTTATTATATTATTCAATGTGGAAATATAACATAATATTAGGTATTATAGAGAGTGGTGAATAGTGCAACATTCTGTTCATTCTGTTAGGGCGCACCACCTAAAAAAAATGAGCACTTTTTTCCCAAAAGGTAGAAGAAAGCTAATGACTAATCAGGGAAAAAGAAGAAATATTTGACTTGTTCTGGCCCGAGACATAGGCCGACGATAGAAGAACACTTTTCAAAAAATTTCTATTGGCACGAGCCCTTCCCGCGCCCTACCATAGGTGTTTGTGAGTGCATCGCCCCGGAAACTAGGTTCTGTGCTTCTAGTGCGAATCTTTGACCATCAGGTAATTTATTCCTATCATTCATTCCATATTCCATCAAGGGAACATGAGGAAGGGAGGGAGCATCAGAGGCAATTATTCTCCGACACAGCATGGATAATTATTTATTTGACACGAGAGGAATGAGTTTCTGTCGGAAAGATTCTTTTGGGTCTCTTGTCGAGATCTTCAAGTTAGTGTTTTCCCCTCTGGGGCGTAGGGAGGAAAAAGAAAATAAAAGGAAAGGAAAAAGAAAAAGAAAAAGAAAAGAAAAAGAGCTTTTTATCATAGTTGATGAGGGAAGCCGCGCAAGCCAAACCCAACTTGGGCTCAGCATAGAAAGACAACCAGGCTTACTAGTCTATCCATTTGACGCCTCTCTCGCAGCTTCCTTTTGAAACTTCGCTTTCTGTCCCTACGCATTTTTATTTTATTTTTTCGACATTTCTCTCTCGTTTCCAACCTTCCTCCCCCGCTTGTCCAACCCACCCTTTTTCCCCTTTCCCTTTCCCTTTCTCTATTCCATTCATTTGTTCATACATAATTCTTCTTCTTGCTCCTCTGATCCTGTCCTTACCGTCCTCTTTTCTTTTCTTTTCCACTTCATTCTCACACACGAGCTGTCGGGTTTCGAGAAAGTCATACCTATCCTTTATTTTTTTATTTCCTAAACGCTCTGTGTACCCTACAAGTACCATCCAGTAGACCTTGACCTTAGCCGTGTTCTTGCTTAGTTCGGCCCCGAAATAGGTCAAACAAGCCTTGTTGCACCCAGCCCCCCCCCTTGTACACCCTAAAGAGCTTGCTTAACCTTCCGCAACTCGACGCCTCAGGTCTCTCTCAGCCGTTCCGGCAGTCGTTCTCCAATTGTCTTTCTTGGTCTCTCGTCCACCGTCATTCTCTCAGTCAACAAGCCTCTCTTGCCGCTGCGGGGCTTCTGGCCTCTTCTTCCAGCCTTCTTCACTTCTTATCCCTATATACTGGCGGGCAATTATACAGTACGAAGAGCCCTCGTCTCCAGGGATCATTCTTTCACCTCCATTATTTTTATTTTTATTTTTCATCTCGTTATTTTTGTTGTTTTAATTTCTCCTTTCTGTTCGGAATAGCTCCTTGGAGTTATCAGAATATCGGGGTTCAAGCCCTCAATTATCAGTGCTGAGATGTTGAGCTTTAGGAGGGCAATTGTGTTGTCCATTATCCTGTTATTTTGTATCTTCTACCTGTACCCACGAAACCCTCGATCTCCTCACGAACCGGAACCCACACCCGGGCACCAGACTTCTGGAGATAAAGGAGCGGGCCGGGGGTCAAACGGAAGGAAGCCATCAAGGCCATACATTCCTAAGGAAGCCAAGCAGCAACAGCAATTGTCGTTAGCCGAGATCAGGAACCTCCCTGTAGCGGAGCAACTTGCCTATCAGTTTCCCTACCAGGTGTCCTCAAAATTCCCCGCGTATATCTGGCAGACATGGAAGTTTACACCCGCGAGTCCGGATTTTGAGGAGAAGTTCCGTATCACAGAAGCAAGTTGGACGGAAAGGCATCCGACATTTGTCCACGAGGTAAACGTCGACACAATAGTTTGTTCAGTGGGTTCTGCTAACCCGTACATCCTGCAGGTTATCACCGACCTTGTTGCGAAACATCTCATCGAGCACCTGTACTCTGCAGTCCCTGATGTCCTTGAGGCTTACCGAGTTCTCCCGCTTCCCATCCTCAAAGCTGACTTTTTCCGTTATCTTATACTCCTTGCTCGCGGTGGGATATATTCTGATATCGACACCCTGGCCTTGCAGCCTGCACCGGATTGGATCTCATCGAACTTCAAACTTAATCAAATCGGACTTGTCGTTGGGATTGAAGCTGATCCAGATAGACCCGACTGGGCGGCTTGGTATTCCCGTAGGATACAGTTTTGCCAATGGACAATTCAGTCAAAGCCTGGGCATCCAGTGCTGAGAGAGATAATAGCCAACATCACCATGGAGACATTGCGGAGGAAGAAGGCTGGAAAACTCCAGGGGACCCACGATAGCGTTATAGAATGGACGGGGCCTGCGGTTTGGACTGATACCATCTTCGAGTACTTCAATAACCCGAAATATTTTGATATGAGCTCCTCCAAGGGTGAGATTTCGTGGCAGAATTTTACTGGAATGGAAGAACCTAAGAAGGTTGGAGATGTTGTCGTATTACCGATCACGAGTTTCTCTCCGGGAATTGGCCATAGCGGAGCGAAGGACGAAGACCACCCTATGGCCTTCGTTAAACATGAGTTTGAGGGTATCCCTTCTCCCACAGCATAGCCCCTTGTGTGACTTCGGAGCTAACCCGATTGTCCTAGGTTCGTGGAAACCGGAATCTGAACGTGTCATAGTTCCGGCAGAGGATGCATAAGAGCAAGCAGGCCGGCGGTAAATTATTAATCTTTACGGTTCGTCCGAAAGACGATTGGAACAGCCAATCTTACGATTTCTACGAAAACTTTGGGACAGAGTTGACCCGCTATTTCCCCCAGAAAAGAAAGCGGAGTGGAGTCAACGGGAGAAAAACTAGCATGATAGCATATAGACAGCGGACGGAAGGGTTATTCCTTGTTTAATTTTCCTTTTACAGTTTTTCATCATTCACTTTAGCGGTCGAGGAGCTGTCTTCCGGGCGAAGATTAAGATTTTGCTTGAGATACCCATTTGGAGTGATCTCTACAGTAGGTGCCGAGTATTGGGCTCTTGGCAGCGCATTCATTTACAATCTTTATTCGGGTCACTTGGTAGGGTTGGGGAGAGAGGGAAAAAAGGATCAACATATTTGCACTTGTTTGTTTCAAAAGGCGTTGTTTTACTTTTTCACTTGTACAAACTTTTCTCCCAACTACTATCCCTTCCCCCTTTCCATTGTACACATATCTCGGGGCGGTTTGATGGATGGCGTTTTTTTCCTAATAGTATATGCTCTTGGTTTTTTTGTCTGATTGTTTCTTTTTCTTTCCCTCCGCCTCAGTGTCTGGGTATAATAAACCTGGATTAGTGCAGAAATTCAATTGCAGCGAATGGCATTGACGTCCTCGGTTGAGTCACCTGATTCTGTAACTCTTAGCGTGTCAGCGCTTGATATACCGAGTGATTACCGGTGAACATGATCAGACGGTGCCTGAGTTAGCTAACGTAACTTACAGTCTTTGTGGCCGGGCTGCAGCAGGTCTGTTACATCCACCTATCCAATCGATCAAACTTTGTCCATCCCTGGCACTGGCTTAAAGTGCTGCTGGCAGTTGGAATGCTGTGAAATGATTGATCCATCCCTCCGATATGCTGGGTTGGTGCTGTTAGGATAAAATGTGTGGATTTGAACCCCATGGGGCGTTTGCATAGGAGTGCTCGAGTATTGGGGGACCAAAGGATGATTCGTGCTCCACTACCCCACCGCCAGCCAATCAACCATTCGTCCATCCATCCGCCCCCGCATCACCCAGCTAACCAACAAACCAGCCAAACATCAATGGAGAAGGGAAAAAGGAGAGGTCCATATTATGGGGAAATCCCGAAGAAATAAGATTAAAAAAAAGGGAATAAAAATCGAGCTCCAAACCAATCAACCACTCATTCCTCCTCCGCCATCTTCAACTTTCTAGAGAGCAACTTATCAACCTCCAGCGTCCGTTCATCCCACTCGGCAAAGCACTCATTAACCCCCTCGACCCCAAGGAGGTACCACCTCTCCAGCAGGGCCGCACTGCGTCTCCTCAACTCGGCGATCTCCCGCGCCTGCGTCTGTTGCACCACCTCTGCACGGCTGATGCGAGGAATGAGAGCGATGAGGTCGGCGGACACATTGGGGTCGGGGATCGGGGTGTCGCGGATCGAAGTCAATTGCGAGGAGGTAGCGTGTATGGATGGGGCGGCAGTGAGGAGTGTGGACAGCCTCTCGGAGGGGGTCAGGGTTGACGGTGAGAAGGTTGCGTGGGGGTGAGTTTGTGCGCTTTTGAAGATTTCGGGATAGTTTTTGTCTATCCCCGTTTATCAATTATGGGTGGTGTGGGATAGGGGGGTGACTGACATATATTGATCATTTCCTTCACGGTGGTTGACTTCCTGCATAATTTGGCTAGGTCATATTCGAGCGCTGCCAGCCGGGCGTGCACAGAGTTCTCTCGTCCGGCGGTTCGGAGGGCGAAGAGGTCGCTAATGGGGTCTTCGCTTGTGCCAGAAAGGACGAACTCGATTCGGCGTAAGCGAATTTCTAGCGAGCGGACTGTTTCTTCTGCTACTTTGTCGAGGGTGTTGGCCATTCTTTCCTCTCTTCCCTTTTTCTTGTTAATTCGGGGTTCGGGGGGTTTTTTTTGCGGTAAATTGTAGGGGGGTTGGGTACGATAAGTGGTAGCAGCAGTAGCTGTGTGATAGTAGTGAGGGAGGAGGGGGAAGGGAAGGCAAGATGGACTGACAGAGTTTGTTTGGTATTTTTGCATTCTCACCTTTTTTTTTTTCTTTCTTTTTTTCCTTTTCCCGAATGTGGGGCGCGGTGGGGGAAGAGGTTGATATGACAGTGGTGATAATAATAATAATAACGTCCCTCTTTTTCTTTTCTTTTCTTTTTTTCTCAGGTCGAAGGAGGAAAATAGGAAGAAGGTAGGGAAGAAGGCAGAGAGAAGAACTCGCTGGGATGCAGGGACCTCCAGATCAAACCCAAAGAAACGGTGGTGCGGCTTGGATGAAATTGGGGATCGCCCAGCAAAAAGGTTCGGTCTCCCAACAAGGGGCCTGTTAAGCAGTGGAGACAGGTCTTCGATTATGCCTCTGGTGGTGAGGTACACATTTCGGATGCATTGGTTCTTCTATAGCTGTGCATAACGGAGAGAGGTAAAAATAGAAATAGGGTTTTTTTCCTAATATCGGTTATTGCAGAGAAGGAAGCTATTAATCTGGAAGCAGGTTTTCTGTTTTGTAAAAGGTACAGTAACCAGTGCGGCAGTCCCTGAGTCAGTGACGCCGCCTGTTATGAGTTATTCACCTTCAAGGTAAATGATTTACTGTTGCCCCTGGATAGATTACTTGACTTAGGCGGCTCAAGGTCATGGCATAAGTTATGCAAGTTATAGACAACACTCCGCATGTTTTCCTTCCTCCTGACCATTTGGGAAGACTTCTTTGGCTGATAGCCCTGCTTGCTTGCTGCGAGTCCTTTTGCTGTTTCCTTTGGCCGCTCTTTTTTTAATCCTCTCTGCTCGGACGACTACTGCTGACGGAGGTCTCCCGCTGCAGCAAGCACTCTCCACCCTCTCTCTTCACCACCACCCCCCGTCCCTTGGCTATCTCTCCTCTCTCTCTCTCTTGCCCTTCCTCCCTCGTCCTCTCCCTCTTTTCCCTTTCTTTCTTTCTTTTCTTTTCTCTTCCTTTGTCCCTTCCGCCCCGTCCATCTTCTCCTTCACACCACCAATCCCTCCTATTCTATTCCCAACGAAACAAGAAGGGGGCATCCATTGTCGCCAACCCTCTACCCTCCTCTCACCAGAGTTCTTGCTGTGAAGTGTATTAGGAAGAGGGTACTTACCACCATCAGTGCTGACAAGGACACCTTACAACCATTCAGCCAATTGGTCCATTGCTCGCTGCTACGTGCTAATTGCTCCACTCACCCATTCCGACCGCCCCCTCTTCTCATTTTCCCTTGCCGGCCTGGCCTGCACAACAACCCCCAATTCCTAATCCCTTTTTAAGACATCACCAAACCCAAGCACAACAAGACAACAAGCTCATTCAATGTATGCACCTCCATCCGATGATGATCGACCCAGTGGTCGCCATCACTCATCCAAAGGTGCCAGCAGAGGCAGATCGGGAACAGATGCTAGCAAAAAGGGAGAAAAGGGATCTGCCCTCCGGCGGAAGTCATCTGTTGCAAGTGCTCGGGGGCCGGTATTGAAGCGAAAGAAGAGCCCCCCATCATGGGGTACCAAGAAGGATCTCGGCATGGTTGATCGCACTGCGGCCTTTTTTGTTGAGAACCAAATAAGTATGACAATTTCCATGAAACGAATATACTTTTTCCCTCCTTATTGATGCCCTGAGCAATTGCGGATGAGAGTCGAGAAGGGAAGGGGGGGGGAAGAGCTCCTTTCAAGTTTGTGGCACAGAGTACTGATGGAGCTGGCTACTGTAGGGTTTTCCGCAATTATCCTAGCATTTATGCATGGCTGTCATTATCTCGCCCCACAGCTTCGGCCTACAACCCGGAAGCTATTAGAAGTCTGCTACTACAACCCCGCCACAGGGAACTATGGAAAGGGCCCAGACGACATATACCTGGTGTTTTACTGGATAGTGATGTTTACCTTTTTGCGTGCAACAGCCGTAGATTATATCTTCATGCCGTTCGCAAGACGTGGTGGGATATCAGCCAAGAAGGATCTCGTCAGATTTGCGGAGCAAGCTTGGCTTCTTGTCTATTACTCCATCTTCTGGACACTAGGAATGGTATGTTCTCTTGATGTCTTCAATATTGGGAGACTTGCCAACCGGGGCATTGCGCTCGTTCAACCTGCTAATGTTGGGTAATCTTGTGCAGTACTTAATGTACAATAGTCCTTATTGGATGGATCTTGCTCAGATGTGGGTTGATTGGCCTGTGCGCGAGCTTGGTGGTACCTTCAAATGGTATTACTTGGTCCAATATGCATTCTGGTTGCAGCAAATTTTCGTCTTAAATATCGAGGAGCGAAGAAAGGACTATCACCAGATGTTTGCGCATCATATTGTGACTTGCATGTTGATATTTGCAAGTTACACATACCACATGACCAGAGTTGGCAACGTCATCCTTTGTGTTATGGACGTAGTTGATATTCTACTTCCGGTCAGTTTCCCCTTATAGCTCCTGCGTGGCCTCACTTGAATCTTAGTTAAATTAAACCTTTATAGCTTGCTAAGATGCTCAAGTACTTGGGCTACAATGCCATTTGTGATTGTGCCTTTGGAGTCTTCCTCATTACTTGGTTCATCGGCAGACATGTCTGCTACATGCGCATTGTTCACTCCTCATGGGTAGATGCTCTCGCCCATATCCGTGAAGGGTGGTATGCTCCTAATGCGACAGAGCCGATTCAATACTCGGAGAAACCACGCCCGGGCACAAGCTTCCTAGTCGGTCAGTTTCTAAAGCCTATGGGAACTGTTGTTTTCACGAAAGAGATTCTCGGAACATTCGTTGTTCTTCTACTTGCGCTGCAAGTGCTCACGCTCATGTGGTTTTATATGATTCTGCGCGTGGCTTGGAAGGTTATCAAGGGAGGAGGAGCAGACGACACCAGGAGTGATGATGAGGGCGATGATGATGAGGAGGAGGAGGATGAGGATGAGGATATTGAATTTGAAGGTCCAAACCCTAAGGCTGTGGAAGCTGTTCAGATGAATGGCACAGCTATGTCGACAGCTTCATTTCCGTCCGTTATCATGAATGGGGGTTCTCACCGGCATCTTTCTTCACAGCCGCTAGGTGGTGGATAAAATTGATAGGGAATACAAACAAAAAGGATGGGAGTTTAGTCAAATTATTTGCTTTCTTGTTTTTCCTTCTCTTCTTTT
>Ga0307509_10002964_pt1 | contig 26632 bp, 25 predicted proteins | sample 10_EM_MG_FD_202245 | JGI IMG/M metagenome (GOLD analysis project Ga0307509, IMG submission 202245) | Populus trichocarpa ectomycorrhiza microbial communities from riparian zone in the Pacific Northwest, United States - 10_EM | ecosystem: Host-associated > Plants > Roots > Unclassified | place... | reverse complement strand
AGTATAAGAACTAGATGTAGTCCGCGACCACCCAGACGCGGCATATAAATATCGAGGCGCCTCCCGAGCTATTTGAACATTATCAAGCAACGGAGAAGAGATCTTATCAATATAAGTTTTTACGCTAGAAAAATCTTTATCGCTTTACCAACTTCTATTTTTTGAATCATTGAGCCTTCCTAGACAATCTCCGTCTACGATTAAGATTATCGGCCTGAGTTATCTCGCAAGACTTTGAGATAGGCTCCCGCCTAACAGTCCTCCACCCAAAGGAATGCCTTCACAACAAGGTTCAGAGTGTGCCTAGAGCGGCGTAGACGTCTATGAATTGGATTGAACGGGATATTGATTGCAGTAAGGGAGGAAGATATATGTTGCAAGGCCGTATCATTATTTGATACGTTATCTAACGTAAAGTAGCCAATTTTCAGCTCGATGTTATATGGTGTAATAATATCCCAGAAGTGCTTGGCTGGATTTTCTCCGGTATGCGGTCCAGGGAATCTCCTGATACCTAAAACTGTACTTTTTAAATTCTGATTTGAGTCAAGCCAATGGGCAACAACACCAAGAAAGGAGCGATGGTTAGGAGAGCTCCAAAGAACAAAGGTAAAGTGAATTTTCATTTCAATCCTAGCAAATGCCTGGGTGAGCTCCTTTTGCCCACTCCTATATCGTTGGAGTATCCAATACTTAATCGTATTCGCAGAATTGGGTAGCGTACGCGACATCTCAGTATAACTTGAATTCTAGAAAGGCAAATAAAATTAGTTAATCTACCTTTGACTATTCATAGTTACGGGCAAGAACCGCTATGCCCAAAGTACCCAAGGCGAAGGGATTACTTGATATAGCAACAGGGGACAACCACATATGCAAGCAAGCAGATAGTTTAGCAGAATGCGAAAGGAATGCTGTTCGATCTTCAGAAAGCTAACATTATTGAGAATAATCCAGCGTAGAAGATGATTCTGAAATACATAGCGATTGAAGACTATTTGAGGTTGAGTTATGCCAAAGGCGGTTTCCAGTAAGACTTGACCTTGTTCAAGAGTGGCTTCAATAGGGCCATCTTTGCCTATACGGTGGGTATCGCGCAGGTGTTCGAGCATATTTCTTGTTGATAAATCAGAAAAGGTGGCCGCACTTCACCTATTTCTGCCTAATACGCTCCAACTGATTAGTATCTGAAAAGTGCAAAACGGAGTGATTGATTGTTGAGTTGAAAGAAGACTTACAGCGAGAACAACGCCAACGAGTTCGCCCATCCAATGCTGTATATTCTGCCCCATTCTCCGATTTGTAAACCCAGCTTTTCCTCATTGTTTATCACTTATTGACAATCTTGTTACTTGCTCCACTGCTTCCATCATCTACCACATTTTGACTCTGCAGACTGGGGGTAAGAAGTCCACTAGGAGCACTACTCAGGGGGCTTTGGCTTGTGGACCCTTGGCTATAGTTATCCGAAAGCTCAAATGGCTGCAGGTAGCTGGGATTAAGTTGCGGTTCAATTGGATAATCCCATATCGTCTCCTGTGATGAAGGTATAAGACTGCCGGAGTCATCATGTGCTCTTACCGTTCGAAGGACTTGTTCCGAAGTCATAGCAAATCTTTCATAAAGTGGAAAAAGTATCAAAAAGAATTGTCAAGTTTTGTGAAGTATTGGGGTATAGGCAAGCTGTGAATGCTATCCAAAAAGATTGGCGCTTCTCTCTAGTTTTCCAATGGGTTCTTATATACTACTTGTATACTCCTCTATGAATGCTCTTAGATATGTTAGTTCGTATTGATATTCTGATGTGTTGATCAACCCGGCCAACAGGAATATTTTCTAGTCACAAAATTGACTCTCATATTGACTTATATAGTAGTTAACTATACTCTCGTGCAGTTCTTGCTGCTAATTTGTGGAAGAATTCAAGTGTAAATGTCATTCGATCGATTTCTACTAACTCCGACAGATGTCAACAGATACCCATAGCTGGTTGGAGGGACCCACAGATGCCTACCGGTTCCCGACAGATCCCCGCAGATCCCCACCGATCCCGACAGACCCCCACAGACCCCCGCAGATTCCCACAGATCCCTGCAGACCCACTCCGTCCCCTGCAGACCCGATCCCGACAGACCCCCACAGACCCCCGCAGATTCCCACAGATCCCTGCAGACCCCCTCCGTCCCCTGCAGACCCCCTCCGTCCCCCGCAGATCCCCGCAGATACCCACAGATCCCCACAGATCCCCACAGACCCCTGCATGCCCCTGCATGCCCCCACCGATCCCTACTGTCTTGGTCGGGGGATCTGCAGTCCACCACCGTCCCCTATCGTCCACATATTAGGACGGCATAATAGTGTCTCACCTTGTGGGGCCCGTGGTCCTCCCTCAAGACTGCAGTCCTAAAATGTCCCAGGACGGGACTGCGTGAAAATTGTCATCCAGTCCGGTCCGGTCTTCTTGGCAGTTTCCCTGTGGGGCCGCCGGGGCCCCCAGACTATTGCGAACACTGGGGATTACCATGACTTTAGCTGCCTATACATCCACAAAGCAAAGGAGGTGAGTTCACCATGGGTGAACACGACATCTTGGGCGTTGTGATTATAAGGCTTATCAAAGATGTAGTCGTACTTAATCCGGAGCTCAGCAGATGTTGATACCACGCCCCCGGCTGTGTTGATGCTGAAATTCTGGACACAAGAAGGGGTCAGGGCAGGAGTCTGTCTAGTTGGCGATGGCCTGACTCATCCATCTTCCAGCATTCAATGGATAGAGTCAACGGATTCCTGGTTATGTTGATGATAATGACGAAGCGTGTTCTACCGGCAGAGTTGAGAAGCCACCACTTTGCATCCGAGCGAAGGAAATCTACTGCTTCGGGATACCCAACTTCAACCATCACGGAAGGCCACGCATGGATTCCCACCCCAGTGTACGGCTGGAGGCACTGATCTGCTTCTTTGCTGCGGGCCCCGGGAAGACAGAATCAGGCTCCGCCTAGGAGGGCAACCGAATGGCGATCATGTCCAGGAATAGATGCAATATTCATCACAATCTCATCCACGAGGCAATGGCCGATCGCGCTGTGTTCCAGCCCAGGCGTTATGCGTAGGATTATTGCATTTAAGGCATTCTCAAATGCCAAGCGGACGGCAGGCCTACGCGAGCAGTCTCGAATTGGTTGTCTAGTACCTCCAATTCATGGTCGACGACGCAGGGGAAATACAAGAAATATTCCTCCGCCGAGCACGAGGAAACAGCCTCTCGAATAGCGGTGATCAGCTCTCCTGCCGATTGATATTCCAACTTGTTCTGGTCAGGGATTAAGGCAGCTTGTATCTCAAACTGGGTGAGTATTCTGCCAGTAGGATAGCATCGCTTAGGGTTGATGAACTCCTTCAAGATTTGGTTTTCCATGTGAAGCAGGGATATAAGGTAGTATAACGTACCCAAGGTAGAAGCGAGACGCAAGGTAGAAGCGAGACAGGGTAACACAGTGGCAACACCATAGTAAAAACTGTAACAACCCACTCAATTCCAACCCAAATTGGACTAAACAAAATGATTTCAATTGAGAAATTGTAGGAGAATCATGCCAATTTTAAAAGAAGAAGAAAAAGTAAAATAAATGTAAAGGAAGCAAGGGGAAATGAGGAAATCACTAGTTAATATTGAGAGAGGAGTAAAGTAATAATTTGAAGATGTACAATTATGAAAAATGATAGGGAAAAGATTTGTAAGTAGCATGCTAGTTTGTGGAATCATTGGGTATAAAATGAGAGATGGGTAATGAAGGGAAGCTGTCGCAAATAGGGTAAAGTAGCAGAAAAAATAACAGGAAAAATGTAAAGACTCCTAATTTGGATTTGCAGATAGCGAGAAAATATTAGGTATCTTGTAATTAATAATAGTCAAATGACAGACTACATATTTGTTTAAAAGGTTCAAATCAGGATAGTTTGTGAAAGATTAATAGTAATAGTCAAGCATATCTTCATTTTCATATACTTATCTTATACAGATAGTTATATTGTAAATTAGAAAGCCCTGATCACTTTTTTGACTGTTTGTAGTATCTAGAGTCTTCCTATAATATATATTTGATATTTTGACAATGGATCTATTCTTTCGGTATCTAAATTAAATCTATTTCTTTGTTATTTGAATAGAATTGTAAACTATTACGTGAAAATACCAAAATCAAGTATTAGCTTGTTTCTTTCTTGGTTAAGCGTGAAACCTTGCTTATATTAGGTAGCACTACCTTATTGGAGTTCTGATAAAGTATTGTGTATGTGTTTTCTCACTAAGAGGGCATTGTTGTATAAATAACTGTGTATTAAGATTCTATATTTTATGAATAGTACATGAACTGAATTAGACGAATAGTTGATAAAAGGTTGTTAAACTCAAGGAAAAAGATCATATTTAAACTAGGAGAATAGTAAAGTATGCATTTGTATTAGAAAATCAGTAGCAGGCTAATTGTTGAAACAACTCACTACAATAGAAGTAATTTGGAAAGACAATTTGTTTAAACATGATATTTTGCAAGTCAAGTTCGGAATCAGCTACCACATAGTCCCTTGTTGTTTTAATTGTGTAAATAAACCTTGTCTAATGATTCTTTGAATCATTGGTTAAATTATTCTGGTATTTGGCTCTTTCTGGGTTTGTGATAAATGATAGTGGATATGACTTACAATATTGTCTATCAAGCACTCTAGGTATTCCTAAATCTTCGTGAAACTACTCACTATCCAATCTCTTGCATCTCCTAACTTTCTACAAGCTTTTAATTGTCTTCCTTTACTCTAGTCATATCACTTTCTATTGTAATAGCTTCACAATAATTGGTTATAATAATACAGTTCCTATTGCCTGCAATTACACCTACTTTACCCTCAGGAATTTTCTCCTGTAAGAGGTTATTATGAGTCTGACTACTACACTCGCGTTTGAAAAGTCCTCGTAACCACACTCGTACATTCATGTAGTTGTGGCTGTCAATAGTATGTTGGCGCCAGCAGATAATCAGCTACAAATACATGAAAGTACAAGTGTGGTTACGGAAACTTTTCAAACGCGAGTGTAGAATACTTTTTTAATACTTCTTTAATGTGATTTTTAATTATCTTCATTTTTTATATTGTCACTTTGTTCTTCTCTCATATTTTTAGATAATCTCTACATTTCCTAATGCTTTCTTTACTTTGGTTTTGCTTTTTCTTATGATTTTGTACTCCATCTGATTCTCCTAAACTTTCTCCATTGAAATCGTTTTGTTTGGTTCAATTTGGATCAGAATTGAGTCACTTGTTATGAGTTTTACTCTGTTGTTGCCACAGTGTTACCCTGTATCTCTTCTACCTAGTGTCTGGCTTCTACCTTGGGTACATTAGTGGCTGATATGTGGAGAGAGGATATTTTGTTGCATCGGGTGATGTATTGCTGAGGCCCAAGTAAAAGAGATTTATCGGCGGATGGCAAGGGGAGGCATTTCTCTGGGTTGTTTAGGTTGAGAAATTACAATGCAGGATTGATGATGACGCGGGGAAAGGAGAATAAGTTAACCACCGGATGGGAGTGGCTAAGGTGCAAAGTTCCTCAAGAGGGAAAATAGTGGCAACCGATGCAATTGGACTGAATAATTGCCAAGACACCATGAGTCCTGGAGTGAAGGCAAATGATATACCTCGGGGAAATATGCAGAATTGTTGAACCCGGAATTGTTTGAGTTGTCTACTTTATAGTCGTGACGGGTGGTATCTTACTTCGGCAGGTATGTTGGGAGACAGGCACAAAGACAGTGTATATTTGAGTACGACCATGGCCCCAGTACTCAGCCTACCCTCTCTGCATATCCAGGCTCCCGACATACTTACCGAAGTGACATACCACCCGTCGCGACTCTCTATTCTATAAAATGTCCTTAAGCAAAAAAATAAACTTTTTTGCCTACTATCACCACACCATATATTCGTTATCCACAATCTCCTCTATCCCTTAGTCTGCCTCTGGGTTGATTCTGTCACATGTCTCACTCCCAAGATTTTCACTGAACTACTTTTTCCTACAACACTTACGGTAACCACAAAAAAAAAAAGTCCTAGCCCCTGCTCCTCCCGAATTGCGTTCTCTCACCGGTTATTTTTCTTTGAAAAATTCCATGTTGTGGTCAACTAGTTCAACAGTGCGTTTTGCCGGCTTTGAGGACCCAGTTCCAGTCACTTCCTAAATGCCGAATGGTGACCTAAGTGGTGAATGCTCACATGAAGCTGCCGACTGGTCTTGTTTCCTTGCCAGGATTTTTGGCCTAAAGGGTACAAGAGCGAGATGAAAGGGGAGAGGAGAAATAGGCTGTGACACCAAACCTTAACCCTGCAGGCGAATGCAATGATGGAGTGTGCCCACTGTGATCTTGGTGGGAGTTATTAATACGGGGCTACAACATAATCTGGTCAAACTCGTTTTCACGCTACGAGGTTGAAAGAAGGTTTGGCGAAATACACGAGCTTCATTTAGTAGAAAGTAGCTTTTAGGTGTAGGATTTTCACAAATAGTTTAACCATCTTATGCGGTATCTGGTAAAACTCTTTTTGGTCGTGTTGGAAACTGTACTCATGGGCGTGCTCTCTTCCTGTCTGTTGCTGTGGTTACGAGTGATACGTCATGACCACCTACGTCACCCCCTTTCCCTTCTCTGAATCTTAGCCTCTCTTCTCTCTTCCTTTTCGTCTTGTTTCTCCTTTCTTTTCACTTACTCAATCGTCTTCTTATTCAACAAGCAATATAAGTCTTTCGCTATCTTCGGTGACCGCTCTCCTTTTGAACCTGTGAAACCACTCGCTTCCACTCCTTCCGATCAGATAGCTCTCAACAGGTGGAGGTGTGGTCGGAATAGAGGAATTTCGCAACTCAGGGTTCGGGATCGCTATCTCAGTGACAACTGTGTTCCAAACTCGCCCTACCACTCACCGCCAAGGACTAGGGGCCCCGCCGTCCCCCATGGGAAATGTCTCATACTTGCAGTCGCTGCCATCCCCCGCCATCCCTCTATTGTCCCTGGGTTTCAAGTCACTAGGACTCACTCACTTTTTTACTCGCTTTTTTCCTATCATTATTTATATTCTTCTTCCCACCAATTGGTATTGTGGCTGCTGCCGTGTTTTTGGTATTCTACCTTATCACTTTGTGTCCTCTCCATAACTCAGTCTAGACTGATCGAACCGGAGGTAGAAGTGCAACTTAGTCGCTATCACAGATGGCGAGGTTGTAGCTTTTCTGTTGTAGATTTCGCTAAAAACTTTCCCGATCGCAGGGCCTTGTACACAAGAAGATATCAGGAATCAGGGAGTTGAATTTCGTTCTTCATTGCTATTTTCATGGTCTACCATATATATCAAGTATGTTCCACTTCTAGCGATCATGCGATATTGGGGAGATACTAAGAGTCCACCCTCCATTTGTTAGAACAGGATAACGCTTCTTTTCTTATATTTAGCACATATTCATGCTTCTTTCTAGCAAGCGAAATAATTGAATGGAGCAAAAACTCTGCCCGGCAGTCCCCCGCGGTCCCCCGCGGTCCCGCACGTTCCCCTACGCCAATTTGTTTTACATTGTAGGGCCAGCCGTCCTTAACAATAACGGCCGTCCCGAGGTTTCCCGGACGAGAACGGACCGCCTTTTGCCGTCCCGTCCCGTGAAGAACTCTGTATGAGTCAGGAGGAATTTCACCATGTCATGGAAGGTTTACGCTATCGTACAAATTACCTCGAACAGCATTCCTTCCGGTAACTTTATCACTCAAACTCTTGTTCTTTCACCATTATCACTCACAAACTGCTATAGAATCTCGTGGTTTTCTTGTGACAAGATCTTAAAGGTTGTAATACCTTCGATGATGCATGAGTGTCCGGGAGTGTGGTTGCACGAAATGATAAGCACTGCTGCGATTCGGGGTATTCTTCCAGACATCCTTCCTAGAACAATGCAGATCAGTGGTTCCCCGGGTTTGTGGCCTCTTCCTTGTTTTTAAATACCTAAATCTGGCTAATCTGGGTTATCAGAATATGATAGCTTTACCGGAAAGAGAGAAAAAATCATTCAAAGAAGCAGATATGACATTTGTGCCGCTGGTTAGCCCAGACTGGATAGTGAAAGTAGAATAGCCTTTGGTGGTGTTAGAATCTCGGTGGAGGGTGTTGGAAAAGACGTTGGAACGCGATGCCCACCTCTGGCCAGTGTTCGCAACAGGGCAGTCCGCCCGTCCTGGGCCAGGACCGGGACGGGTGACATTGTGTCGTCCCCCGTCGTCCCCCGTCGTCCCCCGTCGTCATCTGCAGTCCACCCTCCGTCACCCGCTCATTTCCGCTGATTTCCATTGTTTTCCGCCACCCCTACCCTCCTCTGCCGTCCCCCACCACCCCCGGCCGTTCTACAAAGGCACCTGCCGTCCCCTACCCGAAATTGTCTCACGTCCTGGGTCTTGTCGTGCTTCATAATGACGGCCGTCCTGCGAGATCACGGACGAGGCCGGACTGCATTGGGCCGTCCCGTCTCGTCCGGGGCTCTTGGCAGTCCCTCCTTCTGGCCCTACCGGGGCCCTGGGCGGTTTCGAACACTGCCTCTGGCAGTTTGGTTCAGGGGGAGCGGTGCGTGTCGTTCTACAAAGTGAGTATTTTCGCCCCAACCCGGAGAATGATCCAATATGTGTTAGGATATCTATAAATCGCACCGCGGCTCCTGTAGTCCTAACTCACGTTAAACACTATACCAGACTCTCTTATTTTCAGAATTCTACTAGTTTCTTTACTGATATGACAATTGGGTTCCTAGGAGGTCTTGCCGGCCCCCGGAGGGCAACAGGAGACTCGGAACCCCGATATAACACTTGGCGAACTTTATGCCGGAGATTGCCCGCCGGGAATCGAACCAGAAAGTCGCGTCCAGCTTAACCTTCGAAGGCTTCGTGCAATTGCACGTATGGAGATTATAGATTGAGGAAACCTGCCCGCATAATATTGCTCGAACTTGTCAGGTTACTTTAACCCCCCCCCTTCCCATGCTCTGATTTCCCTTACTGACTCTCTATGTGTTCAAGTTATTGGAAAGCTTTTCAGGATAGCGGTGAGGCGAGGTTGATTGGGGTGGAACTGTATTGAACAGTTTTTTCGTAAAGAAGAGATATTGTGCTGCTCGTCAATTCTCTGTTTTCACTGAATCTTTCTCCCCGCACTGATTTCTTTTGCCAATATTTCTTTCCTGTGCCGGCTCCCCCCCCAATCTTTCTCCACCGCCGCCCCGGCTTTCTGAGGGCCACGAGCTAATCATCAGTTCCGGGCTATTGCTAATGTTCCATGGTAGAAGGCTTCCTTTTTTTTTATCTCCCCCCTTTTGTGTCTCAATGTAGCCCTATGGTTGCAAATCTCTATATCAAGGAGTCCAATAACTTCCTTTGTAGTGTTTGTATTATTAATATAATCTTTTAGTTAAATATCATCTGGTGCGTTGGGCCCTGTGAAAATAAAAACTAGCTTCGCAGTCTTGCTCTATTGCCTCGTCGTAGTAAAACCTTTCTCAACTTTGGATCTCTTTCATCATCCCCTCTCCCTGAATCAGACGGATTTCCGTTCATAGCGCCCGATCATTTTGCAAAACCCTCATGTAACCCACACCACCTGTCCTAATTTGTCATACATTAAACGAAAATGTACAACCACAACCCATTCCTCGGATCTTCCCCCTCCCTCCTGGTTACTTGCGCACCTCCGAATATCAGTCGTTCTGACAGGTAGCCCCTAAGCGTTAACGGTGTAGTGAAAATAACAAGGACCTTAGACCCCAGTCACTACACATCAAGAAGGTTAATAAATCCCCCTCAATGCACTTCGTAAATGCTGTTAAGGCTGATAACAAAGGAAGGACCAGGATAGAGAATCGAAGAGCGGGTTTCTTGGAATTAACTTCTCACAGAGCCCAAGGACTCATAGTTGTTCTGCAGGTGTATTGGACAAGGCTAGGGATACAGGTAACCCTGGTGGGAATGGAGATTTCAATAATTCTCAGAACCACCCGGGTGGAGAAAGTGCATGATCGAGCCCTAATGGAGTGAGGATGGTCTGCCTATCATACCACGGCCTGCTGCAAGACGAAGAGCCAGTGTCTCCCACCACGGCAGAAGAGGTGATCTCCATCTTAGGCGAAAGTTCTCTCCCGATGGAGCTCAATAATACAGAAGGGCGTGAATCGTATGATTTATCCATTCACGCCGGAGTGGATGCCTGTTTACTACCTTTCCCCGACGACCAATTTACGGGAGATAAGCATAGGAAGAATACATTCTTTCGATGGGCCCAAGCACTAGTCCCAAATATGACAAGTCGGCGAGGGGGAGGAATGTGCGGAGAAGTTTGGCTACCGTGATTATGGGTTCTGGGAGAGACTGCTCCGACAAAGTCCCTACGAAGTGAGTGAAGACAGATAGCTAAGTATTTACTCCAAGGCAATAACGACAATCCCGGCCAGAGGGCGGTCAAGCGCGGCAACTCTAGAAAGAGGGAGAGGAGCGATAGAGTACCTCCCACGAAACCCGCTCTCTCACCTACGCTACGCCCCCAGATGTTTCCCCTACACAACCGGATCCTACACGTGATGCGGGAAAGTAAGTCCTCGGGAGTGGATTTCGCAGAAGGCGATGACGGGATGGCTAGGATGGATCGAGATGGGTTTCCCGCAACGGGAGGAGCATCCCACCACGTCCGTGTCGGCAGTGCCAATGTTGTGGGGAGCAGAATGGGTTTTGGATGTCGGTTGAGATTGAGGGGAAATTAAGCAGTGGTGCTGGATACGCCGGGTAGTCACAGGGTATTGGCCTGGGCACTGGTGTCTTGGTGGATCCATCGTGAGTCACATTGCATTCTGCTTTGGCGCGATTTCTGACAAAGTTAGTCCTTATAGCTCGTGTACATCCTTTCGAGTATGAAATCGGGGGACAAGAATCGTAGTCGATGGAAAGTTCAAGTGATAACTTAGAGTCGCACTAAGGGCGTTTCCATGCTCTATGCCTAATAACGTGTACACCCTCAATTCGCCAAGAAGCGTACCAAAACAACAGTTGCTAGAAGATATTATCTCTCTCCCGCCACTGAGCATCCCGTCGCTGTCTTGCAACGTTAAGGAACTACTAATGGTAGCTATTAGAAAATTGGAGGCGATGCCTTCTGACTCCGCGAGATATTCGCGGGCAGATAGAGTGTGCGTTCATTCCTGCTGACTTGTCAAGTGGGTTGTGGAGCCATAAATTTATCCCCGGAGGTGTTCATGGGAAAGATGCAGATTCATATCCTTGGTTTGGACCTGTCTTCTGACCCGGGAACGAGGTGGGAGCTTGGGGGTGGTGTGTTTCGTTGAGCACTTCCGGCCTAAGGTTTGCTTGCGTTTTCGGGAATTGCTAGTTGTACCGTATTGACTACCCGGATCGAAGGGTTTCAATTCCCGGTACCGTATTAACTCAATAAATGGAGTATCTCCGTGGAGCGTTCTAAAATCACCGTTGTAAAACAAAAGCTTCCTAGACAGTCTAGTAATGAACAAAAGGGGAATAAGATGATCGCTTTAACTGCTGTCAAGAAGCTTCAATCTCCTGCTAACCTACGATCTTCTCCAAATTCACTTGTCTTAGCCGATCAAAACTCTAGCATGGCGCTATTCAATTTCTCAAGCTAATACTGTATGGAGATAAAACCCCTGCACGGAGATACTCAATTGATCGAGTAAATACGGTATTGTTTAACATCACATCTCACAGCTCGCCGGGATTTTGGCGGAATTTATGAATGGGGGTGTGTGCTAAACCCAGGTTTTTAAAAAATGTTGTAGTTCCCTAGGTACACATCACGTGGCGTCCTAACTTTTCATCAACCGCAACTCTGAATGGCATTAACACGGCCGAATAGCTCAAACTCCATTCTCTCTGCAGCCATTGGGCCACGCATAATCTGACCCATAATGTCCGAGCCAGGCGGTAAATCGTTCTCAAAACAAGGCTCCCCAGCTCCTTTCACATTGGTGAGGACTGCCTGGCAAAAATGCCAGCGTAGAAGTTTATCGGGCGGCCAACCTATATTCTGGCGGAACAGCGGATTAAGGTGGGTGGGGAGGTTAAAGAAAAGGAGTTCGGGTCCGAAAGAGACAATCTTGTACTCGTCCTACATAATCATTAGCCACGAAAGCTTCAAGATTTCACCTTCCATACATAGGGATTAATTGCCACAATGTAGTTATCAAAAAAACAGCGCATAGTGTCGCAGAGTAAAATCCCGTTTTGGAGAGAGTTGATCGATCCGTCGGACTCACGGTCGGGCGGAATGGTGATCAAATTATGGTAGCCATAATTATTCCAGAGCCCCTCGTATGCCAAGGGAAAGATATGGGCGGCTCGCAAGGCAAGAAACCTACCGTCAATAGCGGGCCTACCAGTTAAAACGCACGCCCCGTCTCGGTGACCCACTGCTTCATAGAACGACCTAGTACGGGTTCCAGAATGCGTTGCAATCGTACGAAGTAGCGGGACTTCCTCGGTGAGCGCGATGGAACCTGTTCGGAGTGAGCAGTTGCTAATGATGGAAGTATCCCATAGACCATCAAGTGCTGCGCATAAGAGATCTGGTTAAGAAAATGACTGGATTTAGGAGGTCTTATTCCTTAATCGGAACTATATTAATGGCATTCGGAAAGTATTCTTCCTTAAGTAGAAATAAATAAATTCCTTGGCATTTCAAACTGAGACATATTCCACCGATCGCTCATGCGCAGTGACGGACTATGGGATAGAAGAGACCTACCGTTAGTGACAATATAGTAATTTCCTGGTAGAAGCTGTTCGTCATCTCTTTCCACAAGCTGTCCGTTATCGTCACGAAGCTCGAAGGTGTCACTGAACTGACAGACTATCTCCACCATGGAATGGAAATTGTCGTTGGTGATACCGGGCGAGGTGTAGAGGCCTCCGAGTTGGGTATCACGATCGTCGGAAGCATAGAAGAAAGTATCGCGTATTGAGGAGCGGTCCGGTTGCAGCGCGTATGGTTGATTGTCCTCCTCGCAGGATAGCGGTGTCATAACCGGGGAGGTGGAAAGGCGGGAATCCATGATACTTGTCATGAGCAAAAAAAAAAGTCAAAAATCAGGTTGTAAAGAAGTAGTACCGTATTAACTTGAATAAGAGAACGGTGTGCTATGTAGTCAAGAATTCCCTACCTTGGAAAAGGGTCGAAAAACACAGCAAAATAAGAGACGTGAAAAAACAAAAACTGGCAGACCTTACCGGAGGGGGCAACTCCAACGACATAGCACACCGTTCTCTTATTCAAGTTAATACGGTAGTGCTCCAAATTTTCTCTTGTATGATACTTCTTGGCGGCCGGATTGAGACGGTTGATAGGGTAAGAGAGCAGTCATGTACGATAGGCTAATCGGGCCTACAGAAAAACTCTGCTTTGTAGTTGGCTTGGCGCACGCACTTTACCTTATACAGTATTTGGAGAGCACACTAGGTAGAAATTTACTCGGTATCTTTCTGCTTAGATAACATGATTTTTATCTCTACGAGCGCGCCGATAAGTTTAGCAGTCAGGTGCCTTATCTTGGCACACTGCAACCAAAACTTACACTGAATTTTTGTTATGAGACCCATGTGACTGTTATATTTATCGGCCGCGCTCGTAGTGAAGAAAACAAGCTCGTGTAGGAAGTCTAAAATAGAAAGCCTTATATACTACCATAGCAAGATCAAGAATTGAGAGTTAGGCTATTCCTCATATAACCCAGGCCGGCATCCAAAATGGGTGGCGTGAAATGGGGTCCCGTCGAGCAAGTGACACTGGTTGGGCCCACATGGGGTGAAGTGATCTTCAGTTGCCCGGCTAAATTTTGACCAGGAATACCGCCACAGCGACGGTGAAGGGATGACAAATAAGTGAATAGCAGTGTTCAATCGTAGTGAAAAAAATTGCATTTCTCTAAATATTGCAGTTGCGAGTAATACGGTACCGCTTCCTTGAGTGGCCTAGGATTTCTAAGAAGGGTTTAGCACGGGAAACTAGTTATACATTATTGGCCATCGTCAGGCGAGCAGGACAATGGTCGCCACCGGGTGCAATCACTCACTCCCTGCTCCCTGTACGTTGGAGCAACAACCCATATTTGCTCATGATATTGATTCTTTATTTAACCAATTGAACCATTCATAATCATTTTCTAAATTGGCATTGGGAGGTATGTCGGCTCCCGAGGTATGTCTGGATGAGAGATACAGTGTGTGAGCAGGAACTAGACTTAACATTTAACCTTATTTTGAGTATTGGAGTCACAACAGTTACTGCTTGAGTACTGAGTACTCTAGTATATTTTGCGTGGTAAAAATTAACTGAGCACTTGGTGAGCATGACAACTCATTGTTGTTTGTTGGACTGCTGCAAAAATCATTCCCACTCAGCAGCCACCCCTTAATAGCTTCTGTTTTTATTATTACTGCTGATTGATGGTATATACAAAGTATTGATTTCTCCCATGTATTTAAATTATTTTTACTTATTTTTCTCAGTTGGATTGGGTTGGTTGTATGGATGGGGTCAACATCATAGTGAAAATTAGGAACATTCGTTGCTGAGTTAATTTTGTCCAAGAACAATAAAGCGCTAGCGTATCTGCATTACCAACCTATCTCAGGAATTGACATAGCCCTGTAACCTACATACATGCTAACGTGAGTTTATATTTCCTGCATGTTAATTGGAATTCAAATATCATAAAGCCAAATAAATGTCCAGTCAGATATCGTAATCCGGTGATTTACACAAAGGATTACACAATCTAGGGTCTCTTTTCATTATCTTAGTGGGTTCGGAGATGCAAACATTCAGTCTTCAATTATTTGGGGCAATCTTCTGATTTCATGGGAAGCAAGAAAATTAACCAAAGGAAGAAATCTAAAAAAAAGTGCAGATTCTATAACCAGTAATCCATTAATGAAGAAAAGAGTAAACACAATAAATAATGTAAATGGGTGGGGAAAGCAGTGTCCACTGCTTTTGTGGTCAAGGAAGATGAATTAAAGTGTATATGGGTCCCAGAGGTGAGGCAGATCGGGGAGCGAATAGTCCAAGGGAAAATACGCAGTGTGTGGGCCCTCATCACTGTACTAGGCGATTTTCTAAGTAATCACACTGTGAAACTATGAGTTACTTGACCCTTGAACAACTTACGGTAGTGACTCATAAGTTGACCATACTTCTTAAGCTAGCCACTATTCCTCTTCAGGTACCAACCAATGGTGAAATAGCTTTTCAAGGGATAGTAACTACCATACAGAAAAATACGAGAAAGGTGGCACTAATGAGTAACTGGTTTAAGTTATACCAGGTCGGAGTAACACATTTTTTCCAATTCCGAATAGTTATAAATAATCGTCTAGTAGTTGGGTATGACAAGACATAACAAAGGACAACCTACGTGATCAACAGAAGTATTAACAACTAGGGACTAAAAGGTGTAAGATCTGTCTTGAACAGCCAACAACCCTGAAACAACAGGCATTCCTGGAAAGTATTAAAGTAATAATATTCAAGACAAATATCCAGGTAGTAACAAGGCCTCGGCAGGGACGTGAGAAACACGCTAAGATTTTACTATGAACCCAGCTGAATCGACAGCCAGTATAGCCAACTATCCCTGAACGAAATACATAAGTGTGTGGGTGTAGGAGCTGTATATTGCATAAACCAATCTCTGATTTCTGATTCGCAATCATCCCCATTACAAATAGAAAAATGAAAAGATCAATAACTTATAGCAGGTGACATAGGATATAAAGGCAGCCCACCTGCCAACAACACCAAACCAAACACCCAAGAGCTACACCCAAATTACTGTACAGACTTGGTTTATTTCTTGTGGTAGTTTCGGACCAACAAGTTCAAAAGGTAAATGACAAAGGCACAATATATTCAATATGGATAACACTGTAGAAGTGCGAGAGGGGTTAGGTGGCATACTAAGCGAGGAGTATGTCTGAGAGCAGATTGGTTGGAGTTCTTGTTCTAATGCTTATAAGCGAGATAGGTGGTAGCAAGTATATCTACATCCCACTTGTGTAGAGAAAATCTCTATCTCGATAGTGTATAATATTGAAGTATAGTCCACAGATAGTAATGTTATATTACACTTGATTGAGATTTGTTAACAGAAATCTGAGGACACTTTGTGTGAGTAATAACAATATTACAGAACTCAAGCATGAAAAAGCAAGAAGGAAGAGCTGAAGTGAAGGAGGGGGTTTGTTTGATATATAAATTGCACTAAGTTATTTATCCAGTATCAAGAAAGCTACAAAGGAAACATGCCGTAGAAAATACTTACCATGAGAGGTGATGGAGTAAGCTAACTATCTTTACATTAGTGAGAGCTTCAATAATAGTGTAAATTTGCATCAATACCTAAATGAGGCTCTGGAATGTAATATGCATAGTTATTAGTAGTATATCATGGGGTTTATAATAGCATTCCCCATACCTATCGTTTTTCATCAATTGCCATATGCCAGTTTGGATTGTATTGGTGGAGAAGAATAGCGTGTATTACAGACAGTACGGCGGACTATAGTACCAAAACCGCCACCACACCCAAATCTTACAACTTAAAAATCAAAAAATGTAAAAAGTCGCTCAGAACCTGGAATTGGGCAAGAAATAAGCTTAATTATCATGATAGGTATTGCTCGGCACAAACAAATAAGATGCTAAGATAGAAAAGAAACTATGAATCAAGTTGAAAAAAAAAAATCAAAAAAATAACGAAAAAAAAAAAAGACACCTTCCCCCAATGAAGAAAGAGTGAAGAAAACAGGCTCTTGCAACCTATACAGGATAACAAGAAATTATTATATGATATGAGAACACATCAGATGTGTTGGATTGCCTATAGTGTTTGCAACCGTCCAGTACCTGGTAGGGCCTGGCAGGGGGCTGCAAAAAGCCCCTTGCGAGACGGGGTGGTATAATTCAGTCCGCCGTTGTCCGTGAACTTGCAACATGGCGGAATTTATGAAGGACAATGACCCCCACAATATGAGACAATTTTGGGTAGAGGAGAGCAGGTGCCTTCGCAGAACAGCCGGCACAGCGGTGGATAGTGGTAGACAATACAATGTCGTCTGTCCTGGTTCTTCGCTCTGACTTGTCAGAAAATGACTCAACGGGAAGACAGAGTCTTGTCCACCCCAGTCCTGGTCCAGGACGGACGGACTGCCTCGTTGAGAACACTGATTGCTTATAAGGCACGCGGTTAGGCTATTTGGCGGATATGCATGTTAGCAGACTAGTGGCTAGGAGAGCTACGCGTATAGGACATGTGGCATTGTGGTTTCCGGTTGTTAGGTACTTTGCCCTAGGTTATTATTTTCACCTCCTATGCCGCTAGGCATAGGATATCCCCTTCACGGTTTTGTTCATATTCCTTGTCTTTATGTATGTGTTGGGTATTTGATTTCCTTGTTTGTTTCATACCCTATTTCATTAGGCATACGGGATTGAAAATGGTGCTGCTCACCATACTCTCATGATACTTCCTTTGTTCAGATAGCTTCTGGGAGCGTGCTTGTTTATCTGGCTTCAGATATGAGCAGAGGATTCGGGTAAATAGCTTTAGCTTTGGATGTTTTGTTTTGACGTTTAGTAAAGGATTTCATATGTAGGAATACAGTCTTCGTAAGGAAGCAGAAAGACTGTAAAGCAAGCGAGAAGGTCGTAAAAAATTCCATACCTGAAGGGAACATATATGGATCCTGTAAGCAGGGTGTTTGTTTTCCTTGAGTCCGCCGTGATTGCTCATGGAGGAAGGTTTTTATTTTTTCAACTTGATTCATGGTTCTTTTTCTATCATAGCATACTATTTGTTTGTACCAAGCGATACCTATGATCATATTTAAGCCTATGTCTTGCACAATTCCGTCTTCTGACCAACCTTTTACACTTTTTTGATTTTTACTTTTTAAGATTTGGGTGTGGTGGCGGCGGTTTTGGTACTATAGTCCGCCGTACAGCCGTCAATATTTGATGGCTTGCACTTTAATAATTGAGTAAAATAAACAGGACTCTTAAGTACAAAAGATTATCACAACTCATACAGGAGTATCATGCCATTCTTTTCTCTTGTGACACCATCCTCCTTCCCCTTTCTCTTTACCACTTTCCTGCACATTCTACCATGCTTTTCGGATCCTTCACCGGGTTCCAGACCAACGGTGAAGCCAGCGAGATCCGTCCAGCATGTTCTAACATCAGAGATGAATACAAATGGCATATGGTAAGGTGCAGTGATAAATCTGAAGTGAGCGCCGGTGATTAACAAAACGGTTCCAATATATATTCCACAATCTTCTCCACAATGTTTGCCTTTAAGCTAGGGTCTATTGCACGTGCTGTTTGGTTCTCATTTAGGTTAGAATTAAGTTATTCGATGATGTGATCCTTGCTGGGACCTAGAGATACCCTTTTGACTCATCCAGCATGTTCCGGCCATGAATATCCTTATACTCGGTAACCTTGCCAAGATTTGTCCTCATTTCGAAAGTTATATCGCGAGTAAATAATGAGGAGTTTCTCCAAGGACATAACCTTCACCTCAACGGCCCGGGCGAAGAAGCGTTACCACAGCTCAAGACAGCCGGGGCCCGCTTCTTGCTGGCTACGGTATAGCCAATTTGTTTCCCAAGGCAGATCTGCACATTCACTTCTGTATCGACAGAGGGTTTCCCAGTGTCTTTGACTACTTCATAGACACAGTTTTTTATATCTACTCACTACAATGCAGAGACCATGTAGCGCACGCTTTTTCGTTCAGATATCTCATTGGTGCAATTTTTGGCTAGTTTTCTATCGCCGAGTCCCACGTCCTGGATCAGGGAGAGTTTTGCGTTTCTCCTGCTGGATCTGGTCAAGTATGTTTATAGCAAGTTGGCACAGCCGTTAAGGAGTTTCTGGAGCTGGCTATTTTCGACAAGGTGCTTGGGCATCTCTATCGCGCAGACATCTCAGAATTTGTCAAAGTAGGCCTCCATTCCCTCGATTATCCGCTTCCTGGTGTGTACTAGTTCAGGGTTTTCCCTTGCTACAACTTGGTGATTCAATGTAGCGTTGCTTAAGTCTGTCTGGCTCACTTCGATAAGGATAATCACCTTTGAGCAGAGCTCTACCAGTGTTCTATAGTCTTGCCATTTCTCCCCCCAGCAGGTAGGCTTCCTCAGGCATGCCGAGTTTAGTGAGGGGTTTCATCCACACGCCGCATTGTTCCATACAGTGCCCTTTTATGGTTTTCCTTCTTGAACGGTGCCCTCGCTGTCTTGGCTCTGCTGCTCACACCAAGGAGCACCATTGAAAGCCTTGACAGCAGGTTTCTCTGAATCTGACTAACCACTTCGCAAATCCCTCGATGCCTTCTTTGCTTTCGAGATCTGAGGCTAGTCTTGGCCCCTAGAGTGTTTTGATCATGGTGGCACTGACTTTATGGTAAACAGTGTGGGCATGATAAATGTGTGTTCTACTAGTCCACCGGGGTAGCAAGCTGGTAGGTTTGTTCATCGTCCCCTTCAAATCAACGCCAGCTTTCTCCTGTGTATATAATTTGACAGAGTTAATTTAGAAATCCCCTGCCTTCATCAACGGTGCGAGGTCAATATTATTAACCAAGGCATCCATTTTGGCAATCATGATTTTTTCGTACCGACTATTGATTTTTCTACCATTGCGTGCTTGGTCCTCTAGATCAGATCTCCAATTGAACCTATTTATCGCAAAAACCAGGTCTGATAGGCTCAATTCTGCCCATATGATCGTCAGAGGCTTAATAATTCAGGAATGATAAGCTTGAAGGCTGCTTGCTCGCCTTCTTACCTGTGATAGAACTGGGCTTCTCTTATATTCCAGAGTGCCCGAGTAGTATGGCATTTCTACCGTCAATCCATCGTCGAGAGTTAAAGACCTGATTTCAAGTCTACAATTAGCCTCGACCTCGATCCTCATGGCTGAAAGATAGTCAAACTTGTTAATTTCCGCATCAACTTTCACAAGTATCCTAAATCTAACTGACAATTCCATCACCACTTCCACCTCGCTTGCTTCATAAAGCAATCCTCACAGACCAACAGCTGCCTTCACTCCAACTGCCATTGAGTTCTGTTGTGCATGATGATGACACACTATTTCAGCTTAACTTGCTTCTCCTTAGAACTTGAACTGTGCTTAAGTGCAAAGCTTCACCCATGCACATACAAAATACGAAGGAAAAGGATTGATGTTTGACATGTGCGGAGGGTAGCCTTTTGTCAGTCTGATTCAGTTGCGAAGGTAGTTATCTTGCATATCTGAGATGCAATCACTATCCGTGATATTCATGTCACTATTGAATGTTCCTGTGCTAGGTGGGCTAGAAGATTTTCGGGCACTGTATTAAAATTAGCAAACCCAAATCCTAACCCCTAAAGCTATTTCCTCACAAAAACAGATAGGCGGTACATCTAAATTTGTAGACTGCAGTTTCCTAGTATATGGGTGTTGATACGGGAGGCTACGCAGGCTACCCAATGTCCGTTAGCAAAATTAGAGAAGGGTCAGGCGGTAGAAAGTGGACAATCAACTTACTTGGGGTGGGTGCTAGGTCTAGTTGCGGCTCTTTCGCTAGTCCGACAAGGGGGCTATCTATCGATCTGCTTGTAGAGAGGGGACTCCTGCTTCACCTGCGATCATCATCACGACAGGAAGCGAATTAGTGATGGGGATTGGGAGAACGAGAGCGAATGGCATCCCCGTAGGAGCCGCTGCGACAGCTAACTGATTTCCCTCTTGAGGAATGTCAATCTCTGTGCTCCCTAATACCATCACAGCCATAGGAAGTGCCTCTTTGAGGTTCATCGGAGTAGTTTCACTGTCGACTGTCAGTGGACTTGTTAGTCATTCCAAATTCTGTTTGATATAGGAGATGGTAGAAGAATGAATATGATGCGGGATCCGGATAAGTACTGTGGTCGGAGTTTGGAGCGAAAGGTCATCGCGCTTCCGGAATGTTGTTTGAAAGAATTGGGGTGCACTATTAATAAAGCTCTGTTTGTAGGGTCCAGCATTAGGGTCCAAGATAAGTCAGTAGGGGGCAAGGTGCTGTAGTGTAGTTTGGGCTACAAATATTTGTGGATGCGGGCTTATGAGAGGAGGAGAGGATTGTATATTTAGAGGCTTTGTGTGGTCGATTCAGCTAAATTAACAAGATACTCGTGCAAAGGTTGTGGCTGCGCCACAACCCCCGGTCATTCGTAGGCACATGACGTTGGGCACTCTCAAGAGAGTGCCTGACATCTCAACTGTCCTTTACAGCTCAACGGTCCTCACAGCTCAATGGGCCGTTGCCATAGCAACTGTTTTGCCAAACATGATTAAAATTTTAGGGCTTAATAACCGAACTGTGTAAATACTGCCCACCTTGGCGATCTCAAATGTCTATCACTTACGAATAAAATTATGCTGTAATATCCCTATCTCCCATTCTCATATGCTATAACTATATCTCCAACTTAACCACTCCTCACAACTATAATAGAACTGGTGACTCCTCTCTCCCTACCCTCCAACCACATTCAATCTCTAAATCTCCACCTCCTCAACTTCTACCTCTCCAAACCATCGCCTCTCTATACCTCTATTGCTAACAAGAAGACTCCTTTGTGTCTATCAGAATTTTTTATTCAATAATCGAACAAAAGTTGAATTAGAGCTGAGGCTAAACTAGAGCAATAAAGCCAATAACAGAATCCAGATAGGGTCAATTTACTATAACCTCAATACATTGTAGGTAGTTATAGATCAATATATTAATGAAAATACATATGAGCATCAATCTATCCCTAACTATTACCTGTATTAGTCTGAACATCATTATTTATTATTCCTTCTCCTTAGGAAATGTCGCTCATTCTACCAAGCCAGCGAATAGAGCCATATGTTGATGTCGCAGCACATATTAAAGCCCCTCTTGATTTTCTTCAGACAACTGGTCAGGACAAACCCAAGAATGTTTCTCTTGCCGCAAATTATGGAATAACGGTTAGAAGACTTCGTGCACGTTGGCAGGGTCCATTATCTAAACAGGAGCATCCTGCAGCAAATCGCAAGCTTTCTGAGGAACAAGAAGGTGCTGTTGGTCAGTACCTCGACAGGGTTGATACTGTTGGAACTCGTGTGAGACTTCAGATGGTGTCTAGATGTTCCAACTCAATACTCAAAAAGCCCATTCTGGCAGACTGCCGGCACCTGTCATTAGTGATCAGTGATCACTCTGTTTCCTCAATCACTATCCCAAGTATGATATCCCCAACCAACGCGGTATCGATATTGATCGCAAGCATGCCCATCAACCTCATCATATACGTTCCTTGTTGGAAAAGTAGAAAGCTGTTTGCAATAAGTATGGTATTTCAAAAGGCAATATATAGAACTTTGACGAGACAGGATTTCGAATATGTATAGGACGGGATTACTGGATTATAATACGTAATCCCAACCGGTAGTCATATCTTGGAAGTATGACCAATCGTGAGCTGGTTTTGGTAAGCAAAACCATTAGAGGTGATGCAGTTGTTCTTCCTCCAATGATTATAATTCCAGGATCTATTCCCCAGCAGTCCTGGTATACAACAACATCAATACCAGAAAACTATCTTATTGCTTTGTCAGAAAATGGTTATAGTAATGACGAACTACCTTTGAGATGGGTTATGCATTGCGAATAATTGTCCACAAAGCGTCAAATTTCAGAGTATCGGTCAGTATTGCTTGATGCATTTGGCTTTCATTGCATGAAAGAGTTTATTGACTACTGTGATAGACATAAGATAGTGGTCTTCTTTCTGACTCCCCATTCAAACCACCTCGTACAAACATTGGATGTATTAGTTTTCCAACCCTACAAGTACTACTATGCGGAAGCAGCAGAGTGAACAACTTGTTCTGGATGTGGATAGTTTAACAAGATTGAGTTTTTGGATATGATTGACTCTATACGTCAGCAAACCTTCAAGGAGTCTACTATCCACTCAGCATGGCGTGCTCTATGCCTCATGCCCTGCAATACAACGATTGTAAAATCTAAGTTGCGAGAAATACCAAATCCTTCAGCTCAAGTAATTACTTCCCCATCAGTTTCCCAGTTACATCCAACAATTCCACCTACTATTTCGACCCTTAAATGGCAAGGGGACGAATTATTACATGAAGCTGTTAATTATGCTCCTGCCTTTCGCAAAAAGATAAAATCTGTTCTACAAGGAGCTTTGGCAGAAGCCCAGTCTGAAGCGCAAGCTTTAGAACATATGGTAATGATAAGGGCAGCAGAAGAAGCAAGAAGTGCAAGTCGCCGTGGTCAGAACAGAAGACATGTGCAAAAAGATGGGTTCTTTATTCCGCAGAAGGACCTAAAATGATAAAAGCAAGGGAGGATGCTGCTATAGAAAAAGCTGAAAAGCAGTTAAGAGGTGTACAAAGTGTACAGAAAAAAAAGCAGCAAGCTGAACATAAGGGTTTTATAATAGAGGTGAAGAGAGGTATCAAGGAAATATATATCATTCAAGCCTTGAAAAGAAACTATCTTGAGTTAAAGTTTCTGGTATTAAACGATATGCCAAGTTGTCAAAATAAATGTAAATTATCATAGAATACAATTATATTCAAATTATAATATAGCTGATGTATTTATGGCATCTATAAATACAAAGGGTCGGGTAACTCAGTACAGGGGCTATGGCAACGTACCATTGAGCTGTAAAGAACGGTTGAGCTGTCAGGCACTCTCTTGAGAGGGCCCAAAGTCGTGATCCTGCGAATGAGCTGGGATTGTGGCGCAGCCAGATCCTCGGCACAGTCAGTGCTGTGTTATAAGTTTGAAGTCAAAGGTTATTGATAATCTGGAGGGAAGAAAAGTTGACAGAAATATCAGTGGAGTACTACTGTAGTGATATACTATTACTCTTTTGTTTTTATTCCTTCTAGCGTGAGTTTGTGGGTTGCATCTCATTAATCCTGTGTTGGCTTCACCACCATAATCACAAATGCAATGGGTGGCATGCCCCAGCATTAAAAAGGCAGACTCAATGCAGATTTGAGGGAGATCTCATTGTAATGAGAGCACCCTATAGAGAGGTGAACTCCAAGGTTGCCACAGTACCCAGAACTCAAATTAGAAGAATAGGATTAGGTAAAATAATTCAGAAGAATGAAAAAAGAAACAGTTAATATCATTAAGGTGACAGCTTAACTGAATAAGTTCTCTTGAGGAACGTTGGTTATCAAAGTAGAATGCCAAAAGGTTAAACTTAAGTATATATCTAATTTAATATATTAACATTCACCTCAAATTGGACCTTGGGTGAGTAACCTGTCGTGGTGATGAGCGTCCGAGCTATACCCTTCATGAGAAAGTATACCCTTGGAAGTATCAAACCTAGTTGACTATGTTTAACTTTGTTAATGTGATCTGAGTTCCGGCAAGGTATTTCCAATACAACAGCAGGTGGAAATACTCTTCATACCAAAGTCATGCCAGTGGCTAATCTTTATGACATCAACTGGAGTTAATACCTTGATGGTTGACATACTGGTCCAGTGGTAGTATCTTCAATACAAGCTATCCAGATTGTGATTTAATCTACGTAGTTACTTGATGACATATTTTACCTAGCTATGGGACACGTCATAGTTATTGGGCATGTTTTCTATTATAGGTTTGATAGATAGAGAACATCACCAGAACAATAGTGAGTATACAGAATCAAACTTGGAATTTACAATCCTTCCAGGGACTTAGATCGACTGTACAAATTATAGGTTTATCAAACTACTAGTCCTGTGTAACGACCCTGCAATAGGTAGCTACAATCACTATCACCTTAGCCCAAATGGTATACCAAGTGGTAACCAGAGGTGGTATGGTCTTCTATACTTAGTATATACAAAGCTGGTAAACCTAGGATAAGGCCTAGGGAATAGTTGAGTAGCCTTGAGGTAAACTATTAGGCAGGGTAACATTTCGGGAAAACATTCGCATAAGATCAAGAGAATTATGGGGATGTGACATGGACCTCCGAGACGAGTTCTGTGGTTGACTGGAGGACTTCCTGAGCCGTTAAAGGCATAAGGGGGCCAAGTTACCCTCCCTTGGGTATTGGGTTATTATGCCCATGGATCCCGGTTACCCTACTGAGGAACCCAAGTTACCCTACCTTCACCGGCAAAGTCATCCTAGAACTTAGAGGTCGATTGCCTCACATTCTATGGGCTCTTAGATGTTCTTGGGGGCAGACACATCTGCGCGGGGAGGGCCCAAGCATCTGTAAGGGTGGCCCGAACATACTATTGAACTTGGGCGGGTTTTGCTAAAACCCCCCTCTGGCCCCAGCGTTGGGACGGCCCGTCATAGGCAAACGGCTGTGTAGTTGCTCGTTTGCTAGTTAAAAGAGGTCATTGGAGCAGCTACGGTAACACCGTATAAGTCATCGCCGTCCGTCCGCCTGAATGTCGTTCGCAGGATATATAAGGGGAGTATGGGTAACCACCAAAATGGGGGTCACCCATATATGGTCTCACGGGCATCTAGGAGTCTATTCTAGCCTACGGGTTGTAGGGTAGTCTTCCTAGTGGTACTCAGGTAGTCTCAGAAGGCCAGAGTGCTTTTGAGACAAATACCTCAGTAACCAGCCCGAACCTTCTCCCATTGATTTGTAGCATTACTATGGGTTGTTATTGGACTCTAGAGGTATGAGTCTTATCGCGGTAGAGCATGTCCCGACAGGATGGCTATGGGTAGCGCCCACTTAGCCAACCATCGGCTACATCTCACCGGGGGAGCTTGCATGTCAATTTATCACATTGGATAGTCGCGTAGATTCAAGGATGGACTGCATAGCTTGTATAGACCAAACTACCACTGTGCCAGTGAGTCCACCACCTAGGTATTGACACCGGTTGTTGTCATACCAGTTAGCCAGTGGTATGACTCCGATCGGAAGAGCTTTTCCACCAGGTGTTGTATTGGAGATGCATTGCAGAAACTCTTATCCTATTGACGGAGTTAAGTGTACCCGAGTTGGTCCGACACTTCCGGCAGGATAAATCCTGATTGAGGGTAGACCACGGACAACAGCTGAGCTGGACAGGGCTCTCGCATTAAGGGCGGAAGTAGTGGTGAATTCAAAGGCTTAAATCTGATATCTACTTAAGTTTAAGCGTTTGGCATTCTACTTCGACAACCAACTTTTCCTCGAGAGAACTAAATTGAGTGAAGCTTCGAGCTTAACCATATTTGTTGAATTTTTCCTTTGATTCGTTTCATATGTATATTCACCTTGATAATATCGTATATTTCTCTACTTGGTATATGTTCTCAGTTTTCACCTGTACACAGCTGACATTACTACAGCTAAGATACAATTGCGTATATTTCATTAATATTTCATGATAACGATTAGGGTTTTCTCATATGTGTTTCTTATCTGGTGTTCGGGCTTTTACGGTTGTTTATGCATTATTATAT
>Ga0307509_10002963_pt1 | contig 26633 bp, 24 predicted proteins | sample 10_EM_MG_FD_202245 | JGI IMG/M metagenome (GOLD analysis project Ga0307509, IMG submission 202245) | Populus trichocarpa ectomycorrhiza microbial communities from riparian zone in the Pacific Northwest, United States - 10_EM | ecosystem: Host-associated > Plants > Roots > Unclassified | place... | reverse complement strand
TCAAATAAAGACTTTTACAGAAGCTTTTGAGCTTTTGAGTTGTTGTTGTTGACTTAGAAGAGTTTGAAGTTGGTCGTATTTGGGGTTCGCTAAGGTGTTGATTGGCATTGTCCGGCATCATACCGTACTTGGTTCGGTTTTGGTGGTGGGGGTATTAGATGGACGCCCGATGTCCCCGTGGCGTCTTACGCTTTTGTCGGCGGGTTTACTGTACTTTGCGGTGCTACCATTGCTAGCGATGCGCTTATAAATACGAATACTGGAGCGAATGACGGACAAACAGGGGACGGGATGGACATTCAGGGCCATTCCTTCCTTTGTCTGTCCCTGGTTCTCACACGCCTACCGGTAGCTGCTTAGTGATGCCCTCAGTTGGCTGAAGCTAGGCCTATAACGGTATTAATCTGGTAAGCCGATTGTGGCCTGACAAAATTGGAACGTTGGCCGCGGGGGAGTACCGTAAGCCACGGTGCCTTGAAAATATGCCAGGGGACGTGTGGAGTCGGCAGAGTAGATTTGACGGACCCGCCTAATTTCGACAGATGTCTAATACTCGGGCCCCGGCATGTGGAAATCATAATCGGCGTGGGACTGAGTGTGGCTGGTTGGGCACGGTGCCACGGTGCCAACACGTCCTGGGATGTCCAAGTTTCCCCGTTAAGAGGCGTGTTGTTTTGTTTTGCTGGTATTTCCCGGCCAAATAGAAAACTCTGACGCCCCGAGACGAATCCCTCTCACTCAAGCCAGTACCGACACAGCACAATATACCGGCACCTTCCAGTACGATACCCATAAGCCGCCGAGTGAGTGGAAATCCCAAATAGTCTCGCCCACCACCACCACCTGCAATGCGGTATCTCCCATTGTTGATTTCTGTTCACCTCTGATTAAACCCCGTGTAAAAATAAAATCAAGCCACACCATTGCATACCTACTTTTGCGGAACGCCCAGAATGCCGATGCCGGCATACCGATGCTAACAGACAACAGCCAAACCAACAAAAATTGGGGTCCATATCAGCATTACGCGGCGTTGGAGGGTCCAGGGGTGGGAGTACAAATACTAGCATCATACCGGTATAATACTGTAGAAAGAAAAAGAAACGAGAGTTCTATGATAGATAGTTCTCTGATCACAGTCTTTAACAGGAGCGAGCGATATGTTGAGGAGGGTTAGGGTAAGTTAGTGAACCTTAGGTTACCGCGTCAATGATGGAAGGGTGAGTGATGGTGGAGAAGATAGGGTGCATACCGATACAATAATAAAAAACACGTGGGGAAAACGTGTTCCCCCCTCCATCGTTACACAGCACCTTACCAGTAGTACCCTCCAATCCGTAAAGTATTTGGACGGCTCGGTGCCAAGGTCGGCACCAAAAATGCCCCGATATCCGGATACTTTATGAATCCGCATGTATTGTATGATAGCGAGGTATTCACCGGGCGGAGGAGAAACACGGAGTTCCTTCCCCCGACCGCGCCGACTCCTTGCGCTGTGCTCGGTGGTTTTTCAAAGTTGATGGAGGAGGAGGGAGGGAGGGAGGGAGGGAGGGGTGGGTTACGGCTATGGGCATTTCCACAAGGTTGGGGGGGGGGGGCGCTCGGCGGAGGGATTGGTTATGCAGTGACCGGATTTACTTTTTCCCACCCCTGGTGCGGCACTACTTGTATCTGAGAGATCGCCCGGCACTGGGCAGTACTGCCCGCTGTCAGTACGAGTATATACAGTGGAGCAACTAGCAGAACACTTTGGAACTGCAAGAATCTGTCTATCAGCTGCGGTGCACAGTACCGTACTCGAGCACTGTGCAGAATCATAGGTCAAGATGGAAAATTCCACCCCCTTTGTTCCCCCTCCCCTCCCCTCCCCTTCCCTCCATTCCCAGACAGAATCTCCCATCCCCCGTGGCGCCGCCCCACGTTCTACATGTACCAAATCCATACCACTAGTATGGTACCGGTAGCGTAGTGCGATCTCTTCCCACCCCTCTCTTGCTCGGAGGCCCTACCGTTCCACGCCCTAACCCATCTTCTGCTCTCTAAATTCCTTCACATCAAGGACAAAGCGCCAAAAAAGGAGGAGGAGGAGAAAAGAAGAAAGGAGAAAAGAAAAGAAAAGAAGAAAGAAAAGAAAAGGAGACGTCAACCGTAACACACGAAAAGCATGATTTTCATATGGGTCCCTTCTCTCCGGGGAAAAACGGAAATCGATGCGTACCTGTGCCTGGCTTCCCGAGACATTGGTCTTGAGCCCACACCTGTCATACGAGTAATTATGATACTTGTATTATGCGGTGCGGTGGGTACCTTACAGAATGCAGACATGTGTTGCGAACCACAAGATAACAGTACTGTAGCAACGAAACTCTTGCCCCTCGGACAACGCGAATGAGGGCTTCGGCGCGGTGCCGTACTGTACTTGTACTGTACACTTGGAGCGCCATGTAATATCACAAACGGGGTTTCGAGATGACCCCGGGAATCTGGGCTGCCGTGATCCCGGCTGGAGCGATGTCCGCAACTCGGTCATTTTAGGAGCGAGCGAGCGAGCGAAGTGAGTGAGTGAGAGAGGGGGAAAAATAAAATATAAAAAATGATAGGACTGGATATATAAGATATGATACGTATTTGAGTACAGTACAGTATGTGGGAGTTTAAAATGAAAAGCGAGCAAAAAAAAAAGGAAAGAATGAAGGAGTGAGGCTTGCACTTCTGGGCGGGGAACAAAGTGTTGTTTTGGAAAGAAAGAAAAAAGTCGGGGGGGGGGAGGAGTTGTTTCCCTGACGGGAGGTTATCGTGGAGATATTAAATTATCGATAGTCGGCTTGTTGCCATGCCATAATTAATTGTGTAATAGGTAATGATTGAAAATTGAAGGTCGCGATCCTGATGTAGTTGGGCTACCGTACCCGCAACGACTCCGGTAGTCACGGGCCCCATGCCGAATTCCCTGCATACCATGCCAAACAACAATGTTCGAAGGAGCTGACTATCATAACTATACGGTACCATGGCCAAACAAAATCTCCATCCCACTTGCCTCTGGTATAGTGACCTCTGACGCCTCCATACTTATTATATCACCCCATGTTCTATATATATATAAAGCGAAAGAAAAACCCATGTCTAACGAGTGGAGTCCCAGACAGCAAAAACCCGAAGAATCCCTCCGGTAGTAGTACTAGTACTATACTGTATAGAGAGTATTATAATCTGGAACAGCAGGTCAGGCTTTATAGCACAAGCAAATCCGAACCCAGAGAGATTTACGATCTACCGTTATGTGAAAACGATGTACCGGTACTCGAGTATCCGGGTTCACCAAGACCGGGACAATGGGGGTGTAACTGTAACTATAACTATACGTACCTACAGGACGGTACATGTACGATCCTACTATACTCAAGTGCCACGCAGCACCCGACGGCCCGGCCCAAAAAAACGTCAAAAGAAACCCCCCCTCCCCCCAAATCCATGGAAGCCCCTTCTAAGAGAAAAAAAAAACAAAAAAGTCAAAACGAATTTCCGGGACGGGTTCTAGAAGGAAAATGGAAGGTCTCCGGTGTTGGTGCCGGGTGGGATGGATGGCAGATGAGATGGGATGGGGTTGGGATGCGCGGATTGCGAAGCGAAGCGAATGAGCGATAGGAGGAACATTTTTGTATTGGACCGTAGGTACAAGTATGCGCCGAGCGGGGGGGTAGATAGGTTAGTTGGATCATTACTATAATGGTACGCCGCTCATGATGGAGGGAGGGAGGGAGGGAGGGAGGAAGGAAGGTTGGAAGGGAAGGGTTTGCATAGGGGCTGGGAGTGCTGTTTTGCACCTATGTCGTCGCACGAAGCTATTGCACCGCGGGTTGGCACGATATCTAGAAATATGCATTCTGGGGAGAGGGAATCCAATCACATATAATACCGTAAACACTCCCATATCGCGAGCCCAGCGAAAGCAACGCAAAGTTTCGCACTGCTGGACCCGCCTTCTGATCCCAAGGGTGTGCGCACATGCCGAATCCGTACGATATCCATATATACGAGCACTGGTACAGCAGCCTACGCCAGCACACATAATCCACCACTTATCATTCGTTCGTTCAGCTCTGTAAAGTTATCCCACACAACGAACATCCGCGCCCATCCGTTATGCCACCATATATATGGCAGGATGTAACACTGTACTTGCACCCGTACTGTACTAGTACTGTGCTCCGCAGAGTGATTCTTTATGACCCCGATGCGATGTGATTCAATCCCTTTGCGCATCCCCACATCCCGAGCTCATTCGTTCGTTCGTCCCGGCTGGGAAAAAAAAGAAAAAGGCGAGGTATAGTACTGCGCTGTACTAGCGCTCTTCATGAAAAGAGAAAAAGGTATCAAATCTAAGCCTAGAAGCTTCAAAAGGGCTGCGGGGAAGGGGAAAAAAAGAAGAAAAGCCCACGGTTCAAGTGACGATTAAAAAGCCGCTAAACTCAAGGCCTCAGAGTTATGCTCGATTCTTCAGAGCAAAAATTTGGGTACTATACGGTACCCCGGTGAAATATTGCGCGATCAAGCTCTGAAAGGGGAAACGGGGAAAAAGAAAAGAAAAACCCCCAAGAAACTTCGGGAGCTCTGGGTTCCCCTTCGCAACCCTCGGGACAACAGGAGCTAGAAGAAGAGGAAGAAAGAATGAGTGAATGAATGCGGAATCATTCCCCTGCACATTACGCCAGATAGATCGCGTTTCATGGATAAGGGGTTGGTGGGTTGGTGGGTTGTGGGTTGTGGGTTGTGGGTGTGCTGTCTGAGACAGTGAATGGGAGGATGAAAAAGATTCGTGAGGGCTTCTTTGCGTGTGTTCCGGCGTCGCTCGAAACGATACGGATGGGGGATACCGTGGGACACTTACCCGCCATGGGGAGAAGGGGAAGAGCGGGAGAGGGGGAGGGAAACTTGGAGTCAAATTATAAGTGGGTGAACGAGTGAGTGAGTAGAGCGCTGTGAGTGTGGGCAGTATACTGAATACATCTCGCATTCCGTACAATACGATGGACGAAACGCTTCGCGAGTGAGCAAGCAAGTAATTAAGGCCATGTCGCGAGGTCCATGCTAGACCTGACGCCCTCATGCAAAGTATCATACGATAGTTTTCTTCCTTCTCAATGTGGTGAAAGTTCTAGATGTACTACTTACCCCCACTTCAAGCTTATTTCTACTTTGGGCAACTAAAAAAGTTCGCGATATATATATATATCTTTATTATCGAATAAACTGACTAAAAACTAAACTTAGACGTCCCCACCAGAGAGAGGTCATGAATAACTAACTAAAGAGCCGACAAATGCACCGTATACCCAAAACCAAACACCACCTAACCCAATCCCAATCTAACCTAATAGTGATACCAACGCAGTACTCCAGCCAGATCCAAAAAAAATTAGTGGAGATGGTAGTAAGAAAAGCGAAAACGAAAACTCCATACGCCAGTGTAAGAAAGAAAATACGGAATACAAGACACCAATCCCCACAATCCGACTCAAGCCGGATGTGATTACAGAAATGAGAAAAAGAAAAACCCGCGTACTCCGTTTTAGCCATCTACCCATCTATGTCCAATATCCAACCGGCACATCCCGTGCCATCCCCCAAACGAATACCCTGAACTCCGAGGTACAAAGGGAAAGAAACCGAGTCGCCCAGAAGAAAGAAAGAAGGAAAAAAAAAGGAATGAAAAAAAAGAGAAAACCGAGGGAACGCCCCGCTATAATGCAATCCTTGGTTGTTTGTTCGAACTCCCGCTCCCTAGACCAAGCCGGAGTAAAGTCCTCGCATGAGAAATATCGTTGTGTGCCATCCGTGCTCCTTCGCCCCAGGCGGAGAGCCCTTATGGTTTGTCGTAAAAAAAGACAACTCCCAAATCCAATGCAATGCTCCCAATTTAAAATGCAGTTTCGTAAAAGTTCTCTTCGCAAATGCCTCGGTGACCAGGTCCACCCGTCTGCCCAATGCGATTATCCTTTCCGCCTTTATCGGTAGGGGTATCCTGAGCTGCTGCCGGGTGTGTAGTCTGGGAGGACGCCAAGGTGAGATGGAGGCGCAGACCCGCGGGAGTGGTACTCGCACTTATAGCCAACCAAGACAGTCTTTTCTTGTATCGAGTGTCCCTGGCGGCCTACTGACTGACATTGGTCGATGCCGTGGACGAAGTAGGTGCAGCCGCAAACGGCAAAGCGTTCGGTGATGCGGATACACATTCTGAGAGCGTGTGTAGGTAGATTGATAAAATCTGTGAGGTGTGAAAGGCTAACGGGGCGGACGGTGGAGAGGAGTGTATAGTTTGTAGTGTGAGTTGAGGTGGGGTGGCAGTAGAGATATAGTAGTAGTGGTGGTGGTGGTGGTGGTGGTGGTGGTGGTGGTGGTGGTGGTGGTAGTAGTAGTAGTAGCAGTAGTGTGGTGTAGTGGTGGTAGTGACTGTAGGGAATGTCAAGTGGTGAATGGAAGTGTGGATGTGAGGGAGGGATGAGGCTGTTATATGTTAATGACGATCTGGAGGTATGGTGGAAATAGTGCTGGCTGGCAGTCTGAGGACAGTTCTTATAACCTGCATCCACTTGAGTGCCGGGAGCATCTCAGGCTCAGGCGCAGTCCACACCCCTGCCCGCCCCGGCCATAACCCCCCACCCCTAAGTTAGAACAAATCCTAGAAAATTTCCGAGCAGAGACAATAACGCCGTACCGCACCCGTGCAAGGGGGGGGGGGGGGGGTGAGGCTTTGAAGTGAGGTGTGGGAGAACCATGGAGGCGGGAAATAGCGAATAGTGTCAAATGTCGACCACCTGAGCGCCCACCAAGCAGCGTCGTGACTTTCCGATTAGTCCTAGAAGAGCAGCAAAACACCCTCACTATCCACGGGATGAATCCCATCATCGTCCCCCCCCTCTCTCCTCTTGCTCGTCCACACAGTCGGTTAGCATTCGTACGCAGGTTATGCAAAAGGGCCAACAGCCTCAGGTGCTGCGCTGCATGGCCTATGCGCTACATGCAGGATCAAAACCAATTCCCGCCCACTGCCTGGAAAAATGGAGAAGAAAAACGCAGGATGAATTGAAATTAGGGAAGCATGAGTGATGGATGGGGGGTAGGTGATGGGCTATGGGTAAAAGGAAAGACCCCGCCCCCGAGTACCTGATTGTATCTCCTATCGTCTATCGGAGTGTCTTCCATAGTCATAGTTGAAAGTGCCCTGTCTCGCGCAGGAATTTTCTTCTTCTTGTTTTGCTATTATCATTTCCATTCGGAAACTCAGTTAGAATTCAGCTCTGGTCACGCAAATTGGTGACTCTGTCCCTCATTGTCATAGAGGCTGCAATAAGAAAGCATTGCTGCTGCAGCGGGTATCGGAATGACGCCCACCGATCGCTCCTCGAACCCGCTAGGCAACGTTAGAACAGTGAGAGTGAGAACCGCAAACCCTACAATAGACAAACTGTATTTGTTCGGGGCTCCTGAGGTATGAGGTTAGCGCGAGGCAGATTACGGTGCCTTTTCCCTAAACCTGATTGTGGGTGGGCGAATGTGAGGGTGGGTCTACTAGTAAGCCTCGAATCAGTTCAATTCTCCTGGATTCAAGAGTCCATTTCCTAGTGCCTCCCTCATCTTTGGTCACCCCTACTTCGCTACTCTCTCTCGAGAGGAATAGGGCGTTTGTGCAGAACCCAAGGGACAGGGCTGATGCACGATGGTTAGATCTCAGCTGGGGTATTTAGTGAGCGGTTGATGGTTTAGAAGAGGGGGGTGGATGAGAGAGTGCGTGGGATGAGAAGGAGCGGGGGTTGCGATGGACAAAGCAAACAAGGGGAGAATTTTGGTGTGGATGGATTTTGCGGGTGTCAGATCGACGGGACCGATTCTGCATCTCCCGGCGCCAGAGGATTTTTGCCCAACAAACGAACTTGCAGGAAAGAGAAAAAATAATAATAAATTGTGGCAATAGTAACCAACACCCCAAGGAATTAAGGCGATGATGATGGTGATGATGGTGATGATGATGATGGTATTTGGTGATAATTATGGCCGCTAGTGAGAACAGCGCCCTTACAGCTAAACTAACATATTTGGGACCCTTCGATGGCCGCACACCACCCTGTCCGAAGGGTGAGGTATTCCATGACACATACTATGGATTGCGCTCTCTCATCATACAGACTTTTCTCTGCTCTTTTTACACGCATTGCGTCTCCTTTTCTCTCCTAAGCTACCTAACTCAATGCTACTCTCGGTAGACCGCTCGACTTCACTCCACACTTCCATAGCCACACATTTGCAGCGTATATCAAGAAATAACTCACAAAGTATGGGTTCGGCGAACAGTACGTAGCGTATGAGAGTGAGAGAGGAGAGAGGCGAAGGTGGAGGGATTGAAGGGGGTTGAATTGGCGATTATGTGAGACCTGAACTCTGCTGCAGCCCTATCCCATAGGCCTCATTGGCTGCGGCGGCGGCGGGCGAGGGAGAGGAAGGAATCCCTTACTTTGCTAAGGCTGGAGATATCACCAGATGCGTGGAAAGAAACTGCACCGAAGGTGTAAAGAAGGGTGCAAAGGAAAACATGTTCGCATATGATGAACCAGCCTCATAAAAAGGGAGATTCTCATCCAAACTTTTCAGAGACAGGAAACCCAGGCAAAGGAAGGTTCATCTGGGCTGCAGTAAGAATTCAGGCACCGTGTCTTTCTATAACAGGTATGCTATGAACTAGTCCAGATTAGGAAACCTTCTGGAAACTACTGTAGTGTTCCCACAATCTCTCCCCCCCTGTTCCTGAAAACTCGCACCCACCGTGCTACAGCAGCGTTTCTCCCATGCCCGACATGTCTCTTTCCTATACCCTCTTCCCACCATTGTTTCTCCATCATATCCGAAATTACTTCCTGAAATGTCCCGCGTGGCTTGAGCCTCTCAAATGTTTCCTGTGCTCTCTGCCTCCTCCCGTCGTGCCCTGGGCCCTGGCATCTTTCTGCCTCCGCCGAAATTTGTTTCCTCGCTCGCTTTTGGCCCTGTTCTACCGTGTTTCCCACACGCACACACAAGCCTCCTCGAGGGAGGGGGGAAATTTGCTCTGGTTCAATCATTAGAACAAATTATAATCCCGCCCCACTGCAACTCGCAGCGTCAAGACATAATTCATCAAAAGATGCGATGACTCATCAAAAAAAAAAAGCGAGGAAGGGGAAATGGTAACCAAAGTTCGTCGCGCGCCTAAAATAAGTTACCGACCATTCCCAATCTGTGCCATTCTACAGTAGATGCTTATTCTAATTTCGGCACAGCTAGTCCCCTCTCGGCGCCCTCCGGCTTCACCCTACTACTACTACCAAGACTTTCTGACGAACTTATCCCATCCTCGGTGACTGTCCTTGGAGCTCTGCGACTCTTATCGTGAACCGTATAGGAGGGCCGGGGGGGGGGGGGAGTTGGTTGATTATTCCTTTGATCCTGATCAACAATATCGGTAGCAGTAGTACTGCAGAAGGTCGCATTAGGTTTGACGCTTTAAAAAGCCATCACCAATTCTAGATTTTGAAAGACTCATACCAGACGTCAGAAGACCAGGCAAGTGCCCGCGAGTTCCATTAGGGGAAACCAAAATTCATGAACCACCGATACCATTTTTTGGTGTCTCACTCTTATCTTCTTTAAAGAAAATCTATCCTCGACACAACTACACAAAGGTTTCTTCTGTTGGAGTCAATCTCCTTTCAAGTATAGTGTGGCATTTATTGCCCTACTGTTGAGTGTAACGATTCATAGTGGAGCATTGTAAAAAACAGATATCGTATGTACCTTTGTCCTACGGGAGGCACTGCCCCACCCCAGTATAGGTTTCTATAATACGAACATTATTAATTGTGAATCTTGGGGCTTAAAAGCCCCTGTGATGCTATTGTGATACTGTCTATATCATAGGGTACTCGGTGTGCAATGCCGAATAATTCCGTATAGTACTCTCACCTGTATGTCGAATTATGAAGCGTGAACATGAAAGAGTCACTCATCCAGTCACAGCCAGACAACGAAAAACTCCGTACCATCCTACGAAGCCTCGTTCGTAATTACGCTGCTTATAAAGAGGATATGACAATTATCAGGGTTGTCAACATAGCTTATGGCCATGCGATATCGAACATTAGCCGAACTTTCATCTCGCCTTTATTCGCCAACTCCCGCTTAGAGCCGGAGATATGCTTTTGTCTCCGCAGGTGTTTTGATACTAGTATCGCATCTCCGGTTGTGGCAAAGCACTCGAGTTTCAAGTTCGAATCATCCTTTGTGATTTCAGCCTGTCTCGCGCTGGTAGGTGCTCGTACTGTATTGCGCCGTACCAGCTCGCCGCATCTTGTTCCTCCTGAAAGATATTTCCCGGAATCCGGGCGCTTTGTCCATGCGGCTCAAAAGAAGCCACCCGCTCATCCATGCCTAATAATCTGGCCCCATCATCATCATTATCGTTGCCATACACTAAATTTCCGAAATCATGGGTTCCTGGCACAGTACGTTACGGCAGTGTTCCGCGCAGTACCGTACCCTGAGTATGCATCCTAAAGCGCTTCCCCACGATGGATCTCGCTGATCACACCCCCCCAGTGAGCCATACTGTATTTAGCACCTCTCGCGGCAGCATACCGGCACGGTATTAGACGAACACTCCCGATATGATAATTAACTCGGCAACCCTCGAACAGGGTGTTCACAAAAGTTCCGTAAAATACTATGATGCTGGCCCTGATTTGTGATGGCGCTATCGCGGTTCTCAATTTGGGCAAGAAGAAGAAGAAAAAAAGAAATACTGTTTTCTGTTTGTGAACCGCTCAATTACGGTCTTGGCTACGGCTCAGTACAGTACTGTACTCGAGCATCAGTGGATACCAGAGCTCCCCGTATGATGTTCCATTTTTGAAAGTGCTGCGCGTTCAGGAACACTTTTGTTCCTCGCACCAATAGGAGGGAGAGGGGGGAGGTACGGAAGAGCTACACAGATGCTAGGCAACCCGCACCAACGCCCACTCCGGGGTAACAGTCGCATAAAAGTTGGCCCGAGCTCGTCAAACCTGAAAAGAAAAAAAAAACCTCCCCCCTTGCTGCTTCGTGCGATAATTTTGTCGAGCTGCCGATGATTTTCGAAAATACACATCCACGTAGCACAGCGTGACACCAAGCATACCGCATCTAGCACTGCCCAAGGTGACTCGTGGTTGACCTGTGAGTGGAGACGTTGGATTGGGCTCCCTCGGGCTCCCTCGGACACCGAGTGACACCGAGTGACATGCCACGAAGACGAGTATGATATAAGAATAGTTTCCTCCAGAATCACGGGGTTGCCGAAACCTTAATATATTCGTTGAATCACGAGGTTCGGAAGGAGAACACTGCCGGTGCCTTGTAACGGAAGATCTCCATTCCATGAGTTGGTGATCCTTTGAATTAGGCCATTCACTGGCTGTACCCCATTGTCCTCATATCTCGGCTGGCGGGCCTTCCTCCTCCTCCTCCTCCTCCTCCTCCTCCATCCCCCAAAGTTCGGGCGCTTATTCTAGGATGGCACAGCCAGCATCGGGATCAAGCGAATTTTGTTCTTCATTCCACACATCTCATTAATCAACGAGTGATTGAGGATCTGCCCCCCCCCCCCCCCCCCCCCCCCCAGGCATTGGAATATACTTAGATCCGGGGGGGGGGGGGTATTAGTTATTCCGCGAGAGGGGCGGGAGTAGGAAGAAAAAAAAAAGAAGGCGAGGGCGGTCAGTTCGCTTGACTAGAGTGTAAGCCTTCAGGCAAATGCGGTTCGCCTGTCACATATATCTTAGAATACGCGCCAGAGCAATAACGTACTGAATTTTGGGTTACCCTCACATCACATCTCAAACAGAAAGGCCTCTTCCCCCTTTGAGAACATATCATAATATTATCGTAAGAGGCGGAGAGCATTAAATTATCCACCAAGAACTATAATAATTCGGAATGTGGATAAAATGATGGCGGTAATAATGTCGAATCTCTCCATCAAAAACCAAAAACAATGATTACCATCACCGCCCACCCACTTACTCTCCCCCTCCTCCCCCCCCGCCCCTTGCTATTATAGCATCACCTTTTGGCGCTAAAATTAACTTAAAGCCTTACATAATGACGACTGAGACAAAATGGGACAATTGATTAATCCACCTGGTGCAGTACAGCACAGACAGACCTTTCCCTAACTAGTTTCGCTCTTTCCTTCCCTCTTCCTTCCTTCCTTCCTTCCTCTCGCCTTTCTCGCCTCTTGATGATCCCCAAAGTTTGGCTCGGCAGATCGTCGCACTCACTGTACCCCCCTCTACTTAGCTACCTAGCTGCCTGCCTACCTGCCTACCTGCCTCTGATACCTGCCAGCTTAGCAATCCATAAGGTCATAACACCGCCGCATTCCTGCAATGAGCGCGCGGGGGGGGGGGGGGATTTGATCCAATCATGCGGGCGTTGGGAATCGTGCGGATGCACTCTGGCTTTTATGCGGTCGCAATGCCGAAGCCTGACCTCGCCTGCTAGGAGAAGTAGGTTTATTTTATTTTAATTTTAATTTTTATTATTTTTATTACTTGGAAGTTGGAACCATAAGTTAGCGAGTAAGATTGTTGTGGCTTGAGAATCGCTGCTGCTGCTGCTGCTGCTGCTGCTGAGGGTTTTCCCGGAGCCTCCGGTGTTGTGAGCAGCTGGAGGTGCTATATGCATACTGTTTATGATCCCCCCATGTGTTCAGGGACCGGGAAGTAGACTTTTTTGTCCATCGTCGTGAATCTCCTTTGGTGGCGTGAGCGTTTGAGATTGACATTATGGCATCGGGTCCGGTGGTGACGATTTGCCCTTTTTTTCCCTTTCGTGGGTGTGGTGGGGCTCTTTTGCCCGAGGTATACTTCTCGTGCAGTACCGCGCTTGTTCAATTGCTATATACCGTAGGTGACATTTGGTACTGTGAGTGATGAATTGTGTTGCTGAGGCGCTCAGCCGTTTCGCCGAGGTGTTTGCTGCAGTGGGAGGGGGAGGACAAGTCTGGGCTGGATTTGGCCTAGCATTTCTGTGTTTTTGGATAATTTCAGGTCAAGACAACTGCAATATCGAGTTTTCGCCTCTCCCCATCAGCGAATCGTTTTTCCGCTCCGGACGGCATCACGAGGGGAGTAGCCAAAAGAGAAAGAAAGAAAGAAGCGAGGACTCGGAGGTCCGGATAACATGAGAGATGCACTATATTCGCTACTCTCCGCGGGGGGGGGTCCTTTTTCTCCATTGGAAAGTGCAAGAATCATCCTTTCCCCCCATTCTCCGTTGTTTCAGGTATACCAAACTGCCCAACTATGCTAACAATACACAATTCCTGTCCCCATACAGTATATGCAATTGTGACAGAATATTCCGGCATTCGCCGAATTGTGGCTTTGCACTGGTTGCTGTACCAGCATTCGAGGATACCGGTAGTATACAAGTGGAAGACTTTCCATTCACCAGCTGAACTCCTCTCGGTGGAAAGGGATGGTGATGCACGGTAGGATACCGCCACGAGTCGCTTCGCGGGTATCCTACCCGTACCGCACTCTCCCGCCCCGAACTCCGCAGGTTCCGGACCCCGTTCGGCCGCACCTCGTGCTTCTGCTCGTCGTCTCCTCCGTCTCATCTATAATTGTAGACTCGTCGGCAGAGTAGGACTTGCGAATCATTCATGTGCTCAATCATCATCATCATCATCATCATCACTTAGCAACTATTAACTACCTCGGACAAACATCTTAAAACGGAGAATTACATAGCCATCCAGAGACGGATGCTCCCCGGGTTGGCCTTTTCTCTCTCTTTCTCCCCTCTTGCATGTCTCAGGTTTAAGCTTTTTTTACCTGTTAGAAATCTCGATTATAGTACCGGCATGCTGGGGGATGGGTCTCTCTCTCTCCCCCGCATGGTGGTGGACTGACGGCAGATCGGTCGGGTCGGTCAATCCCCCGGTTAATTTATTCCGTTGTGATGGAATCCCGAAAACTTGAGGACTGGAAACCTGGAGTGCCGCGTTCAGCTGCTATTATCGAAAGAGGAAAAAAAAGAAAAGAAGGCACAAGCCAATAGATCATTAATAGATCGGAAAGGAAAAAAAGTCGTTATCCCCGGGGCGGCCATTTGTGCACGGTACTAGTACTGTGGATCCACATAACCGGGCCTCTATGGACAAGCAATCCGTACCGCCCATTTAGTAGTGTGGGCACTTTGTGTAGCGATCTAGATATCTACCGTGACTTGATAGGAACCCTGTGGGGTGTGATGTATATGGGTTTAGTTCACGGGGAAATTTCTAGTCCCCAGCAGGTTACGTGACTCGGTGGGTTATGGGTTTGTTTCACGAGCGTCGTGTAAGTGAATAGGCGTTTAGAAGAATGGAGACATAATAATATGAGAAGTCTCCCCCCTCCTCTTTCGTTATTATTATTATTATTATTATTATTATAGTTCATGGTGTCACGGTGGGCTTGGGGGCGACCAGCTGGCGTTCGGTAGATTTGCTTGCCTGCTATGGACCTAACAATCCAACTGACCATACCAATCCTGTGGGACCTTTGGAATGTTGTCGTTATCAGAACTTGGTATTATATGCATTTGCTGGTTAAGGGGAATGAATGGCTGAGCACACCTATTTTGCCGTTTTCAAGGCACCGAAACCAATTCCCCACATAAAAATATTGTTGTGATGTTGTTACCTGGGGGTGTTCTAATTAGCTATTTTTGCCAGCTAACAATAATACCGTATGGTAGATATTTCACTTTATCCAGCATTCCCGGCCACACATGTGTACAGTACGTCTGGTCAAGATTTGGAAATTTGGGGGAGAACTCTAATATGCTATTTCTAGAGGAAGGTGGCTTTCCCTGGAATGCAAAAGCTGCTTGGTACCTTGGAAAAAAAGGCGAGATTCTCGGAATTGACTGCCTTGAGGCTGCTGGGTGAAGTATGCATGGTAGTGGGGAAAGGTTGTGACCTTAGTTGAGTGGATGCTTGTGGTCTGAGCTAAGACTGCAATAGGTTGCAGTTGGGGGGGAGGGGGAAGGGGGGAAGGGGGGAAGGTTCGTGATCAGACTACTGTTGCTATCCTGTTTCTACTAACTGGGTCCCAAATGCTGTAGTACTGGTTCTGAAATAGACCCTTTCGGAATGGTACAGGTTTGTTACACAGTTGAATTCCACTCTCAGGTCACCTGTGTTGTACTTTTGTCCCGGAGGGCGTCTTGGTATTGGCCCCCTTAACTTAGCCCTTGAAAATGAGATCGGGCAAGGACCAGTATTATACGCGTCGAATGTTGGGGCGGACGAATGGGGGGTATCTTTTCAGTGCTCCGGTGAAGTATGACCCTTAATAGAACGGCTCTTCGCGTAAGCAGATAGGGAAAAGCATTTACCTTGGGTCTACTGTACTGCACATACGGTATATTTTCGTACCTCAGTTAGAATGGACCTCCACGCTTACCTCACCGTTTCGCGATGTTTGCTTCCTTGCTTGCTGGTGTTGTCTAGTCAGAGGTTGCAGGTTTGGTAGGGGTCGATCCCGCGGCGGTGTGTTGGGTCTTGTTGAATTATAGAACCTTAGGGACCTCCAACCAAAGCGGAGGATGCACGAATACCGGGGACTTTAGGAGTATGCAGGTGTCCGTGGATATAGGGAATGATCTGGTGAATGGTTCGTATCGGATTTCTCAATCTGTTCGATTCGGAATGTTCTAGTTATGTACTGTGCCTTTGCGTGGCTGGTTAGGTAGTGAAATTGGCTCTCAAACCCTTACTTGGAATGCTTTACACGTGGGCGACTGGATAAGGTAGTCTGTGATAGGTGAGCCGGATATCAATATTAGCATTGGTTAGATCATGCCGTGTAAATCCTATATGAAATTAGTCGGTGAAAGACAGCTAGGGACATAACTTGGCGGCCACAATTGTTACAATCAGTGACACCATCGAGCCTGGAGAGACACTGGCCTGGTGTGATAGGCGCAAGCTAGGCGAAAGGCAGGCACAGCGCTCATCTTCACCGGATACCGAGTCGGCTGCCTATACAACGGGTGTGCCTTTATGCACTCATAACTATTCGAGACTTGGTCTAACACTAGACGGACCAAGGGATGCCCCTACGGGGACAGTCTCGGTCACAGGTCTTAATATTCGAGTGATGGGTTGTGATCGCCCGAAAGGTTAAGCCTTGTCATGAGGCAACACCAACCAGCTCCCTGCTCCATGAGAACTCACAGGACGAGCGGCGTACCTAAGCCCTCTGCATATGTGGTGTCGAATAACCCTGATAGCTGGTGTATCATCGATCCTCTTTAGCACATATCCTGCGGGTGACCCCCGACGAATCCTTGTAATAGTTGCTTCAAGGCACGTGAAAGAGGACCATTGAGGCATTTGGAGATCTTTAGTGGCCCGGGGTGAGCTTGGAAGTTGTTTCCTGCCAAGTGGAATCATTAGCAAAACGTGCTTTTTCAGGCTGCTGGGGTTGTAGACGAGGGAACAGGGATGGGGGCGGGGGAAGGCCGGAGTACAGTAGATTAGGCTTGTGGTGGGGTGACACTTGCGAACACGACTGCTATTGCATATCACCCAGATCCGAGGAAAAAGCTGAGGTTTGGCGGTATGCAATAGCGGTCGTGTTTGCAAGCGCCGATCCATTACGAGGGCACCACGGAGGAGGCTCAGAGGCTAGGTGTCAACATTTATGCATAAATAACGTGTGCTGCGGAGGGGAGGCAAGGGATTGGTAAGGGGGGTCCGCGTTTAAGTTTGATGCGGGGAGGGGAATGCCAAGCGGGGAGACGACCGCCGACTAGAACGATCAACGGGGCGGGGGCGCACCATCGAATTTTTGTCGTTTTTAGCCCTTTACTTGGATAGCCCGCGATGGCGTTGGATTGCAGTTATCTTGGTAATATGACATGATTGTGATGATTGTGGACAAGAGGATTACTAGGAATCCTCGAGCTGGACCAATCTTGGTGTTTTTTCACTCGCGCAAAAAACAGGATTTGTCAGCCAATGAAAGTGGGGCTGTACTCTGACAAACCCACCCGGGCAACCTCAGCTAACAATTAGCCACTGTACCAAACAGGTGACCGCTGGGCGCTCACGCTTTAGTGCTGAATCCTTGAGAGATGAACCGTGCTCCTACCCGCGGCTGGATCGATAAGCCGCTCAGCTGGAACCCAGGGATCTGAGGTTAGATCGGCGGGACCTAAGTCGGGTCGGGAGACGATCCCTGAAAGTCTCTAGTGCCATAGGAAATAAGATGCCAACGGGAGCTGACAACATCGGCTTTCAAATACAATTGGAGTCTCAGGCTCTGGCTGTTACTACCGGTATCGAAGGCTTGTCCGCATAAGCGATCTCTTGTGGCTTAGACGATCAGGTCCGCCGCAAAAGGTTCGGCGGGATGAAGTAGAAGTTGACCTAAGTAATTTGTAGTATTCAGAATTGAGTCACGAGAGCAGGGAATGAGAGAATAGGGTTGACTGTATGTTGGCGGTGTTGCTTTGAGCGGGGCTGGTGCTGACACGAAACTCATGACTGCTGGCTCCCGATCAAGATCTTTGGCAGTCGTTTTTAAAACTGATTGTTAGGCTGGCGTTGGTGATAGAGCAAAGCAATCTGAAGAGAGTGGTCGGTGGGGGTGCTGAACGTTCTGTAGTTAGAAGTTACGATAGAGCTGGCGTGGGAGATGGAGATGAAATGGGGTTAGGCGAGGGAGAAGTGCAATTCCTTCCCATCTTCGCCGGGCGAGCCGAATTAGTACCCTTTGTAGAAGTTCTCCGGGTTAGTAATCTCAAATCGTGTTTGAGATTTAGAGTATTGGTGGAGTTGTGCATAATACGGTCTAGGTTTATCGCCTCTCTTATCACCAGTATTGAGCCCGAGAGCTCTATCAGGGGAGGCCGATTCATAGGTTATCACCCACTAAGGCAAGGTGCAGAATTCGAACTCTGGGTTCGTATTGTGTAGGATACAGTACTGTACGGCGCGTTATGGTACCGTAACATCTCAAACCTGCCAGATGCCACCAGCTAGGCCGGTATATGAAAGAACTTGAGATCTCAATGGAGATACAAGAGAGGGGGAGGGTTTGCACTCAGCGTGCTAAGGAAGGAAAGAAAGCCTAATTCAGGCTTTTGAATACAATTTATCCCCAGCATTTCAGATAAGAGTGTCGCCGAAGATTGGTGATTAAGGTCCGCTTATTATAAGGTGATTCAATATAGGGGCGTTTTTTTGCGACATGGGCTATTACTTGGTATCAAATTATAGTGAGAGATACCTTCTCACAGTGTTGTAGCTTGCAGCTGTGCTTTACGGTACCGCATTAAGGGAGAACTCTCGGATGCTCACCCTTCACTGTCTGAGATGGTAAAAACCACCCTCACTCACCGACCACTCTTGCCATCCAACTGGACTCACTGGATCACTTTATGGTGGGTATATGGTTTCTCTCACCTGGTTTCTCTCATCTATATTTCTTTCGGCATTTCTCTTGCTTTCTTTTTCATCGAGATATTTAGGTTGCTCTAGGTGCTAGCTTCTATTTCGTTCTTGGTTTTCGAGGTTTGAATATATATAAGGGAGAGGCCCCTGACTAAAGGCCTGAGGGTTATTTTAATTTTAGATTTTATCCGCCCATGCGTGAGGGTTGTTACTTTTTTTTTTGGAAAAAAATAATGTTCTGGGCGGACCGCTGGCTTTGGATTATATGTGAGGGGTGTAGCCAACTGAGAGGGAGGATTCTTATCTTCCCCGAGCACTGTGGTTGCTATTGTCTGATAGGAAGGATGCCCCTGAGGTAAACGGGGCCAAGATATTTTCCTATCTTAGAGGCTTGGGCTTTTTCTATTGTAGAAGTTATATGGATCGTGGATTGTATACCTTTAGCTTGTCTCCTTGATGCATGCGCTTAGAATCATAACCGAATTTGGCCTTGTGAGGTCAACAGCCCCTACTACGGCGGGAAAACGGAACTGCCATGGTATCATATCAATTCATGTTGTTTCTAGACTTACAGGTCATCACCACCACCATTAGGAACTGCTACAGCAAATAATATAATACCATCAAATCACAAAATTTAGGATCATCCCGGCACCAGCCACGAGTCCATTTTCCGCAAAGGCAAACAGCATAATTACCGGTACATGCGTATTTACTACTCAGGGAGTCCCTACTCACCCCTGGGCAATTTCCTCCGAGAAGCACACTCCCCTTTGCGATATAGTAGGGAAATACTACAGATTCGCAGCCGCACGGAGAATCCATATTTGCAGACCAAAAACTCACTTTGGACCATAGAAATTGAGCGTGATAACATGTCCCGCGCTTTTTAAGGTATAGCCATAGAGAAACACAGGGAAAGCCAAGCGGAGAAATTTATCTCGGCATGTATGTAAGAGCTGGAAACACTGAACTTGAGATTGAGCGGGGAACTAGAGTATTTGGAAATACCGTTACCACCGGATTATACTCCCATATTTGAGGCGGTGAGCCAAGATGGGGGGGGGGATTATGGATTTGGTCCTCCAGGCTAAAGGGGGGGGCCCAGAGTGCTTACAGTCTCAACAGAAGACTATCTGTGAGGAAAGGAGGCAAGATTTCAAAGAGGAGAGGTATCTTCTAAGACAATTGGCTCTGCTCTAAATGGAGTGGGTGCTAGCGCTTAAGGGTCGGGTTTGAACGTTGACTCTCAACCGGCTTTGCCACAGTCGAGTTCTAGGGTCGGAGGATTTGGCTGCGAGGGTTGGTTCCGGGATATCGGTGGAGGTTACTGTGTTGTGGTCTTTCTTGGCTTTAAGTTATTGGACAGATTTCTGATTCGGGTTTGGGAGGGGTGGGGGTACTGTACTGTACCGTACCAGGCCTGGATACTGTTCAACTTCCCGCGCTGCGACAGCAGTGTACCTGAGAGAAGAGAGAGATATCGAGAGTTGTAAGTTATCGAAGGGGCTTACTCGGAGATGAGGTTATTTTGGGGAAAGCAGACTAGGGATGTTGTCGTAATTTGGCTAACACTGCATTATTTGATGCGTGGGGAATGTGAATCTCACTCACTACTTATCGAGCTTGGCTGTAACTTAAAGAAATTATCTACCGTGGTAGGGTTTTTGATCTTTGCTCCCTACGTATTGTTCTGTGCGGGAATGAGATCCATTGTTCTGCGGGCTCATGCTCCATAAATAAAGATAGACAAAGACATACTCATACCCGACACCCACCTGGCTGGACGGTGATTGGTTGATTTATATAGGGAGGTCACCGGCTGATAGCTACAATTGCACAGGAGAGCCTTTCATCCAACTTAGTCGCCTCAGCGAGGGCGGTATCATATCTAAGTGACTTGTGGTTTCCTGTAGATTTGGCGCAGATTCCTGTTAGATAAATTTACATAGCCAATTGGAGGGCTATTCGCGAGTAATCATGACTCATTTCTTTTTTAGATCACTGCTCCCGGTAGTTTGTTTTTGTAGAATGAAACTTGGTAGGAAATGATTTTTTGGTTGGCTATGATAGCTGAGAAAGCTCCTTTAGTGCACAATTGCTACATTTATCTCATCCTGTTTGACTAAAGCGATTAACTTAGCGGCTTGAGGGGTGTTATCCATGGATTGAAAAGTACTTGTCGGTTGGTAAAGAAGCGTTTGTGAGCAAATAGGAATGCTGATACCATTTTTTTATACCCTGCTCGGGGGGGTTGGCATCTGTGTTCCGTGGGGCTTCACAAAGTGACGGAATTGTAATTCCTGATCATAGATTTTGCCGAAGCTTAGAAAGGTGATTTTTGTGGCTGTTGGGTTAACACTTTCGTGTTTCTTTTGTGATGCACATTAGCTGACGAGGGTAATGCCTCTGAAAATACAAAAGTTGACACCTCTAATCCCCTCACCCCTAAATCCGTAAAAAAGTGGTTCTCTGGGCATTTTTTTTAATGTCCAACTACTTCCACTGGAAGGGGATTCGAACTCGCTGTGTTCCCTATTTCAAATTAGTACGGACCAGTTCCTTAGCCGTTCGACCATCGGAACTGGTCGATAGTCGCCTCCCTTCCTCATATTTTAACTGCTGTGTGCTCCGAATGCCGATTTTCCAGGGTGGTGGAGTATCAAGCTCTCCAAATGCTATATTCCCGTGACAATACGAATTTACTTAGCGTGTGTAATTGTAATGTTCTGTGCGGGTGAGCCTCCAGTATGCGCTATAGGGTCCAGATATTGTTTTGCCCATTTAATGTTTGATCTCTGGAAGGGCACTTATGCAACCTTACCTACTATGGTATATGGTGCGTATTATGGGGATGCATTCGGTTATCGTGCCTACCCAATGGCTGACTTGACCGAAGGGCTTCTCGACCCCTTTCTTGGGAATGGATTGGTTTCCTGACTCTACCAGAATTAGAATTGGGACTTTATGGGGCCGAAACAAGGATGTAAGCTAGTTCTAATCAATGGGGAAAAATATAGTCTACTTGTAGTTTGATAGCTTGGCTTCGGGGGTCTGTATATGGAAGTCACTTCTGGATCCCGAGAACCGATGGGGAGTAGCAATTGGACTCTAGCCGGTCGGTTAAGCTCGCGCAGGAGGGCGCTTTCTGGTCGTGGTGATCTTTCGGAGTATGTTGCGGGGAGGGATGAATCGTATATATATTTTTTAATGGGGACTCCCAGATACAGCCTCGGTAGAGGTAGTGAGGTGGGGGATGCCGCGGGATAGTAATCTTATGTTTGGGTAAATAGGGCAGGGTAGTAATGGAAAAAAGCTATGATAGGATACCATATATTTAACCAAGGGTCTGGTTTTCAACACGACAGGCCAGCCACTGTCTCCAGTATTTGTTGGTGGTGGGGTTAGTGCCTGTTTGGTCTTAACCCCAAGAGTTATATTCTCTTATACAATATCATACCTATACTAGAGCTGTGGAAGGTTATGGAACTTAAGGCACGGAATGAAAAATTCAGCTAACGGAGATTCAGAGAAATCATATTGTATTCATAGGAGCTTATTAACTAATGCAGTCTCCTAAACCTGGGCTGTTCTGACAAAGCCGGCTAGTAGGTCACACTGAGCACGCCAAACATTTTGGACGAAACACGCAGAACTTCGTATTCAACATGGCAGGGATCCTATAAAACGGGATCACTGACCAACAGACCTAGCTCCACATACCAAGGAAAATGCCTGTTGGGGGTTCCTCCAATTCTGAGAGGCGTGAGCTTGATCCAGACGGGGGAAATATACGAGTACTTACGTTGCCAATCGAAAAAGGTGTACCCAGGGCGGTGGACGGATAGTTCAAAGTCCATAAACTCTCCCATTCTGCATTCTAGTCGGGGTCCTTTACACGACGTAGTTTCTTCAGGAATGGAATGCTTCAACGCCACAGATGTTAGAAGGTCTTAAGGTTAGAAGCGAAGATCGGCAAGTGGTGTATACCTCAATCAGATACAAGGGACTATTAGGGCTGCCAGAGTGGGTGTTTGGAGCTCGGCTTGGCCGGACATTCCAATGAATTTGGTGGGGGTTTATCGGTTCGGCAAGGCCATACACATTCAGGATTCCGGTACCTCTAACTTTCCATTGCTTCTGATCACCCGAGGGGGGGAGGTTGAATTCAATCTCGCAATATCTCGCACTGTTAAACGGAACCTGGAAACGGACTTTATATTCACTCTTATTAGCTGCTAAGTTAAAAGGATAGTAGTGAACGTACCATACAATGCGGTCTCGTTAACCTTGCCGATCAAACCATTACTGACGCACTCAGGGCGGCTCCTGGGACTCTCCAGGCTGGGTTTGAGCCAGACTCCGCCATGTCCTTGGGGAGGAAGGACTCTGAGAGAATTGCAAGATGAAATCGGGATCATGAGGGAGGGGGTTATTGTGGCAACCTTTGTGCTCGGGGAGCCTTCTGCCTCGACTTTCTCAGGAATAAGGAGACCGGAGGATGCTCCGAGAAATAGTAGAAGAGGGAGGAGCAGAAAGCGGAATGGAGGCATGATGATTATAGTAATACTTTAAGCAAGTATCGTAGAAGTGGTTTGTTATAGAGTGAGGGAGGTTGCTGGATAAAGTGGAGAAAGGGTTATTGATGGAAGGAGAGAAGGAGAGAAGGAGAGAAGGAGAGGAGGAGAGGAGGAGGAGAGGAGGAGAGAAGGAGAGAAGAGAATGAGAGCGGGGAGAGATAGGAGACGAGATATAAATGTATGAATCAAGGAGGGCGGGAGACGTGGCCCAAGCAGCAATGCATAGGGAGGTAGCAGGCATACGTACTTGAGAGGTGGGATGACGAAGCTATCCCGTCTTAGGGAAGGACTGGAGGGAAGAAGGGTGCTATGACGAGAGGCCATTTTGTTTCGAGGAAGGATGAGAGTTTGTCTTGGGCTGGGCCTTGCATCGAAAACCCTCAGTATGTGTAGGGGAGTCAAGGGGAACAGCACTCTTATGGTGAAGAGGAGGGTTAGGGTTCATTGGATTAACAATCGTTTACAGAGGTTCGGCCGGCCGAATAGAGAGGTGACTTGGAGGAGTGCCAACCACCGTGACTGGCTTTAACTAATCCCCATGCTTTGAATTAATCAGAGCTCAAGGCCGCCGGCCGATATCGCAGGGCAGCAGCCATGACCAGCCACTCCGGTATTGCCGATGTTCTGGACGGTGTTTAGAGTGTGCCGTGCGGTAGCGATTTCTAACATATTGCCTGCGGCCCGCCGGTTTAATACCTTTTCTTACCCGAGCTCCCTATAATTTTTTGCTTGTAGTGTTCTGAGTTCTGTCCTGGGCGTTTGTTTCCGTGCTGGGATTGGCAACTGTTTTAGGATTTCTGAGTTTTGTGGGAGTTTTCTGATGCTACCGATGAGACGACTTGATGAATTGAGGACCTGTTTGGTACGGCCTGACTAGGTTAGGATTTGGGCCCAAAGTTCAAACTAGGGATTTAAAGTCTATCCATTACCCACCATTGACACCTTGATCGGTAGGCTGTGGTGAGCTGTTCTGGCCGCCTTGGCGGCCGTGGGAGATACTATATTTCCGGCGGATACAAAGGCCAAACCAGATTTCCTAGCTGTTGCCAATTATTTCTGAGCACACCCCCCGGAGAACTGTACTGTACCTAGTCACGTTAGCTCGCAGCAACAAATGAATGGGAACCACTTGCAAGTGATTGCTTCTTGCACAGACACAAGGCCTGATGGGATAGAGGTGGGGGCAGATTCAGAACGATTATCTTCTGGACTGCAGGGATTAAATCAACAGAAATACCACCTCCGAATCTCCGATTGGCACAACGCATGACTTGGGATGAGTGGAGAAGTTCGTTCATCCTTCTCTCGCTTCTTAACTGCTACACGGTGGAAACGGGAGTATATATGAATCATAACAGCATTATCCTTCTATCCTTCCATCGGTCACCACAAATATTTATTTTCTCCCAAGCATGCCTCCTTTCCCTTGCGTACTCCTATGCTAACGAAGGAGAGACATAGGTCGTAAAGACTCACTGCAATCATAGTCTTCATACATTTGGCTCTCCTAGTCTCGTTCCTGCAGATGCATCAATCCCAAACGCATCTCCAGAGCCTATCTGAACAATGAAATGATAACTTGAACATGCCACGCAGCATCTAAGGACTTCCAACAGTATTTTTTACCTATCTCCGCTTGGCTAGCTGGCAGGACAAACACAGTCTAATGAGGCAGCAACTCCTGCCGATGGGGTTGCATAATTCCACTGCCACTCGTGCTCCACCAATAGTGTTCCACACGGTCCAGTTCGTTCGTCTTGGAGGTAGGACGGGACAGGCTATAGTCTGTTGTTTCTTGGGAAATCGGGCAACCTGCGCCCCGCAGCCGATGGCCAGGGGTCCCGTGCGATGCCGCGAACTCTGAAAATTAGCCTCACGGTCTCATGCCCCCCCCTCTGTGCTTCATATTTTGCGATTAAAATCTAGCTCTCTCACGGTAGCACACCACACTATTTATCCATCGCTCGGAATGCAAATTCTGGTTGTAAGCCCACTTAACTTGGGCTCCCCATGGTATGCTCCTCTCGTTGAGTGCTTTGCCGCCCTATAAATTTGGGGATATGGTCCATGGCAAGGTAATGCCCTCTAAGAATGTGGAATGCGCTTGAACTTGTTATTAATTTAGGCAGCAGATATAATAGGAAGAGTCATTCAGGACCGGAAGCCGTATCTACAAATTTAAACTTCAAGATTGCTGCCCGGTTTATTTATTTCCCTTTTCTGACTTGATTTTCGGAATAGATATCTGCTGAACTGAGATCATGAAATATCACTATTCCGCCCCCTCCTCCTCAGCCCTGCACCTCCCCCGGCAGTCCCTTGGAATTGCCTGCGGTCCTACACCGAAGGGAACTGCCTTCATAGGGCCCGTCGTTCCAGCCGAAGTCTGCCGTCCTGGGATTTCGCTGCCCTGGCCGGACTGTCAGAAGGTGTCCGGTCCAGTCCTAGTCCTTTGCAGTCCCCTCTTGGCCCCTCTTGGCCCCAAGAGAACTGGGAACACTGATCTCATTCTGTTACTCCAACAGGGTGCTTCTAGGCCCTCAGGTTCGGCATACCCGTCGAGATCTTCCTGAACTGACAGGCAATTTTTCCTCATTAGCGGATTTGAACTCTATTAATATTTCACGATAGTTACCCAATCGATGAGTATTTCTTCTCCATTGTCAAAGCCTAACGAATATCGTACTGATTCTTAGACTTATGGTGTTGTTGTGGAGGAATAAGGATCCGATGGCACGGGAGTAATTATGGTTGTCAAAGGAAAAAAGTGAGGGAAAGTTTTGGTCCTGTTGGGTATGTGAGGTCGAGCGGAAACTGACTATACCTCTCTCTCCCTCTCTTGAGTATTGGGGAACTTAGAGGAGGCCTCTGGACTTGTCTGTCGGGATCTAGGCACGAAAAACATCTATATATGTACTGTCCGTCGTTCTCAAAATTCGATCTCAGTGTACGATCAGAAGGCTATAGTGAGATAATACACATGGGAGCAAGAAGGGAGGCTCGAGGTCACGAGTGGGGCTTTGGTAGTCATATCGTACGAGAGAAACAAGCGTACAAAGCACTGATTCTGTTTGAAGCCATGGAGAATCTCTCATTAAACACCAAAGGAGTAAGAAACACCTTAGTTGAAATCTACCAGCAACTCGGGAAGAGACACACTACCCACTCATTAAAATCCCAAAATCGGACTTCCAGTAGGATAAATATTAGTTCCCAGGTTGACCTTTCATGAAATACCTAGCTGGCGCAGTGGTTAACACTCCTGTCGCAATAGCGGGAGCCCAGGAGTTCGATCCATGCTGACAATCAGTTATTATTGAACGATCCGTCATGTAGGGCAGGATTATTAAAAAATCCTGCCCTACGGGGACTGGGAGATTGAAGAACTTGGCCCTCATCAATAGGGCCGTGGGGTTTAACAATCCTGCTACGAGGTGGTAGAATCCGACTCTAGACCTTAAAGGTTGGCGATCGGCGGGTAGCAGAAGCGAATGGGAGGGGGGCTGGCAAAGAAAGAAATCAAAAAAAAAAAAAAA
>Ga0307509_10002962_pt1 | contig 26639 bp, 16 predicted proteins | sample 10_EM_MG_FD_202245 | JGI IMG/M metagenome (GOLD analysis project Ga0307509, IMG submission 202245) | Populus trichocarpa ectomycorrhiza microbial communities from riparian zone in the Pacific Northwest, United States - 10_EM | ecosystem: Host-associated > Plants > Roots > Unclassified | place... | reverse complement strand
CACATCGTTATCATCACATACCGGAACCACCACCTACGTGCTTTTCTCCGTGCTTCGCGCCGTTACCTACGCTACCCCAGTTATCATTGGGTTGTGAGCGAGCTGCCATCAGAGTGTCGCTATCATGATGATGAGAAGAATATCATCCTGGGATCGCAATGTTGAGGGTTGATTCTCTGGCTCAGGCTGGCTGCGGGAACGACTGTGCTAGGTCCTCAGTCAGGTATCGGGAGGAGAGCTCTTATGTGCAGTTTCTCTATCTTTCCATCTTTCCATCTAATGCTAACAAGGGGGAAAACGGGGAAGAAATGAATACATGAAGGAGAATTGGAAAAGAAGATTTTGAAACGAGGGAAAAGGATTAATGAGACTAAGATATGGTGACCGATATAAATAGCGGAGGTTAGAAACTGAAATATGTACACTAAACAGAATGGACAGAATTGGTGGGCCTTTAGTCATAACCATGGACAGATATCGGGGGGTTTCATGGGTATATGGCTACATACAAGTGACATTCCCGTGAATGACGGCTGGGGGCGATTTATAGATCGCATTAGTCGGCTTGGCGTGAAGGGCGCGGGAAGAAGGGAAGGTAGTGATTCCAGCAAGGGGTATAGAAGAGTTAAAGAGGTGGGGGGGGCTGGCGGAGGAAGGGGGTGAACGAGTGATCATTAGGATACCGGGTGCTTCCATTTCATCTTAGCTCCGTTATAGCGGGTGGGGCAGCTGCGTATCTGGGGTTTCAATAGATTTACGGGCTTGCAATAGCTCCACGATTCTTCCATGTCCCTCCGTAGTAGCGTTAGAGAGAGGTGTGGCACCATATTTATCTGGGCGATCGGGGTTGACATCCACACGTTCTAGAAGTATCTTGACCACCCCTTCGTGTCCCTTGAGGGCGGCATCCCCGAGTGGTGTTCGGCCATACATATTTGGGTGATCGGGGTTGACATCTCCCCGTTCTAGCAGTAGCTTGACCGCTCCCTCGTGTCCCTGGAAAGCGGCCCACCCAAGTGGTCCTGTTTGATACTTATCCGAGCGATTGGGGTCGACATCTCCCCGTTCTAGCAGTAGCTTGACCACTCCTTCGTATCCCTCCTTTGCAGCAAGCACGAGTGGTGTTCGGTCCTTCACATCTGGGTGATTGGGGTTGACATTCTCCCTTCCCAACAATAGCCTGACCACTCCTTCGTGTCCCTTGAGGGCGGCACTCCCGAGCGGAGTTCGATCACACACATCTGGGCAATCGGGGTCGACATCTTCCCGCTCTAGCAGTAGCTTGGCCACTCCTTCGTGTCCCTTGATAGCCGCCCACCCGAGAGGTCCTGCACGTTCCTTATCCGGGCGATTGGGGTCAACATCTCTCCGTTCTAGAAGTAGCTTGACCACTCCTTCGTGTCCGTTAAAAGCAGCACACCCGAGTGGTGTTCGGTCATCAATATCTGGGTGATTGGGGTCGACATTCTCCCGTCCCAACAATAGCCTGACCACTCCTTCGTATCCCTTGAGGGCGGCACTCCCGAGCGGAGTTCGATCATACACATCTGGGCAATCGGGGTCGACATCCCCCCGCTCTAGCAGTAACTTGACCACTCCCTCGTGTCCCTTGAAAGCCGCCCACCCGAGTAGTGTTCGGTCATGAATATCTGGGCGATTGGGGTCGACATCCTCCAGTTCAAGCAATAACTTGACCACTCTTTCGTGTCCGTTGAAGGCGGCATTCCCGAGTGGTGTTCGGTCATTCATATCTGGGTGATTGGGGTCGACATTTTCCCGTGCTAACAATAACTTGACCACTCCCTCGTGTCCCTTGAGGGCGGCATCCCCGAGTGGTGTTCGACCATACACATCTTGGTAATCGGGGTTGACATCTCCCCGTTCTAGGAGTAGCTTGACCACTCCCTCGAGTCCCTCGAAAGCGGCCCACCCAAGTGGTCCTGTTTGATACTTATCTGGGCAATTGGGGTCGACATCTCCCCGTTCCAGCAATGACTTGACCACTCCTCCGTGTCTTTCCATAGCAGCACACACGAGTGGTGTCCGATTGTTCTTATCCGGGCGATTGGGATCGACATCGTTCCGCTCTAGCAGTATCTTGACCACTCCTTCGTGTCCCTCCTTAGCAGCAAGCAATAGTGGTGTTCGGTCATTCTTATCTGCGTGATTGGGGTCAACATTTTCCCGTCCCAACAATGACTTGACAACTCCTTCGTGTCCCTCGAGGGCGGCACTCCCGAGCGGGGTTCGATCATACACATCTGGGGAATCGGGTTCGACATCCCCCCGTTCTAGTAGTAGCTTGACCACCTCCTCGTGTCCCCTGAAAGCCGCCCACCCCAGTGGTCCTTCGCGTTCCTTATCCGGGTGATTGGGGTCAACATCTCCCCGTTCCAATAGTGACTTGACCACTCCTCCGTGTCCTTCCATAGCAGCACACACGAGTGGTGTCCGATTGTTCTTATCTGGGCGATTGGGATCGACATCCTTCCGCTCGAGCAGTATCTTGACCACCCCTTCGTGTCCATTCCACGCAGCCCAGGTGAGTGGGGTCCGACCTACACAGTCTTGTTGGTCCACCTCGTGACCTTCAGCATTGATCAGCACAGTCACAAGTTCAACAATCCCGAAGAACGATGCACAGTGCAGCCCGGAGAAGAGCGGTGGAGTCGGGATGGGTCTGATATAGCTGGGCGTCAGCGCCTGCTCCAGAAGTGAAACGGCGGATATATGGTCTTCGTACTGGTTCAAGAGTACCAGCGCGAGGGCCCTCGCAGAGTCTGAGAGATCTCTGTTCGCATGTGTTCCCCAATATCTCGCAGAATATTTGAAGAATGGTATACTTTGAGTGTCTTGGAGAGAATAGGATGTGAGGTTCTTGACTTGTGGTGAGTTTAGATAGGTTAAGCATGTTTCTGCGAGTATCGAATGAGGTTTACTGAAGAGATCTGGATGACTGCTAAGATACTCTTGAACCGTATAGTGGATCAACCGGACAGTCAAAGCCTCCGCGTCGACTGTGATTAGGCCTTGACAGTAATCGAGCAATGTGCCAATAGAAGGAACGTTTTCAGGATCAAAATCCGTTTCTCCTATCTCCACTGCTAGGGCATGGCACAGCTCATCCACCTGTAACGGGCGTTCTGAATGACAGATCCATGTAAGGGCGGATATCGCAAGCTTGGCCTTTTCCTCATCCTGAGCCTTTATACGCTCTAGTGTTGCGCTGTATGCATCCCCTAACCCTAACCCATCTTTTATTGACTTGAGTGTTTTTCTCCGCCGAGCAACCGTCGTACCTCTCAGGATTGCCTCGATGTGGAGAGAGGCTAGCAGGAACCTAGTTTCAAATATGTCAGCCATTAATTTGTGGTAGCTTTGTCTCCGACCCAGTTCCTACATACGTTTCGGAGCTTATTGCGGGGATGCTCTTCATGATATCCCCCTCCAATGTGCTGCTCATCATATTTGGGATGGTGTCCTTCCTAAGTTTCTCGTGAAGAAATCTAAGGACCCCATCTTCTGTAGCCCGGATGGATAGAAAGGTTGCCACTCCACCTAGCTCCCTCTCCACTTCACTCCGCACATGTGGTCTTCCGGTAATAAATAAGCGGGTATCCGGAGACCCTCGCAGCATCTGCCCTAACGATTCAAGAACCACCATTCGATTCTCTGGCACACATTCATCAAGCGCATCAACACATATAAATATGCGCCTCGTGGCTGCAATTTCCTGGAACACTTTTGAAATTCCCGAAACTTGGAGTCCTCTACCCCCAATAGACATTTTCTCCTTCCTGAACTCCTGGACTATCGCTTCCGGGATCTCCCTCTGTCCACTAACAAGCTGTCTCAGAAGGGATCCAAGCATATTTACCGGTGACTGCTCATTCCGGGCGGCAAAGTCGAAGTAAAAACACACAACAGCTGGATTTCCCTCCACGGCCTCGTCGCATATCTTGTCTATAACTAGTGAACTGTCATCGCAACCTGTTAGCTATACTATTCCTTCATTTCCCGCAACGATACATTCTCTTACACGATATAGCTCTTTCCCACTCCTGGATTCCCGTCGCAAAATAAAGTCGGGTGGTAAGATCTATCCTCCCTAGTGCCATTGTGCCAGCGCCTGAATTCCTCAGTTTCCAGCAACCAGGCTCCTATGCCCTCGATGCGACGTGCTCCGATGTCTCGATGCCGCACCCGTGGCTCTAATGGAGATAGCCAGGCAAGTATTTCAGATCTTTCATCGGGGGCAGTGTGGTTGGTATTGGCGATGTGGGTGATATTGGCGATATTGAAAGAGTTATGGTTATTGCTGAAAGCTTGTGACATTTTTCACTTTTCGCCGCTTGGGATGTTGAGAGCGAGGTGTCTGGTGTTCAGCAAATTGGTGTTCGTTGACGAAATGGCTGTGGTTGAGGAAAAGAGCGGGGTCATAAAACCTTGCGCTAAATTGACAACTCTGTTCCCAAAAATGGGGCCGAAACTCGTTACACAAACCACGAGAACTGATTATGTCAGGACCTCAGAGGGGATTCACATGTGTCGGCCGGTGGTCCTTCTCACGATGCGCCATGATGCTCGAGTAATATCAAAGACAATAAGGTCGACTGTGATAACAGCGCTGCAACCTTCCACTCTAAGGAGTTCGTAGGACTCGACTATTGGCGCTGCTCTCACTTTCGCCTTTCTCACCTCGAGGCCAACCTCTGCATCCACAGTTTCGTCCGTACCGGGGCCTTTTAGTGTTTATTTTCTGCTCTACTGCCTTCCCTTTAGCAGTGCTCACTAGCCTCGCATTCTATATAAATACAGCTTCTTCCTCAAATTAGATCTTGCCTCGATATTTAGCCTCATGAGTAACCCTAAACTACACCAGAAGCCCAAAATAAAATGTGCTCTTTGACTTTATCAAAGGGCTTCCATATTCTCCTTGTGTGGGGATGGCGGCGGTTGGGGTTAGTCGGTAACCAGACCGAGGCCAAAACAAGCCGGAACTACAGGCTTCCAAGCTATCATTACCCGACCGCCATAGGAAGGGGGAGCACGGAAATATTCGAGAAGTAATTTGCTATAATCGCACCCAGACAAACAAGTGTGTGACTTTTTCCCGCAATTCTCCTAGCGCAGTGAGGAGTGGAATGTCCTTGGTCTCTAGTTACTGTTACTATCAAGAGTGATATTTTGTGTCTGAAAAATGGATCGCAACTCACCTTGCCTAGCTATTACCCTACTCAATAGGTAAAGACACAACAAGGAAGGCTATTGTGATAACCTCACAACCCCCCTCTTACTACTCATACTTTCCATAGTTTCTGCCAACAGCCAGGGTTTATATTTGAACTCTGCAGACGACTATATTTATCTGCTAGATTCACTACCGTCGATCTTCGCAATCAGATACGAAACACACTAGGAGAGAATAGTGTTTTCTGGATGCGGTATAGCTTGGGAGAGCTCGACTTGGTAGCTATCATGGATTGCCATTCGCAATTCTGTTAACCTGCTCTGCTAACCCTATTGTGATATGGGCTGGTGATTTGAACTTGCGGATGCCCCCTGACGCGCTAGCTAAGTACCCGATTCCCGATTGTGGATCTAGCGAGTAGTCTACATACGGTGCTCATAGATTTGGATTTTTCGAACTTGGCCGGGGGGTGTCGCAAAACCACGGGTCCTACAGCGTATCGCCGTTGTACGATATGAATATGGTCACAACTTTGTACCTAACTCAAATCTGGCATATCTACGGTGGTGGGCTTGAGGGGCTGGCGTATTACTACGGGTACCGGTCGCTGGGTTGCTGCCTTGTGACCGATTTGATGGTTCGGCCTGGGCGCTCCATGGCAAGAGAGATGTTTTACCCAGTGGGTAAGAAAGGTGCAATTGATGGGCTTAGCTTGGCAGGGAAATGAGGGGGCTCGGTGGAGTGAGAGGTATTTTTCGGGTATGCATGGTTAACCCAAACACTAATTGATGCTGAGAAGAATATCATCCTGGGGTCACAATGTTTAGGGTTGATTCTCTGGCTCATGGTGGCTGGGGGAACGACACGCTAGGCCTTCAGGTATCGAAAAGAGAGCACTTCTGTGCGGTTTCTCTATCTGTCCGTCTATCCATCTATCACTAGCGAGGAAAAAGCGGAGAGGAAATGAATACACAAAGGAGAGTTGAAAAAGAAGATTTTGAAACAAGGGATCTATTTCACCAAGGAATGGTAGCCAATATAAATGATGGAAGCTAAGAAAGTAAATATTCCTCCAAGTGCTATACACTAAACAGAGTGAACAGAAATTCGGGAGCCTTTATAAGCGTAAACAAATATTGGAGGGCTTTATGGGTATGTACAGTACTTACATGCAAGTGGCATTGCCGTGAATGATGGCAGGGGGGATTTAGAGAGGGCATTAGTCGGGCGGGAAGGGCGGTGGGAAGAAGGGAAGAGGGTGGTACCAGTAATCGTATACAAGACTCCCGGAGGGTGGGGAAGGGTAGAACGGGTGATTCGGGGATGATCGATAGAGTGCCCAGTGCTTCTACTTCGTCATAGTTGCGTTATAGCGGGTTGGGTTGTTGCGCATCAGGGTTTCAATAGATTTCCGGGTTGGAATAGCTGAACAATTCTTCCATGACCCTGGCTAGCAGCGTAAGGGAGCGGTGTGTCACAATGTTTGTCTGGGCGATTGGGGTCGACATTTTGCCGTTCCAGCAGTAGCTTGACGACTCCCTCGTGTCCATTGCGGGCGGCATTCCCGAGTGGTGTTCGATCGTCTACATCTAGGCGATCGGGATCGACATTTTCCCGTTCTAGCAGTAGCTTGACAACTCCTTCGTGACCCTCGAGGGCGGCATTCCCGAGCGGAGTTCGACTATACACATCTGGGCAATCGGGGTCGACGTCGTCCCGCTCAAGCAGTAGCTTGACCACTCCCTCGTGTCCCTGGAAAGCGGCCCACCCAAGTGGTCCTCCGCGTTCTTTATCCGGCCGATTGGGATCGACATCTCCCCGTTCCAGCAATAACTTGACCACTCCTTCGTGTCCCGCAATAGCAGCACACCCGAGTGGTGTTCGGTCATTCACATCTGGGCGATTGGGGTCGACATCTCCCCGTTCCAGCAATAACTTGAGCACCTCTTCGTGTCCCTTGAGAGCGGCACTCCCGAGCGGGGTTCGATCACACACATCTGGGAGATTGGGGTCGACATCCCCCCGTTCTAGAAGTAATTTGACCACTCCTTCGTGTCCCCCAATAGCCGCCCACCCCAGTGGTCCTTCAAAATCCTTATCCGGGCGATTGGGGTCAACATCCCCCCGTTCTAGCAGTAGCTTGACCACACCTTCGTGTCCCTCAACAGCAGCACACCCGAGTGGTGTTCGGTCATTCACATCTGGGCGATTGGGGTCGACATGTCCCCGTTGCAGCAACAACTTGACCACTGCTTCGTGTCCCTCAACAGCAGCACACCCGAGTGGTGTCCGGTCATTCATATCTGGGCGATTGGGGTCGACATCTCTCCGTTCTAGAAGTAACTTGACCACTCCTTTGTGTCCTTTGAGGGCAGCACACCCGAGTGGTGTTCGATCATACACATCTGGGTGATCGGGGTTGACATCTCCCCGTTGTAGCAGTAGCTTGACCACTCCTTCGTGTCCCCGGAGGGCGGCCCACCCAAGTGGTCCTGTTTGATCCTTGTCCGGGCGATTGGGGTCGACATCTCCCCGTTCCAGCAGTGACTTGACCACTCCTGCGTGTCCTGTTATAGCAGCACACACGAGTGGTGTCCGATTGTTCTTATCTGGGCGATTGGGATCGATATCGTTTCGCTCTAGCAGTATCTTGACCACTCCTTCGTGTCCATTCCACGCAGCCCAGGTAAGTGGGGTTCGACCTACGCAGTCTTGTTGGTCCACCTTGTTACCTTCAGCTTTGATCAGTACGGTCACAAGTTCAACAATCCCAAAGAACGATGCACAGTGCAGCCCGGAGAAGAGCGGTGAAGTTGGGATGGGTCTGGTATAGCTGGGCGTCAGCGCCTGATCCAGAAGTGATACGGCGGATATATGGTCTTCGTACTGGTTCAAGAGTACCAGCGCGAGGGCCCTCGCAGAGTCTGTGAGATCTCTGTTCGCATGTGTTCCCCAATATCTCGCAGAATATTTTAAGAATGCTATACTTTGAGAGTCTTGGAGAGAATGGGATGTGAGGTTCTTGACTTGTGGTGAGTTTAGATAGGTTAAGCAGGCTTCGGCGAGTATCGAGTGAGGTTTAGTGAAGAGATCTGGATGACTACAAAGATACTCTTGAACAGTATAGTGGATTAATCGCACTTGTAGGATCTATTTTCTGCACCACTGCATCCCCCCAGGAGTGCACACTAGCCCCACATTCCAGGCAAATAAATGCAGCCTCTTCCTCAAATTAGATCCTGCCTCGATATTAAGCCTCATGAGTACCCCTAGGCCATGCCAAAAGCCCAAGATGGAGTGTGGTCTTTGACTTTATCAAAGCACGTGCATATTCTCCCAGTGCGGGAATGGCGGCGATTGGAGTCGGGTAGGTAACCAGACTGTGGCAAGAACACCAAAACTACAAGCTTCCGAATTATAATTACCCACCATAGGCGGAAACAGCATTGGAAAGATTGAAAAGCAATTGGCTATAATCGCACCCAGACAAAAAAGTGTGGGACCTTTGCCTGCAATTCTCCTAGAGCGGGGAGGAGTGAAATGTCCTTGCTCTCATGGTACAGTACCTATCAAGAGTGATGTTTTGTGTCTGAAAAATGCATCGCAACTCACCTTGCGTAGCTATTACTCTACCAAGCATCCTCAATAGGTAAATGATGGTAGAATAATCCCAGTAGTAGAGCACTGCAATAGGAGCAGAGATAGCGCAGGCCGATGAACAGCGCGGGCATGTATGGAGGAACACTGAAGTGTGGATGGGTGAACGTTCTAGGGCAAGCACGGATGATTAGGGCATATGTGGAGACATATGGCTATCACATGTAAGAGCAGAGTTTTACCTACTACTCGAGTAGAGGTGAACCGTACTAGCAACCTCCATAGCGAATACAACTCCAACATCTCCGTCAAAACACCCGAACACGAATCGTGCCACCTCCATCAGGTGATTGGGGGTAGTCAGCGGGCGTTGAGTACTACGAGTGATAATCGATGATCAGAAACACATCTCACCCCTCACTACTGTTGGTAGAAAGACAAAATAAATAAAATAAATAGGTTTACACAATCCCCTGTGGTTGAAGGGTGCTTATCTCTTTCCGCTATGTATAATACCCTGATCCTGTCGAGAGAGCCAGGAACCCGCTAGGGTTTCCCCGGGTATCTCTTGGGATGAAGGTAATTGATGGCTGTTCGGAAAGAGGGTATGGTAGGTTTTTGTTTAGGGAAGACTGGGTGTGTTCCCGGGACAGCTCATTGTGAGTGTCCGCAGATCTCTAGGATCGTTGGTGTTAAACAGCTTGGGCGAGTGCTCTTCGTATAGCGGCCTACTTCAGAAAGCAATATGTAAAATCTTGATTTATTCGCGGTGTACGATGACGGAATTCTCAAATACACAGCTCCCCAAATACGCAGTCCCCACTGATTGGCTTCTGGTCCTAGATTACTAAGATTCAGCCAGTCAGGAGCAAACTGCAAGTGTGGGCAGAGTGGGTATTTGGGTGCTCCACGATTGTACAGTACTCTACTCGAGTACAGCGTCGATATCACAATTAGAGTGGACAAGAATGCAAAGTGTGGCAAGAAAAAAGAAGAGTAATACATAAAGGCAACTTGAACGAAGAGAAGAAGAGGCGAGGCATAGAGTTCGTAGCCCCCTCCACCATCTATAGCTTCGCACTAACCTTCCTCTCACCCCTCTTGCTTCCACCCTGCCTTCTTCCACTTCGTTCCACCAATATGCCACTACATCATGATACACGAGCCACCAAGACCCAAGTTCCGGATCCCTCCAAGCGAGGGATTTCCCGCGGGGTCGACACCATCTTTATCATCGCTTCTCCTACTATTCCGACCCATCTTATGGGCGATAAAGGGCTTTCTAGGCATTGCGACTATACACTACCCTCGTGGTGCTCTCCTTCCAGCATGTTTGGTATACCGACGGTGCTAATAAGATGTCGGATTTTGAGGATGTTCGAGAGAGAGACACTCACAAAGCACAGCCGCTCGTCTTCGAGGGGCTACCTGTACTTAAAAAAGCTAGGCGAAGGTGTCCGAGGGGTAGGACTAGTTAGAAAGTTCTTCGTATTAGTAGACTGACTTGCGGAGAGCCAGAGGTTTTCCTATCTCTTTGAGATGTAGCAAAATTATGGAGGACGGGGGTGGCTAGGAGAGAATCTTGGGTGTCAGTCTTTATACGTTGCTCGTATAATATATAGTCCATGTTTCCTTCAATCGTGGTTGCGCCAGGTTCGGAGATACCGTCCAAGACGAGAAGTACAATATTGAATTGTTCGCCACTGTTTAGGATGTTGTTCATTGTCACTTAATTAGCACTCTCTTAAATAAGAAGGAAAAGGGAAGATACCCGCGTGCGCATTCGGCCCTATCCAGAAATCGGCCTACCGACGGGCCCTGAACTCCCTTAGTTTGGGATCGTCTACTATATCCTTCGTCTTAAGCCACAACCCATACGCCAGATACCCCGTTGGTGAAAGCTTATTCGGATGCCCAACCAAGCGCTCCCTCATGGCGGAATTAATACCAGCAGTAGTGCCAGCGACCAAATCCCCATTCGACGCCCCCCGCCCCGCAGGAAAACTATGCACAAACTGCTCACCTCCCAAAACTCCACCACACACGCCCTCGATTTCACTAGAACTTCGCTACCGAGCTCAACGTCTCGGTCGAGCAGGCGCTTGTGTAGGGACCCAGGGTGGAAAGTTGATGTGTGTTATAGTACTGTATGATGCGCATTTTAGAAGGAAGTGTCGGGGTGGGCGGTTGGTCATTTGAGTGGAAGGGTTTATTTCTAACGAACAGATCCCTGGAAGTTCCCGCTGAAAGCGGTTGTCAATGATAGGAGTAATTAGTATCCATTTTATCCTGCTCAAGGGGTGGAAGGAATCAAAGTGGGGGGTTGTATACTTTCCGTCTTGGCCCTAAGCCTCACAATCCGCGAAACGGTCCGGCACCCAGCAGCCGAGTACGGTGGGCTATCGCCGAGGGCATCAACACTGGATTTGTTGGTAGTAGTGCGGCGGTTGGTAGTTTGAGGGTGATTCAAGCGAGGCGAAAATTGGAGGGCAGGTATGGGGGTTGGTTACCGGCAGGAAGACATCCCACTTAACCGAATGATTTACAGCCAGGGAGACAATTCGTTTGCGGCCCAACTATGCGTGGAGCCACATTGTACGATAGCAGGAATATTAGCTAAGACTGCCAAGCATCTTCAATCGGGAGAGAGGCAGCAAAGGAGGGTTAACTTTATTGCAACAGCCCCACAACACCCTGAGTACACCTAGTATACTTTCCATACTTTCTGCCGGCAGCCAAGGTCTACTAATATCCAAACTCTGCGGACTACCGGATCTATCCGCCAGGTTAACTGCCATTGGTCTCAGCAATCGGGGACGGAACACACTAGGGGGAAATACATCAATCAACCTTAATAAAAAAGAGAAGGTATTATGAGGTGCCTGTTGAGTGGTAATGATTTTTGTGGGAGCCCGGAAGCGATCGCTTGCCATACTCACCGGGTTGTTTGGTTAATTTTGTCCACGCACAATAACAATCATGCACTGCTATTCGCAATTCTGTTAACCTGCCCCGCTGACCCTACTGTGGTATAGTTTGGTGATTTGAACTTGCAGATGCCCCATGATACGCTAGGTAAGTACACGATTCCCGATAGTGGATCTACCGAGTAAATAGGGTACTCATCGATTTGAATGTTTTGAACTTGGCCGGGGGGTGTGGCAAAACCACGGGTCCTACAGTAGATCACCGTTGTACAGTACCGTATTTACTCGAATACAAGAGAATTACGCTAGACTTGAGGTGAGGTTGTCCGGTGGAAAAACGGAATAGCCTTAGCCTTCTTATAGCCTTAGTGTGGTCTTGGTGGGGAAAGATCACATCCTAGCGCCATTCTCTTATATTCGAGTAAATACGGTATGAAGATGGTCATAGATATTTACGCAACTTAAGTTAGGTCCGTCATATCTACGGTGGTGGGCTTGAGGGGCTGGCATACGGGTGTTCAAGATGTCTAGGATGACTTGATTGACCAATAGAGTTCCTAGCTTGATTTTCAGTTAGCGTCAAACGGTGTCCGCCGCTATACTAGGGCTGGTCTAGCATCCTAATAAAATCCAAGGCAATAAGTGTAAACACAATTAATCACTCGCATTTGGTGGAACTCCATTTGCCCCCCATATGGCATGTGTAAGTAGGATAAAGCCGAGAGCATCAACCCTCCTAGCTTCCGACTAAACTAGCCTATACTCTAGTGGCTTTTTAACAATCTTTCCTTCCACGTTGGAATGTCCAATCTCGGTTACGCAATGCTGTGCTCAAGTACTGTTCCTGATCTGGGCGATAGCTACAACCCTAGAATAGCAGCCATTATTCGTAACGTCCGCCAATATTGACACTCTAAAATCCTTGGCAGCAGAGGAAAATAAGGACTCACTCTCGGTTCTAAGTTAGCGGGTAGGGGGACGAATTGAAACTACCTTTCCGGGAGAGACAGAGCAGTGGGAAGGGTTATTTCATCTACTATCAAATAATACTCTTAGCTCAACTTTCTCTACTAGAGACCTGCGCTCCCAATCGCATCCAAAGGATCCCCTGAGAAGACTAATTTCACAACAACATCGACATCCCCAGAAATCGCCACTTTAGTCCGTTTGTGGCATGTTTTACGAGTAGTTCAATTTAAACCCATTGTTAAAAATGAAAATTAATTTTGCCTGTGCGAACCACTTCCATATTCCGAAAATTTGCCTTTGAATCCTTGCGCCTCTCCAGCACCAGACGCCGACGCCCCTCAGGGTACCGCCTCAAGTGCAAGCACGGTCGTGCCATATGCGCAGAAGTCCACATCAATTGTTACGGGTAGCTGTGTCCCAAAAATGATAAAAGCTCAGGAAAATAGTTTCGTGTGGGATGGCAACACTGGCTCAATTGGCGAACGTAACTACTGTATAATGCTCTTATGATGTAATGGTTGTGAAGACGTGCACTGGAGTAAGGGGCTCGAAGGAGTGCAGTACCGGTAGCATTTCTTTTGGATAGAAGCGTCGTAGTGAAGAGTTGATCATTCGAGCGCAGGGGTTCATGGCGAGCAAACTAATCACTGGGATTTGCCGCCGAAAGATGTTGTCTCGTCTATGATAAGGGCAATTAAAGTGCATTTTTAATTTTATGCGGCTCAATAGGTGGTGGAGATCGAGGTGGTGACTTTCAGTCTTGGTCTGGAGCCTCACAACGAGCCTCACAAGGCATGACCGACAGTGGAGAACGGCGGGCTATTATGGAGGACAACTACTGTAGAGCAAGCTAGCAGATGATTAGTAATCCAAAAGTGAGTGCTCGAGCACCAGTTTGAGAGTGATTCGAGCGAGGAGAAAATTGGGGGGTATGGGGTATGGGGGTTGGGTCAGGGGAGGAGATGCGATAAGAGAATTGTTGACAGCCAAACACAATTTGAGTGCGGCTCAACAAGGAGTCGAGCCGCACTGCAACCGTGGTTGCCAAGAATGCCAAGAATCATAAATCTGTAAAGACGCAACTAGGAACGGGATTTGCGATAGCCTCACAACTACTACCCCCCCCCACCTACTACAAGTACTTGTACCCCTACCTTCCATGGTTTCTGCCAACGGCCAAGGTCTAGGTTCAAACTCTGCGGACGACCGCCTTTATCCGCCGGATCCACTATCGTTGATTGCAGCAATCGGAAGCGGAACACTTCAGGAGAGAATAGTGCTTTCCGGACGCGGTATAGTTTGGGAGAGCTGAACTTGGTAGCAATCATTCACTGCTATTCCCAATTCTGTTAGCCTGCTCTGCTAACTATATTGTGGCATAGCTTGGTGATTTGATTTGCGGGATGCCCCCCTGACACGCTAGCTAAGTCCCCATTCCCGATAGTGGATCTAGCCAGCAGTCTAAATACGGTACAAGTACTCATCGATTTGAATTTTTCGAACTTGGCTGGGGGGTGTCGCAAAACCACGGGTCCTACGGTATATCGTCATTGTCCGGTATGAAGATGGTCACAGATTTCTACCCAACTTAGGTCTGGCATATCTACGGTGGTGGGCTTGAGGGGCTGGCGTATAACTACAATTCGCTAGGTTGCTGCCTTGTGGCTAATTTGATAGTTCTTCTTGGGCGCTGCATGGCTAGTGAGATTTTACCAGGTGGGTAAGAAAGGTCCAATCGATGCGCTTAACCTGGCAGGGAAATGAGGGGGCTCGGTGGAATGAGAGGTATTTTTCGGGTGTGCAATGTTAACTCGAGCACTAGTTGATGCTGAGAAGAATATCATCCTGGGATCACAATGTTTAGGGTTGATTCTCTCGCTCATGGTGGCTCCGGGAATGCCTACACTAGGTCTTTAGGTATTGGAAGGAGAACTCTATGTGCGGTTTATCTATCTGTCCGTCTATCCATCTAACACTACCAAGGGGAAAACGGGGAAGATGAATACATGAAGGAGAATTGGAAGAAAATATTTTCAAACGAGGGAAAAGGATTAATGAAACTAAGAGATGGTGACCGATATAAATGACGGAGGTTAGGAAATGAAATATGTACCGTACACTAAGCGGAATGAACAGAAATTGGAGAGCCTTTAGTCATAACCGTGGACAAATATCGAAGGGTTTCATGGGATGCTTACATACAAGTGGCATTCCCGTGAATCACGGCCGGGGGCGATTTAGAGATCGCATCAGTCGGCATGGCGTGAAGGGCGCTGGGAAGAAGGGAAGGTAGTGATACCAGCAATGTGTATGCAAGACTCCCAGATGTCGGGGGGGCTGGTGGAGGAAAGGGGTGAACGGGTGATCATTAGGATACCCGGTGTTCCACTTCATCTTGGCTGCGTTATAGTGGGTGGGGTGGCTCCGTATATAGGGTTTCAATAGATTTCCGGGTTTGCAATAGCTGCACGATTCTTTCATGTCCATTTCTCGCAGCATAAGAGAGCGGTGTGGCACCATATTTATCTGGGTGATTGGGGTCGACATTTCCCCGTTCCAGCAATAACTTGACCACTCCTTCGTGTCCCTCCTTAGCAGCAAGCAAGAGTGGTGTTCGGTCATTCACATCTGCGTGATTGGGGTCAACATTTTCCCGTCCCAACAATAACTTGACCACTCCTTCGTGTCCCTCGAGGGCGGCATTCCCGAGCGGAGTTCGATTATACACATCTGGGCAATCGGGGTCGACGTCCCCCCGCTCTAGCAGTAGCTTGACCACTCCCTCGTGTCCCTGGAAAGCGGCCCACCCAAGTGGTCCTTCGCGTTCCTTATCTGGCAGATTGGGGTCGACATCTCCCCGTCCAAGCAATAACTTGACCACCCCTTCGTGTCCCTCAATAGCAGCACACCCGAGTGATGTCCGGTCATTCATATCTGGGTGATTGGCGTCGACATGTTCCCGTCCCAACAATAACTTGACCACTCCTTCGTGTCCCTCGAGGGCGGCATTCCCGAGGGGAGTTCGATCATACACATCGGGGCAATCGGGGTCGACGTCCCCCCGCTCTAGCAGTAGCTTGACCACGCCCTCGTGCCCCTTGAAAGCCGCCCACCCGAGTGGTCCTTGGCGTTGCTTATCCGGCCGATTGGGGTCAACATCTCCCCGTTCTAGAAGTAACTTGACCACTCCTTCGTGTCCCGCTATAGCCGCCGACCCGAGTGGTGTTCGGTCATTCATATCTGGGCGATTGGGGTCGACATCTTCCCGCTCTAGCAGTAGCATGACCACTCCCTCGTGTCCCTTGAGGGCGGCATCCCCGAGTGGTGTTCGACCATACACATCTTGGTAATCGGGGTTGACATCTCCCCGTTCTAGGAGTAGCTTGACCACTCCCTCGAGTCCCTCGAAAGCGGCCCACCCAAGTGGTCCTGTTTGATACTTATCTGGGCAATTGGGGTCGACATCTCCCCGTTCCAGCAATGACTTGACCACTCCTCCGTGTCTTTCCATAGCAGCACACACGAGTGGTGTCCGATTGTTCTTATCCGGGCGATTGGGATCGACATCGTTCCGCTCTAGCAGTATCTTGACCACTCCTTCGTGTCCCTCCTTAGCAGCAAGCAATAGTGGTGTTCGGTCATTCTTATCTGCGTGATTGGGGTCAACATTTTCCCGTCCCAACAATGACTTGACAACTCCTTCGTGTCCCTCGAGGGCGGCACTCCCGAGCGGGGTTCGATCATACACATCTGGGGAATCGGGTTCGACATCCCCCCGTTCTAGTAGTAGCTTGACCACCTCCTCGTGTCCCCTGAAAGCCGCCCACCCCAGTGGTCCTTCGCGTTCCTTATCCGGGTGATTGGGGTCAACATCTCCCCGTTCCAATAGTGACTTGACTACTCCTCCGTGTCCTTCCATAGCAGCACACACGAGTGGTGTCCGATTGTTCTTATCTGGGCGATTGGGATCGACATCATTCCGGTCTAGCAGTATCTTGACCACCCCTTCGTGTCCATTCCACGCAGCCCAGGTGAGTGGGGTTCGACCTACACAGTCTTGTTGGTCTACCTCGTGACCTTCAGCATTGAGCAGCACAGTCACAAGTTCAACAATCCCGAAGAACGATGCACAGTGTAGGCCGGAGAAGAGCGGTGGAGTCGGGATGGGTCTGATATAGCTGGGCGTCAGCGCCTGGTCCAGAAGTGATACGGCGGATATATGGTCTTCGTACTGGTTCAAGAGTATCAGCGCGAGGGCACTCGCAGAGTCTGTGAGATCTCTGTTCGCATGTGTTCCCCAATATCTCGCAGAATATTTGAAGAATGGTATACTTTGAGTGTCTTGGAGAGAATAGGATGTGAGGTTCTTGACTTGAGGTGAGTTTAGATAGGTTAAGCAGGTTTCTGCGAGTATCGAGTGAGGTTTAATGAAGAGATCTGGATGACTGCTAAGATACTCTTGAACAGTATGGTGGATCAACCGCACAGTCAAGGCCTCCGCGTCGACTGTGATTAGGCCTTGGCAGTAGTCTAGTAATGTCCCAATCGAAGGAACATTTTCGGGATCAAAATCTGTTTCTCCTATCTCCACCGCTAGCGCATGACACAGCTCATCCACCTGTAACGGGCGTTCTGAATGACAGATCCATGTGAGGGCGGCTATCGCAAGCATGGCCTTTTCTTCGTCCTGGGCCTTTATACGCTCCAGTGTTGCACTATATGCATCCCCTAACCCTACCCCATCTTTAATTGACTTGAGTGTTTTTCTCCGCCGAGCAACCGTCGTACCTCTCAGGATTGCCTCGATGTGGAGAGAGGCTAGCAGAAACCTAGGTTCAAATATGTCAGCCATTAGTTTGAGGTAGCTTTGTCTCCGACCTAGTTCCTACATACGTTTCCGAGCTTATTGCGGGGATGCTCTTCATAATATCCCCTTCTAATGTGCTGCTCATCATATTCGGGATGGTGTCCTTCCTAAGTTTCTCGTGAAGAAATCTAAGGACCCCATCTTCTGTAGCCCGTATAGATTGAAAGGTTGCCGTTCCTCCCAACTCCCTCTCCACCTCACTGCGCACATGCGGTCTTCCGGTCACAAATAAGCGGGTATCCGGAGACCCTTGCAGCATCTGGCCTAACGATTCAAGAACCACCATCCGATTCTCTGGCACACATTCATCAAGTGCATCAACACATATAAATATGCGCCTTGTGGCTGCGATTGCCTGGAACACCTTTGAAATTCCTGAAACTTGGAGTCCTCTACCCCCAATAGACATTTTCTCCTTCCGGAACTCCTGGACTATCGCTTCCGGGATTTCACTCTGTCCACTAACAAGTTGTCTTAGCAGGGATCCAAGCATATTTACCGGTGACTGCTCATTCCGAGCAGCAAAGTCGAAGTAAAAACACACAACTGTAGGATTTCCCTCGACGGCCTCGTCGCATATCTTGTCTATAACTAATGAACTGTCATCGCAACCTGTTAGCTATACTATTCCTTCATTTCCCGCACCGATATATTCTCTTACACGATATAGCTCTTTCCCACTCCTGGATTGCCGTCGCAAAATAAAATCGGGTGGTAAGATCCACCCTCCCTAGTGCCATTGTGCCAGCGTCTGAATTCTTCAGTTTCCAGCAGCCATGCTCCTATACTCTCGACGCGGCGGGCTCCGATGTCTCGATGTCGCACCCGTGGCTCTAATGGAGATAGCCATGCCAGTATTTCGGATCTTTCATCGGGGGCAGTGTAAAAGGTATTGGCGATGTGGGCGATGTTGAAAGAGTTATGGTTATTGCTGAAACCTTGTGACATTTTTCACTTTTCGCCGCTTGGGATGTTGAGAGCGAGGTGTCTGGTGTTTAGAAAATTGGTGTTCGTTGACGAAATGGCTGTGGTTGAGGAAAAGAGCGGGGTCATAAAGCCTTGCGTTAAATTGACAACTCTGTTCCCAATCACTGGGGCCGAAACTCGTTACACAAACCACGAGAACTGATTATGTCAGGACCTCAGAGGGGATTCACATGTTTCGGTCGGTGGTCCTTCTCACGAGCGCCATGATGCTCGAGTAATATCAAAGACAATAAGGTCGACTGTGATAACAGCGCTGCAACCTTCCACTCTAAGGAGTTCGTAGGACTCGACTATTGGCGCTGCTCTCACTTTCGCCTTTCTCACCTCGAGGCCAACCTCTGCATCCACAGTTTCATCCATACCGGGACCTTTTAGTGTTTATTTTCTGCCCCACTGCCTTCCCCCTAGCAGTGCTCACCAGCCCCGCATTCCATATAAATACAGCCTCTTCCTCAAATTAGATCCTGCCTCGATATTTAGCCTCATGAGTAACCCCAAACCACACCAGAAGCCCAAAATAAAATGTGCTCTTTGACTTTATCAAAGCGCTTCCATATCCTCCTTGTGCGGGGATGGCGGCGGTTGGGGTTAGTCGGTAACCAGACCGAGGCCAAAACACGCCAAAACTACAGGCTTCCGAGCTATCATTCATTACCCGACCGCCATAGGAAGAAACAGCACGGAAATATTCGAAAAGTAATTTGCTATAATCGCACCCAGACAAACAAGTGTGGGACTTTTTCCCGCAATTCTCCTAGTGCAGTGAGGAGTGGAATGTCCTTGGTCTCAAGTTACTGTTACTATCAAGAGTGATGTTTTGTGTCTGAAAAATGGATCGCAACTCACCTTGCCTAGCTATTACTCTACTCAATAGGTAAAGACACAACAAGGAAGGCTATTGCGATAACCTCACAACCCCCTCTTACTACTCCTACTTTCCATAGTTTCTGCCAATAGACAGGGCCTATATTTGAACTCTGCGGACTACTATATTTATCTGCTAGATTCACTATCGTCGATCTTCGCAATCAGATACGAAACACACTAGGAGAGAATAGTGTTTTCTGGATGCGGTATAGCTTGAGAGAGCCGGACTTGGTAGCTATCATGCATTGCTATTCGCAATTCTGTTAACCTGCTCTGCTAACCCTATTGTGGCATAGGTTGGTGATTTGATCTGCGGATGCCCCCTGACACGCTAGCTAAGTACCCGATTCCCGATAGTGGATCTAGCGAGTAGTCTAAATACGGTACTCATAGATTTGGATTTTTCGAACTTGGACGGGGGGTGTCGCCAAACCACGGGTCCTATAGTAGATCGCCGTTGTCCGGTATGAAGATGGTGACAGATTTCTGCGCAACTCAGATCCGGCATATCTACGGTGGTGGGCTTGAGGGGCTGGCGTATAACTACTACCGGGAGTACAGGTCGCTAGGTTTGCTGCCTTGTGGCTAATTTGATAGTTCTGCTTGGGCGTTGCATGGCTAGTGATATTTTACCAGGTGGGTAAGGAAGGTCCAATCGATGTGCTTAGCTTGGCAGGGACATAGGGGGCTCGGGATGAGAGGTATTTTCAGGTGTGCATGGTTAACTCGAGCACTAATTGATGCTGAGAAGAATATCATCCTGGTATCGCAATGTTTAGGGTTGATTCTCTCGCTCATGGTGGCTCCGGGAATGCCTACACTAGGTCTTTAGGTATCGGAAGGAGAACTCTATGTGCGGTTTATCTATCTGTCCGTCTATCCATCTAACACTAGCAAGGGGAAAACGGGGAAGAAATAAATATATAAAGGAGAGTTGGAAAAAGAAGATTTTGAAATAAGGGATCTATATCACCAAGGAATGGTAGCCAATATAAATGGCATAGGTTAAAAAATGAAATATGTATACTAAACAGGTTGAACAGAAATTGGTGAGCGTTTAGTCATAAACGTGAACAAATATCGAAGGGTTTCATGGGATGCTTACATACGGGTGGCATTCCCGTGAATCACGGCCGGGGGCGATTTAGAGATCGCATCAGTCGGCATGGCGTGAAGGGCGCTGGAAAGAAGGGAAGGTAGTGATACCAGCAATGTGTATGCAAGACTCCCAGAGGACGGGGAAGGCTGGCGGAGGAAGGGGTGAATGGGTGATCATTAGGATACCCGGTGCTTACACTTCATCTTAGCTGCGTTATAGCGGGTGGGGCAGCTGGATATCTGGGGTTTCAATAGATTCACAGGCTTGCAATAGCTCCACGATTCTTCCATGTCCCTCCGTAGTAGCGTTAGAGAGCGGTGTGTCGCCATATTTATCTGGGCGATTGGGGTTAACATCCACACGTTCTAGAAGTATCTTGACCACCCCTTCGTGTCCATTGAGGGCGGCATCCCCGAGTGGTGTTCGGCCATACATATCTGGGTGATCGGGGTTGACATCTCCCCGTTCTAGCAGTAGCTTGACAATTCCCTCGTGTCCCTGATACGCAGCCCACCCAAGTGGCCCTGTTTGATCCTTACCCAGGTGATTGGGGTCGACATCTCCCCGTTCCAGCAATGACTTGACCACCCCTTCGTGTCCCTCCATAGCAGCAAGCACTAGTGGTGTTCGATGTTGGATATCCGGATGATTGGGATCGACATTTTCCCGCCCTAGCAATAACTTGACTACTGATTCGTGTCCCTCGAGGGCGGCATTCCCGAGCGGAGTTCGATCATGCAGATCTGGGTGATCGGGGTCGACATCTCCCCGTTCTAGCAGTAGCTTGACCACTCCCTCGTGTCCCTGGAAAGCGGCCCACCCAAGTGGCCCTGTTTGAACATTATCCGGGCGATTGGGGTCGACATCTCCCCGTTCCAGCAATAGCTGGACCACTCCTTCGTGTCCTTCCATAGCAGCACGCCCGAGTGGTGTTTGACCATTCTTATCTGGATGATTGGGGTCGACATTTTCCTGTCCCAACAATAACTTGACCACCCCTTCGTGTCCCTCAACAGCAGCACACCCGAGTGGTGTTTGATCATTCTTATCTGGGTGATTGGGCTCGACATTTTCTTGTCCCAACAATAATTTGACCACTCCTACGTGTCCCTCGAGAGCGGCACTCCCGAGCGGAGTTCGATCATACACATCTGGGCGATTGGGGTCGACATCTCCCCGCCCTAGAAGTAACTTGAGCACTCCTTCGTGTCCCTTGAGAGCGGCACTCCCGAGCGGGGTTCTATTATACACATCTGGGGAATCGGGTTCGACATCCCCCCGCTCTAGCAGTAGCTTGACCACTCCCTCATGTCCCTTGAAAGCCGCCCACCCCAGTGGCCCTTCGCGTTCCTTATCCGGGAGATTGGGGTCAACATCTCCCCGTTCCAGTAGTGACTTGACCACTCCTCCGTGTCCTTCCATAGCAGCACACACGAGTGGTGTCCGATTGTTCTTATCTGGGCAATTCGGATCGACATCATTCCGGTCTAGCAGTATCTTGACCACCCTTTCGTGTCCATTCCACGCAGCCCAGGTGAGTGGGGTTCGACCTACACAGTCTTGTTGGTCCACCTCGTGACCTTCAGCATTGATCAGCACAGTCACAAGTTCAACGATCCCGAAGAACGATGCACAGTGCAGCCCGGAGAAGAGTGGTAGAGTCGGGATGGGTCTGATATAGCTGGGCGTCAGCGCCTGGTCCAGAAGTGATACGGCGGATATATGGTCTTCGTACTGGTTCAAGAGTACCAGCGCGAGGGCCCTCGCAGAGTCTGAGAGATCTCTGTTTGTATGTGTCCCCCAATATCTCGCGGAATACTTGAGGAATGGCATACTTTGAGTGTCTGGGAGAGCATGGGATGTGAGGTTCTTGACTTGTGGTGAGTTTAGATAGGTTAAGCAGGTTTCTGCGAGTATCGAGTGAGGTTTAATGAAGAGATCTGGATGACTGCTAAGATACTCTTGAACAGTATGGTGGATCAATCGCACATTCAAAGCCTCCGCGTCGACAGTGATTAGGCCTTGGCAGTAGTCTAGTAATGTCCCAATCGAAGGAACATTTTCGGGATCAAAATCTGTTTCTCCTATCTCCACCGCTAGCGCATGACACAGCTCATCCACCTGTAACGGGCGTTCTGAATGACAGATCCATGTGAGGGCGGCTATCGCAAGCATGGTCTTTCCTTCGTCCTGGGCCTTTATACGTTCCAGTGTTGCATTGTATGCATCCCCTAACCCTACCCCATCCTTTATTGACTTGAGTGTTTTTCTCCGCCGAGCAACCGTCGTACCTCTCAGGATTGCCTCGATGTGGAGAGAGGCTAGCAGAAACCTAGGTTCAAATATGTCAGCCATTATCTTGAGGTAGCCTTGTCTCCGACCCAGTTCCTACATACGTTTCCGAGCTTATTGCGGGGATGCTCTTCATAATATCCCCTTCTAATGTGCTGCTCATCATATTTGGGATGGTGTCCTTCCTAAGTTTCTCGTGAAGAAATCTAAGGACCCCATCTTCTGTAGCCCGGATAGATAGAAAGGTTGCCGCTCCACCCAACTCCCTCTCCACTTCACTCCGCACATGCGGTCTTCCGGTCACAAATAAGCGGGTATCCGGAGACCCTTGCAGCATCTGGCCTAACGATTCAAGAACTACTATTCGATTCTCTGGCACACATTCATCAAGTGCATCAACACATATAAATATGCGCCTCGTGGCTGCGATTGCCTGGAATACCTTTGAAATTCCTGAAACTTGGAGTCCTCTACCCCCAATAGACATTTTCTCCTTCCGGAACTCCTGGACTATCGCTTCCGGGATTTCACTCTGCCCACTAACAAGTTGTCTTAGCAAGGATCCAAGCATATTTACCGGTGACTGCTCATTCCGGGCAGCAAAGTCGAAGTAAAAACACACGACGGCAGGATTTCCCCCGACGGCCCCGTCGCATAGCTTGTCTATAACAAGTGAACTGTCATCGCAACCTGTTAGCTATAGTATTCTTTGATTCCCCGCACCGATATATTCTCTTACACGATATAGCTCTTTCCCACTCCTGGATTGCCGTCGCAAAATAAAGTCGGGTGGCAAGATCCACAATCCCCACTGCCATTACGCCAGCGTTTGAATTCCTCAGTTTCCAGCAGCCAGGCTCCTATACTCTCGACGCGGCGTGCTCCGATGTCTCGATGCCGCACCCGTGGCTCTAATGGAGATAGCCATGCCAGTATTTCAGATCTTTCATCGGGGGCAGTGTGGTTAGGAGTGTTGGCGATGTTGGAGATGATGGAGATGTTGGCGATGTTGAAAGAGTTATGGTTATTGCTGAAAGCTTGTGACATTTTTCACTTTTCGCCGCTTTGGATGTTGCTGAGAGCGAGGTGTTCAGTAAATTGGGGTTCGTTGACGAAATGGCTGAGGTTGAGGAAAAAAGCGGGGTCACAAAGCCTTGTGCCAAATTTACAACTCTGCTCCCAATACCGGTAGCTGGGACCGAAACTCGTTACACAAACCTCCAGAACTGATTACTGTATGTCAGGACCTCAGAGGGGATTCACATGTGTCGGTCAGAAGTCCTTCTCACGATGCGCCATGATGCCCGAGTAACATCAAAGGCAATAACGTCGACTACGATAACAGCACTACTACCTTCCACTCCAATGTGTTCGTAGGACTCGACTATTCGCGCCGTTCTCACCTTCGCTTTTCTCGCTTCGGGGCCACCCTCCTGGTCCTCAGTTTCATCCATACCGAGACCTTGCAGGATCTATTTTCTGCACCACTGCATCCCCCCAGAAGTGCACACTAGCCCCACATTCCAGGCAAATAAATGCAGCCTCTTCCTCAAATTAGATCCTGCCTCGATATTACCCCTAGGCCATGCCAAAAGCCCAAGATGGAATGTGGTCTTTGACTTTATCAAAGCACTTGCATATTCTCCCAGTGCGGGAATGGCGGCGATTGGAGTCGGGTAGGTAACCAGACTGTGGCGAAAACACCAAAACTACAAGCTTCCGAATTATAATTACCCACCATAGGCGGAAACAGCATGGGAAAGATTGGAAGGGCGATTGGCTATAATCGCACCCAGACAAAAAAGTGTGGGACCTTTGCCTGCAATTCTCCTAGAGCGGGGAGGAGTGGAATGTCCTTGCTCTCATGGTACAGTACCTACCAAGAGTGATGTTTTGTGTCTGAAAAATGCATCGCAACTCACCTTGCGTAGCTGTTACTCTACCGAGCATCCTCAATAGGTAAATGATGGTAGAATATTCCAGTAGTAGAGCACTGCAATAGGAGCAGAGATAGCGCAGGCCGATGGACAGCGCGGGCATGTATGGAGGAACACAGAAGTGTGGACGGGTGAACGTTCTAGGGCAGGCACGGATGATTAGGGCATATGTGGAGACATATGGCTATCACATGTAAGAGCAGAGTTTTACCTACTAGAGGTGAACCGTACTAGCAACCTCCATAGCGAATACAACTCCAACATCTCCTCCGTCAAGACACCTGAACACGAATCGTGCCACCTCCATCAAGTGATTGGGGGTAGTCGGCGGGCGGTGAGTACTACGAGTGATAATCGATGATCAGAAACACATCTCGCCCCTCACTAGTGTTGGTAGGAAGACAAAATGAATAAAATAAATAGGTTTACACAATCCCCTGTGGCTGAAGGGTGCTTATCTCTTTCATCTATGTATAATACCCTGATCCTGTCGAGAGAGCCAGGAACCCGCTAGGGTTTCCCCGGGTATCTCTTGGGATGAAGGTAATTGATGGCTGTTCGGAAAGAGGGTATGGTAGGTTTTTGTTTAGGGAAGACTGGGTGTGTTCTCGGGACAGCTCATTGTGTGTGCCCGCAGATCTCTAGGATCGTTGGTGTTAAACAGCTTGGGCGAGTGCTCTTCGTATAGCTGTCTACATCAGAAAGCAATATGTAAAATCTTGATTTATTCGCGGCGTACGATGACGGAATTCTCAAATACACAGCTCCCCAAATACGCAGTCCCCACTGATTGGCTTCTAGTCCTAGATTACTAAGATTCAGCCAGTCAGGAGCAAACTGCAAGTGTGGGCAGAGTGGGTATTTGGGTGCTCCACGATTGTACAGTACTCTACTCGAGTACAGCGTCGATATCACAACCAGAGTGGACAAGAATGCAAAGTGTGGCAAGAAAAAAGAAGAGTAATACATAAAGGCAACTTGAACGAAGAGAAGAGGCGAGGCATAGAGTTCGTAGCCCCCTCCACCATCTATAGCTTCGCACTAGCCTTCCTCTCACCCCTCTTGCTTCCACCCTGCCTTCTTCCACTTCGTTCCACCAATATGCCACTACATCATGATACACGAGCCACCAAGACCCAAGTTCCGGATCCCTCCAAGCGAGAGATTTCCCACGGTGTCGACACCATCTTTATCATCGCTTCTCTCTCCTACTATTCCGACCCATCTTATGGGCGATAAAGGGCTTTCTAGGCATTGCGACTATACACTACCCTCGTGGTGCTCTCCTTCCAGCATGTTTGGTATACCGACGGTGCTAATAAGATGTCGGATTTTGAGGATGTTCGAGAGAGAGACACTCACAAAGCACAGCCGCTCGTCTTCGAGGGGCTACCTGTACTTAAAAAAGCTAGGCGAAGGTGTCCGAGGGGTAGGACTAGTTAGAAAGTTCTTCGTATTAGTAGACTGACTTGCGGAGAGCCAGAGGTTTTCCTATCTCTTTGAGATGTAGCAAAATTATGGAGGACGGGGGTGGCTAGGAGAGAATCTTGGGTGTCAGTCTTTATACGTTGCTCGTATAATATATAGTCCATGTTTCCTTCAATCGTGGTTGCGCCAGGTTCGGAGATACCGTCCAAGACGAGAAGTACAATATTGAATTGTTCGCCACTGTTTAGGATGTTGTTCATTGTCACTTAATTAGCACTCTCTTAAATAAGAAGGAAAAGGGAAGATACCCGCGTGCGCATTCGGCCCTATCCAGAAATCGGCCTACCGACGGGCCCTGAACTCCCTTAGTTTGGGATCGTCTACTATATCCTTCGTCTTAAGCCACAACCCATACGCCAGATACCCCGTTGGTGAAAGCTTATTCGGATGCCCAACCAAGCGCTCCCTCATGGCGGAA
>Ga0307509_10002961_pt1 | contig 26642 bp, 37 predicted proteins | sample 10_EM_MG_FD_202245 | JGI IMG/M metagenome (GOLD analysis project Ga0307509, IMG submission 202245) | Populus trichocarpa ectomycorrhiza microbial communities from riparian zone in the Pacific Northwest, United States - 10_EM | ecosystem: Host-associated > Plants > Roots > Unclassified | place... | reverse complement strand
TAGTAAGACGGGAGGGTATGCTGAGGAGATACGAGGCGGTGGAGGTGAGGGAACCAATAGAGTCCTTGTTGCACATGAAGAGCTGGGGGGTGGTCAAGATCTGGAACAAAAGACGGGTTATGGCAGACTCACTTTAAACAAAGCAGGCAGGTCGTTACATTCGGCATCGCCGTACATGTAGGCCTCAGCGAATCCGAGGTCACTCATCAAGCAGAGGCGTATCCAAAACGTGGGGTTGAGAACCCTGAACTCGGCCCTCAGCCCGGGAAGTGGGTTCTGTTTATCTGTGGGAGACCCGGGGGGAGGGAAAATGTAAACGTGAGAGTCCGTCACGATCCTTAACTGGCCCCTTGTTATTCGAGACATCATACTACAAGATCATGGAGTGGAACGGGAACGATCAGCATTCTGCGAATTAAGCCGGTGACAGGGCGGATCAAGCCAGAAGCGGCAACCCCGAACCGATCGCAAGAGAGGGGGAAGAAGAAGACGACATACAACACCACAGCGGACTCCGCGAGTCTGGTGAGGGGAGACCAGGAAGCTCGGAAGACCAGTTCTTTGGCGTGGTTGAGGACCACGTCGCAGAGGCCGGAAAAGGACCAGCGGTGGGTGGAGGGGGTGCTGAGCAACTGGGAGGAAGACATGGAGGAGGATGGGGAGGGGGTGTCGGTAGACGAGAAGGAGTCTCAAACGGGATGGAGAGGAGGAAGGAGTCAAGCCCGGGTATTTAAGCGAACCAGGCGGACCATCATCATAATGCAGGAGGGACCACACTTTGCAGTGGGACGGAGCCGGGGCCTGCGATCTCGATTGTCAAGATGTTGAAGCGGGGGAGGTTCAGACTGAGACTTGAATATGTTTACGTTCGATTTACAATACGGAAACGTTGTCGACGCCACAGGAATCTAGCCGTTTCGCGTGCATGTCAATGTCGATTGCTCTCGTAACGAGGGGCAGGGTGGGAGGACAGAGATGGCGGGCACATCATTTAGTACATCCGATCACCAAAGAAACAGCGGGGAACGAGGCAGTCCAGGATGTGATAGCCAAGTGATGGCCTGCCTGCCTGTCCGGTAAGGGATTCAATGCTCAGTACCTATACTACACATAATCGTATACTAGATCACGATACTAAAACGCCTCGCCCCCCACCTGCCGCCCGCTGTGCGCTTGGCCACCCCATCTTTTTCCTCCTTTCAATCACATCCTTCGTTGGGCTGTTCGGTTCGACCGAATCGTCACTGCCAGCGTCCGCCTCATCCCACCGTTCCTCGTTCAATCGCCGGGCAGCCAGTGCAGGCGATACCAAAACTCGGGGGGTGTACCTTCCCAGTTTTATCGGATCATCGTCCGAAGATAGCTGGACTAGTTTCGCAGAGGGATCCACAGCCACGATTGAATCGTCTAAGTTTGCCAAAAGGTGATAGGGTCAGTTGCAAATTTGTTGGGTGCAAGTGAGCACACTTACCGCTTCCAGCCACCGGAAAGTCCCCCATAAGAGTGATTGGTTCACCGGATCGGTCCGTCCGCATCTTTTTCCTAGGGGATGCCTCCAGGTCCCTATCCCTGTGATCAACTACCTCCATTCGAGCGGTTGATCGAGACTTCCTGAGAGCGGGGGTGGCAGTGATTGCCGGATCGCCGGATGGCTGAGAATTTGCCACCTCCTTCAGTGGGGCGCTGTGTCGTCTCCGGAGCATCACCTCCCTCATGGTTGGCACAACCACCCCAACGAAAACCTCACTTTTCCTCTTCTTTGATGGCGTGTGAACAGTGCCGTCGCCTGCCGTCTTCGTGGGGCTCTCGCTAGCAACGGCAGTATCACCAGTCACTACGGAAGTGCGAGCCGTCTTTAGTGATCTTGATGAGCTGATTCTGCGCTTCACGTAACTTGTCGAGTCTTCGATCGTTGGCTCCATTTTTCGTTTTCCAAGTACAGACGTGAACATATCCGGAAGTGGCTTTGGACCCACATTCTCTTTGTCTGAAGGTTTGGGGGTGGGCGAAGTATAACACGTGGCCAATGAAACATTCTTCTTCCGTAGATCCGTGAGTGGTGAACGCGGCTCTGGACCCAACGTGCGCAAAGTCTTGGGTGACGTGGCCGTTTTGTGGCGGCGAGGTGGGGTCGAAACGTGGGTGCGACGTTCCTTACGTGGGGTAGAAGGCGGCTTGCAAATGGCAGGTGTGTCCCGGGAGTACGACTGAATTGGGTGGTCTACGACAGCGGCCCTGAGTGTTTTATCCAATTCGGTATCACCTGTAGGCGCAATTTTGCTGGGTATTTCGCCAAATTCTTGCCTGGAACCCTGATCACCGTGGGAAACTTTTTCGGTATTTTGCGGGGTCTCGTGGTCCTGGTTGGTTGGAGGTGCCTCATTTCCTTGCCGTGAAGCTTGTAACGCTGCCTTGATCGAAGCCGGCCATCCACCCTCAGGTTCGTTGACGTCAGCGTAAGTAGATCCCCAGAAGTCGTTGAACGCTTCGATGATTACGCCTGGGCGGCGTGCCTCCCCTCGGAACGGGGCCCCGATGATTGTAGAGAACCGATCGACGGTTTGCCATTGTCGAGGGAGACCCTGGATGACAAGTAGAATAGTTTGGTAGGACATTAAAACCTATAGAATGTGGATATCAGCTTTCGTAAGCGAATACAGTGAAATTGTGGCGCACGTCAAATTCGTACTCCTCTGCACTAAACACCGTGCTCTCGTCCGCGAACCACAAGCTTAACCCGTCTTGGAGTTGGTCTAGAACGGATGGGGCAAGCGGGGTCGGGCTTTCTTCCACAATACGTGTAACGGATCTGATGAGCCAGGCCGTGATGACGGCATCCTGTGGGGTGGGATAAGCCGATATCAGGGTCTTATTCGCAAGCTTAAGGGCAGAAGTCTCCTTCAGGTTTGTGGGGCCGAGCTTGGAGACGATAAGGTCGACGATTCTCCTAGCTGAGGTCCACGTAGGCGTGTGGTGTTCATGGACGGTCGCGGCGATTTCCTCGAGAACGGAACCAGGGTCGGCACCGTTATCCAGTGCTTTGTCCAGTGTGTACGAGAATAGCTGTTCCCAGACTTTGATGTCCTCTCCAGAAAAAGTCCATGGTTCGTTTCCAGCCCTATTGTTTTGTATTGTCAACAAGTGCCGGTGTGCAGCTGTAGATGGGACTTACGTGATAGGAAGCAGAAGGACGGAAACAGTTTCGTCCCAATCTTCGGGCGTATCCATCCACTTCTCTGCGTAGTGCCTCCACGCAACACCCCTCATGTGAGATACCCATCTCTTCGCCTTCTTCAGGTCGTACTTGAAGATCTTGGTGGCTCCCATGAACGTGACGACCGACGCGACCTGGCATCCCATCAACAGCTCAGCAGAAAACCTTCCCCATTGTTCGAGGGCATCTTCGTCACCAGGTGGACAGCCAGGGAGACCGGGGACAAGGACGCCGTGGTGTTCCTTAAGGTGGCTCAGCATCGGGACACAGATGCCCTGCAGCAGTTCAAGAGGGAGGACGTCGCGTGTGATACGCCAGAGATGCCTCATCAAGAAGATTCTGAGAGCGTCGTTGGAACGAGCGGTTGGGGGAGGTTGTCGTGGAGCAACCGGCGACGAAGACGGCGAGGGGAGCTCATCCGTTTCTTGGTGGGGACTTGGAGCGATCTCTTTGTCAACCATGATGTCAAGCAGGAGCCCCGAGAGTTGGTTAATAAATGCGTTCGTGTCCGCTTCGAGTTCTATCATATAATACTGAGTGCACTGTGGCTCGACCGCGAGCGAAAATTTACCTTCAACCTGTCCGAAGCGGATTCTCAGGAGGCGGTCCCAGATATGTAATACTTCCGACTGAGTCAAAATTAGCAGGCACTCGATAGGGATATGAGGAGAGCATACCGGGGGGTCCATATCTGTTTCGATGATGACTGCTCTTAGACCATCCCTCCAAAGCGCGACCAATCCCTTGAATACTGCATCGTGTGCGAGTTCACCTGATGTCAGCGGACGAATACTGTCCACCGTAGTACAATCGTCCAATATCGGCTTGACAGTAACTGTGAGATTCTTGAAGTCGGCGCTGAGGAGTCCCGGGTATGCATCCAAGAAGGCGGTTGGTAAGGTTGCTGTTGGGTTGTTGTCTTCCCACTGGGCGGTAGGAAGATCGGTCGACACAAGTCTCTGCACAACCTGCACTGCCTCACCACAGACCATTCCGCCCTTTCGAACCATATTCCCGAGGATGTGGAGGACAGAACGGACTAACTCTCCTGAACCATCACCAGGGACCGAAAGGAGGCAGAACATAGTCGAAACTCCGGTCCTCATCTCCAGCACAGTCTGCAGGAGTGACCACCACTCAGCCCGACATCTCTCAGTCCATCCGCCGTCGGGGTGGCAAAGAGTTTCCACTTCTTCTTCCTCATCTTCGTCCGTCTCCATGGGGTCAGGTGGCAGGGGTGGCTGGACATACACCCATGCGAGGCAGCGCCAAAGCAAACAGCCCATTGCGCGGATCGTGCTCCTTTTATTGCGCATGATGTGACTGCAGTGGGCGTGGAATATACGATAGATCTGTGGATCGGTATACGCGCGAGGTCCGAGAAGTACCGCAAAACATCCAATGACCACAAGCGCCCACACGGGCCCTTGTGCTGGGTGAGCTGGTTCTTGGATACCCAGCAGCGTGCGCAGGGTCCGAGTGATGTCCGATTCCGAACCGAACTTCTTCGGAGTGGAAGGTGCTAGAAGGAAAGCGGCGACCGTTTCGGACACTCTTGTGTACATGGACGAACGCGGCAGAGTCAGCAGTCCGTTGACAAAACCGCCCATGGCGTGGCACGCCTGGATACGCAGAGGCAATGTAACCGCAAGCAGGCTACAGAGCACCGAGGGGAGTAGATCCACAAAGGCAGGGACGAATATATCCGGTTGATAGAGGCAAAGGTCATGGACAGCCTGTAGACGATCGTGGTCACCCTCCGGTTCGGTTGACAGAATGGCAACAAACCTTCAACCCGTCGCTTACTGAACCCTTCTTCCCCTCTTTCCCAAGCTCCCCCTCAATTCCACGTCGTAAGGAATATGCGATTCTGTCCTTTGCTGGGGCAAGAACAGAAGCTGGGAGCCGTTGAACTTGCACGAACCAGATAGTGAGGGCACAAGTCTTGCGGGCGTTGGGTGTTGGCAGATTCTCAGCCATGGGAATGGCGAGTAACGCGGTTAGCATGCAACTGAGATTGTCGTCTGCAAGAGTTGAACATCTGAGTGAACCGCAAGGGAGAGTTTACACACCAGAGAAAAGTTGACAAAGCTGGGGGGACGCAGAGAGTAGTGCTAGAAGTTTAACCACGGAGTGGGTAGTTGTGGCGAGGTCACGGGCGTATCGCACTTCATCCTCGGTCATACCGTGGCGCTTCCTGCTGGGGCTGGGACGTGGAGAGGGTAGTGAAACCTCGGGTCGGTTCTCCTTTTGAAGAGACGGATCAACCATTGCCCTTCCGAGGTCGCGAACCACCGCGTCAGTGAAGAGGTCTTGGTTGGAACGGAGGGGATCGAAGAATGGTAGAGTGGAGTCGATTTCAGCTTCCCCCAAGACGGCAGTCCGGATCCTAGCGGCCAGGATATTATACGCCTGTATTAGGTCCTTTAAAGACGCGTCCATCATAATGATTCGAGATATAGGACCCGAGAGGTAGTTTGGGTTGAATAAAGGCGTGTCTGGCTCGGGGGTGACCTCGCGTTGGGCTTCCTGGTGCAGGTCGGTGAAGGGAAAATTCGACGACTTCCTCAGGATGGACTTGACCGGGAGTTTATATGACGCGCTCGGTCGTAGGCCGGTGAGGGACAAGGAGGGGGATAGAGAACGGATCTGGTTCTCCTCGGACCATGACACGCGAGGCATTTGGGCGAAAATCCGGCGATTTTCCTTTTCCTCGCGACGGGAAGTACCTGGTGGCGAGGGTAGGTGTATAGAGGTCTCCATGGTCGCGTGTTGGAGAGGAAGACGTAGGTGGACGACCTGGGGCGGGTGCGGAGGTGCAACCCATTTCTCGGCGCGACCGCGTACTTATGCCGATCGCCACCACGTGGAATAGTGGAAGATCCCGATCATGTGACCGCGTCCCAGGTGAGGGGCCTAATCCTCACTCAGCTGCCATGAGTCCCCCACCCACATTGTGACTGTCGAGTATCATGGGCGCTCGTGAACAACTCGAGGTCGAGGATGAAGATAAAAGGGAAAAGCGGCTAGGTGCCGATTTGTTCCACGATGCTTGGGAATGGTGACGCTTACACCTTCACAGGTCAACTCCTTATCAAGGTTGATCAGGCCGGAGACAACACCCTCGACACAGCTGGATCTTCTGCGGTACCAGAAATCAACCCAATGGCTGCGGGTTCGGTACCGGCCCCAGTGGAACCCCCGATAGACCGTACGTCCTCGTGATCAAATGGCTTGGACCATCGACTAATGACAAAACTCTCAGTCCTCGACAGGGTGCGACAGTTCTTACCGCAATTAGCCGAATCAAACGCCGCTCTCTCCAGCAACGACCGACACGAGTTGGATATCGAAAATATTCCTGATGGCGACTCGTATTACATTGAAATGGTACATGGAACTCCAGTTTCCCCATCCGCCTTAGCTTATCTCTCACAGAACCTTGGGCTGGGCGTTTTCGAAGGGGCACGCCCGGGCGAGGGGTCGCCTGCCTCGCGTTCTTCTTCGTCCTCGTCGATGAGCGAACACGACAGCGACGACAGCGACGACAGCGACACCAGCTCCTCAGGCTCATCCTCGTCCTCTCAGGATCGTGTTCATGCCGCTGCTCGGCCGAAGAAACCGCTCCCCAGGCGGCTTATCCCGAAAATTACAGTCTTGAGCGAATCAGGAAACCCGCCTGGCGTATCTCCGGCGTAGGGCCTCGCCCACGTGTAGGTCACAAACACTTGCCGATGCCGTCTGCCCACCACCGAATGTCATTAGCTTCAGCAGAACGACAGATAGCACCTGTTCAGTCGGCGACGAGTGTCCGCTGGTGGCTACCTCGTCGAAGCTTGTTTGTGAGTGTCGTCGACCTCCGCCGGAGTTTTAGTACAGGCAGAGCTCTGATTCCCAGTGCAACCCAGGCTGAGAAACCATTACGGCTGTACCACTCCATATGGAAGACCCTGAAATCGCCTTATCTTTTGATAACAGACCTTTCGGAATCTCGGAAATGATAGGGCTATGGTACCCCCGTTATTTCGTTATTCTATTGATCCATCATCACTACATTGTAGCAAGGCCAAGCGCGCGGCGCACTCCTTTTGGGAGAGGGCGAACGTTGGAATCTGAAGCGCCGCAATGTGCAGTGTTCACGAGGGGTGCTCACGGGGACTCGCCCATTGCCACCCCAAAGATTGAACGCGACCGTTATGAAAGAACCTGGCGCTTGGTTCAACGAAACATTGCAGGTCGGACAGTGAGGGTGACCGTAATCGGCTCTCGCGCCTTTGTTACGTCGTCAGGATGGGTGGTCCTATGATCGACCGTCGCACGTTGGGCATCACGAGCTCCACCACTGGTAAATCTCTCCCCTCCTCCCTAGGACGAGGACCCTCGTCTACGCGGTAAACCAGCCGCCTCAGAAGTCAGACGGCTTGATCGTTGGATATTCAGGTGAAGAGATAGCTGGACGGTTACGATGATCATGCCTTTCACAGATCCACGTGTCCACGCGGGTCTAGTGGGCGGGGTTCCTCCAGTGGTGTGCTCCGGAAACGTCCTAGCACCAGCGAGGACCTTTTCATAAACGTGGACGTGTGGGTTCAAAAATCTTAGATTAACTGCATGCTTTTTCGTGAAGTGCTTATCGATGATCGATGACATCCACCAAGAGGTCAAAAGGTGGACCTATTTCTCTTGATTTGGAATTACCAATCTTTTATTGCGAACTCGAGTCCCCGCCAACAGTGCATCAATGTCCCATCAGCGTTGGGTTGCATGATCATGAATTAATATGAGGTCAGTCGGCTATCATATCATGCAGTCACAAAAACCCGCTAGACCGAAAACAAAATACCGTTCAGAGGTTTCCTCTTGACACGTTGTTTCGGCAGAGAGCCATCCCATCACTCACGCCTCCTCACGCCACCCGTCTCGGACACGAATGTGATTGGTGACCAAGGCAAGTAGGCGCCCCAGAGCCAGTGCCACCTAACGTCCCAGGATTCTTAGTTAGCTGGATATCCCGAATCAAGTTATTGCGAAAAGAGTTGCCACGAGGGTTCTGGGGATTGGCCAAACCATCTTTCGTAATTCCTTCCCTCGTCTTAGCTGTTTTCTTGACGCCCTTCCACCTGTTGAGGGCGAGGTAACGATGAACTGTCTCGACCTGTGTTATTGAGCCAGGGGGCGGGGGACCCAGGCGACCGCCAAACCGACCCGTGGCTCCACAAGCACTTTCAGAAGCCGGCCAACCGTTCAAAGGCCCGGCCTGGGAAAATCGAAGGTACGGAGAAGTGCGGGACGAACCGTCTGACCTATCAAGAGTCAACTCGACATCGGGATTCGGAAGCAGATTACAACCTTCACGCATAATGGAGGCGCACCCCGTGTCCGAAAAGGTCGACGACGATTCAATGGTCGGTGGAAAGGATCAGGGATCTTGTGCCCCTGCCCCGACGTGTCCATACCTGATCCGCGGCCCAGAAATATCTTAACCCACACTCTGGGCTTACGGGGGTAAGGTGAGTATCTGTTCCTATTGGCGGACGCCACGCAATGTGCGCAGGAGCATCAGGAATATCTGGGCGGCATACAGGTTCAAGTTATGACGGGACGAAATGCAGGGAGAGAAAATACGGGAGGAGTATCATGCAGGCGAATCCAGAGACGTTATTGCAAAACCTGGAAAGGAATACATAGAAGCAGAGACAACCTAGCAAAACGACTCAGCACAAGGTCACTGATAAGCTTGCATCAGAGCATCGGATATGAAGGTGGCGGAAACCTGTTGTCCACCAAACCAGCGTCCACTTAAGCCTTGGATAGCTTTTTTTGCAGAGTCGACGTTGTCGAACTTGACGAATATTTCTCCCTAAAATCCGTTGTTAGGTGAACGACTCTCTAGTAAAAGAAATCCAACAGACCTGCGACGAATCCTTGTCGACCTTGATTGCTTCAACCTGTCCGTACTTATCCTCACATTCGCCTTTGACCTCTTCAGCGAGGTCTTTGTCCCAGTCTCGTTCGGTTTCCCTGGGAAACTCAGTTAGGAGCAAAACACACATGAGTATGGGAACACGTTACTTTTCCGGGTCAAACATATTCCTCAGAACCACGGATTTGGATGTCATCGTCTGTGGGATGTGAGGTCGCACGCTAGCCGCCCACTATATCAGAAGCAAGAAACTTCCAGTTGTATATTAACTCACAAAGCCTCCTCCTTGACTGAAGAATTCTCAGTCCTAGCGAGCTTTTGCATTAGCGCTTGACGAGATGCTGCATTGAGATTACCGCCTGAAGGTGGACCAATGAGTGCGGGTGGCGGACCAAGGAGGTTGGTCACGTACCTCCACTATCCTCAAGCGAATCCTGCTGAGTATATCTACCAGAGCCCTTCTCATGGACAGTGTTCACGCGAAGCTAACCGGTGCATGAGTTACAAAGCGTTCGCGAGGCGAGGCAGGGGGCCGTACCGTCCTGCCAGCAAGTTCAAACCCTTCCATCTGTTCTAAGGCCATCTTTGCATCATCCGAGCGTTTATACCTAATGTGAAACACCGATCAGGGGAGAGCAGATCGTGAGAGGATCACAAGGGAAACCCACTGAACGAAAGCATATCCCTTGCTCCTACCGGTCACGGGGTCACGGTGCAGATCTACAAATTCAAGTTCTCCAAAAGGTTCGAACACTTGTCTAATGTCCGACTCGGTCAAATTGAAATGTAGGGAGCCCACGTAAAGCCTGGCCCGCAAGTTAGTACGGTGCCGAACAAGGAAGACGAAGATCTTACTGCATTCCGCCACGATGGGACGCGCCAGGTGGGAGGTTCAAGTTCCTGTGATCCATCGATGAGCGAAAAAGAGGAGGGGCCGGGTCAGCTGCGCTAGTTGCTTACCCATCCCCTGCGTGCGTCCTGTTGCGCTCCGCCTCTGTGTATTGAACCGACATTGGGAGTCCCATAACGATGGTTCCGTTTAAGTTAAGTGCTTTCTCGACGAGGTCTACCGTTCGGAACTCCACGTAACCGATGCTATCACTGTTGTGAGCGGGGTTCCCAGCTTGTACGGAAGTAGGTCATACCCTTTAGAACGACGGGATATACGGTCGGTGACGATCCTAGAGTCAAGTACAGTGCCCTCGCCCAGCTTCTCTTCGAAGAAGTAGCCAAGATCTCGAGCGGTAAGCCGCGCGGCTAGTTGAGAAACAAATACTGAACGCGTTTCGGAATCATCCTCTTTAGGTTCTTCAGGGTTGTAGTCGTCTTGCGGTTGTTCGAATCCTGGCGAAGGGTGACTAGGAAACACTCGGTTGGTCATTGTCTGCAAGGCGCCAGAGAAGAACTCACCGCGGAGGAGGGCTCGGGGGAGGTCTTTCCGAAGGCTCGCGTGGGGCCTTGCTAGAACGGTGGCGATCCTCCCTATGTTTTGAGTGCATTCTTTCTGGGTCTCGAGAACGAGAACGAGGCGGAGCATCGGGTCCATCGTCAGCTCTCTTCCTCTTTGCGTCAGGGGAGTTCTCTACGTCCTCCTCTCTCTTCCTTCGCCGTTCCCGATGGTCTTTTTCGTCCCTCTCGCGGTCACGGTCTCCACGACGGCTGTCTTTGTCTCTATCTTCGTGACGACGTCTGCGTTCGTAATCATGGCCGCGGTGTTCCCTGGTCCTTTCACGGTCACGATAGCGATCCCTGCTCCTACTGCGACGATGTCCGTGGCTGCTCCTACTGTAGTGGTCTTTGTCTCGATCCCGACGGCTTCCATCTCGTCGCTCTCGGGAAACGGATCTCTGTGACCTCCGCGTGCGGGTGGTATCGACTGAGTGGGTTCGAGACCTGGTGTTTACCAATTGTCAGCCATCGGAGCGCCGAGTTAGACAGTGTGACGACGCGGGACGTACGACTTCCGACCGGGAGAGAGCTCCGCGTCTAAACGGTCCACCGCCATCCTGCCATTTGGTGAGGACATTTTCAAGACTCGCTACGTGTTTTTATCGCTCAAACTCGAAGGGCGGGTTGAAGGCAGGCCGTTCTTTTAAGAAGAGGCGAGAGAGGTCGTCCTAGCCAAGGGAGGTCGGGGTTTTCCGGAGAAATTTGATGGGATTAGGTAACCATGACTGGGATCCTCGGTTGCAAAACAGTAACACAATGCCAAAAACACCGCGATGCTGGGGTGTTTGTGAGAGGCGGGATTATTAGCTATCTATGCTCCTCGTTCTGTGGCAGCCGGGTCTAAACAGCGCCAACTTAAATAGCCAGCCTGGTATTCAGGAAGAAACTATTGAGGTTCGTAAAGTATGTAAAGTGATTCAGAAGGATTGCGTGTTCTTCTAGTGACGTGAGGACGCGTTAGACGAGCGTATAGAGAAATATATTGAGTCCCGTGAGAGATCTGACGACCTAAGAGTCGAAGATGGCACCGTAGGCGGGGATGCCACGGCTGGTAAGACCGTAGACCAGCTTCTGGGTCAAAGTCGGGTTGGAGATAACTCCAACAGCCTCTGCGTCGAATTCCTTGACCATCTTCAAAGTGAGCTTGACCAAATCGGGCTTGCCGTGCTTGCGGGTATCTATCGTACGAGGTGCGTCAGCACTGAAGTAGTTTTATAGGTATATCGTATTCCTCACCGTAGAGAACCGCGTCGGGAGCATAACGGAGGATCTGATCAACGAACTCGTTACCGAAAGTCTCTCGGACGTTGGGGGAGGTCCAGAGCAAGCGGACTGGGATACGACCCTCAAAGATGGTGTTCGCACATGGACCGATACCGGAACCGGTGGCTACGAGGATCATGCGGCGGAACATGGGGGCAACCCTGAGGACACCGTTGGTAGGAAGACCACGAACCCAGAGCTTGGTAGGTGGGTTCTGAATGATATTGGTGGTCCAGTCACCAGCGCGAGAAACGATGAGGGAGAACTCGTTCCTCTCGGGCTCGGGAATGGTGGCGAAAGCGTGCCACTCCCTGAGGGGAGAATGGGTGATCCGGATGGCCGTACCAGTGTCGGGGCGGGCTATTGAATCGTAAGGCAATTTGACCAGACACCCGGTGGGAGGAGAAATACGTACTGTAGTTGAAGTACAACCTCGTAGCATGCTTGGACAGTGTAACAGCACGGACGTTGACCTTGCGGAGACGGAGCCATGGGAGAACGATGGAAGTGGTGATGATGCACTGGAGCCAGAAAGCGGCGTTGTGCTTGCAGGCACGGGGGAGGGGTTCGCCTGGTTTGCGACCGTCGTTGATAAAGAGAACAATCTGGGCCCAGACCAAAGCCAACGCGGTCCATCCGAGGAAACGGTGAGTCCATTCGAAGGAATCGTGGAACTTGTTGCGCATGTTGGGGTAGGCAAATACGAGCATCACCAAGAGTAATCCCAGAATGACCCATGATACAACGACAGTGGCGAGTGAGATCTGTGTGCCGTTAGTAACTGTTTGCGCGTTTGTCAATGGAGGGGACGTACGGGAGAGAGCCCGTGGATGTATTCGCGAGTCCCCATTGCTACGAAAAGGATCAGCCAAATAGTGGCGGAGATGCCGCACCCGGAGTGGACTGGAGTAACGTCGGTGAGTGCCGGGTGACAGGGGAGGAGGGCTGATGAACACTTACGACCCCCGATGTGGAAAATGCGAGCCGAGATCCTCCGTATCGTCAAAGGGGTGGATTGTGGCCAGGCCGTGAAGATATTGAACAGGGTGTTGATAACATACTCTTGCCGCATAAGGATGGAGACGAAAATGTTGGAAATGACGGCGTAAGCGATCTTCCCGGTGTTCGCCTGGTGTGTCGCAGTGAGAGCGATGAAGACCGACATGTTGGCCGCGAAGGTGATACCGAAAAGTCGACGGTAGATCGAGAAGAACATGTAGCGCAGGTTGCGAATCGGCTTAGCATGCACCTTGTCGATGTACTCCTCTTCCAAGTAACCTTCCCAATAGAGACCATTCTCCTCGGCCCCGAGGTCATCGGATGAACCGTTTGGTGTTACTGACGGAAGGGACACAGTCAACTGCTTGTCTGTGGCCTGTTTCTTGACATGGAGCGTATCGTCGCTTCTGGCGAACGGGTGAGAAAGCGCGGAAAGACGGAGTTGGGAAGTGACTTACGATTTGAACACAACTTTATCGGTAGACATGTATACGTGTGAGCAGAAGAAATTAAGAGGGATTAGAGGATAAGAGGATAGGTGAGAAAGGAGCTTGGTTTGTTCGGGGTGTTGTCCATCGGGTTTTATAGGGCCTACGGGACGACAATGAGCCCCCGAGGGCAACGCACAAGTTGTTCCAGCGAGCGGCTAACGTGTTTTTTTTGCGATGTCCAAGTTTCCCCTTGAAACCGCGTTCACGGGGGAACAACCATGAGCCATGGGCGTAAGATAGCCGCCGGCGGAACCTTGCCCTGGAGTATGACGGAACACTGGCTTGGGAAACATCCCGCCACGGCGGCCCTTGATTGCCTCCTCGCCGCGCCTTGTCCTCATAGGTGGCAGTTTGATGTCAAGTGCCAATACGGGAGCGAAAAGCTGATCGTCTCCATATGCATCAGTGGATTGAATGGGGGCCGGTAATTTTGATCGGGGGTCAGAATTCTTCCTCGTTCACTCCCGCACCGTTTGCGCACTTATCGCCGCTCTGCCCCGAACGTCACGCGAGGCCACAATGAGCTCGGATGAACTTTGGCTTCCCTGCGTTGCGAAACATGAGACTTACTATCAACCTCTGTCCCTTGGCGCTATGCGGGGTGGGAGGAAACCCCAATTTTCAACCTGTCACCACAACAATGCGCGAGGCTGGACACGTAGAAGGCGAACATTTATAAACCCTCTGGATCCGTCGAATTTCAGCACCAAACGGCTCACTTTCCATTTTCCTTCCCCTCACCTATTTGACCACCCTAATCTACCCTACCCATAATCATCATGTCTCAGCAAACCATCCAGCAATTCGTCTCCCCTAATGGCGCCGTCCCACATATCCCCACCAACATGACCATCGCTCAGTTCTTCCTCGACTACCAGCACCCCAATAGGCCCGTTCGTCCTGAGGACGCCCCATGGCTCATTGACAACGACACGGGCAGGAGCTACCACCTCGAAGAGATCCGGACTCGCACCTACGGTCTTGCCAACATCATGAGGGCCCGCTGGAACGTCGGCAACAACGACTGTGTCGCTTTCTTCACTCCCAATCACGTCGAGTTCCCCATCACCGCCTGGGCTGCGCACAGGCTCGGCGCTATCGCCGCTGCGGCAAACCCCGCCTTCTCCGTCGACGAGCTGTTGTACCAGCTCAACACGACCCAAGCCAAGTTGCTCGTCGTTCATCATACCATCTTTAGCACCGGCTTGGAAGCCGCCAAACTCGCTGGACTTTCCGAAGATAGGATCGTCGTCATTCCCAATGGTGACAAACCCGCCCCAGAAGGCTTCCAGACTCTTGATGAGCTCGCAGAAGAGGGCAGCCGTTTGTACCCTGAGCCCCTCTTTAACGAGTCGCTCTTAGCTGAGGACGAAGCCAAAACCAAGATCGCTGTAAGCATTCTTCTCCGAATCATGTTTCGTGTTCGCTGAGTCGTTTCCTTTCCGCAGTTCTACAACTTCTCCTCTGGAACCACTGGAAAGTCCAAGGCCGTAGCAATCTCGCACTACATGGTTATCGCCACTGTGATGATGTGCGCAACCACCTACCAGATCGGGAATCCCGATGTGCCGCAGAGGTTCCAGCCAGGTGACGTCGCCATGAACAGTGAGCCTCCGTTCCCTCATATCCTTTGATTGTTGCTGATCAACGGTTTGCGCCTCGCCTTTAGCCTTGCCTCTCTACCGTCAGTGGCACCCCCCTTTAGCAAAGTGCTCGATGCTGACAATCGTGATTAGACATCTACGGAATGTTCTACAACTTGCTCTTCCAGTTGTACTGCGGGAGCTCCGTCGTGGTCATGCCCAAGTTCAGCTTCACGGGAATGCTCCAGAGCATCGTCAAATACAAGATCAGCAACCTCTTCCTCGTCCCACCCATCGCCGTCATGCTCTGCCAACGCCCCGAGGCCAGGAAATTCGATCTCTCTAGTCTTCGCACCATCCTGAGCAGTGCCGCTCCACTCTCTGCCGAACGATTCAAACAGCTCACCGCTCTCCTCCCTCAAGTTGCCATCTTCCAGTGCTACGGTCTTACCGAGGCTGGTATGGTCGGTATGGAGACCAACGGCGAGCAGCGTGACAAACCTAGTGTCTCCGCTGGCGTTCTCTTGCCCGGTATTGTCGCCCGCGTCCAGAGGGCCGACGGTACATACGCCGGTTTCAACGAGCCCGGCGAATTGGTCGTCAAGACCCAGTCGATGGCCTCTGGCTACAGCAACAACGAGGATGCCACCAAGGAGACCTTCGTCGACGGTTGGGTTCGCACTGGTGACGAAGTCACGATCAACGAAAACATGGAGATCTTCATCATCGATCGTCTCAAGGAGATGTTGAAGGTCCGCGGTTTCCAGGTCGCTCCCGCTGAGATGGAAGCCCACTTGACTGAGCATCCGTTCGTCTCTGAGGTTTGCGTTGTCGGTATCCCCCACGAGTTCCACGGAGAGTTGCCCTTCGCGTTCATCGTCCCCGAGAAGAAGGCTGCCGCTCTTCTCGCCAAGTACCCCGAGGAGGAGGCCAAGTTGAGGGACATCATCGCCAAGCACGTCACAGACCATAAGGTCCCCTACAAGGCCCTCTCCGGTGGTATCGAGTTCGTCGACAGCGTTCCGAAGGCCGAGTCCGGCAAGCTACTCCGCCGTGTCGCTCGTGACAACGCGAAGGGGCTCCTCGCCGGGAGGGCTGAGCAGGCGGCCGCTGCTCAACCCGTCGCCGCTTAAAGAATCCCACACTTTCCGATACCCCCGTTGTGTTGGAACGGGCTTTCCACCCCATAACCCACGCATCCCTTTTGTTGATGATACGACCTCCGTGCAAGGAAATTTGGTGGAAGATCTGGGAGTTGATTGATATTTTTATTTCCCAATAACGGGGGGAGTTTATCCAGCGGTTAACCGGTCCCGGACCCCAGATGCTTCACTGGTTTTCGTACATGGGTGTTGAACGTTGAACGTTGAGTGAACGTTGAACGTTGAGTGAACGTTGAACGCCCACCGGACTTGATCACGATTCTCCGTCAGGTCCGGCGAATCTTTTACATATTTTTCTTTCGCAGTGGATGACTATTACGACAACTGGATGACATTGCTTAGTGCTAACATACGCCGTGGTTTTGACCATCAATACACTCCTTTGTATATCTCATGGTCTGTGTGATGAGTTTTGCGTGAATTCTGGGGATAAATATGCAGCAGACGTGGATCATTGCGTGCGGGAGACGGGGAACGAGGAGTGGTTGGTGGAGGGCGTCCTTAGCTGAATCTCTGCCTCTCAATAACGGATTTTTGTCGTGAGTCTCGAGAAACCCTCCTGTGAAATGCACAAATCCAAGGATCAGAGTCATGAGTCAGGGTGGGCTCCGGATATGCATACCAGTAGTAGTCCATCACATCGCCCTGGCCTAACTTCCTCAAAAAGTTCTCGTCGTGAGTGATGATGATGAGCTGGAAATTGGCGTGGTTCTTTCGTTCGTTGATGATACTGGCCATGGTCGTCAGACTAGTGGGGTGGATTCACGACGGGGGACTCACTCTACGAGACTTGATGCTAAAGCGTCGATGTTCTCAGTATCCAGAGCGTTGGTAGGTTCGTCTAACGCGAGAATACCGCAATTCTGGCCAAACGAGTCTGCGAGAGCCAGTCGAATGATGATAGAAGCCAGCATCTTTTGACCTGCTGAACACCGCCCACGCATGTCCATCTCGACCTGGTCCTTCGCCATTACCACCTGCCAGTCCTCAGCTTAACCAGTGAATAGCAGAAACGGAGAGGGCTCACTCGGTAATTGTAAGACCTCTTGCTCACTCCGCCTTCAACGTCAGAACGGATCCGGATCCCATCAATATCTAAAAACCGAGAAAGTTGCTATCTGGAAACCTATGCGGGAGACGAATGAGGCACGGACCTGTGCCTTGATATGTCTTATTCCAGAGGTGTTTCATGGTGTCGTTGACCTCTTCCATCTTCAGGGAGTGATACTTCATGATCGCGCTGAACGGACATGGTGAGCCCCCACGTTCAAAGAATGAAATCTGTCGCTTACTTGTCCAGCGCCTTGGCGTACTTCTCGAGATCGTTATTCGCCATGTCAGACATCTGTGGGATGAGAACAGTTAATCTAACACCGTGTGGACCAGGCAAGGGGTCCTCACCTTGACCTTGACCAGTTGGTCCTTATACCGCCTATTGACGTTCTCGAACTCTGCCAGATCATTCTCCAGTGTTTCCACCTGGTCCTTGAGCGAGCTAAGCTCTCCCCCAATATGAGCGTACTGTGGACCGTACGTAGTTAACATCTAAAGAGCGAAAGCGAGACCCTAAATACGACACACCTTGGACTGCATCTCCGTCTCCCTCTGCTTCTCCGCATTGTACTTCTGATCAAACTGTCTTCTCGCTTTCGCAGCCTGTTCCATATCCATCGCATCGATCTCTGCTTGTGTGGCGTCAATCTCTTTGGCCACCTTTCGTACTCGAATGTTCTCCCGGAGATTCGTCATGGAAGCGTTACTCTCGTTGACCTCCTTGTCAATGACGGCGATCGTATCTCTGGCAGATTCGATATCCGTAGCAAGTTGGCTGATCCTGGATTCGTGTTCGGTAATGCGTTGCTCACATTCCTTGAGCTGGCGGCTCCGTTTTTCGCGGATGTACCTTCAAACAGGCACAATAGAGATGGGTCGTGTCAGGCAGACGATGTAGACACCTTGCTTACCTGTCGATCAGCTTGTTGACACCGTCCAGCCTATCAACGCTCATGTTCAATTCTTGAGACACGCGTTGGGCTTCAGAGATCTTCCTGGTCAACTCTGCGTTTGCCTGCTCATACTCCTCATCCAACTTTTTAATCGGAACCTGAGCGGCCTCTATCTTCGAATCGATACCCTAGTGCGGGGAAGGTTCAGCGAAAACGCGACTCAGTAAAGGCAGGAAGATGGGTGGAACCCTTACCTTAGAACTCTGGGACGCAGCAGTAACTTGGGCCTTCATCTCCCCGACCTGCTTCTCCAACGTAGTCCGGTCCTTTATCTGACTTTTGAGGTTGACCTCCCGAAGTTGCATACCACCTAAATCCTTCTCGTGGGTCCTCAGAGCATTCTGAGCCCTCTCCTTCTCCGTTTGGAGTGCCTGACGTTCACGCTCGTTGGATCGGCTACACCAGACGCAATCAGGGCACCGGAGACAAGAAATAAGAGGGGCGACTAACAGGTTGGCAGAGACGTCGTTCAATTGGTTCTGGACATCATCGGCTGTCCTCGAAGACCCGGTTGCCTCGAGGTCTGTTTCAAGGTTTCCCACTTCCTGGCCCACCCTCTCAATATCCTTGGCGGTCTTGGAGACGCTCGCAGCGTGCTGTTTCATCAAGGTTAGGTCTTTTAGTTCCTTCTTGACGTCGTTGAGCTTAGCCAGTGCCTACAGGGGATAACCGAGAGAGCGTCAGCACTCGGAATGAGAGCTCAGTCCAACACAGCGCACGTTGTTGACGGCGTCAGTGAGCAAGGGAATCTCCTTCTGACTCTCTTTGATGGACTGTTCTAGTTCCGGGATCTCGTGTGCCACCAACTTGTTCTTGGTGGCTTGGACGGGCAAAAGCCTCGTGACATCCGCAAGTTCCATTTGCCACTCCTTGAGTTCCTCCTGCTCCTGTTTGATCTTCTCTGGAGACGTCCGTTTCATTTGCTCTTGGAGCTGGGCGGTACGAAGGGCAGTTAATAAGGTCCTGTTGGTGAGAAATCAAACGCGCTCACGTAGTTCTCGAACACGAGCATCTCCTGAGTGTTGAGATGACGATTGCAAGCCGTGCAGGTTTTCTTGGCCTTGCCTGTCCGCAAGAGAGTCTCGTAGATCTGACTCGCACCGAGAATGGCGCCTGAATCTCTACGGGACAGCGCGGAATGAGTGTTGGCAAACCTACAGGGAGACGGGGACCCACTTTCCACGCTGGTTAACTTCATCGTTCGCCATCTGACACGCAGTCTCCACGGTGCTATTGGGTCCGTAAAGCTCTTCCTTGATCCCTTGCTTGATCTTCCTTTCCAGGGCTGTTTCAAGCTCCTAGGTCAATCTCGGAGAACGTGAAGCAGGAGTAATGGGATGGACCTTGTACTTCCTCTTTCTTCAGTTTCAACTGAGCCTTCATGTTCGTGAGTGTAGTTTCAACCTGTTGGAGGTTCTTGTTCGCTTCTGTGTATACGGTATCGATATTTTCATGCTCCCGGTCCTTCTCTCTGTCGGGGTTTCGTGGACGAGGGATCAGGTGGGCGAGGTGGCCACGTTCTGGAGGAATCACTCACGCAGACACACGCTCCAACTCCCTTTCCATTGTCTCAGGCTTCGCGTCTTTACCCACAAGTTTACGGAACTTGGGGTTGTTGACATCCAAACTGGGGAATGTTCGCAGTTAGATAAACCGGGTGAGTGAACCCTGTCGGACCCACATGTTCTGCATCTCGTTCTTCTTGCTCTTCATTTCTGCTCTCTTGATGTCCAACCTGGCTCTCGAGTCCGCCTGTAAGCTCAAAGTCCTGATCTCCCCGTTCAGATCCTCCCTCTGATCCTCCAATGCCCTCGCTTTGCTGCTTTTCTCTGCGATCCTCTCGTCATAGTTCGCGTCTTTGATCTCCTGACGCGACTTGTCGATGCGGCGTTTCTTCTCTTCGATGTCGCCTTGTAGAGTACGAATGTCTGTGGTGAGAGACGATGTTTGATCAAGCGAAGATTCGGCCGAGGTTATCTTGGAGCGGAGAGTCGTCTATAGAACCACAAGTCAGTGAGAGCAGCCGGTGCTGGGATGTAAGGGTCTCACAATCTGGTCCTTCATCGTTGCCTTCTGGTGTTTCAACATTTCTAGTTCCGAATTCAACTTCCTGGCCGCGACGTTGTACTCGTCCATCCTGGTACGGCTTTCCACCTGCGATGGAGTCAGTCCGGTACCGTCCAGGCGCAGCATATTACTGGGGTCTCACCTGTAGTTGTTCGGTATCAGCGTTCTGATGTCGTTGCAGATCACCAAGCCGGGAGATGAACTCGATCACTTTCTCCCTCTCAAGTGGAGAATGGTCGTACCCCTTCAGGTGGTGCTTTGTCCCAATGGAACGGATGAGAGTTTCGCGTTCTTCGATACGACGCGATTGTGCCTGTGCGTCACGAGCTCAATACGATCCGGTGAAAGAAGGGAACGTGGAGGATTGATCACCTTCTCTTCCGCTTTCAGGCTACCATGTTCATTCACAGCTTCCATGTGGGATTTCCGGACACCACCCAGCTCATCCTCGAGATCTTGGAGGTTACCCGCTTCGGACCTTCGCTTCTCCTTTCGTTCAACAATGTGTTTGTCAAAGTTATTCAGTCGTTGCACGACCTCCTCATCGGTACCTGCAATGACGAGCGGTCAGCCGAGGAAGAGAAACGTTGATCCTGCGCGCCAAACCTGAGACCACCTGTAGATTCTCCTTCGCGTTTGCCAAGTCCTCCTCATACCTCGCCTTCTTCTCTTGTAAGCTTTCGAGCTTCAAGTACATCTCTCTGAACTTTGTGCTCTGTTCGTAGAACTTTTTATTTGCTTGGACGAGTTGATCGTAGTCGCGTTTAACCTCTTCATACTCTAGCTCCTTGGCAGTGATAGTCGAATTGAGGTCCGAAACGCGTTTGGCGAGTTTGTCAGAGTGAGCTTTCTCGCGAGAGAGGGATTCGAGACGCTCTTGTTCGGTCTTGAGCTCCGCAACGCGGTCCTTGCGAAGGGACTTGATAGCATCTAACGCTTTGGTATATCTGCGAACCGTTAGGGAAGGAACAGGCGGAGACAGGCTAACTCCCTCACTTGGTAGCCTCGAAGATGTCATCGAACTTCTTCTTGAGAGCACCGGGCTCAGCCAGTGGCCAATACGAATCTTCCTGATGGCAGAATATCACGTTCTCGAGTACGGCTTTGGAGACCCCAAGTAAATGCGGAATCTCCGTATCCATCTCCGCGCATTTAGTCGAAATGACGCCCCTCTACACGTGAACCCGCTTAGTAACCTCAAACGGCGACACGCGATGTGACAGACCTTTCCGCTCTTCTCGTTATCGTTCGCGTTCGCCAGAATGCTCTCCAGGGTCTTCATTGTCAGAGCGCCTCCTTTCTTCACCGTGACACTCAGGTTCCTCACCGCGAGCATCCTCTTCCCGTTTCCGGTGTTGAACCTGAGTTTCACCTGGGCTTTGACTTCCTTCTCGTTAGCCATCTTGGGGTCATGGACGAACGCTCCTCCACGAGTATTCGGGGGTTGGTCTCCGGTTGTGGCATACTTGAGACACTCGATGATAGTGGTCTTGCCGCTGCCGTTGTGTCCGACGATCACGGTTACTGGGGAAAAGAACTCGATGACGGAGATCTGTTTATCGTCGAACGACCGGATGCCCCGAATCGCGAGCTTGTTCAGCGTAGCCATCGTTGGTCAGGCCGGCGCGGCAGAGGTCACTTCGCGGTCGAAACGGAGGTTAATGAGGTCAGTCACGTGCGAGTGGATATGATCAGCCACAGAGCCAGTGGTGGAGCCACAAACGCAACGAGTCGAGCTGCCGAAGATATCCCGCACCATCTTCATCATGAACGCCATCGATACTCTCGATACCCTCAGACTTGCTGACCATCCCACTGCGAGAAACGCAGCGGTCGCGACGCGAAAGCTTCCGATCGGCTCAGTAGTTCTGTCTGAGCCAGTACTGACATCCGTCCTGTTTTCCGACAAAACAGGACGTCGATGTGACTACTGCCATCGCAGCGATGAGACCGAGTATGAGTTGAGGATCCGCAAGTGCACTGGCTGTGGAGTCCAATGGTACTGCGGTGAACAATGTATGTCAGATCTCTCATTATCAGGTCGCATCTGAACATCGGGATGGTTCACAGGTCAGAAATTACATTGGGATAGCAATCACAGGCTGATCTGCAAATCCCACCTCGAATTCATCATGTCGGAGACCTACGCCGCGCTCTCGGACGACCAGATGATGGATTCTAGAGTTCTGTCGCAACTCGTGGCGAAGATCGCTCTCCAGCGACCGGAGCACGCGGCCTCCATTGTCACTTTCGAAAGTTTGTTACCCTCCCCACATAAGGTAGAAGCACCGCCGATAGTCCCAATGAAGAGAGTGGACCCCTCTCTCCTCTCTCGGGTCCCCGCGCTTTTCCAGCGATTTCCGAACAATAATCACGTCATACAAATCCATTTGAGAGCCATCGGAGTTGCCATCCTCCCCCTTACTAGTCGCCTTATGAATCACTCCTGCTCCCCAAACGCGGTTCTGAGGTACATCTTATCCGCGTCAAAGAGGCCCCGGGCGGAGGTGGTGGCTATCCGTGAAATATCCGAGGGAGAAGAGGTTAGATTTATCTAAGATAACAATAACTTTTTACGAATAATTACCTCACTAGATCTCAATTCCTTATCTCGACCCCGCGATCTCCTACCCGGAGCGACAGAACCAACTCAAAGACACTCACGGGTTCGACTGCTCGTGCAAATTGTGTACCGTTCAGTCACCGATGGATATCTACCCGGTTGCCGCGCCCGAGGTCTGGAGTCTTGTGGACTCGCTCGAGCCAGCGTTACATCAGTTCGCTTTTGGGGAGGGGATCACGGCCGATTTCCAATTGCCTGAGGAACAATTGTGTGTTAAACTGCCTGAGGACCTGGAACCGTTGATGGACGCCTCCGTACTTTCCGTTCTCACGGCGAAGTTCAGGCTTGCGGCCGACGAAGGGCCTCTCGAGGTAGCCATGACCACCGGGAAAACCATCTTGGCAATCTACTTGTGCATCTACCCGGCTTACTACCCCCAGATAGGTTTGTGCACCAGTTACACAGGTTCACCCGCTGACCAACTCACCCAGGTTTTCATGTCCTCGAAATGGCGAAGGTGGCGTGGAACGAGTGCATGAGGGAGAACCGGCTCGAGAATCTCGGAACGGCCAAGACCTATCTTACGATCGCGCGGCAGATACTCGATGTGTACGGACGGGAAGGGGATAGCGGCGGGCCGCTGGATGAGGCGGGTACCTTGTTGGGATTGATCCAGTCAGAGGAGGAGGAGGAGGAGGATTCCTAGAAAGAGTAGACGTGAGAACGTTTTCCCCCATACGTCACGACGACCAACATTGTACTACTAGTAACTCATTTCCATACCGCCATCACCGGCCAACAGCGTTACATATATGGCTTCCGTCGTGCGACCAGCGTCGGGAGTCTGGTCTCCTTCCCATCCCCCCCGCCACCACTCCATGTCCGATCCAGACGAACGAGCCATGGTCGACGAAATCGACACCCGCACCCCCCTCGACCGCACCATAGACAGAATCGGAATGGGTGCGTCAGAACAGCCAAAAAAAGCCCGTTTATGATTGGAAAGCTAGACGAACAGCGTCCCATCTCCTTCCTCTCAAGGCACGTACCAATGGACTTTGTTATCCTTGTGTGGCTTCGGTGAGATACCTTTGGTTCTCAACGCAGATTAACCGTGAGCGTATTGATCCATGTATGCGCGGGGCTGTAAGGTTGGATGGCCGACAACGTGCGTTACGTCCGAGCATCATCCACCGTTCTTCTACTGACTGCCGCGGTCTTGCAGATGTGGCTTCAAGCTATCGCAATAGTTCTGCCACGGGTGCAAGATCAATACTCCAGTCCGCTCGTCTGCTCCCAACTTCACTCCCTGTCATTGACCAAAATTCCTTAATTTAGTACCTGACGGTCAAATTGGGGCCCTCTCCTCCTCGATGTTCGCGGGAATGATGTTCGGCGCTGTCGGTTGGGGAACTTGTAGGTGGCCGGGTCCGCGACGTTTTGGGGTACAAATCCTGACCATCCGTCATCCAGGTACCGATCTACTGGGTCGCAGTATGGCGTTCAATGGAACATTGCTATTCACCTCCCTGTTTGGGCTCGGGGCGACGATCACCACCTCATTTTGGTCTCTGTGTGTCGCGCTCTTCCTGTTGGGGAGCGCCGTGGGAGTACGTATTTCTAGGCTGTGTCTGAGTACGAGAGAGGAACTGAAGGGTTTCATAGGGATCGATGCCAACTGATGGCACGCTGATTCTAGAACAGTTGCCAAACAACAAAAAATACCTCGTGACCGCACTCTCCATATTCTTCTCCTTTGGAGCGGTAATCGCCGCTGTCGCCGCCCTCGTCATTCTCCCAAGATATACGTGCCTCGCTGCAGATTGCGATGTGACAAAAAACAACCTCGGTTGGAAGTACCTCTTGGTGTGTCTGGGCCTTTTCGTGCGTTCGCTTTCCCCTCCCCACTTTGATCTTTCACGCTGACCCTGGTCACACGTGAACACTCAAAGACATTAATAATGACCGCGCTCCGCGTGATATTTTTCCGCCTGTACGAGTCACCTCGCTACCTTGTCGCCGCTGGGCGACCAGCGGAGGCGATAGAAAGCCTACAATTAATCTCCAGCTATAACGGAGAGGAGTTGGACCTTAGCCTCCGAGACGTTCGGGACTACTTCGGCACAGTCAAATCCTCTCGGGGATCACTCTCCTTCTCTCCCATTTCCCCTGTCCGTGGGCGGTCGGAAGAGGAGACAGCATTCCTCCCGACGACCAGTTCTTCGATACTCTTCAACGCGGACACCGAGAGGAGTGACGAAGCGACGAAGGTGTCAGGAGGGGGCCCAGATTCGGCGGACTACAACGCGACAGGGGAGACGAACACAATCAGGAACAACAGGTACTCATTTACCACGCCGACAATTGAAAGTCCTGGTCTCCCAGTCGTCAAATCCCCTTCACACTCTCCCTGCCGGCCATATGGTCACGGTCACCTGCGACACCACAGTGGCCACTCGATAGCAGAAGACGACGAAGATTGCGAGCGGGACGCTGCCCCACATTCTCCTCAGCTTCTCCCTTCGAATGCGTTGAAGAGGAGTCGCTCTTCGGTATCTTACAAATCCATGGGCTGGTTGCCAAGGTTCATCAGGAAACCATTGTGGGCTTACCTAGACAGGATTGCGTTGGTCCTGTCGCCGGAGTGGATCTGGAAGACTTTGACGATTTGGGGGATGTGGTTCTCGATGTCGCTAGGTACGTCCCTCTGGCGACAACTATCGGTTTTGACCCCATCTAAAGTTATCTGTAGCGTTCACGATATTCAACGTGTTCCTACCAAAATTGTTAGAGAGGCGGTTAGGAGGGACCACCCCCGAACCACCTCAACCAATAGTGAGATCTGCCGTCCGAGCGCGTTCCCCAGAGTCGCTGTTGGAGGATAGCTTGTGGGATATAGTGATCTACTCCATCGGGGGGTGCCCTGGTGCAATTGTGAGTGATTTTGTGAACGCTGTGGCGACTGGACCATAACATGACTCGTCTTCACTGAGATCGGGGCTTATCTCGTTGAATCCTCGCTTGGTCGGCGATGGTCCTTGGCGGGGAGTACCTTCCTCAACGGTTTCTTCTGCTTCGTGTTCGCGAGAGCCGACGGACCTCTATTGTTGAGAACAAGTACGGTGGGGGCCTCTCTAACTTCGTCCGCGATGTGGGCGATCTTGTATGGGTGGACTCCGGAGGTTTTCACGACAAACGTGAGGGGTTCGGCGATTGGGATGGCTTCTGCGTTGTCGAGAATGTGGGTTTTCCTCTCGTCACCTCCCTCACTGGACTGATTGGTTTGGGGCAACTCCGTATTTCGTTTTGAGAGGTGGAATGATCGCACCTGTTCTTGGCGGACAACTGCTCGCGATGGATGTTTCGTTCCCCGTTTACATGAGCGTAGCGACGTACGTGGTCGCCGGAACCCTTGTGCTCCTCCTGAAGGAGGAAGAGAGACGGGAAGGGGAGGGAAACCAGAGAGTCGCGCTCCATTAATACTTACCATCCTCAGCGTGGGGGCAACCGACGTCGAGCGGGGAAGGCAAGGAATCTCATGCATCCTCGTGTAGAGCGAACCGACGATTTGCAAGGTTGTCAATCATTCCGCGGTTCTGTACAGTAGCTCTCAACATTATAGACAATACACAATGGACGCTTTCGACTGATAAGGTTGGTGGGGGCTCGTTGACAGTTGAAATCTGTCCTGGCTTCGGGCGCGGATCTGGTGGGCCCGTGCGTAACCTCCCTGAAACCCGCTCAAGCCCTCACAACTTATTCGCCGTATTCTCCGAGGGAGGGGGTAACTCGACGATGAGATCCGTCCCAGGGTACTCGGGGAGGTTCAACCCAAACTTCTCGTCCAAACTTTTCGGAACGAACCTCCCACCGAGGAAATGTCGACCTCTATACTCCTTAACTCCCTCTTTTGGAGCGGTC
>Ga0307509_10002960_pt1 | contig 26648 bp, 34 predicted proteins | sample 10_EM_MG_FD_202245 | JGI IMG/M metagenome (GOLD analysis project Ga0307509, IMG submission 202245) | Populus trichocarpa ectomycorrhiza microbial communities from riparian zone in the Pacific Northwest, United States - 10_EM | ecosystem: Host-associated > Plants > Roots > Unclassified | place... | reverse complement strand
TTTGAACCCCCCCCCCTCGGCGTGTGGATATATCCGCGGTTGTTGCATCTCCGGCCGACCCAGACACGACCGCCGGTAGGTCCTGACCCCTGAGGCCCGAGGACCCGGCATCACGTTTTCCGGGAAAAGATATTATAAAACCACCCTCACTCGTTCGCCGACTCTCTTTACCTCCCTCTCCATAAGTTCACTGGCCACTTTCATCGATCTTGTATTTCAGCATTCAACATGCCTTGCCTACCGCAATTCGGAACCTCTGTGCCTCCGCCTGTCGCTGGTCGACAGCTCTCCTTCCTCGACTTCCAAGTGGTTTCCCTCATAGGGGCTGGATCGTCTGGCTCGGTCTATCACGTCGTCGACAGAGTTACTTCTCGGGATTTTGCGATGAAGATCATCCCGACCGCATCTGAAAATGCGGAGCTCGCCCTGCGAGAATACTTCGCACTCCGGGAAGTAGCAGGGGCACCCTTCACCGTTCCCTTACGCGGATTCTTCTCTGATGATATAAATTATTACCTCCTCACAGATTACTTCTCCTCTGGGGACGTCTGCGCTCAAGTCGATCGTACAGGAAAGATGACATCGAGTCAGGTCCGGTACTTCATTGCTGAATTGGTCATCGCGCTGGAGCACGTACACTCCAAGAGTATCATTCACCGCGACGTGAATCCGACCAATCTACTTGTTGACGAGGAGGGGCACATCATCCTCGCCGACTTCGGTGTATCTCGATGCTTTGGCGAGAAGCGAACCGATTCCTACGCGCAGAACGGCTCTAAACCCTTTGTCACCTCAACGGAGTGTGGGACTCCCGCATACAATTCCCCGGAGGTGGCTCGGGGTCAACCCTATTCCTTTGAGGCCGATCTGTGGGCTGTGGGGGTCATCACATACCAGATGTTGACCCACAGGTTGCCTTTTGGTCTTGGGGAGTGCGAGGCGGCGGGATGGGGAATGGGCGATGCCATTCACCTCGTACCATTGGCCGTGGAGGACTCGGACAAGATCGATAAAATCACGTTCGACTTCATGGACCGTATCCTCAAGAAGGACGCGAAGGACCGGATGTCTTTGCGGGAGATGAAGAATCATATCTACTTTGCGGACATCAACTTCAATACCTTCCCCAAACGCAAGTCAGGAAGACCGTTCCCACCGAAGGTCCGAGGTTCACGCAAGGTACCTTCGATACCCACACCTCCCCCTATCAACCACTCCAACGACCCTCGCACCATTAAAACCTACTTCGTCGACGGTGCGTTGAAGCCTTCGCGCCCACACTTGTTCACCCGCTTTGGGGCGCGGCTGGGTCGACTCGTTGGCAGGAGCGTCAAGCCTACGCCACGATCACCCACTCCAGCGACCGGATCACTTTCTACTGCATCTGAGGCTTCAATCAACGGCGGGAACGTACACCGACGTTCGAGGAAGCCTTACTTCTTCGAACCGTTGGACTGGGGAGAGGGGTCGTCTTCCATGGTGACGCCCAAGGGACGACGAACCACACTCTATCCTGGCCCCCGGTTGCCATCCGTAATGCGGGAGGAGATCCTAAACCGGAGAGAATCCGCGGGGGTGAGGCGGAGGGTGTCCGTTATCGTTGACGATGATCACGTGGGTGAAAAACCGGCAACCGCCTCCCGTATACTGGGGTTGGCTCGCTCGGGTCCCGCGGTCTGGAATCTGGCATCGATGGCGCTGTCACCTGTGATGGAAGGAGAGGAGGGTGGAGAAAGGGTGGAAGTGGGAGAAGGGGAGCGGAACGGCAGTCCTGATGGTACCAATCTCATGCGGTCAGAAGTAGCGCGGTGGGACCTCTCGTCGTTGGCGTGAGTTGGAAATGGGCTGAAGGCGCGGCGTTTGGGAAGTCGGGTGATGGAGGGCATGTGTCCGTCATGTCTATACCAGGGTGCTTGGAATGTTCACGCGTATGACAGTGCGGATGGTGGTTTGGTGGGGAGGTTGGTGTTTATGGAGGTGAGTACCACAAGGGAAAAGGTGAGCGGAGGCAAGGAATGCATGCAGGGGGGGCCATCGACCGTCGTCCGAGGATCCAAGGGAGGGACGTAGGGGGGATTGGATGTCCGGGCTCTGGATAGAACGCAGTGGTGGGAAAATAGACCTTGGTTGTAATGTTAAAATGTGACGTCACGCGCGGAGCCAAAGCCCCAGCCTTCCGGCCAACTATCACAATGTCGAACGAGCGAGAAACAAACGAATTTACCCTGTCGAGCAAGGACCTACCAAAGGCCAGCAAGGACCAGAAGGATATCACTCGCAATGTCGAGGACCCACCGTTGTCGGACGTAAAGTTTGACACCTTCATCTACGTCCTCGGCCTCATCGCGCTCCTTGTTGCCGCCTACTATTCCTTCCAAATACTCAGGCTATCATAATGCAGCCGTCCAAGGTCAGATACTCTGCCGGCTATCACCCCAATCGATACACAAGCTAACACCCACAATATCAGCAGTTCACTACCAGACAGACATGTGGTCGTAACGTTAGGAAACAGTGTAGTCGGATAGCAGAGCACAAATGCAAAATTGTAACTAGATTGATAGCAGCAGTCATGTCTGATAACTTTTCATCACACTCTTCGTAAGGGCCCGTAGCATGTCCAACGTAACCACGGGTTTTGCCAATGTAACAGATGGCGTGACGCTTGAGGATCGCGAAGAGGGACTGGGTGGTTCCTCTACCACACTCGGGCTGGGACTCGGTGTCCGAACCGTCCGTACTCGTTTGTAGCTGTTGTAAAACCGGTAACGCTCGTCACCGCACGTCACCGAAACAGGGAAAACGTGATCCTTACCTTTGGCTTTCCGTGCCGTGGGAGGGGGGCAAAGGCCGCTTAAACAGCAGCCTCGAGTTCCTCATGGCACGAGACTCGACCAGTGCATCGTTCTCGCTTCTCAGCTGGTCTCTGAATTGTTTGAATAGGTCCTCGTATTCTTCCTTTACGATGTAAACGTTACTGTGGAAGACTCTGCTGCATGCGATACTCAGTGTCGCCGAGAGAAGCTGTGGTAGTCGAGAACTGAAATCTGTGATGGAGAAATCTGTGTTCCCCTCAGCAATGTCACCAAGCACCTACGATGACCACTATACTCACCGGCTCCAGAGGTCTCATATGACTGGATGTATATCAGCACGTTGCTGGATACTCGCATCCATGCAGGGTCGCCCAACCATGACGAAATGGCCCTTAACGCGGATCTGAGGTTGGGGGAGGTTAGGTGTCGTATTGGGACGCGGGCTCACGGGGCGCACTTGGAGTCTTGGACGCTTTCGGCCGCAACGGTCGGCAAACGGATCACCTCCGTTTTTGAAAGCGTAGTAACGCGGTAGGCGATGATATCCATGATCCTGCTGGAAGCTTGGAGCACCTCACCGTACGATGTCCAGTCAACTGCGTGATGGTTAGAATACCGATCACGTACTTGGGCGGAACGTACCACGGCCATCTACCAAACAGCTCTCCGTCCACTCCGATAAACTCTCCGTCCATTCCATAGATAGGGAACGCGCGAGCGCTGAAACGGTCCAAATTATGCGACGGGATTTTCGCGGGGACGGAAGCACTCACAGCTTCCGGTGCACTTGACTGCGAGCTCACCCTCAAGGTCCAACTCTAATGAAGAAACTGCCTCCAAAAACTTGAAATCTGCGTCTTTCATGGATGCAGCCATCGTGAAGGTCGAGAAGGATTTGAGGATTCCTTCAACAACGAGATCAGAGACCTGCAAATGGATACGATTAACTCCCGGAGGCTACGATGACCGGGCACCAACCATGTCCTGCAAATCAGATCCCACGATCGAAGGCCCCCGTTCGCTCCAAAGGATCAACAGAAGCGATGGTAAGAAGTGGCGTCCTTCCGGCAGTGCTAGCAAGATCTCTCTAAGGCGGGCGCAATCATCCAGGATTCTATACTTCTTCTCGAGTTCGTCGTCCAAATCTTCGAACGGGGTGCATTCGAAAACGATCAAGCCGGGGGCTCCATCTCCGGCGTCAACGGTTGGAGCGGGAGGGGCAATGCGAAAGACCTTATCGGACAACCAAGTCCCAGAAGACGGAACGTCGAACTTTCGTTGGAGCCAGATGGCCGTGCCATCGTTGTCCTGATTGATTGACAGCCAGGTAAGCCAGTTCGAAGGGAGGCGTTCTCTTTCAAGTCGCTCACGTAGGGACCTCGTGAATGTCCCTGTAGCCCACCTCCGCTCGTTCTCCTCGTGGTTCTGTGGTGTGCGGGAGTGAGCTGGCTGGTTGCGATTTGGACCTATTTAAACTAGCGCATACCTCTCGTAGCCTCCTAACCAGGTCGTCGTCCGTTCTCGGAGGGGCGTACTTTGCAGACAGCCGCTTCCGTGCTCGCTTCCTCTGGGCTGAATCGAGGGACATTCCGGAAATCCTACGTTTCCTGTCACCCCCGCTGCACGAAGAAACGGAAATGCTTGCGGATAACTCTCGCTCCGTCAGCTTATCACTATACTCATTGCCCTTTCTGACGGCTTCCAGGTACTCCACGTGGTCCATGAGCCTCTGCTTCCAACGAGAGAAGCAGTTCTTGACAAGGACCCCACGGCATTTGAAGCGGACGGCTTTCTCCTTTGCATCGACGATCCACCGAGATCCCTTCTCCTTATTGGTCATGCCTTTTTCTGCCTTTGCCTCCTCCCTAGCGGCGATACCGTCGAGTCTCTCCGTAGTTGCCGAAAGGTCTAGCTGCTGGGTGACCGGCATCGCGAACAAAAATTCTTGAGCGTTGATGGAGGGAGTCAAATTCAACGGACTAAGGATGTCTGCCGGCGTCTGGATGTTCTGGACAGGGGGGAATCCTTTCAAAGACTTGTTCCCCTTGAAGGATGGATGAGTGAGGAGTGGGGTGTGTGGGGTCGTGGGCGGGAGCGAAATTGGGTCAACTCTCCTCAACAACGGCGGTGCTTTGGGACTTGATATCGACCCATCGGATGCGAGGTCGGTGTTGATTCTTGGCGGTCGCCGTGGTCCAGAAGTCCCTGGAAAATCCCACAACGTCTGCCTCCTTTCGATAAGCCGGAGGGCAGATGTAGTTTGTGGATCTTCTAGTGGAGGGGTAGAGAAAGACGACTCTGCCAACTGTGGTGCAGACAAAGGGGAAAAATTGGGTATATTGAAGGTGTATGCTGGAGCGGGTTGTGTAGTCTTCGGTGGCGAACTTGGCGGTATTGACGGAACAAGGGGTGACGGTTTTGGCGGGAAAAAGTCTGGTGCGCTGGGGTTCAAAGGGATTTTGAAAGGTGAAGAAGCCGCCTCTAGGGGAGGTGGCCGGGGTTGGGGCGGCTCCATGACTGCCTTTGGAGGTGACAGTGTGAATGAGGGCTCCGGTTTCGTTGCCGGAGGGGATGGTTGGGCAGTTGGCGTGGGTAGGAAAAACGAGGGGGGAGTCTGTGAGGACGTTATTGACCCGTCCGAGTGGTGGGGTTGTAACAAATGTTCTGACAGATTCCCCGAGAGGGGAGGGATTGGACGAGATGTTGGCTGCCCGAACACTGACGAATGTTGGCCGCCGCCGAACACGGACATAGACGAAGTTCCTCCGAAGACGGAACTGGGGGTGAAAGGGCTGGGAGTGGATGCAAGGGCGGAGAACGCGTTATTGGGGGGTGCGGAATCTAGGTCCCGCTTGGCGGTCATTCCGAACTGTGAAGGAGTGGGCCCTACAAAAGCGGAAGAGATTTGTGGCGGGGTCGGGTCGGGGGCGATGGGGAGTGGAAGCTCGCCCCGTTCTATTTGTTCAACGAAGAGTTGTGAGCCTTCATCAGCGTTGGCTTCACCAATAAATTCCTCCAGCTCCTCTTGAAGTGGGTCGTGTGGAAGAGAGACTCCGTCAATAATATCGGAGATCGACAAGTCTCCACGAATCAGCTCCAAATCGTCCTGAATGGTGCCCTTACCAAATAAACGCTCAAGGATGCAAGCAACGAGATAAACCATCACAGTGTTGTTCTGCTCTTGCAAAACCTGTGCAAGTTGGGCGAAGATGACCATCCCATCATCCCCCACGCTCAGTTGCGAAGCCTTCGTGATAGGAGCGCTCTTCTCTTGGACATGTTGCCTGAATTTTGTGATCAGCGTGAACACAGGGTTGTCCAAGATATGGCGAGGGATGTCGTCATGTCGCTCCTTCTGATCCCGGATGTGAATCAAGCGGTGGTAAACCCGCATCTCGAGCTCTGTAGGAGATTCAAACTTGCCACGTTGGTCCTCATAGAATTCCTTCAGACTTTGGAGGGCTATGGGAAAATGTTCGAATCGTCGCGGGCGAGAATATCTATCCGTACTCACTATTCATCAGGAGCCGGTCCTCTTGGGCCATAAAGGATGGCTCTCCACCGAGGAAATGCATTGCGAGGATATGGTACCGAGCGCAACGGTCGTGACACTCAATAGCGAGTGACCCAGTTTCGTGTTGCATGGTAAAATCGGTTCTAACGGCTCTTGAGCGGTCGCGAATGAAGTTGTGAGCGGCAGAAAGTCCTTTGGCTTCCAGCAAGACATGAAAAAGGTAATCGAGAGTTTTCTAGGGAAGCGACGGTGACGACGGTTGAAGGATATCCGATGAGGGTACGTACTTTGAGGACTAGCGGTGGGCGGAGGTCGGATGGAATTGTCTTATCACCGGCGGCGCGTTCGTACATCTTGACTGCCTTACGGTGATCCACGCGTTTAGTGCCCGGAATCTAGAGAAGATTTGATAAACATCCCAGGAAAGAGTAGAATGGCCCCGAGCGCACAAATTCGAATTCGGTCAGGTTATTCTCTCGCTCGCGCCTGTACCTCTCGAAACGGGGGCACATGTCCATACACGTCCCGACCATGGTAATAGCATCTTCCAGTCGTTTCGGAACGAGGGGGTCATCCATGGCACCTTCTGCAATCGCTCTCTTCCTCTCCGCTTCGCGGGCTCTGACAAGCTATTGGGTGGATGATTGGAGGTCGACGCGAGGTTCCGGGGTTCGTCGACGACGCACCTCTCTCCAGAACTCGTCCCGTTCTTCCTGGGTGGCATCCAGTTCCAGCTCGCCGTCGACCTCCTGCTCCTGCTCCTCTTCTTCGGTCCCGTTCTCGAGATCCCCGTCTACAGCAAGATCGACCGACTGGTGTGACTTCTCCTGTGCGAATGCTGCGGTCAGATTTCCGCGACCCCTCCCGCGTCCAGCACCTCCCCCTCTGTGCCCGCCGCGCTCCCATCGTTCGTTGTCCGAGCCACTTGCAGGAGGCCAGTGCTTGTTCTTCGATCCACGTCCTCGGCCTCTAGCAGGAGTCGGGCCCCTTGGGTTTGGACCAAAGCCTCTGCCCCCGCCTCTTGTGAAGGGTGGAACGGCCTCGGCCATTCTGGTTTACAGATGTGGAGGGGGACGAGGGTTGTGGGAGGGAATGGGCCAGGCGCCCTGGGCGGAAAGGGTTGTAGGCGCTCAAGGTCCGGTTTTGGAAGGCGCGTGCTTGTGGGGTCGATTGGAAGAAAATTAGATAATAAACAATATCTTGTCTTGAACGGCGATGGCGGCGGAAGAGCAGAAGGACAAGAAAAAGCCGATAGTGATATTCACTATTGGCATGGCCGGGGCGGGCAAATCTACGTTTGTCAACAGAATAAACTCGCACCTCGTCTCCCGCGACAAGCCCCCATATGTTCTAAATCTCGATCCTGCTGTGGCCACAACCGCGTTCGAGCCTAATATCGACATACGGGATACGATAAACTACCATGAAGTCATGAGACAGTGAGTTTCACCTTTGTTTTTCCTCCACCCCGATTCACAACACCGTCGGAAAAGGTACAATCTAGGGCCGAACGGCGGAATTCTCACCGCTCTCAACCTATTCACAACAAAGTTTGACCAGGTCCTTGGCCTTGTCGAGAAAAGGGCAGATACCGTCGAGTACTTCGGTCGTAGTCACAGCGTCTCCCCAACACCACTAACCGACCTCCCTCTAGTTATGTTATTCTGGACACTCCTGGACAGATTGAGATTTTTACCTGGTCCGCATCAGGAGCTATCATAACCGACGCCATGGCCTCCAGCTTCCCCTCCGTTGTGGCTTATATTATTGACACCCCACGAACGATGGCTCCCGCGACTTTTATGTCCAATATGCTCTATGCTTGCAGGTAGGGCTCTATCCGTTTCCATGTCGGAAGGGCTCCGACGGAACGTTAATCCGCCCAGCATCCTATACAAGACCAAGCTCCCGTTTATCCTGGTCTTCAACAAGACCGATGTACAGCCCCATGATTTCGCCATCGAGTGGATGCAAGATTTCGAAGCGTTCCAGACGGCACTAGTTTCCCATCGCGGCACGAGCGACGAAGAGGGTGAACCGACGTACATGAACAGCCTCATGAATAGCATGAGCCTGGTACTCGACGAGTTCTACAAGAACCTCAAGGTAAGCCGTTGGCTCGCCTTGCGATAATCCGGGGACCTGAGGGCAGCAGGCGGTTGGAGTGTCAAGCGTGACCGGTAACGGAATAGAGGAGTTTTTCAAAGCAGTAGACGCCTCACGGGAGGAATACGAAAGGTACGTGAACTGAGGGCATGCTTGTGATGTGTTCTCACCTGCAGCAGGGAATACCTCCCCGAGCTTGAGCGGGCACGGGCGGCCAGGGATAAATCCTTACGAGATATAAAGGATGAATCGATGGCCCGCTTGACGAGAGATCTCGCAGTAGACAAGCAGCGGGATCCCGCCCTGAACAAAACGTGGGAGGAGGAAGACGAAGATGTGGATGAAGATGGGGAGGATAACACAATTGACAGATGTGAGTCGCCATCGCGGATCTGAAAGTCGGCTGCACTGGTTTACGGGACTTTTGTGTAGCCGGGGACCCTTGGGCGGGAGAATACATCGACCTCAGCAGACAAAAGGGGCACCGGGATGACGAAAGCTGGCCTCGACCAGCCTGATATGATAGGACGGGTTTCGCCGACTTGTTTCCAAAACAAGTGCAGTGAGCGTGTCGTTGTCTGGACTCGGGTCTGGGGGATGGGATTCAATGATCAATGAGCCTTGGGGGCAGGTGGTGATGGGTTGGGTGGGAACAGTGATCGCCGCTCACGATCCACTGTGGCACAAGACACAGATTCGACCCACAGTGATAAGGACCGGCGAGGATTGCAGAGCAAAGTGTTTGTTGGCTTGATGGTAACCAGGATGATAAACCGAAGGGTACTTACTGGGAGTCGAACATTTTATTTTCTGTCCACCTGGCCTGGGGGGGCTGGCGATTACATAAGCAGATATTCGTGCCAAAAGCAAATTGACTTGTCGACTTTAAAACGCCACCAGCGGCCATCTCTCTCTTTCTCTCTCTCCCCGACCACCAGACAAGCCCGCCCACAACAAGCCACCGCCTTCGTGGCCACCCAGAGAAACTCATATGGACCGGTCCGTTGGATCTCTCTCGCTCTCTATCAAACAGACATCTCACCTGCGTCGCATCTAGATACGCAAAGATTGAGAAAGTCGGTCAGTGTTCAAACAAACTCATCTTTATCCCCATCGACCCACGCATCCTACCCCACAGGCGAAGGTACGTTGAGCGCATAATCCTGGCCCCTGACATCCAGTGACCCCCCATCATCTTCCCAGGAACTTATGGAGTCGTGTACAAGGCCCGCGATGTAACTTCAAACGAAATCGTCGCCCTCAAGAAGATTAGGCTGGAAGCAGAGGACGAAGGTGTCCCGAGCACTGCCATTCGAGAAATCAGTCTGCTCAAGGAGCTCAAGGACGATAACGTCGTGAGGTGCGATCTCGGTTGCAATCTCCACCCCATCCAGAACGCCTCTTGATCCTTCGGATCCCCGCAGGCTACTCGACATCGTCCACGCAGACAACAAGCTATATCTGGTCTTTGAATTCATCGACGTCGACTTAAAGCGCTATATCGAGCACGGGAACCACAATGGAAAACCAATTTCGCTGACGATCACAAAGGTCAGCTGGTTGAAACCTTCCTCTTCTCACTCCGCTCGTTCTCTGTTCATGGGCGACGGATGCGCGTCTCTGATATGCTTCCTCCTCCACTGTCGCGTCCGTGGGTGTTCCACACGAGGACAATGCCCCGTTCATTCAATGATCACGTGCCCCGTCCACAACTCACGCGCTCTCGTAGAAATTCACAAAGCAGCTCACCGCCGGTCTTTTATATTGTCATTCCCACCGAATCCTACATCGAGACCTCAAACCCCAGAATCTCCTTATCGATAAACAAGACAACCTCAAGTTGGCTGACTTTGGACTCGCACGAGCTTTCGGCATTCCCATGCGAACGTACACTCACGAGGTACGCCGGCACTCTGGCTGCCGCACCTCACCTCGACTGCTAACGTGGTATAGGTCGTAACGCTCTGGTATCGGGCACCCGAAGTCCTCCTTGGCTCTCGACACTATGGGACGGCGATAGACATGTGGTCTGTCGGGTGCATCTTCGCGGAGATGGTCAACAAGGGTGGTCCCCTCTTTCCGGGGGATTCGGAGATCGACCAAATCTTCAGGATTTTCAGGTCGGCACATTCGGTCGGACCTTATCCGTTGCGTTCACCCCACTCACACTCATCCAGGATCATGGGGACACCAAACGAAGAGAGATGGCCAGGCGTGAGCCAGCTCCCAGATTACAAACCAACCTTCCCTCAGTGGCCGGGGGCCGATCTCGCCTCGCACCTCCCATCACTGGACTCTCAGGGCGTGGAGTTGATCAAGCAAATGCTTGTCTATGACACTTCGAAGCGCATCTCAGGTACAAATCTCGACTCCTGCCCCATCCCTTCACACCCCTAACACCTTCTCCCGCAGCTAAACGAGCGCTCCTCCACCCCTACTTCAACAAATCTTGATCGTCTCCCTCCAGACCACACGGATCCCCCGTCTTCCTTGATTCCCAACCGTTGTGTTGTCCGCTTGTTGTCATTTTTGCTCAACCACCAATTTCTCTCGTCGCACACCCCCACCATGTTCTTGCAATCCCTGTCATTTGATGTCGCTCCCAACAACTCACACCGGACGCCCAAAGTAGCCTACGTTACACCTACCATACGATCAGCCACCCTCATCCCTCCTCTATCTTAATCACTATGAGTCATACCGATAACCATACCGAACCTACCTCTTATGGACCCTTTTCGTTACTGTTATTTCTACTCGTGTCTGTAGGCATGAGATCTTATGACACGGTGCATTTCGTTCACATATCCCGAGACTTCGAACCACAGAGAAAGGACCGTGAAGATGAGATGGAAATGATATTCGGATCACGACAAAGGGCGAAATAAAACAAAACGGAGGAGAAACTACAACATTCGAAAACAAGTCCGACTGAGGGATCAGAATTTGTGAGGATAATGGGTGCTCAAAACCCAGCATCTGTACACGTACAACGTAGGAACCATGTAAAAGCGAGGAGGAACCAATGCAGGAGGGGAGGGAAGAGTGGAAAACACCCTCTAATAATACAACCGTGGAATGTGGAGGGTCAAGAGAGCGCAAGCGCGGACCAGGTGGCGATGACTCCAGCGGTAAAGATGGAAGTAGCCTTGAAGATGTTTCCGGCGGTCTGGGTCGTGGAGAATTTTGCCAACTTCATTGCACGTTCGGCCTCTTCTTCCTCTTCCAGTTCGTCCCTCTTTCGCTTGAGGTTGTTAAGGTGGCTGGTGCATGCCTAACAGATCGATTGTGTCAGGCGCATGGACAGATGAGGTGTAGATGGGAAACGCACGATTTGCGTCTCTTGGGTCATGGCCCTCACCGCATCAAGGGCTTCCTTCTGAGCGGCTTTGAGGGATTCGACCTCCGTAGATACCTGTTTGTCTGTCTGCTCCCGGAGAGACTGTATTTCTGTGTGCCACGAAGATCGGTTCACCATTAGGCAACATTGGCTGAGGGCGTTGGCAGACGCACCGTCCATCAAGGTTTTGCACGTCTTCTTTGTCTCCTCTTTCTCTTCCTGGCACTTGCGGAGGACCTCATCCACTCGCGCAGCTTCCTTCTCGAGCATCGCACTGAGCTTCTCATAGTTGGTTTCGTGTGCGGTCTCCATCGCTTTGATTCTGAGATCGAGGCTGTCTACCCGTCTGTTGATATCCCAGACGCTGGTGGAGGTGTTCTGTTGGGATTTCTGAAGTTCCCAGACGTCGCTCTGGAAACGGTATTAGCTGTGGGCGGCGGAGGATCACAGACGGGGTTGAAACCTACCGACACCTGGCGAACGTTCTCTTTAATACTGTCCAAGTCCTCCTTGATATCCTCGAGTACCTTGAGGGTGGTAGGGGTACTCGTTTCGGCGACGGCGTTCACACTTGGATTAAGGTCAACGGCATCGACGGGGCTGAACTCCGGGGTACGAGTAATATCTGCCGCTTCTCCCGTGGCGTCCGTTGAGATGTTTGGATCATTGCTCTCGGAAACCTCGGGGACACCGTGTTCTGGAGAGTCCTCCACGTCGGATTCGAGGTTCATATCCACCTCACCACCATCCATATCCATCAGGCTGACCACGAATTCCTCGTGGTCGATCGGTGAGCGGGGTGAAGGGGGCCAGGCGCCAACGAGGCTGGGCTCTGCGACGATGTTGTCAACGGTGTCATCCAAATCGATGGGGATAGGGGTCATGATGGCGGCGGAGGAAGGAGGGATGCTCATATCGGTGAAGTGAGTGAATATTTGTGTCGTCCTATACGGGATGACCACTTCCGAGTCATCGTAATCATCCACGTTGATCACCTCCTTCGGCATGGAAGAGGCGCTGGAAGAAGCGTCCTCGTTTTTGGATTGAGGCTGGATGTGCGGATGAAAACCGGGGACAGAGGGACGTTGGGATTGGATATGAGGATTGGAGGCGTCTGTGCGGAACCATTGTTCAATGAATCCAAAGCCGTGAGATAAACTATGACTGGGGATCTGCGCACGATAGGGATTGGATGAGAGAACCTCGGGAGGATCGACTTCTTCCACTTCGGAATCGGAGGAGGATGAAGAGGAAGAGTCGATATCGGTCAGGACACCGAACCGGCCAGAATTCAGCCTTTGGATGTGAATGGGTTGCGATATTTCGGAGCGGTCGGCCGGTTGAAGCAAGAATTTGACTCTGACTGAGACCGGGCGAACAAGATCCGCATCCTTGCCAACGGGCTTGCCAAATGTGACCACATCGCCGTCAGCAAGTGGGGTAGGGACCTCGGGAGCGAGAGTTAGGGGGGCAGTGTGTCCGACCTTGAGTAAGTGGGTGCCGTGATGGGAGGATAGATCGATGAGATAAACCTGTGGGGAATGCGCATGGATCCAGTTACAACGAGGGATGTGTTTGTGTGAAGGTCAGGGTACTCACATGACCACTGTCTGCGAAACAAATCTTTGCGTGCTTCCTACTAACGACAGCACACCTGAACCAAGCGAGGTCGAGGTCGAGGTCGAGATCAAGCTCAAGCTCATTGACCCTGGACGAGGGCATGCGGCCAATGTTGATAACTGGGGTGTATGACTTGTCGAAACGAAGAACCCTGGAGATATCCTCGCCCGCGGTTACTGTGAGGGTGAGGCCTGCGAGCGAGAATTGGGAGAGCTGTGAGATGGGTGGGGGATACGATGGGGCGATAAGATTACCGGCGACTTGAGGGTTGGAATAAGGGGCCAAACTGCCCACTGGTGGTGGGAACATGACCGCAGAGGTGAATGGGGTAGAGTTGAGGGACAACTGGGCGAACTTGGAATGGGCTGAGGAGGACGAGGAGTGAGGAGGGGATTGTGCGTAGGCGGTGGCGGCAGTCGGACGGAGGATCCAGTCAATGGGCACTTCGGGTCTAGCCTGTTAAAGTCACGTGGCATTAATCTCCCCCACTGGTCAGACTCACAGTCTCAGTCGACCAGCCCTCCACCTCCCAACTGACCTCTCTGTGTAGAGAATAAATCGAGAAAAATGTCGGTGGGACACGTCTGCCTGTGTCACCCAGCCGGACGGACGACTTGTCGGGATGTGCCGTTTCCGTGCCCCGGCTGACAGCATGGTCGCATGACCCCTATCGGGTGACCATAGCCGGTCCTTCATCCACATCACCCACCTCCTCCATCCATGGGCGGCGTATACTCAAAGTTTGGGGTCGGTGTCCCCTTCGACCCCCAGTATTCCCTCGTAACCTCCCCAGTATACCCCCCACTCTCTCTCGCCGCTCTCAGGCTTCTCTACGGTTTCTACTACCTCGTTTATTTCATCTTCAAGTTCTCTTGGGATGCGGTTCATTTCCCCCAGGACCTCAAGGAGTTCGTCCACCCTCGTGCAGGACGCACTCACCTCTGACCCATCCATCCCCCAGATTCTTTTCCTATTTCACTCACTTATCAGCGATCGGCCTTTGCGCTTACTTCTGGGCGGCTGGGGTGCAGACCTCCATGTACGCGCTCGGGAAGAAATACCCTCTGCGACATTGGCCCAGGTTCTTCCAGTTGCTTCATCTCTGGTTATACGCAACCATTACCACCTTTCGTGTGTTCGCTCACATTGTACCCGTCCTGTGTAGCCTTACTAAACCCCTTCTTCAGCCTTCGTCGTCACCATCGCCTACTGGTCCCTGCTCGCCTCATCCGAATCCTTTTCGACGTCGTACAAAGGTATCATCGAATCGCCACTACTTCGTCCCTAGCCGCTCATACGACCGTCACCCTCTAGCTTGGGATAACACCTCCGTCCACATCCTCAACTCTGCGTTTGCCCTATCTGAAATTTTGTTGACATTCGCAGGGCCGATTTCCTGGCTCTACCTCCCCGTCTGCGTTCTCACCATTGGCCTATATATCGGCCTGGCATACGTCACTCACGCAAGCCAGAACTTTTACCGTTCGTTCCCCATTTATCGCGTCTTGCTCTTGTCCATGCTGACTTACTGCTCTGCGCAAAGCCTACAAGTTCCTAGACCCGGCTGCATATGGTGGAAAGGTTGCGGCCTACGTCTTCGGTGTCTTGGTCGGAGAGTGCATCATCTTCTCCATCGTATGGGGGCTTGCCAAACTCCGGAACAAAATCTTTGCCAAACGCCGCACCGCGATCCTCGCCGACGTTTCCCCTAAGGAGAAGAAGGTCCATACAGGCCAGGTCTGATCGTCCTACCCCTTTTTTTCATTCCATGATTTCGGGCCTTCGGTTACCATTCATCCCCGTTAATTGGATTGTTTTCATGACCCTCACGATGCTCGCGATACCGGTTCCAAGTGGATTGAAACCCGTGTTAAGACAAGCGCCGTCCTCCATACACTCATTCATTCATTTATACATGATAAATCGCGCGTGACCATTAAACCCACAGTGGTGGGTAGAAGAGGGAAGAATCGTGAAAAATCTAAATCGAACGCTCAAAATCCTAACACCAGTCGAGCAAGGTCCTTCCACCCTCTGCGTACAACAACCCTCACACCCACTCTTGACCCGTATTCTTCTCCCAACCACTCTATGAACTGTGCGTCTAGGGCACTCAGAGGGCCGAGTTCAAAGGCGTACAGGTCTCTCGGGCTCAGGTAGATCGTGGAAATGTTGTCGCCAGAGACCGGCGCCGGTGCACTGGGCAGGTGGTATGACAGCTTGGAAAGGAGGTTGGTCGTGTGGGCGTGGAATGTTTGCAGCAGAGCGAGTGTCAGAAGTATTTGCTGTTCGCGTTTCCGTAGCCTTCCATCCTCCTCGTCGCTTTCGAGCTGGATTGGCCGACCGTTTGTATCTCCGTTTGTGAACTTGGACCAGACCGACATCCCGCTCGCCCGCCTCGTGGCCTTCGAAGACCCTGAGGCCCCTGAAATTTTCCTATCCAGATCTGAAGGGGCGGCTGGGCGGCCCTCGATCCCCATTCCTAGGCTGCGCACGTGGGATCCGGCGACCGACAGGTCGTCGTCTCCCTCCAGTCGTACACGACCCCAGTTCGCCATGTTGCCATCGACGGTAGAGTATGATACCACCGAATTATTTCTCCACGTCCCCATCCAGAGCCCTGCACAGACGATACACACATCTTCATACACACGCCAAATGCCGGCCCAACCCGAAGGTGACTCTGCCGTCGCCTTGGGGTGGGGTTCGCAGCAGCTGTGGTCATCCGCCACATCCCGCTCTAGTAACCGCTCCAGCTCGGCCCACTGTACCAGCGTGAATACGGATAACAATCTGCTGGTACAAAAGATGCTTACAACTTTCACGTCGCTCCAGGTAAATCGGACGGGTGACAGTTTGTGCCCTCGACCTTTCCCACCATCCGTCCACTCCGTGGGTTGTGAGAGGTATAATGTGGGGGAACTGGTTTTTGACGGCGTGGATGTCGTGAGGTCGATGACCAGGTCATAACACGATGGTTTCTCCAGAAAGATGGCGTCGGTTGTGCAAGCTACCCAGCCTCTCCGACAACTATCCTCGGACTGTAACACGTCCAAGTCGCTAAGAGTGACCATCCCAAGGACCCTGATACTCTCACGAGTCCGGCCTTTCAGCCGCAGGGAAGAGCCATCGACCCTGCTGCCACCAGTGTCCAAACCAACAGGGGGGCTGCGTTGGTCCAAACTTGGGTCGTAATCAACTTGGTCTTCGTAACACATATCAGCAGCAACCTGGCAGAGTATCCCCGAGGCTTCTACGGGGGGGAGGGTATAGATCAGGATTCGCCTGCGACCGAGGATGTGTTTATACAGCGTAATTGTCGACAATCCAAGAATGCGAAGAAGGTGGGGCAAGTGTGTAGTGGGGTTGTAGAAATCCGGATCAGGCTGGGTCGGAATGTCAGGCCAGTGGCAAATAACAGTCCCGGCAGGGAGGGAAACATGATGGCGTCCGCACGTACCGTGTCTAGTTCATCGCTCCAACCCCTCCAAACGCCTGAATAGGGAGAGTCGGTTTGAGAATTCCTCCTTTGCTTGAAGAAGCTTTCTGCAGATGACCAGTCGAATTGTCCGGGATCATAGATCCCCTCTTCCTGGAACCGCGAATACATGGAACGAATGAGGTACTTGAGAGATGGAACGTGCCGCCATGGTTGGGGGCGGGGTGACTTGGCTAGCAGGACACCTAACGAGGACAATCGAAAACCGCGGTGGCCCGTTTCCGATGTTTCTCTGCGACGAAATATGGAAACACCCTGATGGCCTCCTTTGGTGAAGTACCTGCAGAACGGGTTTGGAATGAGATCACGGGCTGAAGTTGGAGAGGGAAGATATGCGTACACAACGTCCTCCTCAACTAGATGTAAACCGCTTGGGAGTGAACTAAACTCGACATTCGTCAAGTCGAGGCCTAAGGTGACTGTTTAGCTTCTGCGCTGACAGCGTACTTGAGAGGAACACGAACTTGGGTTGGCCTTGAGTGCCCAATCTACGGTATTTCCCTTAGTGGGATGGAACGAGCAATGGAAGATGGAAACTGGGAGAAAAACTGGTGAGTGCGACCGCTGTGGACGTCGTGAAGCTGTCAAGGTGAAGCACCTAGGTCTTGTGGTACATCCGAGGCCGCGGAATCTGAGCCCATTCGTACTGTAGGGCACGGTAGTACGTGGCCGTGTGGGGTTGAGGCGCAGCTGTGTCCTGACCTTCCTAGAAATCTTGGAGAGGCGGACGCAGTTGTCAGGGGATGCGCTGCACGTGCCTTACTATGCGGCCTACCGACCTCGATCAAAGGGCCCTTCTTCTCCTTGGGCTGGTGGTTCGCCTGAGCGTTTCATCACGATGAATATATGTATGCATTAATACTACAGACTGCGTGTACGGTAGGTTGTCGTAATCCATCTAAGGAAAGGAGTGAAGAGCGTCCGAAGGAGACTACCAAATCGAACAAAGAAACCAAGAAAGAATGCTATTCAACGAGGGTATTCAAACACGAAACACCAGAGAAAAAGCGTTTTAAATCCCAGGAGGGTGGAAGGGAAGTCCTTGGGGCCAGTTGCCGAGTCCAGCAGGGTCGCCTCCGATGCGGACCCACTGGGAGTGAGAAGGTGTGGGACCATCAAGGACGAACAACATGAACCATCCGAGAGGGCAGACGTTCACGTTGGGGGGCGCTTCGATGGCACAATCGTTGCCCGTGCAGGTCACCTTGGGGAAGATGATACGAGCCCCCATCAGGTTACCATGGGTGCTGGAGGTGGCGGCCATAAGCGAGACCTTCAGGTCTGCTGTGGACCCTTGGAAGAGCTGGACGTTGATGTGGTAAGTCTGACCGTACTGCCAATCCTTATTTACGATGGTGAACGTGGGTTGGGTCCTCCCGTCGGTCAAATAAGGCGGGACATAGACTTCAACTCGGAATTCCTCGGGGAATTTTTCAGTGCCATCCGGGAGGTAGGTCTGGGGGTCGGATCCCGAGACGAGGATGCGTCCGTCATGGAGGAGGATCGCCTCGGAGTGATACATGCGAGCAACAATGGTTTCGCCCAACTTGGAGAAACGCTGACCGGCGGGAAGAGCTGGGTTGTAGAGGAGAGCCTCCAGATTTGGGAAGTCGGCCAATCCGAAACCGGCGACACCCTGTTGAGCGCCATTCAAGATGAGGAAGGTACCATCGGGGAGGGTAACCATGCAAGCCATCACACGGCGGGAAGGCTGGAGAAAGTGCTGTTAGTCGGGAGTCAGAGGGGGAGAGTTTAGCCCAGGCTCACCATCCGTTCAATGGTCCACGTAGGCTCTGAGACCTCTGGCTTGACACTGACACAATTATCGAGCGCCCTCTGGAACTCGAGGACGTCCGAACCACCGCAGAAGAGGACTTCCAAGGGGTCAGTGTAAGGGTAGCGCTGAGGGAAAAGGGTAGATGCGCCGGCGAGAGGATATGTGCGGCCAGCGATGTTGCTGATCACGGAGCCAGGGAGGTTGGGCAAAACCTTGGTCGTTTCGAAGGTAACCTTGTCCAAGATTCGGGCTTCGTTCCAGTAACCTGTCGAGTGGGGTTAGAGTCGAACATCGGGGCAAGGGTCATAGGCGCTGCTCACTGATGAAGATGTTGCCGTTGGTCGGGAGAATGTACATGAAAGGGTACAAGTTGTTCGGGTCGGTCCTCGCCAACCAGTCGAGTTCCATGACAGTGTCTCCACCCGCGGGCCTGGGCAGGATCTCCAGACTGGGTTCTGGAGCTCCGTTGGAACCCTGCTCGCCGCCGACGACCAAGACAGAACCGTTGGTCAAGACCAGAGCGGTAGGGTACCATCGCCCACGCTGGAGGGCAACGGACTGTACATCTTCCTCCCAGTCATTGGTCCCGTTAACACCGGGAGAGCCATCTGGGGCGTAGAAACGGACGCCGTAAAGCGAGTCGACACTCCATCCGCCGACGTTGATCTGCCGCCCGGCCTTGTCTGGCAAGATTATGCTCGCGGCGCAGAAAACGTCACTCTTGATGTGCATCTCCCGCCACGTCTTGGTGTAATCATTGACCAAAGATAAATCCAGTTCATAGGCACCGGTGCTGTTCGGGTAGACGCTGGTACCCCACTTCTCGACGAAGGTGACCTTGTTGTTGATACCAAGGGTGGAGATCAATGGGACGACAGGACTGCTGATCAAGAATTCGTAGTGGCCAGTATTCGCAGGTTCGTGCCAAACGTTGAGGTCGCCATTCCACTGGTAGAGCTGCAGTCTCTGTTGGCCACCGCACAAGTGGTATGGGTCTCCGTTACAGAGCATGTTGCACTCGCTCTCCGGTCTCATGACACCCCCATTGGCGGCGATCTCCGCGACGTCGCCGCAGTAGCATTCTTCAGAGTACTCGAGTCCACCAGTAGGATATCCATAATCAGAACACCTCTTGAGACAGGCTTGAACTGTGTTGTTGACAGTGTTGACCATCTTATTGGGGAAGACACGAGGGGCGCCAGGTTCACTGAGTGCAACGATCAGTCTCAACCAAAAGGGGACAGGACTAGACAACTCACGCCAAACACCCAACATACTGCCATTGGCCGGGAAGGTTGTCGACAAGGGGGACGGCGACCGGAAGGGCAGTGACGTTCCCAGTAGATGAGTAGACAGAGAGGCGGTTGGGACCACCACATGCTTCGGTCAGATTGCCACCGCAACCCATGTTACAGGTGGTATCGTCGGCGTTCTTGACGGCACCAGCGATCAGGTAATTTCCACACTAAAGATATGTTAAACGCCATGTAAGCTTCTGTGGAGGCGAGCAAAACGCACCATGCACTGGACGCTGAACTCCATGCCGGCGATAGTATAGTTGAGAGCCGAACAAGCCTCGATACAACCAACGGTCGTCAAGCTGGCGTTATCGTCGAGTATCTTGGGAAACACGCGGCCATTCGCGTTGTCACTGCGGCGGGATGAGAACGGGGAAATACAGAAGACTATGAGGGCTTACGTCCAACATCCGTTGTATGACCAGGTTCCAGGCAGGTTTGTGACTCGCTGGACGGTACCGGGAGGAGGAGGTGGGGTAGGGACAGTGCCAGTAAAGTTGTAGACATTGAGACGGTTCGGACCACCGCAGGACTGGGTATTGTCGCCAGAGCATGGCATGTTGCAGTCAGAAGCAGGAGCAGGAGCGCCGGCCCCTTGGATGGAGGTGCCACACCAACATTCCGCAGAATATTCCGTACCAGCCATGGAATAACCAGCGTCATAGCAGGCCGAGGTACAGCTCTCCATCGTGTTGCTGGTAACTCCGACCGGGAAGGGGAGCGTCCTACTACCGACGATATCACTGATCAGGGAGAATAAGGTTAGGAAGGACTGAAGACGTTTGTGAAAAAAAGACCGACGAGTAACACCCAAGAGACACCCATGATGCCACGTTTGGAGAGTTGTTGTAGAGGTTGAGGCGGTTCGGACCACCACAGTACTGGGAGGGATTGCCAGAGCATACCATGTTGCACTCGGAAGCAGGAGCAGGAGCACCTCCAGCTTCAATGGAGTTGCCACACCAACATTCCGCGGAATATTCCGTGCCAGCCAAGTCATATCCAGCGTCGGAGCAGGCCGAAGTACAGCTCTCGATCGTGTTGCTAGAAACTCCGACCGGGAAGGGGAGTGTCCTACCACCTGCGTTGTCGCTGGTCGGGAAGGACAAGGTTAGGGACGGTTGGCTGACGACGTATGAAAAAAAGACTGACATGTAACATCCTTGAGAGACCCAAGGTCCAACGCTTGCAACGACTTGTGGAGGTGCAGGGGGGGTCGAGGTATTGTCGGTATCCTTGTAGATGTTGAGGCGGTTCGGACCGCCGCAGTACTGGGAGTTGTCACCAGAACATAGCATGTTGCACTCAGTAGCAGGAGCAGGTGCGCCTCCGGCTTGGACAGAGTAGCCGCACCAACATTCCGCGCCATATTCCGCGCCGGCCAAGCTGTAACCAGCGTTACCGCAGGCTGAAGTGCAGCTCTCGATCGTGTTGCTAGAAACTCCGACCGGGAAGGGGAGCGTCCTACCGCCTGCGTTGTCGCTGATAAGGAAGGACAAGGTTAGGGATGGCCGGCTGACAGCGTGGGCGAGAAAAAGACGGACGTGTAACATCCTTGAGACACCCATGATCCAACGTTCGGAACGACTTGTGGAGGAGGGGGGGATGCGCGGCCGGAGTGGTACATACTGAGGCGATTGCCAGCACCACACACTTCGTTGGCATCACCGGTGCAAGGGAAACTGCAGTCGGTGGAGGTTGTCTCTGCACCACCGTTGATGATGTAGTTACCGCAGTAACATTCTTGATACCATTCGAGACCGGCGTAGTTGAAGTTCTGACCGTCACAGAAGCTGACACAGCTTTCGATGGTCATGTCCGAGGTGCTGGCATAGGCGGCGCCTGTGAGAGCTCGGCCAGAAACATTATCCCTGCGAAAAAGCGGTGAGCATGAAATCATATGGGATGAAGGGGGCAAACCGTACAAATAGCATCCGAGGCTGGACCAGTTACCGGGAAGAGGACCTGACTGACGGCGGAGACGACTCATACGCTTCGCACCATGGGAGAAAGGAGAGTGGGAGCCATAGGCGGCCTACAGAATGGTGTGAGCGATCGGGTGGCGGGGGGAGGGATAGAGTGGGGGGAACATACTGAGATGAAAACGAGAGACACGAGGAGACTGAGTCCGCGGAGACCCATCTTGGAGGAAAAGAGTGGGAACGAGGAAACCTCTGAGACAGGCCGTCAAAAGGTGGACGGGTTTTATATGCATAATTTGACCAAGCCTCGAAAGGCCCGGACTGGGCAGGATCAGGAGGACTGGAGCGCCGTCCAAGAAGAGAACCGAGGCGGGGCAGCGGCAGCCGGGTGATGGAATAAACAAACGATCAGGAACAGGTCGAGGAGAAACGGCATTGGAACGACGGGCTGGAAAGTCGTGAACGACAATCACCACGGTAAAGCCGCGAAGAATTGTCGTGAACAGATCACAACGGTGACGTAATTGATAGATTGGATCAGCATTTGAAAGGCGGAAAGGCTGGTGTGAGCTTGGAACGAGAGAGAGCGGCTCTGGTGGACAGCGGTTACGCAGATAGCTTGTTTGCTGATGAAAGGGGCATCAAAGCTCGGGAAGGACCGAGAGAGAGAGGCCAAGCGTACGCGTAGAGGGCACAAGAATGTCCTGGATTTAGTGATGGGGGAGGATATCGACCAGCCTCACAAGCATAGAAGTGATCGTGGGAAATAACGATGTCGTTGATCCGTGTTTGAAACTCCGCCCGGCCACCTGCCAGACGGAGGGGGGCACGGGCGTCGGGTGCTGTTTATTGTCCTTCTGCCTGGCTGAGTCTTTGTGTCTCCTCTCGTCGCCTGAGCGAGTACCGCGAGAGCGCGTTGGTCGACAAAGTGCCTCTGACGCGACCTGAACCGTCTCCGCAAAGAACAGGGGCCGGACCGGGTTCAGGCTGAACCATAACTCGCTGTCGATCCCAACTTACCGGTGATTAGAATTTACCTTTGAACTTTATCTTTTTCCTTTTTTTTTTCTTTCCCCCCTGCCACGTTAAACTGTGCTGATTCATTCCCACTGCGCCGTCCATGGCCGCCTTACGTCCCGTCCCAACCTCAATCACCTCTTTCGCAATGTCCAGGCCTCCTTCTTCCCCATGCCCGACGCCGATGATGCTCCGCAAACTTGGACCCAACCCCCTTGGCAGGGTTGGATCGAAACCACAGGCGACGCCCTCCTCATCTTCGAGGCCGCTCGACGGGGTGTCATCCCCCGCGTTACTCGTCGGCTCGTGGAGTCTGAACGGAAAATGATCACATCTGGCTCCGTCTTTGTCTTCGACGAGGCTGAGAGCGGCATCAAACGCTGGACTGATGGCTTCTTTTGGAGTCCCAGCAGAATCCTGGGCAATTTCCTTCTCTACAGAGAAACAGAAAAACGTGGGGTCACCCTCCGCTCTAAATCTGGTGACAACCCGGCAGATCCAAACCCCGGAGATAGCCATCCAGAGCCCGCTCGAAACGAATCCACCTCCCTCAGCCGCCCAAAGGGTGAAAGCGTAGGGCTCGACAGGGCAAGGGAAAGATGCCTCGTCGGTAGTTTGACCAACTCGTACAAGTTTAAACCAGGTGGTATGGTCAAAAAGGTACCTGCCTTCCCCCCTTTTTTCGAACGATCCTCCTCCTTGACCCCCACTCTCCCAGACGTTTTCTCTCACCATCGACGGCGTCACCCAACATCTGATTTCGTACTACAAGGTCGAAGACATTGAAGAGGGCCGCCTCAGATCACCATCATCTCTTCCAGAGATCGCCTCTCTCGATATCAGCCCGGAATACCTCGACAAGCAACACTTTCGTATAGCGCCCAAGATCGAGATATGTTTTGACGGCAAGCCCAGATATCGGGGAGAGGCGGACGAGATCGATCATTCGGTCGACGGGATATTAGGTTCCCCTCTATCTACCGCCGTCCCACTGATCACGGACGGTCGCAATGCCTCCGATCCAGACTCCCGGAAACGTGGAAAACGTTACGATCCGTACGGTAGCCCTGGGAAACGAGGGAGGAAAACCAAACGGAGCAACTCAACGATTGCGGAACAACAGTCTCCTCCAGAATCCCACTCGAAACCAACCCTCACCGTATCGGTCCCACATTCAACAGGATCCCCTTCTCAACAATCACCCCAGCAGTTCCAATCGCCCACAACTTTCCCTCCCTCCCACGTGCAGTCACCTCAACTCCCAACTTCGTTCACCTCCAGCTCGCCAGGGTATCACCAGGACGCTCCGAGTACGGTAATTTCGCCAGGGCAGTACCCGTCGATGGGCATCCCACCTCCGTACCCAGTCGTACACGGCTACCACGTTGCAACCTATTCTGGTACCCATCCGTATTCTGCACTCGGTCCGCCGCAATCAACAGCTGGATCACCGGTAGCGACACAAACACCACCCACGCCGGTTCCCACACAATCGCAGCTATCCTACCCCCATTACGTTCCTGATCCCTCCCAACCGCCGATGTATTATTACTCCACATGGAACGGATATGGCGGGTGGCATTACCCGGGAGGATATCAGAATGGGAGTGGACCCGCTCCGAACACATCTCCCGTGGATGGTATCAACAACGGTTCTGGTCAACCCCCTCCTGCAGGGAATTCCGAGGAGGGGACGGATTCAACGACCATCCCAACATGAGGCCCCATTTCCTTCGCATTTTCGTGGCGCCCTCTTTTGTATTTTGAGTGCGGATGTCGGCTCACTCTGTATCATAGCTGCCGTAGACTTCGTTCGTGATATGCGCTCCTTCCTTTCGTTCCCTGTGGTATTCTTAGCTTTCTTCACTTTGTACAACCTCCCGCGCTTACGGGCAGATAGATGAAGACGAGCGTCTGACACATATTGATCCGTTACTCCTGGGGAGATTCTACCGTCGGGGGAGTCCAACCAACCCTTGGGAGAGCTGCAAACGGGCACTTTTACTCACCCGTGAAGACTTTCCCGCTCTCTGTCAAACTTGTTACCTTGCTACGGGCCCGGAGGTTTTGGTGGTATCGTGACCACCGTTCGTGGGAGGATCAAGGGAGTGCTAATCCCGGGAAGGTGACGCATCAGTCCGTAACCAAAATTCTTCCCGCTCCTCCATCACCACCTCACTCATTGTACCAACGCTCCTTACAGTTTTATCCCTTCGCCCATGTCCTACTCCTCTTTCTTCTCTTCTGGCCTCTCTGCCATCCAGCACCTCACGCCTCCCTCTTCCCCGACCCAACCTGTTCGACCCGACTCACCCATTGTCCCCCCAACTCCCACCCGTGAGGCAACGGAGATGAGCAACGAAGACCAAACTCCCACCCCAAAGAACTCTTCCCAGGCATTTGGCACTGAGAAGCCCAAACTCCGCAAGAGGCGGAGCAGTTTGACCGTGAATACCTCGCCACTGGTTCAATTCAAAGGATCTTATCGTGGTGCCACTGCTGCCGTTCAAAGGCAGAACCGCAGCAGGAGCGGGAGCGTGAATGATTTCTCCCAGCCTCGTTCCACCGGCTGTGCGACTGAAGAGACCAATGTGATCGGTCGCCTGAGGAGCGGTAGCATTGGTAACTCCCTTAGGTGCAGTTTACCCGTTTTTAACCTGGTGACCGCGGCATGTTAACTTGTGGACGCACAGATCTCGCCGCATCATCCGGGGAGCCAGGCCACCCCCGTCTACTCCTCTACCACCTTTACCGACCCTTCTCCCTTCCTCTGCCCCGCATTTTGGAAGTTTCGATTTGGGAGCGGGCACCACACATCGTCGTCCCCTCATGTCGAGGGCATCGACCATGGAGAACTTTGAGCAAGCAATTCCAAACTCGCCCGCCGTGTTTCACGAGTTAAACACCGGGGCCCCATTCAAACCCACAGTGAATGGTCCCGAAGACGTTTTTATGAAAGAGATTTGATGACCCCTTTCTATGAGTGCGTTTTCCCCCTGCGCCCTGATGGTGCGGAATTTGACCTTGACTCTCTAGGATTCTGTATACAACCATTCCATTTTATCCCCTGCTAATTTTACCCTGCGCTACTCGCGATTGATCTGTCCTTGGTGTGTGATGGTGTTTCCCCCGGTGGAACGCCCCGACGCTTGCGGTTGCCGATAAAGATCGTTTCTCACATGGTCACGACAAGTTAGTTTACAGGTCTGGTACCAACCAACCCCCTATTTGCTCTTTAAATATTATATATTGCTTTCCTCTCGGGTCTTGTCCTTTCCCGCGGGTGGCTCCCTTTCTTCCTGGTCAAGGCGATTACGAACGATCGAAGCGCGGGTCGATCCTCGTTTAACCGAGTCCGAGTCTAACCAGGAGAGGGATGGTCTGTGTGGCCCGGGACCACAACCGAAACCAAGGCGAAAGCGAGGGATACGCGTAAGTACGGGATTTCAATGGCGCGCTCATCTGCGCCCCTTACGAACAAGGCACCGGGAGCGGAGCGCTGTGGTCGCACAACGTCGATGACGGGTCGGTCCCTACATACAGCAGTTTGCATCAGTACCTGAACACGCAAATGGGAGCACAGGCCACCGTGACACGACGTCGACGTGACAGCGACATGACACATTCCATATTAGGGAATTTTGTCGGTGGATATCTGGACATGTCGACAACGACGAGGAGGGCTGGCTGCCTTCGTTTTCCTGGATCTGTAGCTCTCGGGAAGCGCGAAAAAAACAGT
>Ga0307509_10002959_pt1 | contig 26651 bp, 12 predicted proteins | sample 10_EM_MG_FD_202245 | JGI IMG/M metagenome (GOLD analysis project Ga0307509, IMG submission 202245) | Populus trichocarpa ectomycorrhiza microbial communities from riparian zone in the Pacific Northwest, United States - 10_EM | ecosystem: Host-associated > Plants > Roots > Unclassified | place... | reverse complement strand
ACGGCAGATCAGGGTCAGGGTTCGTGGGTTCTTGGCGTGGGTCTTGGATATCAGAATAGAAGACGTTATATTCTGAAGTACAGGAGTCGTGAAAGAAATACCAGGTAGCGTAAAGAATCAAGGAAATGGGGGGCGAAGCCTCCCTTATATAGAAGGAAATCCTAGCACAGCCTTTTGCGGCCCGACTCATACCCCAGTATGAGTCGCATATCCGCGTAACCAAGGAAACAATACAATTTGTCGTAAACCTTACAAAGGAAATCCCTCATAGCAACCGTGTAACAAAAGAAAGAACACCAAGTTATCCCAACACGTATCTCATCAGGGGACCGTGAGAGATACCAGAAACAAAAGAAACAAATTGTTAAAAATAATGCACGTCCACTTCAACACCCCAGTCATAGATAAGTGGGGTAAACCCTTTCTCTTATTGCAAGGATTAAGAAACCATTTATGTGTATAGCTGAGGCTAGCCTGGAAGTACTGGCCATGAGAGAGTTCTATATTTAAAGTGACTGGGGAGGAGGGGTAGCCGAAAGTAGTGCAATACCAACCACACATTGCCAGGGGTTCTAGTTGTTGGTGGTGATTTTATGCCTCCCTTGTATAGCTAAGGGTTTAACAAAGAAGAGCAGTGGTAGTTCTTCTCTTGTAGTACAGGTGAGATATGCCACCAGAGGAGATTGTGAGAGATCCGGTAGTAGGGGTACCAGCTAGCAGAAGCTGGATGGCAGCCTAGAAGCAGTAGGGTGCCAGCTGTGGTGTTTTATCTCACGATAAGGCCATCCCAGCACACTTACGAAGCACCAAGTTCAGTGGCCGGGTAGGATCGCAAGATTATTTTGTGGTGTTGAATCCTGGTTCGAACTTCCAACAGAGGCAGGTAAAAAGCGGGGTCTGGAGAATACAGGACGTGAAGCCCGTGCAAATGTACCTCAACTGTCACAGTTTTATAAGTAATGAACTTATTTGAAATTATCATTATAGATATCAATTTCTATTCTTGCCTTTCGTTGGATATTAACTATTTTAGGCTGCTAACCATATACATACCTTCCACTACTATAGGATGGAAAATGCAACCATGATAACCTTAAACAGCTAGTGGCTTCAAGAGTGTTCCATAACTGTTAGCTTCCTTGTAACCGGTACAGGTACTATGGTTACTGATAGGATTTCCTTTAGGATTAGTTTGGTTTCAGGATACAAGCCTTGTGGCTGTAGCCTTGTTATGTATGCAGGAGGTATCGTTTGATACCTAAGTTGTTTTATGTTTGGTTTCGGGATACGAGGTTGTGCCTCTCCCTGATTGTGTTTCGGAAGTATTAGTTGATACTCCGGTTGTTTGAAGTTTTGTTTCAAGGGATCGTTTGATACCTTGAAAGTTTTATGTATTGTTTGATGCTATTGATTTGATACAATAGTTGTTTTAGGATACGAGCTGTGCTCGTAGGAGTAAGGTTTTAGGAAAAACCGGCCATGTATTTAAAGGCTGTATCTTTCGGACTTAGAAAGAGCAGCCTTCGACAGACAGAGTTTTCAATATACTTGGTTGGATAGTTACCTCTTCAGTTCGTCACGATAGTGAGAAGCCGCCAAACACTTCAAGACCTTAGCGATATAGTAAAAGGTTTTATCTAACAACCTTTCGAAGCCTCCGCTTGATCAATCCGCCTAGGCCACTCTTTGGCTAGGATTTCAAGTGCACAACCCGGGACGGTTTCTTAAAGGTTCTCAGTGTACCGAGAACCGATAAGGAAACGTTACATTCCTACTGCTGAATGGGGATCATTCTGGACTGGTCACCATATGTGTATATTCCCACTAGCATATGTGTTAGATTAGGAATATAACTTGAACCTCTAAGATGTGTTACTTACTGCTTCCTTGAATCCTGCCTCATAACTACTAGCGCCATACTCGGACAACTGCCCTCTATATCTACTGTGATCAGATCTGAGTCAAACTACCATCAGCCAACAATGAAATGCAAGCCATCACCATAGCCGAACACTAACTCTAACTGAGGCTGCCAGTGTATACCTAGTATTTGGCATGCCAATTAACTACATACTGGGTACTTATATTTCCACCTTAGATCTACCTCAGCTTAGCAGTAGGAAGGAATTACTACTATGTGGAAGAAACTGACTGAAGATATTGCATACGCAGGATAAGTGCTGTGAAGAAAAGATTTTATCTCAAAGAGGATATAAGAAGTCTAGTCTTCCCTTTGTTCATTTATTATCAGTTTATCATTGCATTCACTGTTTGTTTACTTGCTCATCTAGTCTTTTGTTGAAGTCATTTGTTGCCATATACGATTTCATTATCTATTCTTATTTCTCTGATAGCTTTTCTCTATCACAAAATTGTTTGTACCAATAAAAGTTCACCATCTCTAGGTCACAGGACACATCTTCCACTCCGCCTAACCCTATCATCTTGAATACTTACTATCAAACACCCATACCTGCCTGCCTGCCTTGAATACGACAGCCTCAAACACCAATTTACCTACTATGAAACACAAATACCAGTGACAGCCAAATAGTTATTTTACTCTTAGTTCTGGACCCTACCTGAGCTATGTGACACAACTCTGCTATTGGCTGTGATATGCTACCGTGAAAGTGCACCAACAAAGTAAAAAAGAAGGATGGCCTAGGGTTGGCAAGATGCAGAGGAAGCAGGTACTACACCCAGGAAGTATATCGGTCTCAGGAAAGATGATTTTCTGTTGATGAGGATATAAGATAACCTGTTCTTCCCTTTTATTTATCTGTTATCTGTCTATCATAGCATTTTAGTCACAGTTCTACTGTCATTGCCTGTCTTGCCAAAGCGATTTGTTATTGAAGACGATCTCTTTATTTTTCCTTATTCTGATTTCTCTTATCTATTATCTTTATTTATATCAATAAAAGTCTTGGGTAGTTTGGTGACTAAGGGATTAGATCAACTGTGCCCAACTGCCCAACTGTTTTTTAAGACCTTCTTCAAGTTCTGCTTACTTTATGTTATATTTGATTAGTTCCTTTATTTTTTGTAACTATTTCCTCTGTCTGAGTCTCTTGCTTTTATTATCTTACATTGACACTCTATTTTTGATACATGGTGATACCAGTCATAATAATTACAAATAAACTCATTACTTATAAAACTCTGATGGTTGAGGGACTTTTTAACTTTTGAGATTTTAAGTTTTAAGTTTTAAGTTTGGTTGTGGTGGCGGTTGTGGTCGCTATAGTCCGCTGCAGGATATGGGATATGGGACATGGGATGTGGAAAATAAGGGACGCAATTGCTGAAAAGCCAAAAACCAAGGTTCATTGTTCAATGGTAATCTGACACGCAAAAGTGACTACTGCAATACTCGAGTGAAGTCGATGATAATTGACTATCAAACTAAACTTATCCTGGACAGACGGAGATAGCGAAACGCAAGAGTTTTCACGGTGCTCTAGTAACGAGACTCATTCCTAACGGCTTAGGAGTGAGGCATCCTGGGGGAATTTAGCGAATTTCGCCTGTTTCTTCAACACATAACTTTATATTTGTCACTACGTACAGGAGCGCTACCGGTCTACCGTCTACCCTAAGGCACTACCAAGTTAGCCCTAAAAACTCCCTACATTAGCTACGGTGTCGAAGATGTGTTCTGGTATTAACCGAGTATCATACTAGTGTGTACCATACTACTCGAGTAACTCGGAAAATTGAGCATCCCCGGGGAGGGTTCTGATCCCCATACCAAGGCTACCCTTCCCTAACTAAACGTACATAGTACTGAATAGAAAAGGAATAGGAAGATTTCGTCAACACCTGTCAGGCTAGAATCAGCACGGTCTTCTTATTCCTTTTTTCAGTAATATGTTTGGTTAGGGGAAGGCACTCTTGGTGCGGAGGTTAGAATCCTGCCTGGGAATACTCAATTTTTCGAGTTAAAGCGGAAGTCAAATATTGAAGTGCGCAGAACTGTGGTTACATAGTACCGGTACTGTACAGTAAGGTACTAGAATATATTTCCCCGTCTCGCTCTTTTCGAAATGCTGTAAAGCCTCGTGTAGCCCACCAGCTGCGTCGGATCCTGGGGGTGGGTCCTAAAACAGGTCAGTGTTTCTTCACAGCAAAGCCTGAGCATGCAGAGTCCGTTAGACCTCATCAACTGGTACCGTATTCGCGGTTCTGGTAATCTGTCAAACCAAAACTATTGTGGGTGGCCACAATTCCCGCTGGTAGTCTGATACCTGACTGTACGAGGATTTTTCTGCAGAGTACTCGCCAGGGCCAAAAGCCTACCCCTGACCTTTTCCTGTGCATAAACAGCACCTCCTCCGCACTTTGCAAGAACTGCACCTAAGTTGCCTGTCACTGCACTCCAACAACAACACCACCAGAGACACTTCCTCCCAGGGATGTATGATTTATGGGTGATTCCTATAAGCACAGCTCTCCGGTAGTCAAGGCTACCAAAGGAGGGTTGTCGCGCTGCCGCTGGCGGCTGTCATACTCTCTGCAATCATCGTGTTTTCTGCCAAAGCCCGACGTTAGGTTAAACTTGATGGTACAAGTATGGCAAATTTTACACTTTACTGTGGTGGTGCCGTTACCGGTAGCTGTGCTAAAACTTTCTAGACCCCACGCTACAGGCACTGGTACTCGAGTACAAGTGGGCTCTTGTGAACTTCGGGGCCTGGCCGCCTAAAACCAAACCACGGGATTAAGCGAAATGAATGATGCTAAAGTAACCTCCCTGACAGCAAACTAACCTCAAATTTCAAGGGTTATGCATAAAAAAGCAGTACCGAGCAGGGGTGGTGACGTCGATTTTAGTCGGAATTAGTGGTATGCTTGCCGCGCCGACCTCCCATCGCTCAGCAAGAGGCTGAAGAGAATTAATTCTTTTTGATAGATGTATTGAGCTGAGGGTAGGTACCCACCCACTAATTATGTTTCCCCAAAACTGTCTGAGGCAAGCGGGGGTAAAGATCTCATGGTCATATTCCTTAGGTGTGCCACTAGTGCCAAATTTTTCGTTATGCACCGTACAAGTACTACCATTACTTTCTCCCGTGTCCTTTCCTAATAGGGCGAGTATGGTCGGGAACGAAGAAGTGTAGGGAACCTACTGTATCTAAACCCCATCCGAGTCTCTACTTATGACACAGTATTATACAAGCGATTAGTCTGGGCTCATTGGGGACCTTTGCTGGTGTTTGCCCCAGGTCCTGTACATATTTGGGCCCGCAGGAGTTGCACCGGGTGTTCCACTTTTTTCCAAAAAACACTCTTGCCCCCCCATATTTCTACGGTTATAATGTCCTTAGCGAGGTCGGGAGAGGCGGGGGTTTATTGATGGTAAGAAGGGAAGCATGGTGACATGTGAGAGTGTCCGCTGGGAGAGAACTTAGCAGCTGTGGAGGGATTTTTCTAAAGCACTCGGTTTAGAAGCTTTAGGAGCGGGCGGAGACGCATGGCATATAGCTAACTTTAGTGAAAGGCACCCACCTGCCAGCCCATCCCGTATTTGACGGCGACTGTAGGGAAGGTACCGTAATGCAAGCTGCTAGTATTATCACTTCCTATAATTGCTACAATCACATCCTATCACTCACTGCTATGTAGGCAATAGGGTTCGAGCCCTAAGTTTAGTTAGCCTACGGTACGATACCATGCGGTAATTTACTGTGCACCAACCTGATGCCGTTGGCTAGGCCAGCATAGAAAGCACTTTGGATCTCATTGGACATGTAAAAAGAGGAGGCTTTCACATCGCGCTCCTTGGAGGAAAAGAAACCCTAATTGAGACTTCCAAGAACACAATTAAATCTCCGTATGATACTAAGGACGAGAATATCAGGATCCAACTTAGCTCTTCCTCACTAGTGCCCTCCTAAACACAACCTTCTCCATATGCTACCAAAGCCTCATCCTCGGCACTTCTGTCCAACCACCCTCAAATCCCTCCACCTTGGCTATCCAAAGTGCATTTGTTATAATATTATCATACCTGACAGTGCTGTAGTTCAGACACTGCTGGTAGTTAGGGCTTGGGCTTTAGTGTAGATTGTGGGATTAATGGCACCCCGACATATGATATAATATTGGTAGCACACTAGGGTTTAGTTTCAGGACCTAGCTAGTGTTCTTGTGATTGCACTTTACCCCTGCCGTGGGTAGGTGTGACAGGAAACCCTGGTGTGAGTTCTTAGCCTAGTTTTTTACTCTTAGCGTGCTTCTTCTGTTGAACTTCTAATACATAGCAAAGCTCCTGCAGTGCTTCCTGAGCAGTGGAGGCTTACGAAGTCAAAGAGGAAGAGTGAATGGGGGAAGGGTAGATTTAGCCGGGAGGGCGCGATGCACCAACTGGAGCAAAAACTCTATCATGTTCTTAGTGCTATTAAGGAGAAAAGTTTATTTTACAATATTATGATAAGTAGTTGGGCGGGGGAGAATAAGTGGGAAAAAAACGGGGAAAAGTGGGAGAAGAGAGAAATAAGAGAGCAAACTTTCTGATCTGCGCACTATAAACCCTCTCTGCTGGTTCCTGCAGTGTAATCGCTCCCACGCATACAGTACGTGTGTCCATATCTAATTTGTGTCTACATATGAGGCCCCTTCCCCCCTCCGACAATATAACACGGCGGCTGCCTATGCTATAAACATGGAATAGCTTAACCCAATGGACATAAGAAATAAAGGTAAACCAAAGGAGTACATAGAGAGAGAAGGGGGTATGGAAAAGTGCCAATGAGCACAGATATATACACACGAAATTGATGAAACAAAACCCAAACAAGAGACAAGAGCGAAAGGGGATAAGGTAATTTGGGGGAATCGATGAACGAGACGTTCCAAGCTAGCAGCCGAAAGGGTTGACATCTGTGGTAACTTTTAATCCGCATACGAAGAACCGTCTGTATGAGATTTTGTTTTGCCAAGTTTGTTTCCGGCTGATCGGGTGCGTCTAGTGGATTGTAGCAGAAGGAGTATGATTAGCCCTAGATATCGGACACTGCGGGCCTATGCGGAAGAGGATTCGGCGAGCCCGGGGAGCATGCTGGGGAACATCATGGTTGATTACAGTCTTAGTACATATCAGGGAATCAGACTCGTCCGTCTCTAGGGCAGCATTGTTCCCGCACCCACTCCCGAGAGCCCATAGGGAGTGTGGCAGGCCATATTGGATGTGTTGTGTTGGGATTGATGTCGCCCCGCCCAAACAATAAACTCACTACCCCTGGCACCCCATCATGCCAATTATCGGCAGACTACAAGAGCGGTATTTGGCCATATCGGCTATTGGATGTGTGGGGTTAACGTTTCTCCGTTCCGGAGCCTTTTCATGACCCCTTATACCCGTTCCTAGCGGCCCGCGAGGGCGGAATCTGGCATATTGGTCGCTATACGTGCTAGGATTGGCCTTGCCCCGTCCCAGCAGTATCCTCACGACTCCCTCGTGCCCATTCCTGGCGGCCCACGAGAGCGGGGTTCGGCCATATCTGTTGTCGGCTATGCTGGGATCGACATCGTTACGTTCTAGCAGCACCCTCACCACTCCCTCATGTCCGTTCTCGGCAGCCCACGAGAGTGGGGTTTGGCCATACATGGTGTCAGTTGTATTGGGATTGACATCCTTCCGTTTCAGAAGCATCCTAACCACCCCCTCACGCCCATTCTCGGCAGCCCGCGAGAGCGGTGTTTGGCCATAAAGGGCGTCAGCGGTGTCCGGATTGATGTCGTTCCGTTCCAGCAGCATCCTCACTACCTCCTCATGCCCATTCCTGGCGGCCCATGAGAGCGGCGTCCGGCCATATTTGTTGTCGACTATGCTAGGATCGATGCTGCTCCGTTCCAACAGTATCCTAACTACGCCCTCATGTCCGTTCCTGGCAGCCCACGCGAGCGGAGTCAGGCCATACAGAGTGTCAGCTGTGTCGCGACCGATATCGCTCTGTTCCAGTAGTATCCGTACCACTCCCGCATGCCCTCTTCGAGCGGCCCAGGCGATTGCTATGTTACCCTTGAAGTCTGTTGCCCGCACATCCCATTTATTCGTCTCTAATAAGGCAACTGTAATCTCTACACATCCGAGGTATGCGGCACAGTGAAGCCCTGTAAAACCCCTAGGGCTGTCTTTCCGATCTAAAGGCCGGTCCCAAGAGCCCATCCCGTGCAATAACAGCATCTTCGAAGATATGTGCTTATCATATCCATGGAGTAGCTTCAATGCGAGCCTCTTCACACTTTCAGTGGTTTCCCGTCTAGCATGTGTGCCCCAGTAACAAGAAGCATATTCGGCAAAAGGGATGGTTGGTGGTATCGAACAAAGAGTTGGTGAAAAGTCTCTGATATGCCGAAAGTTAAGGTAAGTCAAACAGACCTCAGCAATCACCGAGTGGGGCTTAAAGAACAAGTCTGAATTGTGGGAGAGGTATTCGTGCAGAGTGTAGTGAATAAGACGGACAGTAGACGAGGACTTCTCAACCATAACAAGCCCCAGGGAGCATGCCAGCAGTGTTTCTATCGCCGGAATATTCCGAACATTCAAGTCATGAGATCCCTCCTCTACCCCAAGGGCATGGCATAACTCGTCGACATGTAATGGCCGCTCTGAATGTGACACCCACATTAGAACTTCCATGCCGAGCTTTGATCGGCTTCTTGGTTGCGCCTTCACCCGGGATAGTGTTTCCGTGTAAGCATCGCCCAGACCCGCCCCATTGGTCATCTCGTCAAGCCTTTTCCTTCTCTTATGGAGTGTAACCTCGCCCAGGATTGCGTCCATGTTTAGAGAAACAAGAAGGAAACTTGAAATGACCATTAGCGGGCAATTACTCAGACTAATTTTGGAATATATTTAAGATTATTACTTACATTCCCGAGGTCTTCGCCGGAACGATGCTCATAATATCCGCCCGCAATTCACCATCCATTGCGTAGGGATCAGTGTCACTATCCAGCCTCTTTTTCAGATAGCTCTTAATGTCATCTTCAGTAGGACTAACAGGTATTCGAACCGCATTGCCAAAACATCTCACGATTTCGTCGTCGATATGGGGCCTCCCGGTCAGGAATATCCTTGTGTTTGGAGACACCCGAACGATTTCTCGCAGAGACTCAAGGAGCTCCTGTCGGTGCTCCGGCACGGATTCGTCCAAAGCGTCGATACATATATATACCCGCTTTAGTGATGCAATAGTCCCCCTCAGAATTTCCACCAGATCGGGAAGTCGGAGGCCTCGGCCGCCAAACTCTTTTTTTGCCTTCTGAAAAGCCCTCCGTATATGCTCCATCATTCCTACTCTGCTGACGAGTTGCTTGAGGATGGCACCTAGCATATTTATGGTGGACTGTTCCTGCGAAAGGAAATCGCAATAGAGTCCCACAACAGCAATGCCTTCCCCCCCAGCCCGATCACATAGGCTATCAATCACCAGGGAGCTATTATTTACTAATGGTCAGTGACATCCGCATTACCTTTCCCCAAAAAGAGGCCTTCCTACCTGAGAAATGTTTTCCCCACTCCTGGATTCCCGTAACAGAACAGCACTGGATCACCACAACCATCTTCCTCCTCACTCCATTTTCTGAACTCTGCGGTCTCCAATGCCCAATTCCCCACGCCATCTAGTCGACCGATTCGCACATCTTGATGCCGTTTCTGTGGTTCGAATGGCGATAGCCACTGCAGAATTTGGCGCTTCTCGGTGTCTATTTCTGTGACGAAGAAGTTGGCATAATTGTTGCCGTTCAACACGTTGAACGAGTTGACATTGCCGACTTGCTGGTGCCCTGACGACATCTACGATAGTCTAACTTATTTTCTGAATTCCTTCTTTTTGAGAGAGATAGAGAGGGATTGTGTGTGATGGGAGTCTGACTACTCTCAGAGTTTTAGGGAATCCCTAGAACCTGATGAGTGAGGGGGTTGTAAATGATAAGGCTCTGATATTGTGCAACTATGTGTTGGCCCAATCATCACACAGGTGGTGCTAAGTTCTCGAACACCTAATCGCCAATGGGTTTTGCTTGCAGATCGCCATTGGCGCTCGAAGGGATAAAGTAGCTGGCTAGCTTGCCCCAAATTTCTGAGTGAAAAATGCTTTTTAATTGCATTTCCCCGGGATCCGTATTTCACTCATTGTTGGGTGCAGCATCCGTCGTTTGCAGTACTTATAGTACCGGTACCACAAAGACTCAGATATCAGCACTGTACCCGAACCAAGTGCTACGTCGTTGGTATTGCCCCCCCGGGTAAGGTTTGATTCCTTGTTTTTCAAGTCTCTCAGATGGGTCGAGCCGCCTTTCCTTTGCTATGCTTTTTGCTTCTTCTCAAAAGTAGGGGAGTCTCAACTATGAGCATACAGTTTGATTATCTGAGTTTTAACGGTATCTCACAGATTATAAGAAAGTGAGAAGGGTTTCACAGAGAATACAGCACTTGTGCTTCTCTGAGGCCCGGTCTCCCCATTTGTCGTAGATAGTAAAGCACCAGTTCCGGATTTTTGCAGAGACCAGCAGATGACTTTGGATGCATCTCTTAGGGCGCCCAAAATACAAGACAACAAGAGTGAGATCACCGTGAACCAAGCCAGCTAGGCCTACATTGGCTTATGGTGAGGCGGGAACGCTTGTAGAACTCTTATAGTGGGCTCGCTTGCGGCGGAGTACCGGAAGGAAAATGCAAAGCCCAATGATTGATAGCGATATTAGCCAAGGACTGATCAGGAGATACAAGTACACATCTTCCTAAACAACTAACAACTCTGGAGACAAGAAAACCCCCAGAGCCGTTAAAGAATGAATGGAATGCAAAGAACTCACCTGCGATGATACCTGTAGTAGCTTAGGAGAAGCACCAAGAGACCAAGCAATCCAGCACTATCCCGGAGAATCGAAATAACTAATCCCTCAACTCAATGGGTCCCTGGGGGTGTCACGAAAAAAGAAAACCCCAAAACCAAAATACTCGCACACGACCTTCAGTGTCCGATGGCAGCCAGTACGAAGGGATCTCTGGTAGACCAACCCCAGAGCCTTGTTGCCTAACGGCATACATGGCATGTGAAAACGAGCCTTGGCTACATACCTCAAAGGCAATCCAACGCTTCCTTGCCGGAGCGCTGGGGTGCATTTGGATGAAAAGTTAGGAGGTTTCTAAAGCTCCCCCCCGGTTCGTTATTACCGCTCAAATGATGCATTTTCGGGTCTATGGCGGGGGAATGGAACTGGAAGAACAGTTTCTAGCTCTACCTGTACGACATCTGCTAAGAGGTGGTACTAGGCGCCCTGCGATACCGTAAGTGGAGGTGTGAATAGAATCTTGGCGGAGAAGTGAGAGCCTGGTGAGATTCTGGTGCTGTCGGCAGGTACGACTCATTGGTCGCGTGCCTCCTCCAGTAAGGACAACAAAGTCGTAACACAGCTTTTGCTTATCGGAGGCACGTGACGAATGCCGTATATCGATCAGTTGCACAAGTAAGGGATGACTGCGGGGTATGCATAGGGCAAATTTGCCTTCCGCAAAGTAGCTATTTATGATGCTGGGAGAGTAAGTGGGTGGGAAATCTTGGCTTTCCCCTGGCTGAATCGAAAGTACAGTATTGACTCTTTGTGTGTTTATCAATCACCCCAATATAAATAAAAGTGTATTGGTGATTAAATCAACGTAGGATATCCGTGAGAATTTATCTTCTGACAATTTTTTCCGTACCAAAAGAATCTTGCTAAGGATGGTTGGAGGGATGTTTGGTGGTTGGCTAAGTGGGTCTTCCGATTTTGTATGAGAGATCCATACAAAAGATGCATCTATAATAGATAATATCAACCATAAAGTTAACATCATGTCCGCATAACTAATAGAACCTAAGAGCACAAAAAGGCTATCTAGGTCAGTCAAGCCGACCCACTTAACACGAAACAAGAAGACCTCTAATCACCCCATATCAAGCCGGACCTAGAAAATTCTTGGCACCCGTTGTTTCGCGTTACCACGTGTTTCGGCTCGCCGTGGCCTGTTGCTGCAATCGAATTTCGTGGAAATTTTACTCCATCAAGCATGTTCATTGAGCTCACGAAGTGGAGCACCTTGATGTAAAAGCTGGGGGTGCCGGGACCTCCCGCCTGCAATTTATGCTCGGGCGGTGACGGAAAAATTGGAAAACTTATGATGGCAAAATAGGGACCCGCGTTGGTCAATAGACTATATCGTACCTTAGGTGGGTCCCAGGTCCGGAAGGAGGGCGAAACCTCAATAGTGACCCTAGTGGTAGGGTCCCCAGTCAAAACGCCGCTATCATAAGGTGTCTCTTCAACAATAAGTATGATAGCAACACAATCAAGTCACAATACTAGTAATGTGCTCAAATCGATGGTATCCAGGGAGTGGGGAAAAAGCGATTTTAAAAAACTGTATAATAAAGGAGCCCTGACCCAACCACATGGCAAATTATTTCGCAAGTAAAGACTATCACCCACTTGGTGTAAGAATGTTGTACCAGTAATCTACCCAATGCCTGATCCCGTGGTTGCTAAAAAAAAATCCAGCCTATTTGCCCCCATAAGGCTGCGCAATTAGACCTTATCGTAGATACCTATGCCCGTTTTTGCTTCGACAGGAGGGCCTATCACCCATGGCCATCACGCGGAAAAGAATGTAGCGAGAAATTACTTCAAATGAGTAGTAGATACATGAGTTACTACGTGTGCTTGCCATAGATATTACATGGGGTGCATTTCTTGGCCATTATTTGTTTCCTGGGATGATGCCCTGCTTTCACTTTCATTTGAACTGAATATGCTGGCTTGAGATAATACCCCTACCTAGTGGCCACCTGCGCTTGAGATTATAGAACCATTCAGAACCAGCGACCACCGTCACCCTAAATCCTATTATCGGGGAATAGTAGGCCTTCCGGAAGCCTAGCCCTTCTAGTATTGGTATGATAGAAGACGATAATGTAATATCGTGATTAAGCACCACCGTGTGTTCATGGGTGAGGTGTCGGGAGGGGGAAAAGTGCCATTGGCCATGAGTGATGGGATCTTGTCCCAGGCAGTCAACCTACTCTTAAAAGGAGAGAAATACTCCTTGCTCCAGAGATGGAAATGACAACCACAGCCTAAGCAGCACAGTGAGGTATTCTATTGCCTGTTACGCAACGAGTCTTTTCTGGGCATTCATAGGATGTTCAGCCTAGTCTAATTGTTCCCCGCTGGTGTGGATTTGGGCAGCCGAAAATCCAATCATTATGCCTTAGGCCTTTCTGTGTGCTTTACTTGTACTTCGATAGCAAGGTTTTCAAAGCGTATCAGGTTGTGTATTCCAAAGGGTACACTGGAAGCTGTGCCCGACACTGAGACAAGTTTTTAATTTTGGACTTAGACGGGGAAACGATACACTGCGAAACCAGATAAGGCGAGTGACAGGCGGTGAATCGAGACGAAAACGCCAAGCAACTCACAACTAAAAACGATCGCACACTCACAAGGGCGGGGAAAATCTTTTCACTAACAACAACTTCAGGCTCACGCTCAACGACGACTACTCCGACGGACTAACTAACTAAGGGCGATCACAGGAGTATATATCAATCCCAAAGACATCATATCCATCCATGAGGCACCACACTACTCCGTATGAGTCTCTCCCCCCCCCGTGAGCACTCCCGGCTAACTAAAAAGAAAACAAACCATCCCACTGCTGCCAGGCTTCCAGACCTCTCACGCTGGCCTTACAGTGCTTCCGCTTTTCTCCCGGCTTTTCCCCCGCCTTTCCCGAAAGCTGCACGATCCCAAAACTATCGCGCATTCCTGTATTTGCAATGCTTTCCCGAACGTATAAACCAGGCGCCCAAAGCCGAACCATATACCCGAAGTCAAAGCGAGCCTCCGAAGACAAACCCATGCCTGAATCCTCAGCACATCTCCGAACAGGAACCTATGCCTGATGCCGGAGCCATATGCCCGGATCCTTAGTGCAATGTAAAGCCACAAACAAGCGCGCTCCCGGAAGCTATCTGAACAAAGGAAGTATCGTGGAGTATGGCGAGCAGCACCATTTTCAACATTTAATTGAGATTTTGGGTGCCAGTACAATGCCCCACCAGCTCCTGAGCTATCTGGGACCACAACGCCCTCGCCGGGTAGCAGGTTTTGATGGCTAGAGGGAATGGCATTAGGGGTTCACTGTACAATGGGAAGTATTATACCTACTAAAGGCCTCTCGGTCCTTCAAGGGGGGTTAAAACCATGCATTCATTTGTTCCTCTTGTGGCTGGTCTTAGACTTCCAATCTTACCCGTCTGGTCTCTTAGCGATGGAGGCCTCGAACGCTCACATTTCCGCCCGGCACTTGCAGCTGCCTGGGTTGTCGGAGATCACAATGTCATAGAAACGGCCGGAGCCGAAGCGCAAAGTAATGGGACTGATCAATGAAAGAAAGAAAGAAAGAGACAATTGTTGTCTTACTTGCTTGGCTACAGACGCGCTTGGGGCTGCCGACTTATAGTAGTGCGCAGTATGAATGTACATCAATATTATTATGACCGCTGCCATTTCCTAGATCCGCATGTCCCAAGTTGCCTGACAACTGGCCGAACATATTCGTACCAAATCATCACACTGAGGTAATACTTCCAATAGGTTGTAGTGATCCCGAATAGGCTCCCGGGGGGCGGGAGGGAGGTGCTTGGCATGGAGGGCGTATAATACTAAGCACTAGTATCAAACGCATAGCAGCTCATGACGAGATCAAAAAGTTCGAATCCGTCTACGGGTCAGAGTATCAGTTACTCCTGCCTAGATTCTTTCTTACCCCCTTCTGGTATAAGCCATCTGGTAAGGGTGATTTGTAGAGGGTTCGTTCATTCTAGGGGTTTTCGACTAGCTGACTTGATGTTTTAGATTAGGCTTGAAGGGCACCAGTGCATGCTTGTGCTTATGGTGTGCGGCGCTCGTGCATGATCGCTAACCGGGATTTAGGGGTTGAGAGGTAAATGCATATTGTGTGGTTAATAGCGGGGCAACATATAATGTGTGTGTGTGTGTGTCAACTTGCGGTTTTGGCACCGGGCGGGTGTGCTTGCGCATAGTACTCTACCACTGCTGTGGATGCCCAGTGTATTATAACAAGCCAGCTTTGTGATCGAGTTCTTAACCTAGTTTCCCACTCTTAATGTACATATTCCGCGGGGGTTCCGATACATATAGAGAGGCTCCAGCAATGCTTTTAGAGTGGTGTGTGCTTACAAAAGCAGCAAGGGAGGATAGACGGGAGGAGGGGTACATTTGGCGGACGGAATAAGATGCGTTGTGGTGATGTTGCAAAAAGATAGTGGGAGCGGAGTGCTGTGATCTCTTTGGTGTTGATAAGGAGAAGGTCACATCTCAAAAGACAGTGGACAGCTAGGGGAGAGGAAAAATCGACATTGAAGAGAGAAAAATAGACAAAGCTCTGTGAACCACGCACAATACCAGTATACCGCCTCCCTTTGACTTGTGGGGTGCACTCACTCAGATGTATGTAGTACCTGTGTCTATGCCTAAAATATTTCTATATCTGATTCTTTGAAGCTTCAATATGTTAGAGTTGGAAGACAAGGATAGATGTGAGAGTTGCTGAAAGTGAAGAGTGTTGTAGTCGCCCACGGATGTTTACAGAATGCCTTTAGCAATTGTATTTACTCTGAAGTTGGAAGGATTCACGGAGATGGTTTATGGTCATGTCTTTCCTTTATCATTAGCACAGAAGTACCATACGTAGGAATATGGGGTCATAGATGAAGGGGAATCCACAGGTGTGGGTTTCCCCCCCTCCGAGACAGAAAAAAAACAAAAATTTCTTGACCTTACTGAGAGAGGAAAGTCCAACGACATAGAAGACCGTCTAATCATTTAAGTTTTTACCGTATTCTTTGATTGGTAGATTCAACCTCATTGGTGTAAAGTATCACATGACTCCCAATGTTGCTAGTAAATACAGACAGGAGGATTACCTCACAACTTCTGTAACATCACTCTCATATCAGGTTCAGTGTTCCTGTTGATGGAAAAAGATCTGTATCATAACTTGACCTGAAATGTTTGTGATATTACTATACTCAATTGACATTTCTAGAAGAAGTGGGAAGCTAGTTTTTTTAGTTTGCAATTTAGCATGATGTAGGGAAATCTGGCACTATTAACACTGTAGGGGATAGTCTAGGCCCAGCCTAGTTTGAGCGTTCGGCCGCTGCGCCATTTATTAGGCTTATTTGGATATACCGCCCCGTTCGGTTGTGCTATACAAAAGACCGAAGGGAGACGGTTTTTTGTATGAGGCAACGGGGCGAAACAGCTATGTCCAAACAGGCCATGAGCTATCCTCCAACACAATCAACCCCACTTTTAACACGTCACGGTTACTATTTAAGTTGTACTATAATATAAGTACAAGGCTGATAACTCACAGGCGTAGAATCGCTTGGTCAGGTAGGTATGGGGAACAAAGGGCGATTAGCGGGACTGTAGGCATAGAGAGAAGGGAGTATAGAAAAGCACCAATGGTTTATGGATATTGTTATAAATTGTGTTAGGCGAAACAAACAAGACGAGAGATGATTGAGTGAGCCTGGTTAAAAGGCAGAAATTTTAAGGGAAGAAAGAGAAAGGGGAAGGAAGGGGGTGAAGTGAGGTATTTTACTAATCGGCTATGGTGGGATGGCGAATAACGGCGGCGAGTGACCGGGCGTGAAACGAAACAATAAATGCAAGGCAAAGAGTAAGACTAAACGATCGCACAGATGCGGGGGAAAATATTTTCTTCAACAACACACACTCTCACGATGCTCAACTAACTAACATAACTAACGGCGAAGATAGAAGTATAAGTAAAACCAACAATATCTTCCTTCCGTCCACCGAGTCCTATCCTTCCATCGATCACCACATATGTCCACGCTCTTCTACGCGCGCCCCCGCTTCTATGCTGGCCTTTGGATCTTCCACGCTCGCTCCCGCCCTTCTACGCAGGTCTCCCTTTCCTTTCCGTGTAGAACAATCATGCTAACAAAGGAAAGAACAAAGAAAAACTCCTCCAGGCTCCGTAGCCTACTCGTATCTGAATCCTCCTCCTCACCGATCGGAGGTGTATACCCGGAGGTTTGTCGAACGATAACTGTACACGCTGCATCTGAGCTGAGCGGCATGAAAGAACTTGCTCCCGGTGGATGTATCGATCCAGGGCGCATGAGCGGTGGACTTCTTTGTCTGAAAGACAACGAGATAGGATATGTGCGGGGCCGCCGGACTGATATGCGGCCGGGGGTTAATATGGTGAGCAGCAATCGACCATTTTCAACAAGGTACTGTATAAGGAAGCAACATAGGGAAATCATTGGGGTGTAGGAACGCATACGTGGCACACAGTGTGCATTCCTACAGCAAGAGGGAGAAAGATACTGCAGTAGGAGTATCTAGCGAATACAGAGGTCAATGGAGCGGTCAATGACCATATTATGGTAGATGTATACAAAATTAGTTTAGCAGGACCTAATTAATACGATAAGAGATGTCGAAGGATATTGGATAACTGGAACGAACTAATAAGATAACGAGACGCACCAACAAAACGGCTTGAAGGTTGGACATCTGCAGTAGCTTGCCAACCCATATATAACCAATTTTAGAAAGCCACACAAGTGAATTAACTTAACTGACAGGACAAAAAAAAAACCCCCCAAAGAATCCAGAAAGAACACCAGGAGGAAACCCCCTACTGCCTCTTCCGTCACACCCACTGGTGAAATTGTTCCACAGCCAGAGGCATTGGTGAAGTTATCGCTGCCCTTGTCACCGGAGATCGTTGCCACCGATATATCCCGATACGACAACGAGGGCGCTTGCTACTGTGGTCGGGGTGGAGGGTGGGACAATAAAGAACGCGAGCTGTAGGGAGCGTGGCGATCGTACGGTAGGGGAGCTGGGTGCTGCCATATGTGCCGGCGGCCCACGGACCTATTGTTGCGGGGCTATGGCCCCGCGCTAAGTTGGCTACCGGCTGTACCTTTTTCCAACGACCCCCAAGACAATGTTTGTGCCTTCGAGAGGTACCCCCTACACTTCGCCTAATTGGCAATGGGTTCTCCCAACCAGTCATATAACTGTCGGTGGCAGGCTGAGGATTTCCCCCCCCCAAAGTTTATTCCCTAACTGGGAATTTCGATCGGGAGGATGGGGGAGAAGCGAGTTCTATCCTTAGATATCAAACCCTCCGCCTCCTTTTGGGGTGAGGTGCAGATGGCCCGGACGGCCCGGAAAAGGGGAGTTCTGATGATAGAAGGCTATGTGCATATCCAGGAACCAAACCTGCCCGCTCCCGCAGAAAGCCAGCAATTCTCTCATACCCATTCCTTGTAGCCCAATAGAGAGGTGTTCGGCCAGGTTGGTCGCCAGCTATGCTGGAATCGACATCGTCCCGTTTCAACAGCATCCTGACTACCCCCTCATGCCCATTCTCGGCAGCCCACGATAGTGGTGTTCGACTGTATTGGGCGCCGGCTAGGTTGGGATCGACGCCGTCCCGTTTCAGCAACATCCTCACGACCTTCGCATGCCCATTCCCGGCAGCCCATGATAGCGGTGTTCGCCCATGTTGGGTGCCAGCTATGTTTGGATCGACATCGTCCCGTTTCAGCAGCATCCTCACCACCCTCGCATGCCCACTCTCCGCAGCCCATGATAGCGGCGTTCGGTCATATTGGGTGTCGGCTATGTTGGGATCGACGTCGTCCCGTTTCAGCAGTATCCTCACCACCCTCGCGTGCCCACTCTCCGCAGCCAATGATAGCGGTGTCCGGCCATATTGGGTGTCAGTTGTGTTGGGATCGACGTCGCTCCGTTCAAGCAGTATCCTCACCACCTCCTCATGCCCATTCCTGGCAGACCATAAGAGCGGTGTTTGGCCGCATTTGTTAGCTGTGTTGGGGTTGACATCGCTCTGCTCCAGCAGCATCCGCACCACCTCCACGTGCCCTCTGCTAGCAGCCCAAGTGATTGGTGTATTACCCCCAAAATCAGCGGCACACAGATCCCATCCATCCATCTCCAATAAGGCACCTGTTATCTCCGGACATCCGAGGTACGCGGCACCGTGAACCCCTGAAAATCCCCTAGGGCTATCTTCCTGATCAAAAGGCCGGTCCCAAGAGTCCATCCTATGCAATAATAGTATTTTTGAAGATATGTGCCTATCATATCCATCGAGTAGCTCCAATGCAAGCCTTTTCACACCTTCAGTGGTTCCCAGTCCGGCATGTGTGCTCCAGTAACAGGAAGCATATTCGACAAAAGGGATGGTTGGTGGGATCGAGCGAAGAGTTGGCGAAAAGCCCCGGACATGCCGAAAGTTGAGGTATGTCAAACAGACCTCAGCAATCCTCGAGTGGGGCTTAATGAACAAGTCTAAATTACGGGAGAGGTACTCTTGCAGAGTGTAGTGAATAAGGCGGACGGTAGACGAGGACTTCTCGACAGTGACAAGCCCCAGAGAGTAGGTTAGTAGTGTTTCTATCGAGGGAATATTCTGAACATTCAAGTCGAGAGATCCTTCCTCTACCCCCAGGGCGTGGCGTAACTCGTCAACATGTAATGGCCGCTCCGCGTGTGATACCCACATTAGAACGTCCATACCGAGTTTTGACCTGCTCTCTTGTTGCGCTCCCACTCGTGATAGAGTTACTGCGTAAGCGTTGCCTTGGCTCTCCCCTTCAACCACCCTGTCAAGCCTTTGCCTTCTCTGATGGATACTGACCCCGCCCAGGATTGCATCCATGTTTAGAGAAACGAGTAGGAAACTTGAGGTCACCATTAGCGAACAATAGCTCCGACTTATATCAGCGTATATTCAAGATTCTTGCCTACATTTCTGAGATCTCCGCCGGAATGATTCTCATAATATCGGCCCGCAATTCGTCGTCCATTGCATCGGGATCAGTGTCACGGTCCAGCCTCATTTCCAGGTAACTCTTAATATCATCTTGGGTAGGACTAACGGGTATCCTAACTGCCTCGCTAAAACATTTCACGACTTCGTGTTCGATATGGGCCCTCCCGGTAAGGAATATTCGCGCGTTTGGTGACACCCGAATGATTTCTCGCAGCGATTCAAGGAGCTCCCTTCGGTGCTTCGGAGCGGATTCGTCTAAAGCGTCGATGCATATAAATACCCATTCTAGGGACGCAATTGTCTTCTTCAGAATTTCCACCAGAACGGGAAGTCGAAGAGCCGGGGCACTAGGGTCTTTATTGGCCTTCTGGAAAGCCTCCCGTATATACCTCGGCATTCCTCCTCCGATACCGATAACAAGTTGTTTAAGGATGGCACCCAGCATGCTTCTGGTGGACTGTTCCTGCTGGGCCAGGAAATCGCAGTAGAGTCCCGCTACAGCAATGTCTCCCATAGCCTGATCGCATAGTCTATCAATCACTAGGGAGCTATCATTTGCAGATCGTCAGTAATACCCGCATTATCTCTCTCCAGACAAGAGGCCTTCCTACCTGAGATATGTCTTGCCCACCCCTGGATTTCCGCAACAAAACAACACCGGTTCATCGCAACCATCTTCCTTATCACACCATTTCCTAAACTCGGCGGTTTCTAGCACCCAGTCTCCCACGCCACCCAGTCGGCCGTTTCGCACACCTTGGTGCCGGTGCTTTGGTTCGAGTGGCGATAGCCACTGCAGGATTTGCCGCCTCTCCGCGTCTGTTTCTGTAACAACAATGTTGAAAATATTGTTGCTGTTCACGTTGAACGAGTTGATATTACCGCTGAACGACATCTGCGCTATTGTCGATTTTATGCGAATTCTTTTTTTGAGAGAGAGAGAAGGGGCGATCGTGTGCAATGAGAATTTTATTTCCCGTGAAGTTCAAGAGAGGAGAGAGGGGCTACCATAAGGCTTTGATGTTGCACACGTATGTGCTGGTCCAAGGCACTTTTTTTGGGTGCTGGACAGGCAATTCCGCTCAGGAGAGGCTAATCCAGATATGGAAATACCTGGATGTCATGATTCGTTGAAAATTTAGCCGCTCTAGGGGTGCTAAGTCAATGAAATGCTCTTTCGTTTGTCTCGCCCGGGAATTTTACTGTTTCACACCCTAGGGGGATCCGGGCAGTCCAAGAGGGCCTCCAAGCGCCCTCTCACCAATGGATTTTGCTTCACACAGCCTCGTGTCTTAGATCGTCAACTAGCATCTAATTTACTCGAGTGCTCGAGAGTAAGCAAAAAGCCGGGCACACTTGCAACATGGGTCGGGTATCCGGGTGGACACTAGTACATATTAGGCAATTTGAGTGATCCTTCATGATCGCAGTACTCGAGTGGGTGAAGGGCAGAAGTCGGGCGCGCTTGGGAGCCTCCTCCTGCCAGCATTGGTGGTGTTGCCCCCCACAGGGAGGCCCAATACTCAAGTACGGTAGTCTAAAGTATCCCCTGTTTACCTTTACCATTACTTACATTTATCTGAATTATAGGAAGCATCTTGCTGGTGTGGTGCCCTCATGAGGCACTGTACTAGTAGAGCATCGGTACTCGAGTAGAGATGGCAGAGGTGAGCTAGGGGCCACGGTGGAAACTTCGCGATTAACATAAGGGATGGTTACCCGGACCAAAAACACGGCCACAGTGCCAAGCCCCAGAATAACAGTGCGCCCCACTTACCCTAAGATCGACGTTTGCAAACACGACTGCTATTGCATACCACCAAAATCTTGAGGCTCCGGGCAATTTTTCGCCCATATGCAATAGCAGTTGTGTTCGCAAACGTCAGAAAATTACGAGTACTCTCAGGCACATAGATAGCTTTTCTATAATTTTCAGTAATTGTCATGGGCCGGGTAGCTAGTTTCATAGCCACACAAAACAGCAGTCACGGTGGATAGTCTAAGGGTTTGTCTGTTAGTTAGTAGGGAAGACTTCGTGGGAGGACAGAGGTTGATCATGGATTTTCCTTTGTCGTCGGGAACTGTTTGTCTTTCATCATCGTTAATCTTCTTTCCGCAAGCTGAGCACTGTGGTTTATTGAAACCACCAGTGTTTGTCTTTCGTCTTCAATTATCAGTTTTCAGTTTCTTTTCTTTTCTCTTGCTGGTGAGCTTCACCAGTACAGTCTATAGTCAAGATTGCCAATACCCGCGAAACAACGCCTCCCGTGGAAGATCCACGACAGTACAGTACCAGTCCAAGCACTCGTAATGTCCTGACATTTGGCAGCACGGCCCGGTCCGCGCACCCCTCCACAAGTACTCGAGTACCTCTGACCGATATCGGTAGCACAGAGCCCAACAACTCACAAAACAAGGAACTTCAACATGGCTCTACCGAATAGTAAGCGGCTACCGCACCTTAGAAGGCTATCATGAAATGGTCTGAAATCTTCCCGGCGGGTCTCACGCATCTAGACTTGGTATTATATGCAGACCCGGGCGTATTCACAACGTCAGAGCATTAAGAGCAATGTTCGAAGAATGTCGTTCACCAGCACCGCACGGTATAGAACTGCTTGCGCTAGCTGCTTGTCCGGAACGCCCGCTCTCAGTGACAGCGGTGATACGCGATGCACTTGGGGGACACGCAAGTTTTGAATTTTTTTCTCTTATTTGCCTTCCCTCCCTCTTTTCCTTCCATGCCCCGGCCTTCCTTCCTATTATTTCATTTTGCTCCTTACTTTCCTTTCTACATACTTAACCCAATCTTGAATTCCTTCACGGCTTAATACAAATTCCCTGTTTTCGATTGAGCTGCTCCACTCTGCTGCGTAAATCACCCCCGGCGCCGATCATTACCTCCCACTCGATTATTTTCAAAACTATTCCTGCATATGTTTCCGAGTGGTCTCTTATGATCGCTTATATGCCAGGTAAGGGATAAGACGAGCGCCATTGACGGCATAATAGTAAACACTAGAGCCAAAAAAACAGAAGTCAATGGTGAGGCCAACGGTTCAAATCCTTTTCCAATCAGAGCTTCAATTTTTTGCCCCTAGATTTTTTTCTCCCTCTTCTCGCAGCTTTCATTCCATGGGGGATGGTTCATAAAAAAAAAGGGCATTCATTTAAGGAATTTTCGGTCTGTTGACTGGGCCCGCCGGAGGAGTTTTGTAATGCCCAATCATGAGCTTGGGCTTACGCTATGTGGGGCTCATGATTACTGGGTGGGAGTTAAGGGTTGAGATGTAAATGTATGTTATCCAATGAATAAGGAAGTAGCATATAATATGGGTATGTCGACTTTCAGTTTTATCACTTCGCTGATGCTCTTGAGCACAGTACAATGCCCTACTGCTGCCGCCGGTACCGAGGGTGTGGCACTAAGCTGGCTTTGGAGTTGTGACTTAGCTTAGTTTCCCACTCTTAAGGCGCCTATCCTGTCGGCCTCCCGAGATATTTAGAGGAGCCCCGGCAAGGTATCCCGAGGGGCGTGTGGTTACAAATCCAGCGAGGGAGGGTGAACAGGGGGCCGAGTGTATTTAGCGGGGAGGGCATGAGGTGTTGACTTGTGGTGTTGAAGAGCTGGCGGGTGCGAAAAGCTATGGTTTCTCTAGCATTAGTAAGGAGAAAAAAGGCCTATCTCACGATACGGAGAAAAGCTGAGTGGCAAGGGATAGGTGGTAGGAAAGAAAGAAAAAGTGAGGATAGAGAAAAAAATAGACAAAAGCTTGTGGGCCCGCACCGCGCCTATGCTCTTCTCCGTTGATTGCTGCGGTGCACCTGCTCCGATGTGCACGGTATCTGTTGCTACAGCTAGTTTGTCTATATCCGCGAACCCCCAAACCACCCTGTTTTGTTACAACACTGTCACCGTCTGTTGCTCCAGGCGAGTGCGAACTGTGCGGGATAGCCAATCGTGCCAAGGTTGCGGCGAGCGGCCGCAACCCACGTAGGTTCGCTGGCTCACAACCGGGGGCACTCTAAAGAGTGCCTGACAGCTCAACATCACTGGACAGCTCAACGTAACTTTGTGGGTTACCATAGCAACATGGTGACTAAGCTTTATTTGAGGCTCAATTCGGTATTGGTAATTTACTAAATATTGATAATATAAGCCTTCTACGGATTTTGAGCCTCAAAGTCATGCTGTGTCGTACTGTTACTATGGTAACCCACACATTTACCTTAAGCTGTCACAAAATTGCTGTAGCAACCCACAAAGTTACGTTGAACTGTCCAGTGACGTTGAGCTGTCAGGCACTCTTTAGAGTGCCCCCGGTTGTGAGCCAGCGAACATGCGGGGGTTGCGGCCGCTCGCCGCAACCTTGGCACGATTAATAGAAAAGGTCAAGTGGAAAAATCGTCGCTCCTTCTGGCTTTCTTCCTCCACGCATACCTGGGAAAGACAGATGTAATAAATCCAAATCCAAACGCCATCTTCAGCTCACCACAAGTGCTTATCCTTTCACATAAAATTCCCAAACAAAGAAAAAAGAAAAAAAGAACTTATAAATCTCCCTCCGGAATCGCTCAAAACAAGAGAAACACATAGAACACACTACCGCCCAATAGAGCTTTCCACTGCCGTGTCCTTTACACTATCCAGGTATCCATGTTCTTGGAGTCTCTTCCTGCATCAGCACTCCTCCTGCCGACATCGGCAATAAATGTTCATGAAGCCATCAGCTAGCACCCCAGTAACTTAGTTGGCGTGTGTCTCGGCATAATTGCCCCATCAGATTCTTGATCGCAAATCCCGTGAAATTTCACCCCGACGGTTTTTCCCTAAGTCTGATGGATACTAGTATTGGTATTTCGAACACTATCTAATGAAAAAATACAATAAATTTTTAAAAGAGCCAATAGTTAACAGTCGTAGAACAAGCTAACCCGGTAGGCAAAGGCAGGCCAATAGGGTGTATGTAGAGGGGAAGGGGGGCGTAGGAAGGCACCAATGGGCCATGGATATAGAGAAAATCGGTTAAATAAAACCCAAATCATATACGGAATGCAAATAGAGAAAAGGTAGTTTGAAAGAACCTATGAGCAAGGGGGTGTTGCAAGCGAATGATCTGAAGGTTGGGTATCTACTGCAGCTTGCCAATCCATGCATAAGTAACTGTTGGTGGTAGGAGGAGGATTCTGTTTCGTCAAGTTTGTTCCCCGAGTGAGAGGGCATCGCAAGCGGATGAGGGGAGAGGGGCCGAGTTCTATCCTTGTGCATCAGAACCTCCGCACCCTTTGGGAGGATTCGGGAAAGAAGAGTTCTGCCGATAAAAGGCTTGGTGTATATCTGGGAACTAAATTGACCCGCTCCTGCAGCATCTCAACAGTTATCTGATGTCCATTCCAGGCAGCCCACTGGAGAGGTGTTCGGCCGTATTCGTCATCAGCTGTGCTAGGATCGGTGTCGCTCCGTTCGAGTAGTAGACCCACGACCCTGTCATGCCCCTTCTCGGCAGCCAACGAGAGCGGGGTTTGGCCATATAGGGTGTCAGGGGCGTTGGGATTGACGTCGCCACGCTCCAGTAGGAGCCTTACGACCCCCTGATGCCCATTCCAAGCAGCCCACGATAGCGGGGTTCGGCCGTATCGGATGTCGGGTGCGTCGGGACTGATGTCGTCCTTTTCCAACAGTGCCATTGTCACACCCTTACACCCATTCTCAGCAGCCCACGATAGCGGTGTTTGGCCATATAGGGTGTCAGGGGTGTTGGGGTTGATATCGTTTCGCCTCAGCAGGATCCTCACCACGTGCTCGTTCCGATTCTTGACAGCAAGCAAGAGGGGAGTTAGGCCATTTGTGTCAGGTATGTTGGGATTGAAGTCGCTCCGTTCTAGCAGGATCTCCACCATCCCCTGGTGCCCATCCTGGACGGCGTAAAAGAGGGGTGTTCGGGAATACTCGTCAGATTCGTTAGGATTGATGTCGCTCCGTTCCAATAGCATCGCCACCATTTCCTCATACCCAACCCGAGCAGCGAACGATAGAAGTGTCAAGCCACATTCGGTGTTGATTGTGTTCGGATTGAGGTCGCTCCGTTCCAGCAGTATCCCGACCACGCCCTCATCTTCATTCTCGGCAGCCAACCAAAGCGGTGTTTGGCCATCTTTGTCTGCTGCGTTGGGATCAATGTCATTACGTCCCAGCAGCATCTTCACCACCTCCCCATTCCCACTCTGGACGGCACACAAGAGGGGTGTTCGGGCATACCCGTCAGCTTTGTCGGGACTGATGTCGTTCCGTTCCAGCAGCATCCTCACCACCCCCTCATGTCCATTCCAGGCAGCACAAGACAGTGGTGTTTGACCATTTGCGTCGGCTATGTTGGGATCGACGTCGTTCCGTTCCAGCAGCATCCTCACCACCCCCTCATGTCCATTCTCGGCAGCCCAAGATAGTGGTGTTTGGCCAAGTTCGGTGTCAGCTATGTTGGGATCGACGTCGTTCCGTTCCAGCAGCATCCTCACCACTCCCTCATGTCCAATCCCGACAGCATAAGATAGTGCTGTTAGACCATATGGGGTGTCAGCTATGTTGGGATCGACGTCGTTCCGTTCCAGCAGCATCCTCACCACCCCCTCATGTCCATTCCAGGCAGCACAAGACAGTGGTGTTTGACCATTTGCGTCGGCTATGTTGGGATCGACGTCGTTCCGTTCCAGCAGCATCCTC